>Ga0190272_10000321_pt1 | contig 27060 bp, 23 predicted proteins | sample Popmic504T_FD_133746 | JGI IMG/M metagenome (GOLD analysis project Ga0190272, IMG submission 133746) | Populus adjacent soil microbial communities from riparian zone of Shoshone River, Wyoming, USA - 504 T | ecosystem: Environmental > Terrestrial > Soil > Riparian zone | place: USA: Wyoming...
ATTGTTTACGGGTACGATTAGCGATTCTGTCAATTTTGTTGCGTGCCTTTGGGTCACTGTTGAGTCCGACTGGTGCGATATTTGCAACCATGAGAGTCCAAAAGCATCACAAAATAATATAATCTCTGGTTTCGATGCATCGCGGAGGCGTTCACCATCTTGCTGCGCAAAGTGACGAAAGCGCGCGGTTCGTTTTCTAACGACCAAGGGTCTTCATACTACCCTCTACTTGGCGAGTGCAACATCGCGAGAAATGGACCATGTCAGGGCACAACTAAAAAGTCGAACTCAACTGTTTGTGCGATCGACTACGACAACCGACTGCCGCTTGAATAGGTACTGAGGAAATGAAAATTGCCAGGCAAAAATCTGGCAATGGAAACGGGGGATACACACCGCGGTTCCCCACCTTTCCCACAGTTCCACTGCTAACAATAAATTTGTCAGAAACCGCCCAAGCAAAAGAACAGATGATCGTTTACCCAAGAGATTGACGCCCCCGATCATCGTAGCTCCCGGAATTTTTCAGTAAGACTTCGACTGGATTTGTCGTTCCCCCAGCTGGAGTATGTCCTGCAGAGAGTTATCGCTGGGCTGGGTTAGAAACGATACAACTTAATTTTGTACTGTCGAACAAATTCCAGCACCAGAAAAACGCTAAAGAAATCGATTAGAAAACGTAACAGGGCTTTCAAGTTGTTTCAAGGCTCTTGCAGGGGCGCACTATACAATTTCACCTTTTCCGAATCTCTCGAGCCTTCGTAGATAATAACAAGCGTAGCGCGGGCGTCTTTGATCCACGCCTGGCTCTTATGTTTTTTTACTATTTCATATCCTGCCAAAGCCTGTCTCTCGGCCTCTTTAAATTTATTATTCCTGGCGAGTGCTCTTCCGAACTTGATTTTCGCGATACCCAAGTTCAAATGAACAGGTGATTCATGTGCGTATCCATCCACCACCTGACGAAAGGTAGTTACAGCGCGATCATAGTACCTCTGTGAGTAGTAAACGCCGGCCAAATTTCCCAGGGCAACAAGAGTTCTGAAGTTTGTCTCACCATATGCCTTGCGGTTGAGTTCAACTGTTCTCAGGAAATGCTTTTCTGCGTCGGTGTATTTGGCCCTCATGTAGGCAAGGTTCCCCAGCTCATTGAGAACAAATGTGAGCCGCGGGTGATCTTTCGAAAACACCTTTTCGTTGATATCCAATGCCTGTTTTAGAAGCACTTCAGCTTCATCGTAACGCTCCTGCAGTACCACAGCCTGGGCCACCTGTATCATGCTGGAGGCGGTTTCAGAGTGTTCCTTGCCGTACCAAGCTTGCATGATGTCCAGAGACTGCCGGGAGAATCGTTCAGCTTCCTGGTAGTTACCCCTTTGAAACCTGATCGCTGAAAGATTTGATAAAGCTTTACCAACCTGGAAGTGCCGCTCACCGTAAAGTTCCCGAGCCATGGACATCGTTTTTCGGGTCAATGTGTCAGATGTATCGTAATGTGCGGCATAAAAGTTTGCTTCCGACAATTGAATTAGCGCCTCCAGCATTTCCTGCGTTGGCGTACCGCTATCAAGCACTCTCACCGCCTCTTCAATTACTGGAATTGCATCGTTGTGGCTTCCGCGTGTAGTGAGGACGCTTCCCAGTGCGGTCATCGCAGACGCCAGAGCTATCTTGTCATCCGGACTCACTCGCTTCGTCATTTCCAGTCCGTCGCGAACCAACTTCTCAGCTTTGTCCAGTTCGCGTTGGTCCATTCGCAATAGGCCTAGCGCAATCAGACTCTCAGCGACTTGCTGGTGCTCAGACCCGTGCAGGCCCTGCCGTTGACTTAGCCCACGATTCAACAATGAATCGGCTTTGTCGAATACACCAAGGTGTCGATAGCTATTTCCCAACGTCTGGTAGAGTTCCGCCTGAACTTCAGGGTCTTTGCTTAGTGTTTGAGCCTCGATCGCCCCGTCGTCTATAAGGGTGACAACTTTGAGTTCTGCGGAAGGCTGGTTGCCTCCGGTGAGCAGTTTGGAAATAAATCCCTCAATCCTTTGCGTTCGAGAGGCCGCAAACAAAGCCGCATTACGAGCTCGAGCTAAACGCACCGTGAAGAAGATCCCTAAGGCGAGCGCGATGACGATGACGCTAAAGCTTGCTACCAGTCCCACACGATGTCGCTTGGCAAACTTGCTCAACTTGTAAGGGACATTGTCTCCTCGCGCCTCGAGGGGTTCACCGGCAAGGTAGTGGTCGATGTCACGAATGAGTGCTTCTACTGTTTGATACCTGCGGGTCGGGTCATTGTGCATCGCCTTCAGACACATCCCGTCGAGATCAGCCCATGTGCCGGCCCGAGGCTGGCGATTATCTTTACCTGTTCCTCTCGCAACTACTGACGGTTTCTCCGGCGTGCGCTCACTGATCAGTCGCTGAATATCGAACGGCGATTGGTTGCTCAGATCGTATGGCTTGCAAGTGGCAATCATCTCATAAAGAACGACTCCGAGTGAATACACATCGGTTGCGACCGTGGTTATCCCTTTAAACTGCTCAGGAGCTGCGTAAGAAAACGTCATCAACTGAGATGTTAGCCCCGGGTCTTGTGAGTTATTGACATCATCCAGATGTTTAGCAATTCCGAAGTCGAGTAACTTGGGTGTGCTGTCCCCTGCTTTTGGTCTGACAAAGATGTTAGAGGGCTTCAGATCGCGGTGGATCACCATCCGACCGTGCGCGTACTGTACGGCCTCACAGACGAGACGAAACAGTCTCAAAATCTCATCAATAGAAGAATCGCGACAGTGTTCGGTGATTGCTACTCCGTCGACGTATTCCATGGCGAACCAAGGCGTGCCATCCTCCAATACCCCTACATCATAGAGTTGAGCGATGAATTGGTGTTTGAGTCCGGCGAGAGTTTTTTCTTCGCTTATGAAGCGCTGTTGTCTTGCGGGTGACGAGAAAAGATTCTTGAGTACCTTAATAGCTACTTTACCGCCAATCCCCTCGCGCTCCGCGAGAAAGACAACACCCATGCCACCCTCTCCAATTCGTTCAATTAGGCGATAATTTCCAATCAGCTCACCTTCTTCCATTCTTTTTATGCGGTCGTTAAGTAAGCTAACGGCAGCGGCGGCAACAGGCTCATTGATAAAGTCGTGGGCCAACTCATGCCAATCAAGCAACGACTCGACCTCGTCACGTAAAGCCGAGTCATCGCCACAAGCTTTAATAATGAAGGCGTTCCGCTCGGAAGGTGGGAGGTCGATAGCTTCCTGGAAGATGCGTTTAACGTCTGACCAGCTCTCAGGTGTCATTGTGCGGCTCCGGGTATTGGGTTTACTGATCGACGGATCGATCAATCGGATGTCACCAGTTGTTAACGCAGGAAAGTGAGGTGGATCGTTTCAAAATAAAGTTTGGGGGTGCTTTTCCGGGCTAAAGTTTCCGGTTGATTGCTCGCAAAAGCCATGCTTTGGCCATTCCCCATTGGCGTTTTACTGTAGCAGGAGCGATGTTGAGCGCTTCCGCGGTTTCCTCAATGGTAAGACCCGCGAAATATCGCAACTCGACAATGCTAACCTGCTGTGGGTCCAGCCTTTTGAGTTCGATGAGTGCGAAGTTCAGATCGATGAGATCGAACTTCTTTTCTTCAAAAGAGTGAATGAAATCATCAAGCGGCACTCTCACGGCGTCACCACCTCGTTTTTGCGCCCTTCTTGCCTTAACGTGATTGATGAGGATATGCCGCATGACCGTAGCCGCAATGCCAAAAAAATGATTGCGGTTTTGCCAAGTGACGCGGTCTTGATCGATGAGCTTCAGATAGGCTTCATTGATAAGCGCACCGGTTTCCAAAGTATGGTTACGGCTCTCGCGCCTCATGTAGTTGTGTGCCATTCGGGACAATTCGCCATAGACCCGTGGCATCAACTCGGCCATCGCGCCCTTATCCCCATTACTCAAACGAATCAGCAGCCCAGTTACTTCCTGATCGCCCTCTGAGTCCATCGATTCCTCGTGCACCTTAATAGAGAGATGCTCGTTGAAAATATTTTGAGCCAGTTTTTGTCTAAGTACTGCGTTACATAATGTGAGACGAAACGCACAGTGCGGTAAACGAGCGCATTATAAATTGGTTTCGTTTGGTCGTCCAGAGAGAAGTTAATGAGTTTCAGTAGCTTCGCATTGTGAAAGGAAATACTGGTTGGAAAGAAAATTCGCAATGAGCGATGAAACTGAAATTTTACGGCCTGTGGAAGTTCATACGGTTAACGCCAACAGGTACTAATCATGGCGGCTACCGGTTTAAGGAGGCGACCGTAAACCAACGCCCAACAAAAGCATCAAGCCATAAGGAGATCAACCATGGGTTTCTTTTTCAACAAAGGTGCCAAAGACCAACAACAGGGCAAAGGCCCTTCGGCCTGGAACAGTCACAAGAATGACACGGACCGAAAGCAGGAACAGGCGGGCCGCGCCGCCGAGCAAAAGAGACAACAAGAGCAACAGAAGAAGAAGTAGACCGACCCACTTGGGAAAGCGTCAAGACCAGGTTTTCACATCACAAGGCTTCGACGTTCGCCCCGTCCTACTTACTTCTAAAAAAGGAGTTTCAGATGCCGCGAAACGAATTGTCTATTGTCGCGAAAATTGCCTTAGTGCTGCTTTCAACCATCGTGTTGTCAGGGTGCGTTGGTCCTCGCCTGGAGGTCCTTTCTGAAGAACTTGATGAGACTTCAGTCAAGACCGCTGGGCAGGATGACTACTCCGTTAGCTACAAAGTCCGAGTAAGAAACAAAGGGCAGGCAGGCAAAGTTAGAATGATGGCCCAACTGATTCATCCTGAAGGGCACTTCTACAGTGAAGAAATTGCTCATTTTGCTTTGAAGGAAGATTCTATTGTTACTTTTACTTTCACAGAACCCACAGTCCTGGGTTCGGCCTTAGCCGGTGCGAACGGTGAAACGATAATGCGCGCCATATTCCGTTACGAATCAATGGACTAGACAACTCCTTAACAATTTTCGACAGGAGAATATCCTATGACCAATTTACAGGATGCCCCTTCGGAGTACATTGATCGACAGTCGCAAAGAACGGGCATTAAGCTCATGATTGCGCTTGGTATTGTAATCGGCGTAATAATACTTTTGCTGGGCTTCGGCGGGGCAGCCCTGATGTATCTTGACGCGCAAAGAGAGATAGAAATTGCGGGGATAGCCCGGGAAAAAGCAGAAGAAGAAAAAAGAACACTGCAAACAATCCAGGCAGAGGCCGAAAGAAAAGTTAAAGCAGACAGGCTCGCGCGCGAAGAAGCGGATCGTAAGGCGGATGAAGAAAGGCTTGCACGCGAAGCAGAAGCTCGAAAACCAAACGGCCGGGTCGTCAGTGTTGATAGCGAAGGAGCCTGGGAATTCGTGAACGGCGAGATGGATGCCGGTTTCAAGGTAACTACAGTGATCAAGAACAACGGTCCTGCTGGTGATGTAAAAGTCGTGGCCTTCCTCAGCTGTTCTCAGGGAGAATGGATTAGGACCCAACCTCTGTTCTTTAGAGCTGGGGAGTCAATGACTTTGAGATACTTTTTTCACGAACCAACGATCAGTGTGACAGGTTGCCAGGCTAGGGCTGCGGTCTCCCCGTAAAGCAGTGATTCCAGATTTGGACCAGTACTCACAAACGGACGACTCAGACGGTAGTAAACAACTGCACTGTTCAGCTGACAACCTTTGCGCCAACGGCCCGTCAAATGAATGAAGGATGAAAGCCATGAAGAAACATTCGAAGAAACAAACTCCAAAAGCGAAAAGATTTTCGCGTTTGTCACTTCCGAGAGTCGTCATCGTGATCGCAGTTCTGTCCATAGCTGTGGTGACAGTTGTTTCTCGACAACGAACCACTGCCAACGATGCCGGCACGACTTTGGAAAAAAGTTCGAGGGAAAACTTTGTAACGGTGAAAGTCGCCGGACAGGAAGTGCAGGTCAATAGTCAGACGGGCCAGGTCAGAGAGCTAACTCCCGACGAGGCCCGTAAGTTAGCCGACGGACTGAAGCGGATGATCAACAAATCGTCCGCAGGACTCGCCGAAGTCCAGCAGGCAGACGGCTCGGTGTCAATGGACCTCGAGGGGCGCTTCCAGAATGTGACCGTGGCCCGCGTGAATAACGATGAGACTGTAACGCAATCGTGTGTCGACAACCCACAGGCGGCAGGAGCGTTCTTCAGAATCGATCCAAAGCTAATCGAGCAGTCTGATACGAAGGGCGCAAATCAACGAACACCAAACGCCGTTGCGAAGCAACGATAGGTCCCTGCCGGAACTAACTCGAAATGAACCGGCTTTACTCAAAGATCCCGTCGCTCTTGCTCACTTTGCTGGTGGGCCTGTTAGCCACGTCCGCAGCGTCTGGAGCGGCCACGATCGTCATCCAGAATGCTGATGGGCCCAACACTGGATTCAATGATCCCACGCCGGCAACGCCAGTGGGAGGAAACAATGGAACTACGGTGGGCCAACAGCGCCTAATCGCTTTTCAGTTTGCCGCCAGCATCTGGGGTGCGACTCTCAACAGTGGTCCGACGATTACAATCAGGGCAAGTTGGCCGTCCCTTTCCTGCAACGAGACCGCCGGTGTGCTTGGTGCGGCGGGAGCAAATTCCATCATCCGCAATTTTCCAGGGGCCCCCTTTCCCAACACTTTGTACAGTGTCGCGCTCGCCAATGCTCTTTCGAACAGCGACCAGAACGGTTCCAGCGCGGAGATACTTGCTCAGTTCAATGGCAACCTCGGTAGACCAGGATGCCTGGAGACTCTGCACTGGTACTACGGCTTGGACACTGTTGAAGGAACAAACGGGATTGATCTGGTAGCCATCCTGCTTCATGAGTTTGGACATGGTTTAGGTTTTCAAACCTTTACCGACGACAACGGCTCGCAGATGTCTGGTTTCCCCTCAATCTATGATCGGTTTCTCTTCGATAACACTCAGAACAAAACGTGGTCACAAATGACCACAGCTGAACGAAGACTGTCCGCCACCAATACAGGGAATTTGGTGTGGATCGGTCAACAAGTTCTGAATGATGTCCCTGGCATGCTCGCGACTCCACGTCTGACAGTGAAGTCACCCGCTGCTATCGCGGGAGACTATGAAATTGGCACAGCTGCCTTCGGTCCGCGTTTAACGGTTGCTGGCCTGACAGGAGGTGTCGTTCAGGGGATTGATCCCTCTAACGACTCCGGCGAGAGCACCACTGACGGCTGCTCCCCGCTGACAAATGGCGCAACTGTGTCCGGAAAAATCGCGCTCATCGATCGCGGCGCTTGTCCGTTTGTCGTGAAGGTGAAGAATGCGCAAAACGTAGGCGCTATTGGAGTGATCATGGTGGACAATGCACCGGGGAGTCCGCCTCCGGGGTTAGGTGGCTCTGATTCAACGATCACCATTCCGGCAGTTAGAGTTACACAAGCCGACGGAAATCGTATCCGCGCCCAGTTAGCCTCCGGAGTGAATGCGACCATTCGCGTGGACCCTTCAGTTCCTGGAGGAACAGATTTATTGGGCCGTCCTCGAGTGTACGCGCCCAATCCGGTCGAAGGAGGTTCGTCTATTTCTCACTGGGATACGACGGCGTTTCCGAACCTGTTAATGGAGCCGAGCATCAATGCTGACCTTACTCACAACGTAGTGGCGCCACAGGATTTGACGTTTGCTCTGTTAAGAGACACCGGTTGGTGTACCAACTGTCCACTGCAACCGCCACCGAATGACAACTTCGGCAATGCTCAGGTTGTTGTTGGAAGTCAGGGCAATGTGAACGGCACAAACATAGGGGGGACAAAGGAGTCTGGCGAACCAAATCACGTCGGGAATTCTGGAGGCACGTCAGTTTGGTATCGCTGGCAATCTCCTGCCAATGGACCGGCAGTCTTTAGGACCACAGGCAGTAACTTCAACACCTTGCTGGCGGTGTACACGGGTTCCGCGGTCAGCAGTCTCAATTTGATCGTGGGTAACGACGACTTTAACGGTTCCTTGCAGAGCACTGTGGTATTCAATGCCCAGGCCGGTGTGGTTTACAGCATTGCAGTTGACGGTGTCGGCGGCGCGAAAGGAAGCATCGTGCTCGAGTGGGACCAGCTTCCACCCAGTAACGAACGTGGTCCAATGACGAACGGTGCTACGCACACCGGCACTATTAACGGCCGCGACTTGGATACCTGGACGTTTGATGCCGTTCAGAACGACGGTATTACGATCAGCATTGGCGAGGTAAGTGCCGGTGTAGATCCCGGTTTCTTTCCGTGGATTCGACTGCGCGGTCCAGATGGCACGATGTTGGATGACAGATGGAGTTCCAAGAATACCAGAATCGACATCCGCGCGCCCTTGACTGGAACTTACACCGTGGTAGTTGCGAGTAATGCCACGAATCAAATAGGTCCTGGGAATTACGTCCTAAGTCTAGTGAAAACTCCTGGTCCTTACATCATCTCTCCGGGAGATCAAGGTGGTCCAATGATCAATGGCGCGACTCACACGGGCATGATTGGTATTGGTGATGTAGATGCGTGGACATTTCAGGCGGTACAGAATGACGGTATCAACCTCAGCATCGGGGAGGTAACTGGCGGCGCGGATCCTGGCTTTTTTCCTTGGATTCGGCTTCGAGGTCCAGATGGCGCATTGGTTGATGACGAGTGGAACTCAAGGAATGCTCGGATTGAAGCGCGGGCGCCGCTAACAGGAACCTACACACTGGTGGTTGAAAGTAATACGTCCAGCCAAGTCGACATGGGCAACTACGTACTCACTCTGGTGAAGACGCCTGGTTCCTACTCCATCTCTCCGGGCGACGATGGTGGCCCGATGATCAATGGTGCGACTCACACCGGTATGCTTGCCATCGGGGATATTGATGTATGGTCATTTCAAGCAATCCAGAATGATGGTATCAACCTCAGCATCGGCGAAGTAATAGGGCCAGTAGATCCTGGCTGCTTCCCCTGGATTCACTTACGGGGGCCAAACGGCGTCATGATTGATGATGATTGGGGCGCGAATAACGCCAGGATTGACCTTCGCGCACCGCTGACCGGCACCTACACGGTCCTGGTTGAGAGTAACACTTTCAACCAACTCGGCCTTGCAAACTACATGCTCACTCTGGTGAAGACGCCAGGTCCTTACACCATATCGCCAGGCGACAACGGTGGTCCAATGATCAACGGCGCTACCCACAACGGCGCAATTGGGATTGGCGATATCGACATATGGACATTTCAAGCAGTTCAGAACGATGGAATCAACCTTGGCATCGGTGAAATAGCTGCCAGTGTTGACACAGGTTTCTTTCCCTGGATTCGCTTGCGAGGTCCGGATGGGTCTGTGTTGGATGACGAATGGGGTGTCAGGAATGCGCGACTCGAAGTACGCGCGCCTCTGACTGGAACTTACACGGTATTAGTTGAGAGCAATACGTCCACCCAGTTAGCCCCCGCTAACTACGTACTGACACTCGCAAAAACACCTGGACCATACGCCGTTTCACCGGGCGACGAAGGTGGCCCCATAGTCATTGGCGCCAAGCACAGTGGGGTCATAAGCGTTGGCGACTTGGATGCGTGGACATTTCAGGCGGCCACCAACGATCGCATTCAAATCAGTATGGATAAGGTGACGGTCCAGGGGTCAGACCCCAGTTTCATTCCTTGGGTTCGGCTGCGAGGGCCCGATGGTTTGGTATTGGATGTCGATTGGGATTTTACGTCCGCCAAAATCGATGTTCGCGCTCCTGCTGCCGGTACGTATACGGTAGTGACCGAGAGTAACACGTCTATTCAGACCGGCGTGGGACGCTACGAACTCACTGTCGTGGGCCCCGAACCAACCTCGCCCCTTCTACTCCTGGAAACCTCCGGTGCGGCGGTAGCTCTGGATTCAATGCTGTTTTTGCGAGACTCGTTTCCGATCGTTAACTCTGCCAACCTATTTAACAGAGGAGCTGATCGGAACACGCGTGTCATAGTGTTTATGATGAATCTTCAACTGACGCAAGGCGAAACTAATTCGTCGGTGGTAGTAAATCTGGTAGGTAGTAACGGTCAAGTTGTCGACGTGAGCGCGGAGGATGTGCGATTTGTGCCTAACTCTCCATTTACCCAAGTAACCTTCAGGTTACCCGACAGTCTGTTAGTTGGGACCTGGACCATCAGAATAAAAGCGAATAACCAAGCGAGCAATGCAGGCACACTCAGGATAAGGATTTAGAACTCTCCGTGTCTCCTGTGTCGCGTTGCCTTGCCTGGTGAATTCAGCACTAGTTTGAACCGTGAGGTGAAGATTGTGATCATTAAGTTACGCTCGTGAAAGTCTAACTTATTAAATGTAATTGCCCCGAGCATGATTCGAACATGCGACCTCTGGTTCGTATTCCGATGATTTTAACCCTTCATATCGGCAATATTTTTATCCGACAAAGACAATGGTGAATTTCGAATGTAATCAAAGCCGCTAGTTGACGGAACTAGATCTTGTCGGCTCTTTCCTGGGTCACTGTTGGGTCACTAGCCATCACAACGCGAGCAACTTAGGGCGATCGAAAATTGAACTTAGATAGCGCGAACATCAATGAAAATGCACAGGCGAAGACTAAGGCGATCTTGCGCAAAGAGCTTCGCCGAGTCTGCAAAACCTTTATTCATCGGTTCGATTCCGATCGCCGCTCCAACTAACTCTCGCACTAACTAATAAATAAAGCGCTTTTGATCGTTTGCACCGGTGTGATTCGTTGAACTAAAAGGATTCGTCGTGGATCGCAGCAATGCTCTCCGGCGGCAATTTTGGGCGTCGACCGTAAGTCAACAAACCATTCGCTTCCTGTTCGATATCAGTCAGCTGGGTATAGCAGAAGCCGGCCAGGAATTTGAGTGAGGCAATTCCCTTCATCAGGTCTCGATACTTCTCGAGGAGCTCGTCGGAAGTCTTGAATGAAGCATAAAACTGATAAAGCACATCCCGCTTTTCGATAGGAATGTCTTCGGGTATAGCCAGAAACCCTCCCACTTCAGAGAGCACGACCGGTTGACCGCGATACCTGGAGCCGCGCGCAAATAACGGCTTTCCTCCAATCCAAACCGTGCTCGGTAACTGACCAGTCGCGAGGGTCTCGTTGTATCGCTCTTCAAGCTTTGATGCTGTCGGGGTGTAATCATGAATCGCGCAGATGTCGGTGATATTGGTGTGCTCCCAACCGTCGTTATCAATTACCGGCCGAGTGGAATCCAATCGTCTGGTGACCCGAACCATTCTTTCGATGAATGCATACTGCCCCGCATGTTCATGGCCCAACTCCGGAAAGCCCATGCTCTCGTTAACGGGAACCCAGGCGACAATGCAAGGATGGTTGTAGTCACGCCTGACCGCGGTTTGCCATTCCGCAGCCAGCAGTTCCTCGGCCTTGGGTGACCATTCCCGCGCGTTAGGCATTTCTTCCCACACCAGAAGCCCCAAACGATCGCACCAGTAGAGCCAGCGTGGATCTTCGATTTTCTGATGCTTGCGCACTCCATTAAAACCAAACATCTTGATCCAACCAATATCGGTTTGGAGAGCTTCATCGGAAGGAGCTGTGAGATAGCCTTCGGGCCAGTAGCCCTGATCTAGCACCATCTTGAGATAAATAGGTTGCCCATTCAAAAGAAACTTGCCATCGCGAAGCTCGATGCTTCTGATTCCCACGTATGATCCAACTTCATCGAGTAATTTACTTTCCTCATAGAGCCTGATCTGAAGATCGTAAAGATGTGGATGCTCTGGCGACCAGAGTTTCGCATAGGGGATAGCGATATCAAGACGTCCGGTAGCAACAGCCGTTTGATCTTCAGCGAGTGCTATTCGCTTCCCGTCTTCAAGAACTTCTACCTGAATTCGCCAGTCTGCCGAAGGCGCATGCAGAAATACCGTGACTTCCAGAACGTTTCGTTTGGCGTGGGTGATTACTCGGATTTCCTCAATTCGAATTGAGGGCACAGGCTCTAACCAAACCGTTTGCCATATTCCGGTGGTGCAGTAGTAATCGATTTCGCGAGGTAAACCGGTGTGCGATTGTTTGCCGCGCGGTTGGTCCGCCTCCTGGCGATCTTCAACGCGGACCGTCAGGCGATTGGGCCCCGTCTTCACGTAGGGCGCTATGTCAAACTGAAAGGGCACGTGTCCTCCGCGGTTATGCCCAACTTCCTGCCCGTTGACCCAAACTGTGCATGCATAATCGACCGCGCCGAAATTCAATAACAGATCCCGTTGATAAAATTCAGTTGGTAGTTCGAATGTGACGGCATACCACACCACTTCATGAACACTCTTGTCGTTGATTCCCGAGAGCTCAGTTTGATATGCGAAGGGAACAACAATCCGGTCGGGCAGACTGCGTCCATCCTGCCAACCTTCAGAGAGACCCTGGTCGGCGTCGTCGAATGCAAATTCCCATTCGCCATTTAGATTGAACCAAAGACTGCGAGCAAATTGTGGGCGGGGATACTCAGGGCGTGGGACTTCTTTTTGATTCAAGGGCATGGGTTGTTTGGGACTGAAAACCTATTCAAACGAACAACTCGCTAACTCCGTCATCGGGTTGGACCACATGTATGGAAGGCATCAAGCCCGTGGCTCGGTGATATCCCGCGGTCATGCTGTCGGCAAATTCCGCCAGGCTCTCACGAGCGACCAGATTGATCGTGCAGCCCCCGAACCCGCCGCCCATCATCCTGGCTCCTGAGACACTTTCCAGGCCGAGTGCCAAGTCACACATGATGTCCAACTCCGAACAACTAACTTCAAAATCGTCACGCAACGACTTGTGAGATTCCGTCATTAATTGTCCAAGCGCAACCGCATCGCCCGCGGCGAGCGATTGAGCCGCTGCCACAGTACGCTCGTTTTCAGTGATCACATGACGTGCTCGGCGCCGTTCGATCTCGGGGAGATTCTCGACTAAATCCAAATCATCAAGTTCCAAATCCCGGAGTGCGCGAACATTCGCTTTTTTGTTCCGGAGGAGTCTTACCGCAGACTCACATTCCTCCCGGCGTTGGTTGTAAGCGGAACTTACCAGCTCGTGTTTCACTCTGGTATCGCAGATCACTACCGCGGTGCCCGGTAAACTCATTGGGATCTGCGTCACTTGAAACGAGCGGCAGTCAATCAGCATCGCGTGGTTTTGTTCCGCAAGGGTGGCTGTCAACTGATCCATTAGTCCTGAATTCGTCCCAACAAATACGTGCTCAGCCTCCTGTGCAATTCTGGCCAATTCATGGCGACTGATCTCCAGTTCCCCCATTTTCGCGAGCGCAAAACCTACCGCTACTTCAAGCGCTGCTGAAGAAGACAGACCTGCCCCGATCGGCACATCTGAAGCAATAGCCAGATTCGCCCCCTCACAATCGAGCCCCGCCGCGCATAAAAAATGCGTAACTCCCTGAATGTAATTTATCCAGCCACTCGATCCAGTCTGCGAACTGCCGACTTTCTCGTCCAAAGAAAATTCAGCGACCTCATTTAAATCTACGGAATGAACCACTATTTTACCGTCATTACGTTCTCCGGCTGCGACGTAGGTTCTCAAGTTCGCGGCCATGGGAAGGACGAAGCCCTCGTTGTAGTCGGTATGCTCACCAATCAGATTTACTCTGCCGGGTGCGGAAAAAAGACGCGGTTGTGAAGACGATAGTTCTGCAAAGGCGCTTCGCAGTTTCAGCAGGTCAACCATTTTCCGTTTTGTTCGGCGCCTGCCAAACAACCTCCCGGATATGCCTTCTTAGTTCCGCTGCCTTTTCTTCGGGTAACGTGTCGTTAATAAACATACCGGCGCCAGTCTCGCTGCCGGCGAGATACTTCAAGCGGGTTGCTGTACGTAGAGGCGGGTAAAACTCGATGTGAAAATGATAATAGTCATAGTCATGATTATCGACCGGACGTTGATGCATGACCATCATATAAGGAAATGAAATTTCAAAGAGACCATCGAAGGCCATCAGTACTGCTTTCAATATTGAGGCCAGATCCTTCGCTTCAGGCTTGGACAAATCAGTGATGGCCTGGAAATGGCGCCTGGAATAGATGTGAGTTTCATACGGCCAGCGAGCGAAGAACGGTATTACTGCCACGAACGATTCGTTTTCTGCAACCACTCGCCGCGCATCGGTCACTTCCTTATCAATCACATCGCAAAGCAAACACCTTCCCGTAGTCTGCCGATGATCAGCAAATTGCTTTAGCTCGGTCTGAATTCGAGGTGGCACAAAGGGATAGGCATAAATCTGCCCGTGAGGGTGATGCAGTGTTACTCCAATCGCTTCCCCTTTGTTCTCAAAAATGAAGACATACTGAACGAAATCAAGCGCGCTCAATTCGAGAAAACGATCTGACCAAACGCGGACGAGTTTGTGAATCTGCTCCACTGGTTCCTGGGCCAGGGAAGAAGAATGATTTGGGCTGTAGAGAACAACCTCGCACACTCCTTGTGACGGCCGAACGGGATAGAGCGCGGAACTCTCCACGACGGGATGGTCGGGAATCTCCTTCAGACTCGGAAAACGGTTTTCAAAAACTACTATGTCGTAATCATCTTCAGGAACTTCGGTCGGGAAGCCGCCCGGCTTCGTTGGACAAAGCGGGCAGTAGTCGTCGGGTGGTAGAAACGTTCGATCCTGGCGATGGGTTGCCGTTGCCACCCACTCACCTAGTAAAGGGTTCCAACGAAGTTCCGACACTCAATTTTCCTCTTCCGGCTGGTCCGGTGCGTTCTCGGGAAACAGGAATGGAACATCAACAGGACTCGGGCGGTCTGAGGGCGCAAAGGTGTAAAAAATCATATAGCGCCCATCCTCCAGAACGATCTGTCGCTTATTTATTTCTTCAGGTTCCTTGTTCATTAGTGGCTTCGAAGTGCGTCACTTTGGTTGTGGCACGCGCATCTTGCGCGTGATTCACGGGCGGGACGCCCGTGCCACTTTCAGACTGGCTCACTACCGGTGGCTTCGCGACCTGGCCTGGAGAGCTCAGCAAGTATTGAATTAATCTCGGCCCCCGCAACTCGGCCTGTTTCTAATAGGTCATCTCTCTGCCAGGCGGTCAATTGATCATCGCATAGAAGGCGGCCGTCTGGATTCAATTTATACAGGCCAGACTCAGATGCATTGACACCAAACAAGAGGGTCTCATTGTCGCAGGTGCTATAGGCCACAAGCTCGCGACCGTTTGGCAACCGGTAAACTGCACGGTCCTTTAAATTCATTTCTCTACCCCACCCATGCTCGTTTAAGGCCAGTCCCTGCGGCGGGCACAGTGCGCTTCAACTCTTCCGTTTGCATGAGTCTCCAGGCCGACTCGATGATCAATCTCAAATCTCCGAAACGTGGAGACCATCCCAAATCCTTTTTTATCTCTTCCGAGCTCGCGATTAAGACGGCAGGGTCACCCGGTCGGCGCGCTCCAACTCTTACCGGGATCTCTTTTCCAGTTACCTCTCGGGCGATTTCAATTACCTGTCTAACGGAATAACCTTCTCCGCCACACCCGAGATTATAGACAGCACTTTTCCGGTCCAGAATATTCAACGCCAGAATATGAGCACGCGCCAGATCGACAACATGGATGTAGTCTCTAACGCACGAACCGTCAGGCGTTGGATAGTCGTCCCCGTAAATCTCGACGAAGTCGCGCGTCCCCGCAGCAACCTGAAGCACGATCGGGATCAAATGCGTTTCGGGATCGTGGTTTTCGCCGCAGCGGTCGGTCGCGCCGGCAGCATTGAAGTATCGTAGCGCGGCAAAGTTGAAGCTATCAGCGCGGCTATACCAGTGCAGTGCTCGTTCAAACGCAAGTTTCGTTTCTCCGTAGGTGTTAGTTGGACCTGTAGGATCGCCCTCCTCAATTGGTTGTTTCGCCGGCTCTCCGTATACCGCCGCGGTTGAGGAAAACACCAGACGCTTTACTCCGCTCTTTCTCATCGCCTCGAGCATGGCAAGGCCGGCGACTAGATTGTTTTGGTAATACTTGGCCGGTTGTTCGACTGACTCACCAACCAAAGAGTCAGCAGCCATGTGGATAATTGCCTCGACCTCACGTTTCAGCAAGGTGTTGGCTAGCGTCTCAGAATCAAGTAGTTCTGCTTCGACAAATTCCGCTCCCGGCGTCACGCTCTCGCGATGGCCCTTCGACAAGTTGTCATATACGGTCACGTCGTGGCCGTCATTTATCAACTCCTCTACGACCACGCTGCCGATGTATCCTGCTCCGCCGGTTACTAGAATGTTCATCCAAACTCACCTAACCATTTCAAATTATTGCCGGCCCGATGCTGCCATCCTGCGTTCCCACTTACACTCCTGGAAAAAGCGCTCCAAACTATCCTCGAGGCTGGGCATAAGACTTCCACGGTCGCTCGAAAGCGGAGTAAACAAAGGCCTCGCCGCCACCTGTCCCAGCATGTCGCTAGAGCGACCTTCAATTTTCTCAGAACGGAATCCGGCTTTTTCCGCCACGAGCTCAGCAAATTCAGCCCAGGTCACGACGCCACTATTTGCCAGATGCCAAACCCCTTTTTCGTCATCGATTAAAAGATCGAGGGCGGCATTTACTAAATCAGGAACATAGGTGGGCGAGATCGTGATGTCCTCCGCTGCCACGACTGTTCGCCCGTCGGCGAGATCATTCAGAACCGAATAAGCGAAGTTGAAGTTGTCCCATGGACCAAAGAAGGCGCTGGTCCTAATTACCAAAGCTTTCGGGCTGACTTCGAGGACGTGCTCTTCCGCCGCGGCCTTAGTTCTACCGTAAACATTTAATGGTGATGGAATATCAGTCTCAACATACGGCGAACTCTTGAGGCCATCGAAAACTAGATCCGAAGAGAACGAGACCAGCCTCAGGTCGCGATTAGCGCACTCTCGCGCAAGCAGCGCAGGGCCGGTAACGTTCTCGCGTTCACAGACATCAGCTTCAGACTCAGCCTGATCCACGCGAACATAGCCGGCGGCGTTAACGATCGCCCAGGGTTCGTACTGATCAAAAGCGGCACTTACCGAAGCCTGATCGGCAATATCCAGTTGCGCGCGAGAAAGCAGCTGATACGCAAGACCACGCTTTCCACAAATTCTCGCAAAGGCTTGTCCGAGCGTGCCGGTTGCTCCGGTAATCAGAATCGGACGACTTGACCTTCCCGACCTCGCGCTGACCCGGTTCACACTCGATGAAACTCCGGAATCGCGATAAATGACTGGCGTGACTGGCGGATAGCAGAGCCTGTCCAGCCTGTGCCACCAGCCGGGAGTGTCCAGCGCGGGATGATCGAGGCTTTCGCCTGATGCGATTCTGCTAATCGCGTTGGCGAGGGCTGTGGGCCGCGGCGCGGGCGCACGCAAATCAAAAATGCCCGGCTCGTAACTTCCGCTGTTTGCGGTCAAAAGGTTATTCCAATCGTAAGCACCAAAGGCCGCCCACGCCGTCACCGCACGAACGTCGACGCCGTCGTCTCGTGCTTCCTGCGCGGCATTCCATACTTCATTGAGCCAGCGCAATTGTTCTTCTCGGGTACAGCCGAGGTGCACTTCAGTAATTGCTATTGGCAAACTATACCGCTCCCACACTTCGCGCAGAATAGCTTTTGGACCAGCGACCCCTTCCGCACAAACCCTCACCGCTTCCACGTCTGCATAGACATGACGCCCATTGCCCCCATGAAAACTTGTGGGATAGCGAGTTAAACGCTCATCCAGAAATCGCTCGCTGGTAATGTAGTGGTTTACTCCGAGCAGATCCGGGAAGGCGGGATTCTCCTGAAACCACTCCAGTTCCCGTTCTTCCACTCCAAGCCAGGTGAAGTAATCCCACATTGGCGTGTCCGACCCTAGACGGCCGGTTAATAAATCAAACGTCAGCCAACGCCGCTCATTTTCAAATTCAGCCTGATACTGAAGAGTGTGAGTACTAAAAGCTTTCCCGAGATCTTCCGTTTGAATCAAACGGGCCTCCGGATTTATTTCGCGAATCGCCTGCATTGAGAGAACTGTCGCCCGGCATTGCGACAACACGGCCCGTGCAAAAGCCAGCGGGTCACGCTTATGTGGATACCAGTGACCGTAAAGACAACTGAATCGAGCAGTAGTTAATGGTTCGTTTACTGGTGTGAAGTCGGTTACCCATGGATAACGATGGGCCACGCTAGCGGCAAAGTTTGCCAGCTTCTGCGGAAACTCCGCGTCGAGCAGGTTTGTATAGCGAGGTCCGCTGCCGTGATGGACCAGCCCCACAATTGGAGTGACCCCCAGCCGCCGCAAACTCTCCATCCGTTCGTCCGACCACGTCCAATCCAGAACATCTGGCGCTTTTGGCGCTGTGCGCTCCCAGAGAATCGGGTAACGAATTGTGCTGATGCCAAGTCCTGCTATCCGCTCAAGATCCTTTGGACGAATCGCATGCCCGCTGCGCTCGAGTTGGTCTGAATAACTTTCGCCAACGCGATTGACGGTGCATTCCACTCCTGCCCACAGCTCAAGCGGGAGGAGAGTTAATGGATCGGCGGGATCGGATGTCCGGTAAACTTTAGTTTGTCGATCTGATACCAGGCTCATTGAAGTGACCAGTAGCGTACGTCAACGACAAACTAAAGTTTGTCGGACAATGTTTTCTCTACCGGCTGGCGGCCGTCATAGCCAGCTCTGAAATCGCGATCGGTTCCGCACCTGGCTTATGTCCGTTTCGATTGTGATTGCCATTGCCGTTGCTGTGGACGGCGGCCTCCACTCTTTTCATGCCTGCGATCTTTCCGTAAGTCGTCAAGGATTGGGCCACGATTTGATCCATGTTGTAGTACTTGTAGGTAGCAAGCCGGCCGACAAACGTAACTCCGGGCGTTTGGTCCGCCAGCGCTTTGTACTTCGCATAGATGTCGGCATTTTCCTTACGAGGAACCGGGTAATACGGATCGCCTTCGGCCTTCGGAAACTCATACACAATGCTGGTGCGCGTATGCTCCTGGCCAGTCAGGTATTTGAACTCCGTGATGCGCGTGTAGGCTTGCTCGTTCGGATAGTTGACTACCGGAGCCGTCTGGAATACAGGCTGCTCGTGAGTTTCATGTTTGAACTCCAACGAGCGATAAGGCAACTTGCCAAAGCAGTAATCAAAATAAGAGTCAACCGGTCCTGTGTAGATCATCTCGCGGAAGGGAATGTCTTTCACCACCTCGCGATAGTCACAGTTGAGCAGCACTTTGATATTCGGATGATCCAGCATGCGCTCAAACATCTTCGTGTATCCGTGCAACGGCATCGCCTGATAAGTGTCCGTGAAATACCGGTCGTCTCGGTTAGTGCGCGTCGGGACCCGCGAAGTTACGCTGGCGTCGAGTTCGGAAGGATCGAGGCCCCACTGTTTACGCGTGTAGTTGCGGAAAAACTTTTCGTAAAGTTCGCGACCGACTTTGCTCACAACCACGTCTTCGGAAGTGCGAATGTCATCACACGGCTCCGCCACCTTCTTGAAGAAATCTTCCACTTCAAACGAGGTCAGGCTGAGACCGTAAAGAGTGTTGATGGTATCGAGGTTGATGGGCATCGGCACGATTTGGCCGTCAACGCTGGCCTTCACCCGATGCTCATATGGGCGCCACTCAGTAAACCGTGAAAGGTATTCGAAGACGTCGCGGGCGTTTGTATGGAAAATGTGCGGACCATACTTGTGGACCAGGATTCCCGCTTCGTTGTAGTGGTCGTAGGCGTTTCCGCCGATGTGGGGCCGCTTGTCACATATCAGAACTTTTTTATTTGAACCGGCGGCTAGACGTTCCGCCAGCACGCTACCCGCAAAGCCGGCGCCTACAATTAAATAGTCAAACATACCGAAAACCCTCCTTGAACCCTTCCTTGTTTGAATCGATCGCTGCTAATAAAAAATCACGCCACCACTGATAGCCGGTGTGTTGCTGCCGCAACTGTTGATGATTGCGGCTTAACACTGGCGCGGTGCTTTAAGTCGACCGCGTGACTTATCAAAGTCGCCATCTGCTCCCAGGTCTTGTCCCACGAAATATTCGAAAGAAATTCGTCAACCCTCATCAGCCACTCAGTGTCCCGAGCATTAGCCATCAAGGCTTCCGCCGCATTAATAAAGTCGTTTGGGCTGTCTGCGATCTTCACCAGACCGAGGTCGCCGTAGGGGCGCACTACATCTTGAATGGATGTTGAAATAACGGGTTTCCCTGCCGCCAGGTATTCCGGAGTCTTCGTTGGGCTGATGAATCGGGTCGACTCGTTTCGCGCAAACAACAAGAGCGCAACATCCCAGCCGGCCAGATATGCCGGCAGCTCTTCATACTTCTTCGAGCCCAGGTAATGAATGTTTGAGTGTTGGGGCAAAGTAGCCGGATCGATCTTCACCACTGGACCAATCATTACGAATTGCCAGTCGGGGCGTTGCTTCGCCACGGCATCAAGCAGTTCAATATCGAAGCGTTCGTCGATCACGCCAAAAAAGCCGAGTCTCGGATGAGGAATGTTCTGTTGGTCCGATGGATCTTCCTGAAGTGTTCGCGCTTTGCCGAAGTGGTCTACTTCAATACTGCTGGGAAACGCATGAACTGAGCGATGCTGATCGCGCTTCGCTTCATAAAGGCTTTGCCCGCCGGTAAAGACCAGGTCGGTTTTCCGGAATAGTTCCTGCTCGAAATCGGCCAGACGCGAATTAGCTCCTTTGAATGCCGACAGTTCATCCATGCAATCGTAAATGGTGGCAACTGGTGAAAAGTCTTTTGTAAAGCTGAGCGCCATCGGCGTGTAATACCAAAAGACGTATTCACGAATACCCTGCAAGGAAAACAATCTGCGAATCATGTCTCTAAGAACAGCCGCCGTCGCAACCTCGCTGAGCAGTCCTTCGGGCAGGTGTGGTACGACCACTCGCACACCGCCTTCACGCTCTTGCACGTCCAGCCGCATTGCCCCATTTCCAAAGATCGGCTCTTCCACAAAAAATACCCGGCGGTCTCTAGCGCATCGCGTCAACAGATGCTGGGGCCGTTGGTAGACAAAGTCCCATCGCAAATGTGAAAAGCAAACCAGGTCGTGAATTTTTGTAGCGGCCTCGGAATACCCTCCGGCATTGCCGATACTGTTGCCCCGCGCACGGCTGTAGACCGGCTCGGCCAGGTGTTCTGCCATTCTCGATTCCGCACTGGCTGGTGGATTATTTACTGGTGAATTATTTAGTTCCGTACTCATCGTTCCGGTCTCCGATCATGACGCCGATGCAGACCTATCCCTATGAGAGAGATTACTGATCAACGAATGTTTGGCTGTGATACCCGCCTTGTTAATTAACTCTTCTCGCAAGCTTAGCGCGCCGAAAGTTGGCCCATGAGATCCAGCAGCGCTTCGCTCTAAATCCATACAACGGAAACTTAACTCCGTTTTCTTATAAGCCGTCTTACGCCTGTACAAGTTCGCGCCGAGCTTTGAGCAAGATCAATGCCAGTTTCCGAACTGACTTGCCCGGCCGCACTCCTCTGTCCACGACAAGAGTGAATCTGACCCACTCTTTGTTTCTGCGTTTAGGTGAGGCTTAACCTAGACTCTTCTCCACGCAGCTTCGGTACGCTAACGTACCTCGTCGAAATTCGACACAGATTCGTGAGTTCTGAACTGCATGTTGCCAATATTAAAGATGGGTATGAGCGGGGGGCACATAACGCTCTGGCTTGATCGTTGCTTATGTAATGTTGCCCAAAGCGGACCTTGTATAGTCTCGTGTAGTACAGTCTATCGAAATTCCGAAGGAAGGCGCTCGCATGTCCCACAGCCCTCTCGCATCGACTCTGAAAAATCAGTTACTTGCGGCGCTGCTTCACGAAGACAATGAACGGCTATTGCCTTACCTGCACCAGATGGATCTGCTGCAAGGAGACGTGATCTACTCGGCCGGTGATGAAATTGAAACCGTCTATTTTCCCGAGACGGCAGTTGTTGCTCTGCTTTCCACGCTCGAAGACGGATCGACTACTGAGGTCGGGCTAATCGGCCGAGAAGGCATGGTCGGTCTATCTGTTTTTCTTGGGGGAGCTGTAACCCCGGAACGGGCCGTGGTCCAAATCAATGGGAGCGCGTTGAAAATGGCAGCGGCGGATCTCGCGCGGGAGCTGCGACGCGGTAGTTCCCTTCAAGTGAACTTGCTGCGCTACACTCGTTCTTTCCTGGCCCTGATAACTCAATCAGTCATTTGCAGCCAACATCACTCATTAGAGGCGCGATTCGCTCGTTGGTTACTGATGATGCGCGACTATTCCGGCTTAGACACGCTGCAACTTACTCATGAGATGGTAGCTGGAATGATCGGCACTCGCCGCGCAGGTGTCTCAATGGCAACGCGCGCTTTAAGAGAGCGGGGACTGATTGACAGTTCGCGAGGAGCGATAGAAGTAGTGGATGGCGCCGGGTTGGAAGAAGCCGCTTGTGAGTGTTACGCAATTATTCGGAAAGAATTTGAAGGCTTGCATAACAGTCAACTCAACTCGATCCGTTAACTAAAACTAGTGACTTCTCAGGGCACGCAAACATAGGTTCAGTTGCTTTGCGCTCTTTGCGAGAGCCTTTGCGTACTTTGTGGTAAAGGGTCTAAAGAACAAACAGAAACCGCAAAGGTCGCAAAGCCAGACGCAAAGTTCCGCAAAGAAAAGAGTTTCGGCAGATCTAACTCAGCAGGCCCGCTAAAACTAGTGACTTCTCAGGGCACGCAAACATAGGTTCAGTTGCTTTGCGCTCTTTGCGAGTGCCTTTGCGTACTTTGCGGTAAAAGGTCTAAAGAACTTTGCGTACGTTGCTGTAAAAGGTCTAAAGAACAATCAGAAACCGCAAAGGTCGCAACGCCAGACTCAAAGTTCCGCAAAGAAAAGAGTTTCGGTAAATCTAACTTAGCAGGCCCGCAAGCAAATCTTCGAGCTGTTGCTCGCTGGTCATGTACGACTTGTAGTCGCGACCTCCCACGTTTTGATCCGTGCCTTCGAGCTCATTACGAAATTCAAAAGGCAACACCACCACGGGCGCTGAGTTAGCGACATTTGCATGTGCCCGGATCCGCCGTCCCGCCGACAGTGCATCATCCGACAACATTCTTTGGTTTACCAGAATCAACTTCACATTGAGATGGTTGTCGCTAAGTTTGCGTAAAGAGTCGTCCTCATCGGTGCCGACCTCAACGTCGTAACCCATGCTTTCCAGGAATCGCTGCATGTAACCGCGAATTTCGTGGTCGTCTTCGACTAACAAAATTCTTGGACGCGTTTTTTTCGCCTCACTGCTTACACTCACCCATTACCTCCCCGACTAGTGTCGGGGAATTAGACTACGGCCGCGGCGGCCATCCCTCTGTACGTTTCTGTACCGACGCCGTCCAAAGCAAAGAATATTATCTTCACCGAACAAGCAGGGACGTCTGAGATTGATTGGTGGTTCCCGGCAACCGCCAATCAACCTCGGGCAATTTTTCTTTTCAACAGCTTTCTTCTTTTAGTGTATTGCCCCTTTTCGGTTGGAGGAGTCCATGGAAACCAGGCAGCCTCATGTTCTCTACATTGAGGACCACGATGACACTCGTGAATTGGTAAGATTCGTGTTGTCAGCGCGCAATTATCGCGTGACCACCGGCGCCACCGTCGCAGACGCCTTAAAACTCTCACGCGAACATCACTTCGATCTTTATATGCTCGACTCATGGCTTCCGGATGGCTCAGGAATCGACCTTTGTAAGAAGCTGCGCGCGTTAGATCCGGCTATTCCGATAATGTTTGTTTCCGGCGCCGCATACGAGGCCGACAAGGAAACCGCAACCAATAGCGGGGCACAGGGCTACCTGGTAAAGCCTATCGACATAGACGTGTTATGCCGCGAAGTAGGTAAATTGATCGATAAGTTTGCCGAGAGACCGGAAGCGGTAGAAGTAGATGCTATAGGCAACTCGGATCTGCAGGGGGCGTTCTCCTGAGTTTTCACCCAACAGCGCGCTACAGCCTGGTCCGCAACGAAAATGACGAGGATTGATCCCGCTTATCATAGTTTCGCCTCAGACAACTCGCCGCTTGAGTAATTTGACAGTTCATCACCATGTCGAAGGCTTCCTGCCATCGGACGGTGAAATACTCGCTGCTTCGGTACTTTCCTGGCTCGGTTTCCCAATGGTCAATCCACGCGCAATAAAGGGTGTACAGGACAGTGGATTACCGGACGTATGTCATTGAGGGTTCTGTCCAGTTGTAGGCATTAGACAGTTTTGCGGCAACTCGGAAACGGATTTGCGACCGAAGCGCACAGCTGCAGCTTTATGACACGTCAAGGCTCTGGCATTAATTAGGACGGAGTTTCGGTGAAAGCAGCCTGACCAAGCCTGATTTCATCGGCGATTAAGGCATCATCGGTGTCAATCCGACTCACTCTTGCTTAAAACGTGAGGGATTTTCACTGATTTTGCCTATCTGGAGGGCCTTTCGAAGTAACTCAGGTCGCGATCTTACCTGTTTTGATCGCAATCTTACCTATTTTGATCGCGACCCAAACTGTTCTGGTCGCAATCTTACCTACTTTGATCGCGACCAAAACTGTTCCGGTCGCAATCTTACCTATTTTGATCGCGACCAAAACTGTTCCGGTCGCAATCTTACCTATTTTGATCGCGACCAAAACTGTTCCGGTCGCAATCTTACCTACTTTGATCGCAACCAGAGTTGTTCCGGTCGCGACCTTAACTCTTTCGATCGCGACCAAAGTAGCTCAGGTTAGGACCTGAACGCCCCAAATCGAGACAAAACTAGGGCTTCCCGGTGCTCCTTCTAATGGAGGTGAGCCCGATCTTAATTGCTTTTTGTACAAAATCACTCCAACTCTTCCTAATTCGCTCAGCAAAAGCAAAAAGTTGTTGATCCCTCGGCAGTAGGATAATAAAATAGGAGACGTCAAGCAGGGTGGCCTCGCCGCAGGGTTCCTTACCCGCTCACCTTACACACCCAAAGGAGTACCAACTCAAGTGTCACGACGAAAAAGAAAATCCGCTGCTCTCGAAACGGCCCGGTTACGTCGAACGGGTCTCAACTCAATCACCAAGCCGATTGATTTCGGCGCTAACACCACTAAGGAAGCTTTCGAGGCGAAACTCACTGCTTTTGAGAATCGCCTCAACGCCTATAACCAGAGGCTGGCCGAACTCGATAATGAGCAAAACAACATTGACGACGCCGAGCGCGAACTGGTTCAGTGGAACAGACGCATTCTCTCTGCCGGCGAAGCCTCATTCGGCTCCGACAGCAGTGAGTATGAACTGCTTGGCGGCACGCGCACGAGCGACCGCAAACGCCCGACGAGGAGACCCCCGGCGAGCTTCACCTCCGGCGCCCCGACATCAGCGGGCGTCCCCACAGCCTAACCTCTAACCCTCAGCAGCGTGCGGCGCGAGGTTAGCGAGGAACCTCCACCGCCTCTGAGACTCTTTCCGATTAATCATTTGAACAAGGGGACAAAGGGCGTCGCCTGAACTGGCGACGCCCTTTTTGTTTGCAACGGTCTCATGGACCAAGTCACTCAGCGTTAGGAGTGGACAGGTCCTTCAGCATTATGAGGGACCAGGTCCTTCAGTATTACGGCCAAGGTCTTTCAGCATTATGCGTGGGCAGCCCGTAGGGCTGCGAGATAGTAGCCGGGGGTTGAGCGCAGCGATACCCCCGGATCGCAGGCAAATCTTTGTTGACCCTGAAAGGGTCACAGAGTTTGGTCTCGCACCCCCTCCGGGGTGCGAGACCTTAATCGATCAATTCCGGGGGTTGAGCGCAGCGATACCCCCGGATCGCAGGCAAATCTTTGTTGACCCTGAAAGGGTCACAGAGTTTGGTCTCGCACCCCCTCCGGGGTGCGAAACCTAATCCATCAATTCCGGGGGTCTGCGCTTCGCTTCGACCCCCGGGCTACTTTCTGGCAACCCTTCGGGTCGCGAACCAATTGATTGTCCAGTATGTCATTGCCCTCCCAAAGGGAGGTGGTTTTGATGACTTCTTATGCAAACCAACCTAAGTAGAGAGGTCAGCCGAGATGAAGTCAGAACCGGGAGCCGACCGGGGCACTTTCCATTCTTACTACTGCTGGCTTGGGAGAAGGCATAACGATGCCCTTCAATTGCGGCGCGGATCAGCATTCAAGCTGAAGGAAAGAAGTTATTTCAGAAGCATGCGGCCGCGCCGTCAGTTGCAAGGCTTTTTTATGTCGCGGGCCAACGAAACGAAAGTTAGTGGTTGCCTTTTTCCCGACGCGTCGCGTCGGGATGAGTTTAGCCCGGTCTTTCAAGGCCGGGAAAGGATAGACAAACGGATCGACCGGATTGTCGTTGTACGTTGGTCCCGGCCTTGAAAGGCCGGGCTAAACTCATATCGTCGCTGACGCGACGAACATGCTTTTCGTTCCATTTACCACACCGTGCCAAGATTTCCCTACCATGCAAAAGCAACATAACACTGGCCTTCAGCTGCGCCGCGCAATCTGCATTCAAGCTGAAGGAATAAAGTTACTTGAGAAGCATGCTATCGGTTTTGATGCCAGAACCGGGCACTAGCCCGACCGTAAGGGAGGGCTCCGGATGATCTCCAACTGAAAGCGTGAGCCCTCCTTAACAGTCGGGCTAATGCCCCGCCCCACTCCCAGCAACACAAGTCTGAGAACGACAGTAGTCCACGATGCAATAGAGGAGCGCAACATATACGATTAGGGCTAGATTTCCCGGTTGTCTTCGTTGTCGTCTAAGATCAGAATTAACGGGGAATGATTCCCTTGTTCATTAAACTACTTTCAGCCTCGATCGAAGATTTAATTTCCCATGGTCCTTTTTTCATGTTGACCTCTCAACTTGAAGGTTCACCCGGTCGCTACCGCTTGTATGTTTAGCGCATGCAATTCATTCTTGGTGCCAAGCGCCGGCTACGCAAAAGCGAGAGGCACGAGTGGGTGCAACAGATCGAGTTCTACCGCTTGGTTGCTTC
>Ga0190272_10000322_pt1 | contig 27046 bp, 25 predicted proteins | sample Popmic504T_FD_133746 | JGI IMG/M metagenome (GOLD analysis project Ga0190272, IMG submission 133746) | Populus adjacent soil microbial communities from riparian zone of Shoshone River, Wyoming, USA - 504 T | ecosystem: Environmental > Terrestrial > Soil > Riparian zone | place: USA: Wyoming...
GACAGCAGTCGACCTCGACACGGTACCCATGAACATTCATAGGTCCCGGCAGTCGCAATCGCAACTTTTTTCATCCGTTGAGACGCGGCCGCGGCTCCATCCCGTCTCAGGATGAAGGAAACTGGCGTGTCGCGGGACACCCCCGATTGCTGTCATCCTGAGCCGCGTAGACGGCGAAGGACCCCCTGCCGACGGAGCGAGTAGCGTGCAAGCGAAGGGGATCCTTCGCCGCCATGCTTTCGGCTGCGCGGGACGGTTCCTGCGGCTGCTACGAAAGAGATACCAAGATTGTGCGGAAGTTGCCAAGGTTGGTGCCTCTTTCATCCGTGGTGACGCGGCGCGGCATCATCCGCTCTCAGGATGACAGCAATTGGCGGCGTCCCGCGATACCCAAGTGTGGTCTTCCAAGAGCGTTCTGCGCGCAGGACGCTCAGTTCGTCGCCGTGAGCTTCTGCTCCGTCATACGTTGCAGGGAGGCCAGCTCGTTGATCTCAGGGGCGCTGACCGGGATCTCGGCCAGGCGCTGGGAGATGTCGAGGGCGTTTTTGGCGCACTGCCAGTTCTCGAGGCGGACGTGGGAGCGGGCGATGTGGAAGTAGGGGTAGTAGTCGATCAGCCACATGCCGTACATGCGGGCCTGTTTCTGTGGGTTGGGGCGCTGGGCCACGGCGTCGATGAAGTGGGTCAGGGCGCGGGAGTAGTCGCCTTTGCGCTCGAGCTGGAGGCCGAGCTCGTAGTTGGCGTACCACGGGGCGTTCTTCAGTTTCGTGTCGAGCGGCAGGTCGCACTTCGACAGGACGTCGTTGCGCAGGACGTGGAACTCTTCCTCGGTCAGCACGGGGGCCTTCTGCTCGAAGACCGCGTAACGCGGCTTGCGTCCCGTGGCGTCGCCGCGCAGGAGGAGCTGGTAGGCGACGAGGAGCGGCCGGCCGACTTCGCTGCGCGTGGCCATGCCGGACGTCTCCGCCAGCGCCAGCTCCTTGCGGGCGCGGTCGACGTCGCCGGTCATCTGGCTGGCGATGGCCAGGTAGAGGTGGGGGAGGTAGTCGATGTACTGCTGCTGCCGGGTCGGAAGCTGCACGCCTTCCGCGGCGCGCGCGGCGACGGCCGCCTCGAGCGGCGCTTTGGCCGCCTCGGCCTGGCCCTGCTCGATGAGGCGCACGCCTTTCTCGTAATGCTCGTACCAGTCGGCGGCCGAGGCCGGAAGCGCGGCCAGCAATATGAGGACGAAAATTGTCCGGATCATGGGCCGATATTCTAAAGCTTCCTAACTTCCGCCGCCGCGTCGCGTATGAAGGACCAAAGGAAAGGAAATACCCCACACATGCGACGTCTCGGACTCGTTCTCGCCACCGCTCTTCTCGCCACCTCCGCCTTCGGGCACGACACCACCTACATCAGCGACGGCGAGCAGTGCTCGGGCCGCAATGTGATGTTCAACGACCGTCCTGCCTACGTGCAGAAGGAAACGATCGACGCCCGCGGTCTCCGCTCGCTCAAGGTCAGCGTCACGAACGCGCCGGTGTCGGTCGTCGGCGGCGCCTCCGCGTACGAGATCACGGTCTGCAAGGCCGCCGAGCGCGAGCAGGACCTGGCCGCGATCCAGGTGCGGCTGAACGGCAACGAGTTGGAGGCGACCGGTCCGGATGACCATCGCTGGCAGGCTTCCTATTTCGTGCGCGTCCCCCGCGGCGCGGACCTCGACCTTTCAGCGAAGAACGGGCCGTTGTCGGTTCGCGACGTGGTGGGCACCGTCGTCGCGCGCTCGCACAACGGCCCGCTCTCGCTGAAGAACGTGGACGGCACCGTGGACGCGGAGACGCGCAACGGTCCGATCAGCGTCACCGGCGGCTCCGGCACGATGAAGGTCACGGCCTCGAACGGCCCGCTGTCCGTGAAGCTCGACGGCCCCTCGTGGAACGGCACGCTCGACGCGTCGACGAGGAACGGTCCGCTGAGCGTCCGCGTCCCGCGCAACTACGCCTCGGGCGTGGTCGTCGAGGCGCACGGCCGCGGCCCGATCTCCTGCAACGCGGAGGCGTGCAACCGCCGGGTGGTGAACATCGATGAGGACTACGACGACGAGCCGCGCCGCATCGAGCTGGGCAGCGGTCCGGTCAACGTGCGCCTGTCGACGGTGAACGGCCCGGTCACGGTGAAGGACTTCGAGTAGTCATTCAGGGCGTGGGGGGCAGGGCGCAGGGCGCAGGCCGCCTCAGTCCCCTCTCCCCACCGCAGTGGGGAGAGGGTTAGGGTGAGGGGTTGTGGCGCTCGGGAAAAGAGAGCCCCTCACCCTAACCCTCTCCCCGTGCGCGGGGAGAGGGGACTGTTAGCGTACCAAGGGCGCGGTCGTCGAGAGGGCGCCGAAGATCCTTCGGCGCTGCGCGCCTCAGGATAAACTTCAACGACCGGATGACGGTCCTCGACAAGCACGCGTCCCGCGGCCACCTCCTCGCCGTCCTCGGTGTGGGGTTCGGGCTGGCCATCGCGATCGGCAACGCCATCGGCGCCGGGATCCTTCGCACTCCCGGCGTCATCGCCTCCCAGCTCCACACCTTCTGGCCGTACCTCATCGTCTGGATCGGCGGGGCGCTCTACGCGCTCCTCGGCGCGAACGCGCTGGCCGAGCTGGCCACGTTCGTCCCACGCAGCGGCGGCCAGTACGTCTTCGTCCGCCACGGCCTCGGCGACTACGCGGGTTTCATCGTCGGGTGGAGCGACTGGATCTCCACGTGCGGCACGACGGCGGCGGTGGCCATCGTCATCGGCGAGTACTCCGTGAGCCTCTTCCCCGAGGCGCGGACGCAGCAGGTCGTGGCGCTGATCGTCGTGGCCGTCTTCACCATCATCCAGTGGTTCGGTGTGCGCAGCGGGCGCAACGTGCAGAACATCACCAGCCTCGTCAAAGCCATCGCGTTACTGCTCTTCATCGCCGCGTGCTTCTGGTACGGCACGCGCGCGCCGTGGGAGCCGACGGCCATGACGCTGCGCGGCGACGCCCCGATGCTGCTGGCGTTCATCGTGGCGCTGCAGGCCGTGATCTACACGTTCGACGGCTGGTCGGCGGTGATCTACTTCTCCGAGGAAGTGCAGGACCATGGACGGAACATCCCGCGGGCCATGATCTCCGGCGTCCTCACCATCGCCGGGATCTACATCCTCATCAACCTGGCATTTCTGGCCGTGGTCTCGCTGCCGACGATCGCGGGGAGCAACTTCGCGGCGGGCGTCGTCGTGGAGCGCATCTTCGGCGCGTGGGGACAGAACCTGCTGCGCGCGCTGGTGGTGGTGATTCTGCTGAGCGCCGTCAGCGCCAACGTGCTCATGGCGCCGCGCGTGATTTACGCGATGGCCATGGACCGCCTCTTCTGGCGCGGCGCACGCGAGGTGAACCGCGGCGGCACCCCGGACGTCGCGCTGATGATCAGCAGCCTGCTGGCGGCGCTGTTCATCGTCACGAACACGTTCGAGACCGTCATCGCCAAGCTGGCGTTCTTCTTCGTCCTCAACTACACGCTCTCGTTCGTGACGCTCTTCGTCCTGCGGCGCCGTGAGCCCGCCGCGCCGCGCCCGTACCGCGCGTGGGGACATCCGCTCACGACGGGCCTCGGGCTGCTGGCGTCGATCGCGTTCCTGGTCGGGGCGACGGCCAGCGACACGGAGAGCAGCCTCTGGTCGCTGGGGTTGCTCGCGCTCAGCTTTCCGGTGTATCTCCTGCTGAAGAGATTCCGCCGTGATTGATCCCCGACTCGAATACGCCTCCACCCTCGGCTCGCGTTACTACTTCGACGCCGACGTGCTGGCGCAGGAGCAGCGCAACGTGTTCGCGCGCACGTGGCAGCTCGTCGGCAACGCGGCGCAGGTGCGCGAGCCGGGACAGTTCTTCACGACCGTCGTCGCCGACGAGCCGCTGCTGGTCGTGCGCGGCAACGACGGCGTGCTGCGGGCGATGTCGAACGTCTGTCGCCACCGCGCCGGCCCGATCGCCCGCGGCGAGGGGAAGCGTCCCGTGCTGCAGTGCGGCTATCACGGCTGGACGTACTCGCTCGACGGGCGTCTGGCGAACACGCCGGAGTTCGACGGAGTGCAGGACTTCGACCGCGCCTCGTGCCGCCTGCCGCAGTTCCGCGTGGAGGTCTGGAACGAGCTGGTGTTCGCGAACCTCGACGCCACGGCGGAGTCGCTCACGGAGTTCCTCGGCGAGCTGCTGCGCGACATGCCGCCGCACGACTACAGCGGCTTCCGCCTGGCGCATCGCAAGACGTGGGAGCTGGACTGCAACTGGAAGGTCTACGTCGACAACTACCTCGAGGGGTACCACATCCCCATCGTGCACCCGGGGCTCTTCCGCGAGCTCGATTACCCGAAGTACCGCACGGACGTGAAGCGGAACTACTCGATCCAGGTGGCGCCGACGCGAAGGCCGGAACGCATCCGCACCAGCGACGGCGACGATCAGGTCCGCTACTTCTGGATCTTCCCGAACCTGATGCTGAACGTCTATCCCGACAACTTCTCCACGAACCTGATCGTCCCCCTCGGCCCGGGCCGCACGGCGACGCTGTTCGACTGGTACTTTCCGCACCCCGACGAGTCGAAGCAGGTCATCGACGACACGGTGGCATTCAGCGACGAGATCCAGCTCGAGGACATCGACATCTGCGAGACCGTGCAGCGCGGCCTGCGCTCGGCGACGTACGACGCGGGACGGTACTCGCCCAGGCGCGAGAACGGCGTACATCACTTTCACTGCTTGTATCAGGAGTACATGAAAACGTAGGGCGTGGCTTCAGCCCGCCCCTCCCCGGGGGGCGGGCTGAAGCCACGCCCTACGTTTGGCGCGCGCAGCGCAAGCTGCCGCCTCTCAGCTGACATCCCGAGCGTGAGTCGAGGGACCTGGGCGGGTGGGGGCGCGCTGCTCGTGCTTCGGAGCATGTTGCGCGCCCCCGCCCACCCAGGTCCCTCGACTCACGCTCGGGATGTCAGCAATTGATACCCGCTCGCCTTGATCCTGAGTTACGGGTGCGACCACGGCGGCCGCAGCTTCGCGATTCGCGCGTATACCGGACAGTTCTTCTCGTGCGCGCCTTCGAGATATCCGGTCGACAGCAGGAACGATCCCGTGATCTCCCCGCCGGTGAAGACGAACGTCTTCTTGAACAGCTTCACCCACTCTTCCTTCGTGCGCGGATGATGCGCGTCGAGCCATTGTGCGAACGAGCCGTGGGTCTTGCGGATGGCGAGGATGCACTTTGCGTTCTCCACCACCGCGTCGACTTTCAAGCGGTTGCGGATGATGCCGGCGTTGGTCAGCAGCTTGGCGCGGCGGCGGGCGTCGTAACGCGCGACGCGCTCCAGGGAGAAATTGTCGAACGCTTCGCGGAAGGCGGCGCGTTTGCGGAGGATTGTCAGCCACGAGAGGCCGGCCTGGTTGATCTCCAGGGCGAGCCGCTCGAAGAGGCGGTCGTCGTCGCGGACGGGGAAGCCGTACTCCTCGTCGTGATACGGGCCGTGGTCGGGATGGCCTGCCGCTGCGTCGCAATAAGTCGTCACGGCGGGGGATGATACGCTGCGCGCAATGTCCATGGGGCCCCTCGGGATCGTGATTGCAGTGGCCGTCGTCCTCGCGGCGGCAGCCGTCATCTACCGGCAGCTGGCGGCCGTCCGGGCCGCGCGCGAGCGGAGCGAGACGGAGCGTTTCGCGCGCGACATCATCGACAACGCCGGCGAGGGAATCGTGGTCTACGACCGTGAGCTCCGCTACGTCCTCTGGAACGGCTTCATGAAAGAGCTGACCGGTCTCGACGCCCAGGACGTCCTCGGCAAACCGGCCACGGAGGTCTTCCCGCATCTGGCCGAGGAACCGGTCGCCGAGCTGTTGCGGCGCGCGCTGGCGGGGGAGTCGGTGCCGTCGCCGGACGAGTACTACACCGTGCCCGCCACCGGCCGCCAGGGATGGCTCTCGGCGGTTTATCGTCCTTATATCGACGCCGAGGATCGCGTGGCCGGCGTCGTCGCGCTCATTCGCGACATCACCGAGCGCAAGTCCGCCGAGCAGCAGATCGAGTATCAGGCGTACCACGACGCGCTGACCGGTCTCGCCAACCGCAACCTCTTCCGCGAGCACCTCTCGCTGGCGCTGGCCCTGGCGGAGCGGCGGCAGAAGCAGGTGGCGGTGCTGTTCCTCGACCTCGACCACTTCAAGGACGTCAACGACTCCCTCGGACATTCGATCGGTGACGAGCTGCTGCAGGAGATCGCGCGGCGGCTGCGGGCCGCGGTGCGCGACGGCGACACAGTGGCGCGCGTCGGCGGCGACGAGTTCACCATCGTCCTGCAGGAGCTCGCGCGCGTGCAGGAGGCGGCCATCATCGCCCAGAAGGTGCTGCGCGCCATCGCCGAGCCGATCGAGATCGGCGAGCACCGCCTCTACGTCACGGCCAGCATCGGCATCACGCTGTTCCCCGACGACGGAACCGACGCCGAGACGCTGCTCAAGAACGCCGACGCCGCCATGTACCGCGCCAAGAACGAGGGGCGCAACACGTACCAGATGTCGACCAGTGAGCTGAGCCGCTCGACGCACCAGCGGATGACCGTGGAGAGTGGCCTGCACCTCGCGCTGGAGTCGGGGGAGTTCACGGTGCTCTACCAGCCGCAGGTCGACGTGGAGACGATGACGGTGGTCGGGATGGAGGCGCTGCTGCGCTGGAACCATCCGGATCGCGGCGTCATCCTCCCCGAGGAGTTCATCGGCGTGGCGGAGGAACGGGGATTGATCCTGCCGATCGGCGACTGGGTACTGCGCCAGGCCTGCCTCGACGTGCGCCGCTTCCACGAGCGCGGACTGCCGCACTTCCGCGTGGCCGTGAACCTCTCGCCGCGCCAGTTCCGCGATCCGTCCCTCGGCGCCGCGGTGGCGTCGGCGCTCCGCGACTCGGGCATCCGCCCGGAGACGCTGGAGCTGGAGATCACCGAGACCGTGGCCATGGAGAACGTGCGCCTAACGATGGCCACGCTGGAGGAGTTCCGCGCCTCGGGGGTGACGATCGCCATCGACGACTTCGGCACGGGCCACTCGTCGCTGAGCTACCTGAAACGTTTCCCGATCGACGCGCTGAAGATCGACCGCGCCTTCGTGACCGATCTCCCTGACAGCTTCGCCGACGCGGCCATCGTCAGCTCCGTCGTCCAGCTCGCGAACGGCCTCGGCCTGCGCGTCATCGCCGAGGGAGTGGAGACCGTGGAGCAGCTCGAGTTCCTCAAGGAAGCCGGCTGCCGCGAGGTGCAGGGCTTCTACTTCTGCGTGCCCGTCGAGATCGAGAAGCTGGAGGCGCTGGTGACGCCGGCGGTGTTGTCAGCAGGCGCAGACGCCGCGCCCCCCGCCCTGTCATCCCGAGCGTGAGTCGAGGGACCTGGGCGGGTGGGCGGCTGCAGCGGCTGTCGGCATGAGCAGCGCGCCGCCCGTCCCCGCCCTGTCATCCCGAGCGTGAGTCGAGGGACCTGGGCGGGTGGGGCGGCTGCAGTGGCTGTCGGCATGAGCAGCGCGCCGCCCGCCCACCCAGGTCCCTCGACTCACGCTCGGGATGACAGCATTGTTCCGCGCATGCTTATGGAGTGCGGCGGCCTTCGCCGCCGCTTTGGTACTCCATAAGGTTCCCGCGGCACGCGTTCTCCCGGGCGCGGGGACCAACTACTCGCGGACCTTACGCGCGACCAGCACCGCCACCGCGAGCAAGCCCACCCCCGCCGCAGCGATCATCAGCGGCTTGTTGCGGGACCGCTCGGGGTTGGTGTCTTTGACGCGCACGTTCCAGCCGCGCTCACGCCCCCAGTTCGGCACCTTGCCATGAGTGACGTCGTCGATGAGGCCTTCCACGACGTTCACGCGGTCGGCGAGCATGAGCAGGAGCCAGTGCTTCTGCTGCCCTTCGCTGTACTGGTAGGCGAGGTCGCGGATGTGGCCGCTCAGGCCGGCCGGCGGACAGCTCGTGCCGAAGACCGGCGTCAGGTCGGGATGCTCGGTCGACTGGTGGATCTTCACGCGCGGGATCTGGCGCTCGCCGACTTCGCCGCGCACCGTCGTCACCTGCGACGGCGCTTCCTTCGGATAGGCGGGACGGTCCGCGGGGTCGAGATCGGCGCCCCAGCCGTGAACCTCATGCATCGGTTGACTCATGTTCTCCTCCTTACGCCGCGTTCGGGATCACGACCGGCTTGATGCAGTTGTCGAGTTTGCTCGTGAAGATCCGGTAGGCCTCGGAGATCTCCTCGAGGGGGAAGCGGTGTGTGATGACCGCCTTCGGATCGAGACGTCCGGCCAGCACGTGCTCGAAGAGGCGCGGCAGATGCCGTTTCACCGAGCACTGGTTGGCCCGGATGGTCAGGCCTTTGTTGACCACGTTGCCGATCGGGACGAGGTTGTACGTCGGACCGTAGACACCGACGATCGACACCGTGCCGGCCTTGCGCACCGAGTTGATGGCCCACTCCACCGCGATGGCGGAGCCGGCCTGCATCTTCATCTTCAGGCCGGTGAACGTGTGCAGCGCGCTGCCGGCCGCGTCGCAGCCGACGGCGTCGATGCAGACGTCCGCGCCGAGGTAGTCGGTGGCCTTCTTGAGGAAAAGCACGACGTCGTCGATCTCGGCGAAGTTGTACGTCTCGCACTGCGCGTACTTCTTCACGAACTCGAGCCGGTAGTCGAGATGGTCGAGCACGATGACGCGGCCCGCGCCGAACAGCCACGCCGATTTCGCGGCGAAGATACCCACGGGCCCGGCGCCGAACACGACCACCGTGTCGCCTTCCTTGATGTCGCCCATCTCCGCGGCTTGGTAGCCGGTGGGGCAGGCGTCGGTGAGCAGCAGGGCATCGTCGTCGGAGATGCCGGCCGGGATGACCGTCGGGCAGACGTCCGCGTACGGCACGCGCACGCGCTCGGCTTGGCCGCCGTCGTAGCCGCCGGTGGTGTGAGAGTAGCCGTAGATGCCGCCCACGGCGGTGGCGTTGGGGTTGGTGTTGTGGCAGTTGCTGAAGAGCTCGCGCGAGCAGAAGTAGCACGTGCCGCAACTGATGTTGAACGGCACCAGTACCTTGTCGCCGACCTTCAGTTTCTCGACGGCGGGGCCGACCTGTTCGACGACGCCGATGAACTCGTGGCCGAACGTCGAGCCGACGCGCGTGTCGGGGACGAGGCCATGGTAGAGGTGAATGTCCGAGCCGCAGATGGCGGCGCGCGTCACGCGGACGACGGCGTCGCTCGGGTGCTCGATGAACGGATCGGGTTTCTCTTCGACGCGGATCCGGTACGGTCCGCGATAGGTCATTGCACGCATCAGTCCTCCTTGCCAATGCCTTTCGGGCACTTGCATGAAGTGCAAGGGATGAACCGAAACTTTGCGTGCTGAAGCGTGTCAGCCGGGCAGGATCTCACGCGCCGCACGGCGTCCGCTTTCGATCGCGCCGGCCACCGTGCCGGTCTCGTCGCCACTTGTGGCTTCGCCCGCGAAGAAGAGTGTTTTTCCGAGGCTTTTCGCCAGTTCCGCGTGTGCGTTGGCGCCGCCGACGGCCGCGTACGAGTACGCGCAGCGGCTCCACGGGTCGGCCTGCCAGTCGTGTGAGAAAGTGCCGACCAGCAGCGTATCGAGCCGTTTGCGCGGCACGTCCCACGCGCTCGCCATCGAGTCCAGCGCACGCTCGGTCATGGCCTCGGCACCCTCGGCCAAAAGCGCGTCGGCGGCGTGGCCGCCGGCCCAGCCGACGAGGACGTTCGAGCGCAGCGGTGCGGTCGTCCACCAGGTCGGCATGAAGCGGTCGGAGGTGTGGAGGAAGTTGGCGTCGTCCCAGAAGCGCTCGCGGAAGCGGAAGGCGATCTTGACGACGTGGCCCGCCTCGATCTTCTCCAGGGCGCGCTCTTTCTCGCGCAGCGGCGGGTCGAACTCGACCGCGCGCGCTTTCCAGACTCCGATCGGGAGCGTGACGACGAGCGCGCGTCCGCGGATCCGCTCGCCGTTCGCGTGCACGGTGACGCTGCCCGGCGACCATTCGACGCGCGTGACGGGCGTGCCGAGGCGGAGGTCGGTGCGTTGCGGATCGAGGCCGGCGCGGAGCCAGTCGACGAGCGCGTCCTGGCCGTTGGCGATGCGGAACTGGCGGTTCTCCCCTTCCTGCTCCTCGTCGGCGAAACGGAGGGCCTGCGTGCTGATGCGATCCGCGTGCGACGCGTGGTAGCCCTCGACGAAGTTGCCGGCGAGCTGGCGCAGGTGCGGGGTGAGGTCGCGCCGGCGGCGGAGGAACTCGTGGAAGGAGATGTCGCGCTTCATTGCACCGATCTTCGCGCGCACCTTGTTGACCTCGTTCCAGAAGTCGACGCGCTCGCACTTGCCGTCGGTCGACCACCAGTGATCGTCAGGGAGCTCGGCGACGATGAGCGACGCGGCGTCGACGATGCCGAACGTCGTCTCAGACTCGCCGTGGATGAACTCCGCGCCGAGCTCGATGGGGAGCGGCAGGTCGGCGAAGTGCAGGGAGTGAATGCGGCCGCCGGGGCGTGGGCGCGCCTCGAGGATGCAGATGCGCTTGCCCGCGCCGGAGAGGGCGCGGGCGGCGGCGAGACCGGCGGCACCGGCGCCGATGATGACGACGTCGTACTTCATCCGGGGCGTCAGTGCGGACAGCGTGCCGCGCTCAGGCGTCGCCGACGATCTCGCGCCAGGAGAGTCGGCGGACGAGCAGCACTTTCTCGTCAATGGCCGCCTGGGTGGCCTTGTCACCGAGGATGCGGCGGAGATAGTCGACCTCCGACGACACCAGGCGGTTTTGCTTCGGCAGCAGCCGGACGGCGGCGCTTTGCAGGTTGCGCTCGGAAACGGAGATGAGCTTCGGCGTTCTCTTGAGTTGCGCGTCCATAGAGACGGCAACGACGAATCGCGCCGAAATCATCCTCCGGCTCAGCTCACCGTTTTCGCGTGCTGGCGGCGACGCGTGTCGGGATCACGGAGCGGAACGCGAAGGCGTCCTGGACGAAACTCTGCCGCGACGGCGTGCAGCCGCAGAGAGCGCAGCGCATGCCGTCGACGTGCGCCGCCTTGGAGTGACCACAGTGCGAGCAGGGCTTCATTCGGGCCTCCATACGTTATTAAGATCAAAAACGATGCCCGTAATGGGCCAAAAGGTTGCTGGTTGCTAGTTACTGGAGCTGTTGCGTCGAGCCGAAACGCACTAGCAACCAGCAACCAGGAACAAGAGAGTACGGTCGAACGACACCCGGTCCACGTTTCCCTAACCGCGGTAGAGAAAACGCCCGCGCCTATGCCATCCGGCACATTTCTTCTCCGGCGCGTAGAGGTACGATTTCGCGTATGAGTGAGCTTGCTGAGGCCATCAAGGCGGGGGATGCGGAGCGGGTGGCGGCGTTGATCGACGCCGACGCGTCGCTGCTGCGGACGCCGGAGAACAACGTCACGCCGCTGCTGCTGGCGGTCTATCACGGGAAGCCGGAGCTGGCGCGCCTGCTGGTCGAGCGAGGCGCCCCTCTGTCGTTCGCCGAGGCCTGCGCCCTCGGCGACGAGACACGCGCGAAGGAGATGCTGGCGGCCGATCCGGACGTGCTGCAGTCGCGGACCGCGGACGGCTTCCCCGCCCTCGGCGTGGCAATCTTCTTCGGCCACGGCGCGCTCGCCCGCTGGCTCATCGAGCAGGGCGCGGACGTGAACGCCGCCGCGGACAACGCGGCCCGCGTCGCGCCGCTGCACGCCGCCGCGGCCGTGCGCGACCGCGAGACGACGCGCATGCTCCTCGAGCGCGGCGCCGACCCGAACGCGCGCCAGCAGTCCGACTACACCCCGCTCCACGGTGCCGCCAGCCGCGGCGACACCGAGCTCGCCGAGCTCCTCCTCGCCCACGGCGCCCAACGCGACGCGCGTGCAACGGATGGGATGACCCCGGCGGATGTTGCGCGCAAGTATGGGAAGGGCGAGTTTGCGGAGTGGATGGCGTCGGTCGATCGCTGAGCGAAACTCGCGGACGACGGAACGCCGGCGATCGCGCGACGGAAAAGAGATCAGGCGTCTCGGGACAACTTGTCCCCTCTCCTCGCGAGGAGCGGGGAGAGGGCTAGGGTGAGGGGTTGTGGCACTTGGCAAAAGGGAGCCCCTCACCCTAACCCTCTCCCCACTGCGGTGGGGAGAGGGGACTGGTTCACGCGACGCTGCGCGACCTCGGAATCAGCCGGCGAAGACTTTGGCATTCCGTTCGCGCGGATGCACGTCCGGGAACGAGCCGCGGCTGAAGAACACGTGCTCGGCAAGGCGCGTGAACAGTGGCACGCGCAGCATGGCGAAGGCGGCTTCCAGCAGCGGCTGGGCGGACATGACGCGCATGGCGTTGCGCATCCAGCGGCGAGCCAGGATGCGAGTGCGGAAGCGGTCGCCGGTGTAGGCGTGCAGCGTGCGGGGGTCGCCGGTGGCGAGGTAGTCGACGATCACGTCGGCGGCGAGAGTGGAGAGGCGCATGGCGCCGTCGAGGCCTCCGGCGGTGAGGGGGGAGACGGCTCCGGCGGCGTCACCGACGACGAGGCCGCGCTCGCAGGCGATGCGGCGGAGGATGCCGTTGACCGGGATCAGTCCGCCGCGGCGCTCCAGCGGGTGGCCGACGCGGAAGGGGAGCGTGGCGCGGAACGCGTGCAGTGCCTGCGACGGATCCCAGCCGTTCGTGCGGTAGCCGGCCACGCCGACATGCGCCTCCTCGCCGTCGTTCGCCACCCAGCCGATGTAGCCGGGCGCCAGTTTCGGATCGAGGAAGCAGTGCAGCACCGGCTCGCGGGAGATCGGCGGGACGATCTCCTCGACGCCGACCAGCAGCTCGCGATTGCGGTCGAGGCCGAGCTGCTGCGCCACCATCGATCGCGCGCCGTCCGCGCCGACGATGAACCGCGCCTCCAGCGTCTCACTGCGGCCATGGCGCACGAACGTGACCCGCCCCGCGTCGATGGCGGTCACGCGCGCGCCGGGGATCCACTGCACACCCGCGTTCGTGCACTGCTCGAGCAGTTGCAAGTAGAGCCAGGACATCCGTCCGACGCGGAACTCGTCGCGTGCCGCGCGCAACGCCAGGCTGCGCCGGGCGGGGGAGTAGAGCACCACGTCGCGGATGGGCGGCCCGAGTTGCTCCTCCGGGATCGGGAAGTCTTCCCACGTCTTGCGGACGAAGATGCCGGTCGTATGGACCGGTGCGGCGATGGAGGGCTTGCGGTCGAGCAGGACGACGCGGAGTCCGCGTCCGGCCAGCAGCCGCGCGCAGCGGAGGCCGGCCAGTCCGGAGCCGATGACGGCGATGACGTGTGTCATAGCAAGCACTTTAGGTTGCAAAGTGCGTGCGCGCAAGAGGGGACGAGTGGGGATGCTGCGGGGAGAGGGTTGCTGGTTACTGGTTACTGGTTCCTGGTGCCGTCTCGGCTAAAGGCACTAGCAACTAGCAACCAGGAACTAGCAACCCGTTGGTACCGGCAACAAACAACGAGTAACGCGTTACTCGTGTCTCGCGAAGATCAGCGTCGCATTTGTCCCGCCGAAGCCGAACGAGTTCGACAGCACGACCTTCACGTCCGCCTGGCGGGCCTTGTTGGGCACGTAGTCGAGGTCGCACTCCGGGTCGGGGGTGTCGTAGTTGATCGTCGGCGGGATGATGCCGGTGCGGATCACCATCGCCGCGATGGCCGACTCCAGTCCGCCGGCGGCGCCGAGGAGGTGGCCGGTCATGGACTTGGTGGAGCTGATGGCCAGCTTCTTCACGTGCTCGCCGAAGACCCACTTGATGGCGCGCGTCTCGATCTTGTCGCCGACAGGCGTCGAGGTGCCGTGGGCGTTGACGTACTGGATGTCTTCCGGCTGCAGGCCGGCGTCCTTCATGGCGCGCTTCATCACCCGGGCCATGCCGTCGCCATCCTCGGACGGGGAGGTGATGTGGTACGCGTCGCTGGTCATGCCGTAGCCCACCAGCTCGCAGTAGATCTGCGCGCCGCGGGCGAGGGCGTGCTCGCGCTCTTCGAGGATGACCACGCCCGAGCCTTCGCCCATGACGAAGCCGTCGCGGCCGGCGTCCCACGGACGGGAGGCGCGCTCCGGCTCGTCGTTGCGCGTCGACAGGGCGCGCATCGCCCCGAAGCCCGCCACGGCAAGCGGCGTCACGACGGCCTCGCTGCCGCCGGCGAACATCACGTCCGCCTCATCGCGCTGGATGATCTTGTACGCGTCGCCGATGGCGTGCGCGCCGGTGGCGCAGGCGGTGGCCGGCGCGGAGCTCGGTCCCTTGGCCCCGAAGCGGATCGAGATCTGTCCCGAGGCCAGGTTCACGATCAGTCCGGGGATGAAGAAGGGCGAGACCCGCGACGGGCCGCGCTCGAGGAGCTTGCGGTGCATCTCCTCGATGAGCGGCAGGCCGCCGATGCCGGAGCCGATGATGACGCCGACGCGGTCGGGGTCTTCGCTCTTCGTGTCGAGCTTCGCGTCATCGACGGCCATCTGCGCGGCCACCACGGCGTAGTGGATGAAGGTGTCGGACTTCTTGACTTCCTTTTTCTCGATCCAGTTCTCGGGATCGAAGCCCTTCACCTCGCCGGCGATGCGGCTGGTGTAGTCGGAAGCGTCGAACTTCGTGATCGGGCCGATGCCGGAGCGACCTTCCACCAGTCCCTGCCAGGTGGGCTCGTTGCCCACGCCGAGGGGGGAGATCATTCCGAGACCGGTGACGACGACGCGACGTTTGTCCAAGAAATCCGCTCCTTCACACACGTAGGGCGGGCCCGAGCCCGCCCCTCGTAACACGGACGGACCGAAAATCCGTCCCGTGTGGTTGGCAGCTAGGCAGATTTGCCGGCATTGCCGGCGCGTTTGTCGATGTACTCGACGGCGTCGCGGACCTTACGAATCTTCTCCGCGTCATCGTCGGAGATCTCCACTCCGAACTCTTCTTCGAACGCCATGATCAGCTCGACGGTGTCGAGTGAATCGGCGCCGAGGTCCTCGACGAACGAAGCGTCGGGAGCAACTTCTTCAGCGTCGACTCCGAGCTGCTCGACGATGATGGCTTTGACCCTTTCCTGTACCGACATCGGTATGTCCTCCCTCGTGTGTTCCGCACGACTGCAAGGCGCGTTGTAGCACAACGATGTGAGGGGTTGCCACCCCGGCGTCGGGTCGGCTCGCGATATATTCGCGATCCAGGCATGAGGGACGAGGGATGAGAGATGAGTCGCTTCGCGTCGGCCCCACTCATCCCTCATCCCTCATGCCTCATACCTCCATGCATCATTCCTCTCTCAAAGCCGTTGCGTTCGATCTGTGGGAGACGTTGATCACCGACACTCCGGAGCTGTCCCGGCAGCAGGAGCGGCTGCGGCTGACGCGGATCGAGGAGCTGCTCGCCGCGCACGGGTTCGGGGAGCTGGCGGACCGGATCGAGACGGCGTACCGCGCGCTGTGGCATCGCTGCCAGGATCTGTACTGGTCCTCCGACGTCGACGTGCCGTGCCGGCGGCAGATCGAGCACTTTCTCGAAGAGCTGGAGATTCCGCCGGCCTCGCTGGACGAGCCTCTGCTCGAAGCGCTGGAAGAGGCGTACGCCGGCGCGGCGCTGGAGATCCTCCCCGCGCTCGTCGACGGCGCGGACGCGCTGCTGGCGCAGCTCAAGGCGCGCGGCTTCCGCATCGGCTTGATCAGCAACACCGGCCGCACGCCCGGCTCCGTCCTGCGCGGCATCCTCGACGCCCTCGGCCTGGCGCCGTCGATCGACGTCATGCTCTTCTCCAACGAGCACGGGCAGTGCAAGCCGCGGCCGTCGATCTTCGAGGCGCTCCGCCGCGGCCTCGGCGTCGAATACGGCGAGCTGCTGTTCGTCGGCGACAACCTCTACGTCGACGTGCACGGCGCGCAGCGCTGCGGCATGCGGGCCGTCCACTTCGACCCCCCGGTGCGCGGCACGGCCGTCGCGCCACCGGTCGAACATGGGCTGGAGATCGTGCCGGACGCGCGCGTGACGTCGTTGCGCGAGCTGTTCGCGGCGATCGAGCGGCTGTCATGACCGACAAAGAATTCTTCACCCTCCGCACGCCGCACTTTCTGCTGGAAGGGCGGTCGCGGGCCGGGCACGAGACCTTCTTCCGCATCCGCGAGCTGGGCGTGGCGCTCGACATCGGACGCGGACCGGACCTCGTCCTGCCGATGGACCACGTCTTCATCACGCACGCGCACCTCGACCACGCGGCGGGCATCCCGTTCTACGCCGCCCAGCGGCGCCTGCAGGGCATCGGCGGCGGGACGATCTACGTGCCGTCGGAATCGGCGGACGGCGTCCGCGAGCTGCTGCGCGTGCAGGAGAAGCTGACCGGCGGCGAGTTCCACGTCGACATCCGCGGCCTGGAAGTGGGGGACGAAGTGCGCTTCGGCCGCACGCACATGGTGCGGGCATACGCGGCGTCGCACCGCGTGGCGGCCCGCGCGTACGAGCTGGTGGAAGTGCGGCATCGCCTGCTCCCGGAGTTCGAAGGCGTGGATCGCGAGGAGCTCTCGCGGCTGCACCGCGACGGCGTGCGCATCGACGGCCCGTACTCCTCGCCGGTGCTCTTCTACACCGGCGACACGGATCGCGGCCTGCTGGAAAAGTGCGATGCGGCGTTCAAGGCCGAGGTACTGCTGATCGAGTGCTCATTCCTGGCGGACGGGCATCAGGAGCGCGCGGAGATGTATCGGCACATCCACATCGACTACATCGCCGAATTCGCGGAAAAGTTCGAGAACGAGTTGATCGTGCTCACCCACTTTTCGCGGCGCTACTCGCGGGAGGAGATCCGCACGCTGGTCCGGAGAAGGTTGCCGGTTTCGTTACACGAGCGGGTCAGGCTGGCGTTGCCGGAGGCGTTTCAACGACTGGGTTGAACGAGTTGCTGGTTTCTGGTTGCTAGTGCCTTTCGGACTCGCGACACAGTTCCCGTCACCACGCAACATCACTAGCAACCAGTAACCAGTAACCATCTCAACCAACGTAGCATCGCCTTTGCACTATCCTTCGCGCCAATGACTCTCCGACCCACGCGCCCGGTTGCGCTCCTCGCCGTCCTGATGCTCCTGTTCCTCGACCCTCTGGCCGAGGCCCAAACGAAAAAGAAGAAGAAAACGCCGCCGAAGAAGAAGGCGGCCGTGACGAAGAAGGCGCCGGCGAAGAAGGCCGCGGCGAAGCCTGCGGCTCCCGCGGTGCCGGTGGGGCGCACGTTCGAGGAACGGCTCAACTCCCTCGTCAACGGCGGCGTGGCCAGCGGCGCGGACTCCAGCATCCAGATCGTGGAGCTCGAGAGCGGCCGGGTGGTGGCGCAGCGCAATCCGCATTCGGCCATCGCCCCGGCGTCGAACATGAAGCTCTTCACGACGGCGGCGGCCATCGACATGCTGAAGCCGTCCTTCGAGGTCACGACCGGCGTCTACGTGCGCGGGCAGGTCGACGCCACGGGGACGCTCGACGGCGACGTGCGCGTCGTCGGCCGCGGCGACCCCACCATCGGCGGCCGCTTCCACGACGGCTCGGCCACGGCCGTGCTGCAGGAGTGGGCGGCGGACCTCAAGCGCGCCGGCATCAAGACCGTGGGCGGGAACCTCGTCTTCGAGCACGGCTACTTCGACTCCGAGTACATCCATCCGACCTGGCCCGTCGACCAGCTCACGGCCTGGTACGAGGCGCCGATCGGCGCGTTCTCGATGCAGGAAGGGTGCGTCGAGGTACGCGTGCTGCCGAACCGCGCCGGCGGGCAATGCATCGTCCAGCTCGAGCCGCCGACGTCGTACGTGCAGGTCGAGAACAGCTGCAAGACCGGCCGCGGGCTGCCGTTCATCACGCGCCACCGCGGCAGCAACACGGTCATCGTGCGCGGCGGCGTGCCGGCGCGCTCGGGGCGGACCGAAGTCTTCATCACCATCGAGAACCCGAACCACTACTTCGCCGCGGTGACGAACGAGACGCTGCAGCGCAGCGGGATCCGCATCATGGGGCAGATCGTCCTCACGCCGCGCGATGCCCGTCCCGACTGGCGCCTCGTCTCCCAGCACTCCACGCCGCTCAGCATCCTGGTCTACGTCATCAACAAGAAGAGCCAGAACCACTACGCCGAACAGGTGCTGAAGATGATCGGCGCGGAGATGCGCAAGGAAGGTTCGTGGGCCGCCGGCAACGCGGAAGTGAAGGAGTGGCTGACGACGAAGATCGGCGTGCCGGGCAACGAGTTCCTCCCCGCCGACGGCTCGGGCATGTCGCGCAACAACCGCGCCTCGGCGAGAGCGTTCGTGACGCTGCTCCGGTACATGTGGCGCAGCCCGTGGCGCGAGGAGTTCGTCAGCTCGCTCCCGTACACCGGCGACCCCGACTCCAAGTTCGGCAACCGTCTCCGGAAGCCGCCCTTCGCCCGCCAGGTCTACGCGAAGACGGGATACATCTCGGGGGTGATCGGGCTGTCGGGATACGTCCACGCGCAGAGCGGCAAGGTGTACGCCTTCTCGTTCCTCTTCAACCGCTACCGCACGGGCGTCTTCGGCGTGTACAACCTCCAGGACGAGATGCTGAAGGAGATCATCCGCAGCGGGTGACGGCGAGCGATGAACGATGAGAGATGAGCGATGGGCCGGCTCTGCTCATCGCTCATCTTTCATCGTTCATCGCTCGATCTTGAACTGCTGGCTGGCGGGGGTGAACTGGAGGGTGTACACGCCGGTCGACTTGCGGATTGTCGCCACCGCCTGGAACCCCGGGAACTTGAGCACGGTGCCGATGATCTCGGCATGGTCGTCGCGGACGTAGAGGCGGACGGCGTCGTCGATGTTCTCGGCGTCCACGTTGTGGAAGGCCACCGAGTCGGGCGCGATGGTCGAGACCGGCCGGCCGTCGGTGTCGGTTAGATGCCGCTCCTCCACGGTGAAACGCATCATCACGCCAGCATGTCTCCGGTCAAAAGTGGCGTGCAATTCCGGTGCATGGCATCCCGTTCTATACTCAAATTCGGAGGCGGCGATGAGCGATGAACGGGTTTTGCGTGATGTTCCGGTGATCGGTCGAGTGGAGATTCACGAGGTCGAGCGCCCCCAGTCCGTTCCGTCGTCGGAACGTTTTGCCGACATCCCCCTGGCGCTCACGTTCGACGACGTGCTGCTGAAGCCGGCCAAATCGGACCTCCACCCGAACTTTGTCGAGGTCTCGACGCAGCTCACCCGCGACATCTCGCTCAACATCCCCATCATCTCCGCGGCCATGGATACCGTGACCGAGGCCCGGCTGGCCATTGCCATGGCCCAGCACGGCGGCCTCGGCGTGATCCACAAGAACATGCCCATGGACCGGCAGGCCGAGGAAGTGGACAAGGTCAAGCGCTCCGAGGCCGGCATGATCGTCGACCCCGTGACCATGCGTCCGTGGCAGTCCATCTCCGAGGCGCTGCAGGTCATGGAGAAATACAAGATCTCCGGCGTGCCGGTGACGGACGCGAACGGCAAGCTGGTCGGCATCCTCACCAACCGCGACCTCCGCTTCGAGACGCGCTTCGACCTCCCCATCGCCGAGCGCATGACGAAAGACAACCTCGTCACCGTGCCGGTCGGGACCACGCTCGAGCAGGCCCGAGAAGTCCTGCACCACCACCGCATCGAGAAGCTCCTCGTCGTCGACCAGAACGGTGACCTCAAGGGCCTCATCACGGTCAAGGACATCCAGAAGGCCCGCCGCTACCCGCAGGCCGCGAAAGATCCCCTCGGGCGCCTGCGCGTGGCCGCCGCCATCGGCGCCGGCAAGGACGGCATCGAGCGCGCCCGGGCCCTGATCGACGCCAAGGTCGATGTGGTCGTGCTCGACTCCTCGCACGCGCACTCCGCCGGCGTCATCGACACCATCCGCCAGTTCAAGAAGCTCTTCCCCAACACGCCGCTCATCGCCGGCAACGTGGCCACCTATGAAGGGGCCATGGAGCTCTGCGACCTCGGCGTCGACGCGCTGAAGGTCGGCATCGGCCCCGGCTCCATCTGCACGACGCGCGTCGTGGCCGGCGCGGGCGTCCCGCAGCTCACGGCCATCCTCGACTGCGTCCGCGCGGCCGAGCGCTTCGACGTGCCGGTCATCAGTGACGGCGGCATCAAGTTCTCCGGCGACGTGACCAAGGCCCTGGCCGCGGGCGCGCACACGGTCATGATCGGCTCGCTCTTCGCCGGCACCGACGAGGCGCCGGGCGAGACCATCCTCTACCAGGGCCGCACGTTCAAGGCCTACCGCGGCATGGGCTCGATCGGGGCCATGCAGGCCGGCTCCAAGGACCGCTACTTCCAGGAGAACACCGACGACGTTGGCAAGCTCGTGCCGGAAGGCATCGAGGGGAAAGTGCCGTACAAGGGCTCCATCGGCGCCATGATCCCGCAGCTCGTGGGCGGCCTCCGTTCGGGGATGGGACTGGTGGGCGCGAAGGACATCGAGGATCTGCGCACCAAGACCCAGTTCGTCCGCATCACGGTGGCCGGCCTCCGCGAGTCGCACGCGCACGACGTGGTGATCACCAAGGAAGCGCCGAACTACCGGATCGAGAACGATTAGTAAATAACTGTTGCGCGGTGCGGACCTCCATTTGTATGCTGATTCAGCATAAAGGAGATCCTCCCGATGAAAAACGCGCCCATTCGCTTCGTTTTCGCGGTCTTCCTGTTCCTCTCTGTCTCCGCTCACGCGGGGCTGTCCGTCTTTCCTCCCAGCCCGACCACGGACACGCCGGTGATCCTCCGCGGCGTCGACAACTGCGCCCGCCGGCCAGCCCCCGAGATCACGCGTGTCGGTGCGGAGATCACCGTGAAGTTGAACGGGACGCTCATCACGTGCCCCGGCCCCTTCCCTCCCGAGCTCCCCTTCGAAGTGCGCCTCGGACGGTTGCCGGCCGGCCGCTATCACGTGACGCTGCTCGACGGTCCGACGGGGGAGCTCACGTTCTCGGTGCGCAACGCGGAGCCGACGCCGTACACGCTCCACCCGTGGGCCATCCCCACGAATCCCGGCGCGGTGCCGGTGCGGGTCCAGATCGCCCGCACCGATTTCGTGTCGCTCTGCGGGATCTTCTGCGACCAGTTCCGCATCCAGATCGGCAACGGCCCCGTGTATCGCTACGCCGAGCTCGGCCCCGGCAACATGCTGACGGTGCCGTCGATGCCGCCCGGCCCCGTCGACGTGCGCATCACCACCGTGGACGGCACGTTCGTCCTGCCCTCCGCGCTCTACTACTACGATCCGCTCGCGCCGGCCGATCCGTTCGTGTTCGACCGCGTGCTCTTTCCGGTCTTCTTCAACGCCGACGGCGCGTTCGGCTCGCGCTGGCGCAGCGAGGCCGTGACCTCGAACCCGAACACGTGGGAGGTGCGTCCGCTGAACGCGCTCGATCCGGTGGTCTGCATCAACCCGCCCTGCCTCGACCGGTTCGCGCCGCGCGAGCGGCGCAAGGAGGCCACCGGCGGCTTCCCCCGCGGCGTGGCGCTGCTCGTCCCGCGCGATGACGCCGAGACGATGGCCTTCAGTCTTCGCATCCGCGACATCTCCCGCGAAGCCGACAACCTCGGCGTGCAGGTCCCGGTGGTGCGCGAGCGTGACATGTTCCGCAACACGGCCGTGACGCTGCTCGACGTGCCGCTCGATTCGCGCTATCGCACCAAAGTGCGCGTCTACGTGTTCCCCGATCCGATGTACTCGGAGGACCCGGATCTCGTGGTCGTCCGCTTCCGCGGCATCACGCGCGAGCAGCAGTTCGTTCCCCTCTCGCGCTCGTGCTCGGGCAATGAGTGCGATGCGACGCCGTTCTACGCCGAGGTCGATCTCGCCGCCGGCGCGCAGGGAGAGCACGCGGATGTCTACGTCGAGTTGCCCGAGGGGGCGTTCGGCTGGGCGTTTGCCTCGGTGACGAACAATGCCACGCAGCAGGTCACGATCGTCGCTCCCGACGGACGTGGAGGTACCCCGTGCCCGGGCTGCTGACGCTCACGAACGGAATCAACCGGAGAACACCGCATGCCGTCTCGACACAGGTTTCCCCTCTTCGTCTGTCTGTTGCTGTTGCTGTGTTCCGCGTTGCCGGCGTCGGCCGCGCACGTGCTGGAGATCGATCCGCCGGGACCGACGGCCGAGACGCCGGTCGCGGTCGTGTTGTCGTTCGACTGCAGCGGGCTGATCTCGCACACGGTGACGCGCGCCGCAACGCTCATCACGATTGAAGCCGTTGTCTCGCGTCCCTGCCCCTCGGTCACCGGTCCAGCGCGCATTCCGCTCGGCACGCTGCCGGCGGGGGAGTACACGCTGGTCGTTCATGAGGTGGGGGCCGGCACGCGCACGACGAAATTCGTCGTGCGCAACGCCGTGCCGGGCGAGCTCGAGGTGCATCCGTTCGCCGTCCCGACGTTCAACATCGGTCTCGACGTCCGCCTCACCGTCAATCCGCCGCGCATCATCTGCGCGCCGAACTGCAACGGCGTGAGCGTGATCGTCGACGGCGTGACCGTGCCGGCGTCGCGCATCCGCCCGGCCGCGGACGGCGCGATCTTCTTCACGCCGCCGCAGCGTGGGACCGGTCTCGCCGACGTCACGCTGGTCACCCCGGGCAGGACGTACACGCAAGCCAACGCCCTGTACTACTACGACGAGGAAGCCGATCCTCCGCGCTCCGTCTTCGAGCGCATCCTCTTCCCGGTGCTCTTCTCGAGCGGCGGCGCGCACGGCTCGCGGTGGGTGAGCGAGGCCGCGATCGCCAACCCGAAGCCGTGGCTCGTCGAGAACTACGCGCGCATCGACTCGTTGCCGTGCATCGACTACGGCTGCAGCGAACAGCTTTCGCCGGCGTCGATGCTGACGTTCGACGGCGCCGGCTATCCGCGTGGCATCGCCCACTTCGTGCCGCGTCCCGAGGCGCCCGACCTCTCGTTCTCGCTGCGCGTGCGCGATACGTCGAAGCAGCACGAAGGCTACGGCACCGAGGTACCGGTCGTGCGTGAGAAGGACATGTTCGTGGCCACGCCGGTCACGCTGCTCGACGTGCCGCTCGCCCTGCGCTACCGCACGAAACTGCGCCTGTACCAGTTCGACGTCGAGCAGGACGCGGTCGACGCGCGCGTGATCGTCCGCGATCTCAGTGGCGTGAGGCTCGCGGAGCACCACGTCACGCTGACGCGCTCGTGCAGCGGACGCTCGTGTCCCGGCTCGCCGTGGTACGGCGATCTCGATCTCTCGCCCGGCCTGGCCGGTGCGCGGGCGAACGTCTTCGTCGTCTTCGCCTTCGCGCGCGGTCCGGCGTGGGCTTTTGCCTCCGTCACCAACAACGAAACGCAGCAGGTCACCATCGTCGCGCCGAGCGGGCGCGGCGGCGTGCCCTGCAATCCCTGCGAGGTGCCGTGATGCGCGCCGTCACTCTTCTTCTCTCGCTCTTTCTCTCCGTGGCCGCGCTGGCGCAGTTCACGCCGCGTCCCGCCCACGCGTATCCGTTCGGACCGACGTCGACGACGCCGGTCGAGATCCACTTTCCCACCGACTGCTTCTCGGACCGGCAGACCGTCACGCGCGTCGGCCCGGTGATCAAGGTCCACGTGCTCGATCCGCAATGCCAAGTCACGCTGCCGATCGAGCTCATGCAGGTCGTGCGCGTGCCGGAGCTCCTGCCGCCGGGCGAGTACCGCATCGAGGTGACGCTGGGCGACTTCGATGGGATTCACGCCGCGGGCGACTTCGTCGTGCGCAACGGCGGGCCGAAGCCGTTCGAGGTTCATCCGTTCGCCGTGCCGCGGTTCGGCGGAGGGCTGCAGGTCCGTCTGTACGGCGATCAGATCCGGTGCGAGACGGCCGACTGCTCGGACGTGACGCTGCGCGTAGACGGCACGGTCGTGAGGCCGCTGAAGCAAGCCCGGGATGGCGCGATCTGGTTCACCGCGCCGCCGCACGCGAAGGGGCTGGTCGACGTGACCGTGCAGCGCGAGGACTTCGTCGAGATCTCGCCGGCGGCGCTCTACTACTACGAAGAGGCGCACATCTCGGTGTTCGAGCGCGTGCTCTTCCCGGTGCTCTTCAGCACCGGCGGCGCGCAGGGATCGCAATGGGTGAGCGAGGCCACGCTGCTCAATCCCCGTCCCTGGTTCGTCGAGAACTTCAACACGGTCAGCCGGTTCGTCTGCCTTTCCTATCCTTGCGGCGAGCGCATGTCGCCGGGACAGACCTACGTCTACCAGCACGGCTTCCCGCGCGGCGCGGTGCTGCTCGTCCCGCGCCCCGAGGCGCCGGACTTTGCGTTCGGACTGCGCGTGCGCGACACCTCGCGCCAGGCCGAGGGGCTGGGGACGCAGGTTCCGGTCGTGCGCGAATCCGACATGTTTCACGGCACCACCATCTCGCTGCTCGACGTGCCGGTCGATCCGCGCTATCGCATCAAGGTGCGCGTTTACGCCCTCGACCCCTTGCTGCATCCGACCCAGTACGTCACCCTGACCATACGCAGCACGACGACGGTGCGCCACACGTTTCAGTTCCAGCTGACGCGGGGCACTGCCGACGAGCCCTACTACGCGGAGATCGACCTGCCCGCGGGCGCGGCGAACGAGCGCGTCAACATCTATGTGCGCCCGCCCGTCGACGCCACGGGGTGGGCTTTCGCCACCGTGACGAACAACGAGACGCAGCAGGTCACCATCGTCACGCCCAACGGGCAGGGGGGCGAGCCGTTCCCGTTCCCCGCGGGAGGCGTGCAATAGAATCCGCGGTCCGATGACCGCCCCCATCACGGACCACACCGTCTCGCGCCGTTTTGGCCACGACCTCGTCGATCTGCTCTTCGATCACGTCGAGCAGATCGAGTCGCGGCCGGTCGTCGAATGGACGCCGGCCGCGGAGCTGCGCGAGCTGGTGCGCCTCGACGGCCCGCCGGCCGATCTGCTCGACTCGGCGCGCCTCGTGGCGCGCTATGCGAACCAGCTCCATCACCCGTCGTACATGGGGCATCAGGTCTGCCCGCCGTTCCTCGACTCCGCGTCCGCCGATCTCCTGATCTCGTTCCTCAATCAGTCGACGGCGGTGTGGGAGATGAGCCCCATCGCCACGCCGATCGAGAAGGAGATCGTGCGCTGGATCGCCAATCTGGCGGGCTATCCGGCGACGTCCGAGGGCACCGCGGTCTCCGGCGGCTCGGCGGCGAACCTGACCGGCCTCATGGCCGCCCGCGCGCGCTGGAACGCCGACGCCACGAACGCAGCTCGCCGCCCGATCGTCATCGCTTCGGCCGACGCGCACTACTCGATCGCCCGCGCCGCCGCGATCATGGGCATCCCCGCGATCGACGTGCTGAAAGTCCCCACCGACGACGAGCTCCGCATGGACGTCGGCGGCCTCGAAGAGACCCTGGCCGCCATCGAGGCGCGCGACGACGCCGGCACGCTGGCCATCGTCGCCACCTCGGGGACGACCGCGACGGGCGCCTTCGACAAGCTCGACGAGATCGCGCTCCTGCGCGACCGCTATCGCACCTGGCTGCACGTCGACGCGGCGCACGGCGCCTCGGTGCTGCTCAGCCCCGCGCTGTCGCCGCTCATGCTCGCACTCGAGCGCGCCGACTCGTTCTCCTGCGACCCGCACAAGATGATGTGGATGCCGCTCTCCCTCGGCACGATCCTCGTCCGCGACGGCGTCTGGCTGCGCCGCGCCTTCGAGGCCGACGCGCCGTATCTCTTCAACGCCGGCTCGGACAATCTCGGCGAGATGACCATCCAGTGCTCGAAGCGCGCGGACGCCATCAAGCTCTGGCTTCTGCTGCGCGCCTACGGCACCGCGCCGATCGCCGAAGCCATGGAGCGGGTGACGGCGCTGACGCGCTATCTGTACGAGCGGCTGCGGGCGTCCGAGGACTTCGAGCCCGTGCACGAGCCGGAGCTGAACATCCTCTGCTTCCGCCGCGTCGGCCTCAGCGACGAAGAGACCGCCGACCTGCGCGAGCGCCTCGTGCGCAGCGGCCGGGCGTGGATCACGACCACCATCCTGCGCGGCGAGCGCGTGCTGCGGGTGACGATGATGAACCCGCGGACGACGGAGGCGCACGTCGACGCCATGCTCGACGCGCTGCGCGAGGTCTGATGCCACGCCTGCGCATCGTCCTGGTCGAGCCGCGCGAGGCCGGCAACGTCGGCGCCGTGGCGCGGGCCATGAAGAACTTCGGCTTCGACGAGCTGTGGATCGTCGGCGAGCATCCGGAGCTGCTGCCCGTGGCGGGGTGGTGGGCCAGCGGCGCGGACGACCTCCTCGCCGCCGCCCACTACGCGCCGACGCTGCTCGACGCCATCGGCGACGCCCACGTCACCGTGGCCACGACCTCGATGCGCGGCCGCACCACGCCGGTGACCTTCTCACCCAAATCGCTCGCACAGAAGTTTGCGTCTCTCGGAAACGAGCAGACCCTCGCGCTCGTCTTCGGACGCGAGGACCGCGGCCTCACCGCCGAGGAGCTCGTGCTCTGCCAGCACACAGCCGCCATCCCCGCCAACGACGCCTTCCCGACCATGAACCTGGCCCAGTCGGCGTGCGTCTTCTGCTACGAGCTGGCCGCGCTGACCCCGTCACCGTCCCCGCGCGACCTCCCCGACGCCGCCACCATCGAGCGCCTCCACACCCGTGCCCGGGCGCTGCTCCTCGAAGTCGGCTTCCTCCACGAAAACAACCCCGACCGCATCTACGACAACCTCCGCGCCATCCTCGCCCGCGCCGAGCTCGATGAGCGCGAAGCCACCATCGCCTTGGGCATCCTCCGCCAACTCGAATGGGCGCTGCACGTGAAAACGTAGGCGGTCCGCTCTACGCTAAGCAGGAATGCTCGCATTGGAGCCACGAAAGGGAGACGACGAGAGGCCTCCGGCGGGCCGGTGCGACCGGCGGCGCTTGTTGTGCCCAGGCCGTCGCGCAAACACGTGTTCCGTCGACAGGCGTGCGTTCAGGCTAGGCCAACAAGCGCCGCCGGTCGCACCGGCCC
>Ga0190272_10000323_pt1 | contig 27036 bp, 21 predicted proteins | sample Popmic504T_FD_133746 | JGI IMG/M metagenome (GOLD analysis project Ga0190272, IMG submission 133746) | Populus adjacent soil microbial communities from riparian zone of Shoshone River, Wyoming, USA - 504 T | ecosystem: Environmental > Terrestrial > Soil > Riparian zone | place: USA: Wyoming...
AGGTCGCGGTGCAGCGGCAGGATCAGGCAGGCGTTGTCGGCCAGCACCAGCAGCTCGGGGCTGATCTTGATCCCTTGCGCTTCGATGCGGCCGATCTCGTCCAGCAGCGCCCACGGATCGACGACGACGCCGTTGCCGATGACCGAAAGCTTACCCTGGACGACGCCGGAGGGCAGCAGGCTGAGCTTGTAGACCTTGCCGTCGACGACCAGCGTGTGGCCGGCGTTGTGGCCGCCCTGGAAGCGCACCACCACATCGGCGCGGTTCGACAGCCAGTCGACGATCTTGCCCTTGCCCTCGTCGCCCCACTGGGCGCCGACCACGGTGACGTTGGCCAACTGCTGATCCCCTCAAAAGCCGCGCGGCTCTCTAACCTCTGCGCGCGCCCAGCGAAAGGGTCAGGCGCCGGCGCGTTGCGCAAAGCCCCAGGCGGCGCTGGCCAGCAGCGGCACCCGCGCTTCCATCAGGGAGGCGTGGGCGCTGGCGGCGGTGCCGTCGCGTATGCGCCCGACGATGCCCTGGCAGATGCCGGCCAGGCGAAACAGGTTGTAGGAGAAGTACCAGTCCAGCTGCGGCAGGTGATCGCGCCCGGTCAGCCGGCAGTATTCGGCGACATACTCCTCGACCGTCGGAATGCCATAGGCGGGCAGGTCGGCGATGCTGGCCAGGCCCCCGCGCTGGTCGGACGGCATCACCCAGTTCATCAACAGGTAGGTAAAGTCGGCCAACGGATTGCCCAGCGTCGACAGCTCCCAGTCCAGCACCGCGATCACCTTCGGCTCGGTCGGGTGCAGGATCATGTTGTCGAGGCGATAGTCGCCGTGGACGATCGAGGTGCGGTCGTCGTCCGGCGTGTGTGAGGGCAGCCACTCCATCATCCGGTTCATCGGCTCGATGGCGGTGGTTTCCGACGCCTTGTACTGCTTGGTCCAGCGGTCGATCTGGCGGGTGAAGTAGTTGCCCGGCTTGCCGAAATCGCCCAGGCCGATTGCCTCGTAGTCGGTGTTGTGCAGGGCCGCCAGCGTCTCCAGCTTGGCCTGGTAGATGGCCCGCCGCTCGGCCGGCTCGTGATCGGGCAGGGTGCCGTCCCACAGAATGCGGCCCTGAACCTCGGCCATGACGTAGAACATGGTGCCGATGACCTCGTCGTCGGTGCAGAGGGCATAGGCCTTGGCGACCGGGAAGCCGGTCTTGCCCAGCGCCGAGATCACCTTGAACTCGCGGTCGACGGCGTGGGCGGATGGCAGCAGTTTGCCCGGCGGCTTGCGACGCAGGACGTAGCGCTGCTTGGGGGTGACCAGCTGGTAGGTCGGGTTCGATTGGCCGCCCTTGAACTGGCGCACTTCCAGCGGGCCCTTGTAGCCTTCGACGTTGGCCCTCAGCCACGCCTCCAACCGCGCCTCGTCGATGCGGTGGCGCTCGTCCACCGGCTTGGTGCCGGAGTTCATCTCCTGCGCGCTCTGCTCGGCGGCCTTGGCCATGGCGGTCCCCTCTCTTACGCTTGTTTGAAAGCACTTTAGCCCGGACCGCGAACCGCGCCAGTGTTCCCTTCTCCCCTACAGCGCCCGCCAGCCGATGTCGGAGCGGTAGAAACCGTCCGGGAAGTCGATGGCGCCCACCGCCGCGTAGGCGATGTCGCGGGCTTCGTGCAGGGTGGCGCCGCTGGCGCAGACGCCCAGCACCCGGCCCCCGGCGGCGCGCAGATACCCGTCGTCGTCGCGTGACGTGCCGGCGTGGAAGACCACCGCCTCGCCGCCGAAGTCGGCTTCGGCGCCGGAGATGACGCCGCCGGACTGGGGACTGTCGGGATAGCCGTTGGCGGCCATGACCACGCAGATCGCCGCCTCGTCTTTCCAGACCGGCTCAGGCTTGCCGGCCAGGTCGCCCGTCGCCGCCGCCAGCAGGTAGGGCACGATGTCGCTTTCCAGCCGCAGCATCAGCACCTGGCATTCCGGGTCGCCGAAGCGGGCGTTGTATTCGACCAGCTTGGGCCCCTCGGCAGTCAGCATCAGGCCGGCGTAGAGGACGCCCTTGTAGGGATAGCCCTCGGCGGCCATGCCGCGCACCGTCGGGTCGATCAGTTCGCGCCGCGCCCGCTCCATCAGCTCGGGCGTCAGCACCGGAGCCGGCGAATAGGTCCCCATGCCGCCGGTGTTGGGGCCCTGGTCGCCATCGAAGGCGCGCTTGTGGTCCTGGGCGGCGCCGAACAGCACCGCGCTCTCGCCGTCGCTGAGTGCAAACAGCGAGGCCTCCTCCCCTTCCATGAACTCCTCGACCACCACCCGCGCGCCGGCCTGGCCAAAGCGGCCGCCCAGCATGTCGAGCACGGCGGCGTCGGCTTCTTCGCGAGTTGCGGCGATGACCACGCCCTTGCCGGCCGCCAGGCCGTCGGCCTTGATCACGTAGGGCGCGCCGAGGGTGTCGAGGAAGGCGGCGGCCGCATCGGGCGTCTCGAACACGCCGTAGGCCGCGGTCGGCAGGTCATGGCGGGCGCAGAAGTCCTTGGTGAAGGCCTTGGAGGTCTCCAGTCGGGCGGCGGAGGCGCTCGGACCGAAGCAGGGGATGCCGAGTTCAGCCAGCCGGTCGGCGAGCCCGACCTCCAGCGCCGCCTCGGGGCCCACCACCACGAGCCCGGCCTCGATCTCCCGCGCCAGAGCGATCAGCCCATCGACGTCGGTGACCTTCACCTCCCGCGTCTCGCAGACGCTGGCGATGCCCGGATTGCCCGGCGCGGCGACGAGGCGGTCGCACAGCGGCGAGGCGGCGATCTTCCAGGCCAGCGCATGCTCGCGTCCGCCCGAACCGACGAGGAGGATGTTCATGACCAGCGGCTTTGGCGCGGCGGGGCGGCAGGGTCAAGGCCGGTTGCCTAAGCGGCCCGCTTGAGGTGGTATGCGCGTCGATCTTCAAAGGAGACTGACCATGGCTTACGTCGACGGGTTCGTGCTTTCGGTGCCGAAGGACAAACTGGAGCTCTACGAGCGGCTGGCCCGTGACGGCGCGGCGCTGTTTAAGGAGTTCGGCGCGCTGAGCGTGGTCGAGTGCGTCGCCGACGACGTGCCCTATGGCGAGCTGACCTCCTTCCCCCGCGCCGTGCAGGCGACGGACGACGAGCTCGTCATCTTCTCGTGGGTCACCTATCCGTCGAAGGAAGTCCGCGACGAGGCCAACGCCAAGGTCATGGCCGATCCGCGCATGAAGGAATCCATGGCCAACATGCCGGTGGACGGCAAGCGGATGATCTTCGGCGGCTTCAAGGCCATCGTCGAAGCCTAGAAGATCAGGGCGCCGGGAAATAGACGGTGAAGGCCGACCCGGCGCCTTCGGCGCTCTCGACGGCCAGTCCGCCGCGGTGGCGGTTCATGATGTGCTTGACGATGGCCAGGCCCAGCCCAGTGCCGGCCGCGGCGCCGCTCTTCTGGCCGGGGGCGCGGTAGAAGCGTTCGGACAGGCGCGGCAGGTGCTGGCGGGCGATGCCGGGGCCAGGGTCGCTGACCCGCACGGCGATGTAGCGCTCCGCGCCCTGGCGATCAGGGGTCAGCAGCGACTGGCGGCCCGCGCCCTCGCTGCGCCCGGCCATCGCCGCCTCCAGCGTCAGGCCATGCGTGATCTCGACGCTCATGGTCCCGCCCACCGGGGTGTATTTGACGGCGTTGGCGACCAGATTCTGCAGCACCTGGACGATCTGGTCGCGGTCGCCTTCGACGCTGGCCGGCTCGGTCGGCGGCGTGAACTCGACCCGCACCGAGCGCTCGGCGATCTGTGGAGCCAGGGCGCTGATGACGTCGGCCGTGGCGCCGGCCAGGTCCACCGTGCCGCTGGGGGCGATGTGCTCGTTCAGCTCTATGCGCGACAGGCTGAGCAGGTCGTCGATCAGCCGCGCCATGCGCTCGGCCTGGCCGTGCATGATGGTCAGGAAGTGCTCGCGGGCGGCCGGGTCGTCCCTGGCATGGCCGCGCAGGGTCTCGATGAAGCCGCTCAGGGAGGCCAGCGGCGTGCGCAGCTCGTGGCTGGCGTTGGCCAGGAAGTCGGCCCGCAACCGCTCGCTGCGCCGCGCGTCGGTCTGGTCGCGCAGGATCAGCAGCGCCCTTCCCTCGCCCAGCGGCCGCGACAGCGCCAGCCAGTGACGGTCCTGGGCGCCGACGGCGTCATAGGCGACCTCGCGCTCGGCGGCGTCGAACAGGCTGGCCTCCACCGCCGCCAGCACCCGGGGATGGCGGATGGCGGTGATCAGCCGGGCGTTCGGCGTCAGCTGGAAGAGCTCACGCGCGGCCGCGTTGGCAAAGGTGATGCGGGGGTCGACAGGCTCGTCGCCGCCGCGGCCCTCGACCACCATCACCGGGTCGGGCAGATGCTCCAGTATGGCCGGGTCGGCAGGCGGCGACGGCGGCATGGAAGAGGCTCGATTCCTGTGGGTAGCGCGGATATGTTGGCCGCACATATGGCGCCCATCGGAGCCTTGCGATAGACGAGGCGGGCCCTCGGGGGAGCGGCGTTGGACATGACGCAATTTCGCCTCATCGCGCAGGGTACTGAATGCGTCCAGGTTTCGTCGGGATTTTGACTCGCATGCATCGTAAGCGTCTGGTTGCCACGGTCGCGGCCGCTCCCCTGCTGCTCTTCGCGCAAGGCGCGTGGGCTGAGACCACGATCACGACGGCGGTGACCGCTCCGGTCCAGACCTCCGCCACCAACGACGACGTGCGCGTCACCAGCACCGGCTCCATCAAGCCGACCGTCGCCGGGGCGGCGCTGCTGATGAACTCCGACGACAGCATCACCAACGAAGGCGTTATCACCACGCCCGATCTCGACGGCGTGTCGGGGATGCAGGCGGCCGGCGGCCTGACCGGCAACATCACCAACAAGGGCACGATCTCGGTCCTCGAAGACTACACGGCCACCGACACCGACCCCGATGGCACAGGGCCGCTCACCGGCGACGGTGATCTGGACGGACCGTTCGCGGAGGGCTCCGACCGCTATGGCGTGCGGGTGACCGGCGGGACCGGACCGCTGGCCGGCTCGGTGCTCAACGACACCACCGGGACCATCACGGTCGAAGGCAACAACTCGGCCGCCATCAGCATCGAATCGGGGCTCGCCGCGGCGGGTGCGGCGACCGGCTCGGTGACCAACAACGGCACGCTCAACGTCGTCGGCGACAACAGCTTTGGCATCCGCACCACGGGCGATATCACCGGCTCGGTGATGGTCAACGGCACGACCTCGGTCAAGGGCGCGGGCTCGGTAGGCGCGGCGGTGGACTCCAACGTCGCCGGCGGCGTGCGGGTCCAGGGCGCGGTGACCGCGACCGGCTATCGCTACACCACCCGCCCGGCCACCGCCGACGCGCGGGCCAAGCTGGACGCCGACGACCTGCTGACCGGCGGCCCGGCCGTCCGCGTCAGCGGCGATGTGGCCAATGGCGTGATGGTCGACATCCGCCCGACCGACGCCAGCACCACCGACGCCGACGAGGATGACGACGGCATCGAGGACGCCAAGGAAGGCAACGGCGCCCTGGCCTCCTTCGGTACGGCCGCGGCCCTGCAGGTCGGCTCGGGCGACAACGCCGTCACCATCGGCGCCGTCGGCACGGGCGACAACGCCTACGGCGTCATTTCCAAGGGCGCGATCAGCGCCGACGGCGTCTTTGACGGCAAGGCCGCCACCGCCATCCAGATCGGCGCCGCGCCCACCGACGACGAAGACCCCGCCTTCGCCACCACCGTGGCTGGCGGCGTGCGCAACGACGGCGCGGTCACCAGCCGCGCCTTCCAGGCCAACTCCACCGGCATCGTCCTGAAGGACGCCGCCACGCTGAGCGGCGCCGGGGTCATTCTCAACACCGGGCAGATTACCGCCCAGACGCTGATCAACTCCGCCCCGGCCGGGACCGAAGGCGCGTTTGCCGCCACCGGCGTGCTGCTGGAGGCCGGTTCGCAAGCCACGGTGCTGCGCAACGGCGGCGTCATCGGCGCGGCGGTGTCAGGCGAAAATGGCAGCGCCTACGGCGTGCGCGACCTCAGCGGCACGCTGACGACGGTCGAGAACACCGGCCGCATCCAGGCCCAGGTCATCCCCACCGACGACGCCGACGATACCGACGATACCGATATCGATCCCACCAACGAGACCATCACCGGCGCCCATGTCGCCATCGACGTCTCGGCCGCCACTCATGCCGTGACCATCACCCAGAGTGGCGTCGACGATGGCGACGACGGCGATGACAATGTCGCCGACCTGGACACCGACGATGACGGCGTCGACGACGCCGACGAACCGCTGATCTTCGGCGACGTGCGGATGGGGTCAGGCGCCGACACCCTCAACCTCAACAACGGCTCGATGATCGGCGACGCCGAGTTCGGGGCCGGAGCCGACACCTTCAACATCAACGGCGGCGCCACCTTCAGCGGCCACATCGCCGACAGCGACGACCAGCTGACGATCAATCTCAACGACGGCCGCCTGGCGGTTTCCGACACCAGCACCATCACCGCCACGGCGTTGAACGTCGGCGCCGAGGGGACCTTGCTGGTGACCATCGACCCGGAGGCCGACACCTCCACCCGCTTCGACGTCGACACCGCCAGCTTCGCCACCGGCTCCAAGGTCGGCGTGCAGGTGACCGGCCTTTTGACCTTCACCAACCTCAACGACACCAAGGACTATCTGATCGTCGACGCCGGCACGCTGACGGCCGGGACCATCGACGCCTCGCTGCTGGGCACCTCGCCCTTCATCTACAACGTCGGCGTCAACGCCGACGAGGCCACCGACCAGGTGTTGCTGACCGTGCGCCGGCGCACCGCGGCCGAGGCCGGCCTCAACGCCTCGCAGAGCGCCGCCTTCGACGCCTTCTACCTGGCGCTGGCCGAGGACGAGGAAATCCGCGACGAGTTCCTGGAACGGTTCAGCCGCGACGACTTCCTGCAGATCTACAACCAGATGCTGCCCGATCAGGGCGAGGGCCTGTTCTCGACCCTCGACTACGCCAGCCTGTCGATCTCGCGCGGCGCGGCGGTGCGCCCCGACCTCCGCCAGCGCTACGGCCCCGACAGCTTCTGGGTCCAGGAACTGAACGTGCAGGTCAAGCGCGACGGCGGCGAGACGCTGGGCTCGGAAGCCAAGGGCTTCGGCTTCGTCGGCGGCTACGAGAGCATGGACGACAAGGGCGGCGCCCTGGGCGCTACGCTGGCCTACGTCAACGCCGAGGAGAACGATGACGCCGCCGCAGTGGGCGAGCAGACCACCGTCTCGCTGTTCGAAGCGGGCGCCTACTGGCGCCGGGCGGCGGGTTCGTGGCTGTTCAGCGTGCGCGGCGGGGCGGGCTACGCCTTCTTCGACGGCACGCGCCGCTTCGTCACCCCGGCCACCTCTGTGACTGATCTGGCCGTCGTCCGCGAGGCCACCGCCGAGTGGAACGGCGTCACCGCCAGCGCCAGCGCCTCGGTCGCCTATGAGGCGCGCTTTGGCCGCTATTACGCACGCCCGACCCTGGCCGTGGACTACTTCTACCTCAGCGAAGGCGAGCGCCAGGAGACCGGCTGGGACGCCCTGAACCAGACCGTCGACGAGCGCACCTCCAGCCGCCTGTCGGGCACCGCCGAACTGGCCTTCGGGGCCGAGTTTGGCCGCGACTTCTGGTGGCGCCCCGAGGTCAAGGTCGGCTTCCGCCAGGTGCTGGCCGGCGAAGTGGGCGACACCGTCGCGCGCTTCGGCTCGGGCGATCCCTTCACCCTCCAGGCCATGGAAGCTGGCGACGGCGCGGCCATCGTCGGCCTGGCCCTGCGGGCCGGCACGGCGATGTCCTACCTGGCGCTGGAAGCGGAGATGGAGCGGGTCAAGAACGAGCAGCGCTACAACGCCAAGCTCTCCGGCCGGGTGATGTTCTGAGTTTGAAAGACTGGGCCCTGGAGGCCGGAACCGGCTGCAGGCGCCCGCATTAAGGCGCCAGGCAATTGGATGGACGCGCGCGGCGGCTCGATGGATGACACCTCAATCTTACGGGCCTGCTAGGTGGGCCTCGTCGATGTCGTTGGCCTGGCGGCCGCCGCGCTGTCTATGGCCAGCTTCACGCCCCAGCTGCTGAAGATCCTGCGCGAACGCGACGCCTCGTCGGTTAGCTTGCGCATGTACGCCATCACCTGCACGGGGTTTGCCCTGTGGATCACCTACGGCGTGCTGCTCAAAAGCTGGCCGGTGATGATCGCCAACACCGTCTGCCTGCTGGAGTCGGCGGCGATCCTGATCCTCAAGTGGCGGTTCGAACGCGGTACGCTGCCTAGCGCAGGGCCTGATTGACCGCCGCCAGCGCCGCCGAGCCCGGCACCAGGTCGGCGTCCGACAGCCGGTTCAGCGGCGCATCCACCGTGCCCAGGCTGTCGTGCAGATCGTCGGAGTCGGGCTCTATGTAGAGCAGGCCCGTGACCACCTCTCCCGCCGCGTTGCGGTCGGCCAGGAAGGCGGCGGCGGCGGCGCGGTTGGTGGGGTCGTAGTCGGCGGCGACTTTCCGCAGGTTCAGCACCGTGCCGTCGTGCTGGGTCACGGTGATGACCTCGCCGGGCGCGTATTGGGCGGTGATGGGCGCGCGCCCGACCATGATGTCGAGCTGGTTCACCGCCTCGTTGTGCTCGCGCACCCAGTCGAAGCTCTTGGTCGAGCCGGCGTGGTTGTTGAAGGCGATGCAGGGGCTGAGCACGTCGATGAAGGCCGCGCCCTTGTGGCTGAGCGCCGCCTTGATCAGCGGCACCAGCTGGTCCTTGTCGCCTGAGAAGCTGCGGCCCACGAAGCTGGCGCCCAGCATCAGCGCCATGGCCACCAGGTCGATGCCGCTGTCGTGGTTGACCGCGCCCTTCTTCGACTTCGAGCCGCGGTCGGCGGTGGCCGAAAACTGACCCTTGGTCAGGCCATAGACCCCGTTGTTCTCGACGATGTAGGCCATGTTGACGCCGCGCCGCATGGCGTGGGCGAACTGGCCAAGGCCGATAGAGGCGCTGTCCCCGTCGCCCGAGACACCCAGGTAGATCAGCTCGCGGTTGGCCAGGTTCGCACCGGTCAGCACCGAGGGCATCCGCCCATGGACGGTGTTGAAGCCGTGGCTGGCGCCCAGGAAATAGTCCGGCGTCTTGGACGAACAGCCGATGCCCGACAGCTTGGCCAGGCGATGGGGCAACAGGTCGATCTCGAAGCAGGCCTGGACGATGGCGGCGCTGATGGAATCGTGGCCGCAACCGGCGCACAGCGTCGAGACGCGGCCCTCATAGTCGCGGCGCGTGAAGCCGACGGCGTTCCTGGCCAGCGACGGGTGGGCGAAGAGCGGCTTGGCGATGTAGGTCATTTGGCCATCTCTCCTTGCGCGGCGACGCCGGCGCCCATGCGGGCCTTCAGCTCGCCGCCGATGAAGCGGGCGGTGATGGGGGTGCCGTCGTAGTGCAGCACCTTGATCAGGCGGGCCGGGTCGACGCCGCCCTCGTTGATGAGCAGGGCGCGCAATTGGGCGTCGCGGTTCTGCTCGATGACGAAGACCAGCTCGTGGGCGGCGATGAAGTCGAAGACGTCGCCGCTGAACGGGAAGGCCCGCAGCCGCATGGCGTCGATGTGCAGCCCCTGGCCGCGAAGCTGGTGGAGCGCCTCGTCCATGGCCGGCGAGGTGGAGCCGAAATAGATCACGCCATAGGGCGTCTGCTTGTTCGCCATCTTGCGGATCGGCGCGGGGACGAGCTGTTTGGCGGTGTCAAACTTGCGCAGCAGCCGCTCCATGTTGTCGATGTAGACGCCGCCCTCCTCGGAATAGCGGGCGTAGCGGTCGCGCGAGGTGCCCCGGGTGAAGTAGGCGCCCTTGTCGGGGTGGGTGGCGGGCAGGGTGCGGTAGGGGACGCCGTCGCCGTCGACGTCGAGGTAGCGGCCAAAGTCTGCGCCGGCGTCCAGCATCTCGGCGGTCATCACCTTGCCCCGGTCCAGCTCACGGCTGTCGTCCCACTCAAAGGGCGCGGTCAGCCACTCGTTCATGCCCATGTCGAGGTCGAGCATGACGAACACTGTCGTCTGCAACCGGTCGGCCAGGTCGAACGACAGCGCTCCGAACTCGAAGCACTCGCCGGGCCCTTCAGGCAGCAGCAGGACGTGCTTGGTGTCGCCGTGGCTGGCGTAGGCGGCCGACAGGATGTCGGACTTCTGGGTGCGGGTCGGCATGCCGGTCGAGGGCCCGCCGCGCTGCACGTCGAAGATCACCGCCGGGATTTCGGCGAAATACGAGAGCCCGATGAACTCCTGCATCAGCGACACGCCCGGCCCAGAGGTGCAGGTGAAGGCCCGCGCCCCGTTCCAGCCGGCCCCGACCACCATGCCGATGGAGGCGATCTCGTCCTCGGCCTGGACGATGGCGTACTTGCCCTTGCCGGTGAGCGGGTCGGTCCGCAGCTTCTTGCAGTAGTCGGTGAAGGCTTCGGCCAGCGAGGTCGAGGGCGTGATCGGATACCAGGCGCAGACCGTGGCCCCGCCATAGACCGCGCCGAGCCCGGCGGCGGTGTTGCCGTCGACGAAGATGCGGTCGCCGACGCTGTCGGCCTTCTGGAGTTGCAGGCCCAGCGGCGCCAGGTTCTCGCGGGCATAGGTCAGGCCGATGCCAAGGGCCTCGATGTTGGCGGGGATCAGCTTGGGCTTGGAGGCGTACTCCTGGGTCAGCAGTCCCTCGACCACCGCCGGGTCGATGCCCAGCAGGTAGGTCAGCGCGCCCAGGTAGATGATATTCTTCATCACCTTGCGCTGCGACGGCTCGGTGTAGGCGGCGTTGCACAGGCCGGTCAGCGGCAGGCCGACGACATTGACGTCATCGCGGAATTTCGACGGCGGCAGCGGCTTGGTGGAATCGTAGAAGAGGTAGCCGCCAGGCTCGATCTCGGCGAGGTCGCGGTCCCAGGTCTGCGGGTTCATGGCGACCATCAGGTCCACCCCGCCGCGCCGCCCTAGCCAGCCATCGCCGCTGACCCGCACCTCGTACCAGGTCGGCAGGCCCTGGATGTTGGACGGAAAAATGTTGCGCGCCGCCACCGGCACGCCCGAGCGCAGGATGGCCTTAACGAACAGGCCGTTGGCGCTGGCGGAACCGGACCCGTTTACGTTGGCGAACTTGACGACGAAATCGTTCACTGAACTCAACGCCCGCATGCACCGCCTCCCGCGTGCGTCATGTCGAGGAGGAACTTCTGCATGTCCCAGGCGCCGGTCGGGCAGCGCTCGGCGCAGAGGCCACAGTGCAGGCAGACGTCCTCGTCCTTCACCATTACCCGCCCGGTGGGGAGCGTGCCGGAGACATAGAGGTCCTGGGTTATGTTGATGGCTGGCGCTTTCAGCCTCGGCCGCAAGGTCTCTTCGTCGCTGTTGGCGGTGAAGGTGATGCAGTCGGTGGGGCAGATGTCGACGCAGGCGTCGCACTCGATGCACAGGGGCGTGGCGAACACCGTCTGTACGTCGCAGTTCAGGCAGCGCTGGGTCTCGGCGTAGGCTATGGCGCGGTCGAAGCCCAGCTCCACCTCGGCCTTGACGCTGGAGAGGGCCTGCTTGGTCTCCAGCAGCGGCACCTTGTAGCGGTCGTCCAGGGCGACGTCGTTGTCGTAGCTCCACTCGTGGATGCCCATCTTCTGCGAGGTCAGGGTGACGCCCGGCGGCGGGCGCAGGGTCACGTCCTGGCCCTTGCAGAACTTGTCGAGGGAGATGGCCGCGTCGTGGCCCTGGGCCACGGCCCAGATGATGTTCTTGGGGCCGAAGGCGGCGTCGCCGGCGAAGAAGACGCGCGGGTTGGTCGACTGGAAGGTGATCGGGTTGACCACCGGCATGCCCCACTGGTCGAAGGCGATGCCGATGTCCTTCTCGATCCACGGGAAGGCGTTCTCCTGGCCGATGGCCAGCAGCACGTCGTCGCATCCGAAGTGCTGGTCGGGCTCGCCGGTCGGCACGATCTGGCGTCGGCCGTCGGCGCCGATGACCGGGGCCACCTTCTCGAACAGCACGCCGGTCAGACGGCTGCCCTCGTGGGTAAAGGCCTTGGGGACCAGGAAGTTGAGGATGGGGATGCCCTCGTGCTGGGCGTCCTCCTTCTCCCACGGCGAAGCCTTCATCTCGTCGTAGCCGGAGCGGACGATGACTTTCACATCGTCGCCGCCCAGCCGGCGCGAGGTGCGGCAGCAGTCCATGGCGGTGTTGCCGCCGCCGAGCACGATGACTCTTCGTCCAATTTGCTCGATGTGGCCAAAGGAGACGCTGGACAGCCAGTCGATGCCGATGTGGATGTTGGCGGCCGCTTCGGCCCGGCCCGGCACGTTCAGGTCGCGCCCCCGCGGCGCGCCGGTGCCGATCAGGATAGCGTCGTAGTCCTCTTCGAGCAGGGCCTTGAGGCTGTCGATCCGCTGGTTCAGCCGCAGCTCGGGGCCCAGCGCGGTGATGTAGCCGACCTCCTCGTCGATGACGGACTCGGGCAGGCGGAAACGCGGGATCTGGCTGCGGATCATGCCGCCGCCCTTCGACTCCGCGTCATAGATGATCATCTCGTAGCCCATGGGCGCCAGGTCGCGGGCCACGGTCAGCGAGGCGGGACCGGCGCCGACGCAGGCGATCTTCTTGCCCAGCTTGACGGCCGGCAGCGGCGGCAGGCGGTCCGAGATGTCGTCCTTGTTGTCGGCAGCGACGCGCTTGAGGCGGCAGATGGCCACCGGCTCCTCGTCCACGCGGCCGCGCCGGCAGGCCGGCTCGCAGGGCCGGTCGCAGGTCCGCCCCAGTATCCCCGGGAAGACGTTAGACTTCCAGTTGACCATGTAGGCGTCTGTGTATCGCCCGTCGGCGATGAGGCGGATGTACTCGGGCACCGGCGTGTGGGCCGGGCAGGCGTACTGGCAATCGACGACCTTGTGGAAGTACTCGGGCGCCTCGGTGTTCGTCGGCTCCAATTCCTACTCCTGGGCCCCGTCCCTGGGGTTGAACGCCTTCTAAACGAGGCGTTTCGAACAGATGTTAGGCCTGAGTTCCGCGTCGCGCCAGTCACGTTAAGCCAGACTTGGCAGACGGATCGAAGCGGCGCCGCTTGCGTTTGATCACCTGATGCAAACAGACGGGCGGATGCAGCAGACCCTCGACCTCTATCCCATCGGCAACTGCACCGTCAGCGCGCTGATCGACCGCCAGGGCCGCTTCGTCTGGGCCTGCGCGCCGCGCGTGGACTCCGACCCCTTTTTCTCGGCCCTGCTGAACGGCGACGACACGCAGCGCGGGTCGTGGGAGATCGGCGTCGAGGGCGCGCAAACCTTCCATCAGTCCTACCTCCGCAACACCCCGATCCTGTCGACCGAGATCACCTGCGCCGACGGGGGGGTGGTCGAGATCGTCGACTTCTGTCCCCGCTATCGCCAGTTCCACCGCGTCTATCGCCCCACCGCCTTCATCCGCCTGATCCGCCCCCTGGAAGGCACGCCGCGCATCACGGTGCGGCTCAAACCCACCGCCGGATGGGGCGAGCGGCTGGCCGACACCACCCACGGCTCCAACCACATCCGCTACATGGGCGACGAGATGACCCTGCGGCTGACTACCGACTGCCCGGTCAGCCATATCCTCAACGAACGCACCTTCCGGCTTGAGGGGCCGATGGCCTTCTTCATGGGCCCGGACGAGCCGTTCGACAGCGACGTCGCCTCCTCCTGCCAGCGGATGCTGCACGAAACGCAGACTTATTGGCGCCAATGGGTGCGGACCCTGGCGGTGCCGCTCGACTACCAGGAGGCGGTGATCCGGGCGGCGATCACGCTCAAGCTCTGCACCTGGGAGGAGACCGGCGCCATCGTCGCGGCCCTGACCACCTCCATCCCCGAGCACGCCGACTCGGGGCGCAACTGGGACTACCGCTACTGCTGGCTGCGGGACGCCTATTATGTCGTGCAGGCGCTCAATCGCATCGGCGCGGTCGACATCCTCGAGAACTACCTCGGCTACCTGCGCAATCTGGTGGACGCCACCAAAGGCGGTCACATCCAGCCGGTTTATGGCGTGGGGCTGGAGCCGGCGCTGAAAGAGCACTTCGCCGAGCACCTGCCGGGCTATCGCGGCATGGGCCCGGTGCGGGTCGGCAACCAGGCGCACGAGCACCTCCAGCACGATGTCTGGGGCCAGATCATCCTCTCCAACGTGCAGGCCTTCTTCGACGAGCGGCTGCTGCGGCCCGCCACCGACGCCGATTTCTATGCGCTGGAGCCGGTCGGCGAGCGGGCCTTCCAGCTGCACGACCAGCCGGACGCCTCGCTTTGGGAGTTCAGGGGCCGGGCGGCGGTGCACACCTATTCGGCGGCCATGTGCTGGGCGGCCTGCGACCGCCTCGCCAACGCCGCCGCCAAGCTGGGGCTGGCCGAGCGCGCCCACTACTGGAACGACAAGGCTGGGGTCATCCGGCAGGCCATCGAGACCCGCGCCTGGAACGCCGAGCTTGGCCGTTTCGCCGCCACCTTCGAGGGCGACGGACTGGACGCCAGCCTGCTGCAGCTGGTCGACCTGCGCTTCATCGACGCCCAGGACCCGCGAAACCTCGCCACCGTCGAGGCGGTCGAGCAGGGCCTGCGGCGCGGCTCCCACATGCTGCGCTATGCCGTTCCCGACGACTTCGGCGAGCCGCAGACGGCCTTCAACTTCTGCACCTTCTGGCTGATCGAGGCCCTGCACCTGGCCGGCCGCACGGAAGAGGCGCGGGCGCTGTTCGAGGAGATGCTGGCCCGCCGCACCGCCGCCGGGCTGCTGTCGGAGGACATCGGCTTCCACGACGGCGAGCTGTGGGGGAACTACCCGCAGACCTACTCCCTCGTCGGCCTCATCAACTGCGCCATGCTGCTGAGCCGTCCATGGTCGGCGGCGCGCTGAAGCTTCACCGGATCGAAGCGGGCGGACGCGCGTTTTCAGCGCCTAGGAGGCGTGCCGTGCGTGAGTCTGCCAAAATGCTGGAGCGGGAGCTGGTCCTGGCCCCGCCCCCCGCGCTCGACCCCGCGCGCACGGCCCTGTTCCTCGATCTCGACGGCACCCTTGCCCCCATCGCCGAGCAGCCGCGCGACGTGCGCCCCTCCCCAGAGCGCACGCGGCTGCTCAAGAGCGCCGGCGAGCGGCTGGAGGGCCGGCTGGCGGTGATCAGCGGCCGGGCGCTGGCCGACATCGACAGCATCCTGCAAGGCTCCGTCATGGCCGCCGCCGCCGTCCATGGCCTGGTGCGGCGCAATGTCCGCGGGTCGGTGTTCAGCCGCCGGCCGCATCCGGCCCTCAACGCCGCCCGCATCTCACTGGACTGGATGGTCGACCAGCCCGGCCTCCTGGTCGAGGACAAGGGGCTGGGCTTCGCCGTCCACTACCGCCGCGCGCCCGACCGCGAAGCCGAGGTGCTGGCCGCCTGCCGGCGCGTGGCGGAAGTCAGCGGCCTTTCCCTGCAACTCGGCCACATGGTCGCCGAACTGCGCACCCCCGGCCCGAACAAGGGCGACAGCGTTCGCGCCTTCATGGCCGAGCAGCCGTTCGCCGGCGCCGTGCCCGTCTTCGTCGGCGACGACCTCACCGACGAGGACGGCTTCATCGCCGCCACGGCGCTGGGCGGCTTTGGCGTGCTGGTCGGCGAGCAGCGCCAGACCGCCGCCCGCCACGGGCTGAACGACGTCGACGCCGTGCTGGCCTGGCTGGGGGCGGCATGAGCCGGCTTATCGTCGTCTCCAACCGCGTCAGCCCGCCCACGGCGCGTGGCGAGGAAACCGTCGGCGGCCTGGCCATGGCCCTGTCGGCGGCGCTGCGCGAATACTCGGGCATCTGGTTTGGCTGGAGCGGCCAGACCGCGCCTGAGTTCACCGGCGAGATGCACACCCAGACCGCCGACGGCGTCACGGTGGCGACGGTCGATCTGGAGGAGGCCGACGTCCACGAATACTACAACGGCTACGCCAACAAGACGCTGTGGCCGCTGTTCCACTACCGGGTCGACCTGACCGAGTACCAGCGCTCGTTCGGCGAGGGCTATGGCCGGGTCAACCGCCGTTTCGCCGAGACGCTGGCGCCGCTCATCGAAGAGGGCGACCTGATCTGGGTGCAGGACTACCACCTGATCCCGCTGGCCCGCGAACTGCGCAGCCTGGGGGTGAAGAACCGCATCGGCTTCTTCCTGCACATCCCCTGGCCGGCCCACCAACTGGTCGTCACCCTGCCGCGCCACCGCCAGCTGGTCGAAAGCCTGTTCCACTACGACCTGATCGGCTTCCAGACCCGCGAACACCTGCAGGCCTTCGAGGGCTATGTGACCACCGAGGCCGGCGGCAACCTGCTGGATGACGGGGTCATGCACTGCTTTGGCCGCAGCGTGCGGGCCGGCGCCTTTCCCATCGGCATCGACGCCGACAACTTCGCCCAGCTGCTGGACACGCCGCAGGCCAATCGCTCCTACGACATCATGGCCGCCCACAGCGTCTTTCGCTCGATGATCGTCGGCGTCGACCGGCTCGATTACTCAAAGGGGCTGGAGGAGCGGATGCTGGGCTTCGAGCGCCTGCTGACCGACCACCCGGAGTTTCGCCGCGAGGTGCTGCTGTTGCAGATCGCGCCGGTTTCGCGTGACAGCGTCGAGGCCTACCAGGACCTGCGCACCCGGCTCGACGGCCAGATCGGCCGCATCAACGGCGAGTTCGGCGACATGGACTGGTCGCCGATCCGCTATGTGAACAAAAACTACCGCCGCGACGAGCTGGCCGGCATCTATCGTGCGGCGAAGATCGGGCTGGTGACGCCATTGCGCGACGGCATGAACCTGGTCGCCAAGGAATACGTCGCCGCCCAGAACCCGGCCGATCCCGGCGTGCTGATCCTGTCGCGCTTCGCCGGCAGCGCCTTGCAGATGCGCCAGGCGCTGATCGTCAATCCGTACAATCCCGAAGAGGTCGCCGACGCCCTGCGCCGCGCCCTGACCATGCCGCGCGAGGAGCGGCTCGAACGCTGGCAGGCGCTCTATGAGTGCGTGCAGGAGGAGGATGTCACCGCCTGGCGCGACGCCTATGTGCGGGCGCTGTCAGGCGAGGACGAGGACCACGACGCAGCCTCGCCGCCCAACCTCACGCGCCGCGAAAGCGGGGGCTTCGTTTCTCATTGAAGGCGGCGATGCCCTCGCGTCGGTCGGCGGTGGGGGTGAGGCTGTCGTAGGCTTTGAGCTCGACCTCGATGGCCTGCGCCATCGGCCGGTCCACCCCGTCCCTCAGTGACTTGCGGATGGCGCGCACCGACAGGGGCGCATTGGCGGCGATGGTGGCGGCGGTGGCCAGCGCCTCGGCCACGACGTTGGCGCAGACGCGGTTGACCACGCCCCATTCGAGCGCCTCCTGCGCGGTGAACGGCTCGCCGGTCAGCAGCACCTCGCGGGCCCGCCGCTCGCCGGCCGCCCGGGCCAGGTTCTGCGTGCCGCCGAGCCCCGGCATGATGCCCAGCTTGACCTCGGGCAGGGCGAAGCGGGCGGTTTGCGCGGCGTAGATGAAGTCGCAGGCCAGCGCGATCTCGGTTCCGCCGCCGTAGGCCGCGCCGTTCACCGCCGCAATCACCGGGCAGGGCAGGTCGGCGAGGGCGTCGCGCATGGTCTCGAACAATCGGTGCTGGTCGACCCAGGCCGCGTCGGTCATGCCGTCGCGCTCCTTCAGGTCCGCCCCCGCGCAGAAGATCTTCTCCCCCGCCCCTGTGAGCACGATACAGCGCTGGGCGCGGGTGTCGTCGGCGCTCCAGAGGTCCAGCAGTTCCTGCGCCATCCGCGACGACAGGCTGTTGCCGGCGGCCGGTCGGTTGAGCGTGACTAGGAGGACGCCCTCGCCGCGCTGTTCGCTGAGCAGGGTTTCCATCAGAACGACTTCGGCAGCCCCAGCACGTGGGTGCCCACGTGGCTGAGGATGAGGTTGGTGGAGATCGGGGCCACCTGGTAGAGGCGCGTCTCGCGGAACTTGCGTTCGATGTCGTACTCCTCGGCGAATCCGAAGCCGCCGTGGGTCTGGATGCACATGTCGGCGGCGAACCACGAGGCTTCCGAGGCCAATAGTTTGGCCATGTTGGCTTCCGTGCCGCAGGGCTCGCCGGCGTCGAACATGGCGGCGGCCTTCTCCACCATCAGCGCCGCGGCCGACAGCTGGACGTGGGCGCGGGCGATGGGGAACTGCACGCCCTGGTTCTGGCCGATGGGGCGGCCGAACACCTCGCGCTCCTTTGCGTAGGCGCTGGCCCGCTCGATGAAGAAACGGCCGTCGCCGATGCATTCGGAGGCGATCAGGATGCGTTCGGCGTTCATGCCGTCGAGGATGTAGCGAAAGCCCTTGCCCTCCTCGCCGATCAGGTTGGCCGCCGGGACTTCGAGGTTGTCGAAGAACAGCTCGGTGGTGGCGTGGTTGAGCATGGTGCGCACCGGCCGGATGGTCAGGCCCTTGCCGACCGCCTCGCGCATGTCGACCAGCAGGACGCTCATGCCGTCGCTGGGCTTGGCGGCGTCCTCGCGCGCCGTCGTGCGGCACAAGAGGACCATCAGGTCGGAGTGCTCGGCCCGGGAAATCCAGATCTTCTGGCCGTTGACGACGTAGCTGTCGCCCTCGCGCCGCGCGAAGGTGGAGATGCGGGTGGTGTCGGTGCCGGCGGTCGGCTCGGTGACGCCGAAGGCCTGCAACCGCAGTTCGCCCGAGGCGATCTTGGGCAGGTAGCGCGCCTTCTGTTCAGGGCTGCCGTGCTTGAGGATTGTGCCCATGGTGTACATCTGGGCGTGGGCCGCGCCGCCGTTGCAGCCCGACCGGTGGACCTCCTCCAGCACGGCGGTGGCCGCGCCGAGGCCCAGCCCCGAGCCGCCGTATTCCTCCGGGATCAGCACCGACAGGTAGCCCGCCTGCGTCAGCGCCTGCACGAACTGCGTCGGGTACTGCCGCTCACGGTCCGTGGCGCGCCAGTATTCGCCGGGGAAGGCGGCGCAGAGCTTGGCGACGGCCTCGCGGATTTCGGGGTGGTTGTGGCTCATGGCTCCACGGGTAAAGCCCCCTCGCCTGCCCGCCAAGCCCTGCTGTTGGAGAGCCCACACGAAGAAGCCGCCCGCCGGGGTGGCGGACGGCTCCTCGCGTCGTGCTGTTCGATCAGCCGTTAGGCGGTGATGCGATAGCGGCCGCTGGAGTCCGGGCAGACGCGGACGTAGCGGTATTCCGACCCGTAGGCGTTGGTCGGGGCCGGAGCGATACGGCACCGGCGATAGGCCGCCTGGGTGGCGGTGGTCCGCCACCGGCCGTTGGCGTCATAGTAGCCTTCGCGATAAGGCTGGGTCTGGTTGTAGCTGTAGTAGGCGCCGCGCGAGTCGCACTTGATGTTCGAGGCGGTGCGCGAGCCGATGGCGCTGTTGACCCCAGCGCCCAGCACGGCCTGGTTGACGATGCTGCCGGTCGACAAGCCGCCGCCCATGGCCGCCTGGGCGATCGCGGCGAGAATGCCCAGGTTCACGCCGCCGCTGCTGCTGGTGTTCATGCAGGGGTTGGTCCCGTAGGCCGCGTTCGCGCCGTAAGCCCCGGCGTAATAGGGGTTGGTCCCGTAAGGCGCGGTCGTGCCGTAGCCGTAGGGCGTGGTCGCGCCGTAAGGCGTCGTCGTCCCATAGCCATAGCCATAGGCCGGAGCCGGCGTGTACGGGGCGGCGCCATACGGGGTCGTGCCGTAGGGATAGCTCGTGGCCGGATAGCTGGAGCCATAGGGATAGCTGGTGGTGGGATAGGCCGAGCCATAGCCCGAGCCGTAGACCGTCGGCGTCGTGTAGTTGAAGACGCCGTAGCGACGCTCGTAGGCGCCGTAGCCGTAGCGGGCGTCATAGGTGGCGCGGTCGGAGTCGTAGCGGGCCCGCGCTTGGGCGTAGGCCTGCTGCTGCTGCTGATAGGCGGCCTGCTGCTGCTGGTACGTGCCGTAGGCCTGACCGTAGCTGGTCTGGGCCGCCGCGCCTGTCGCGGTCGCGGCAAGAATACCCGCAATCGCCAAGCCAATAGGGGTGGTCTTCATCGGTGCTGCTCCGTTCGTGACGGCGCTCAGGTAAACTGAACGCCTATTGCGAATGTCGCCCCGCTCCGTCCGGCTAATAGAACGCGGCCCTAACTTATGAGTTGCTCCCGAGCCTCTGGACTCCGGGCGAGCAGCATGCAGTTTGAGCCTTCAAACACCTGTTCAAAACGGCCTCCCATGACCTCCATCCCGCAGATGATCGCCGCCGATTTCGGCACGATGAGCGAGCTGATCGCCATCCAGGCGCAGACACGGCCGGACCACCCGGCGCTGGTCATGGAAAGCGGCGCCCTCACCTATGGCGACCTCGACCGGCTGATGGACCGCATCGGCGCGGCGCTGCAGCAGGGCGGTATCGAGCCGGGCGAGGCAATTTCCATCTGCGCCACCACCTCCATCGAGTACGCGGCGCTGTTCCTCGGCGCCCTGCGGGTGGGTGTCGCCGTCGCGCCGCTGGCGCCGTCCTCCACCGCCGGGCAGCTGGCCGGCATGGTGGCCGACTGCAAGGCCAGGCTGTTCTTCCTCGACGCCGGGGTCGAGGAAGCCATGGCGGCGGTGCTGGGGGAGCTCGCCGCCCCGCGCATTCGCCTCGACGGACAGGCCTTCGTCGACTGGCTGGCGCCGGAGGGCGCCAGGCCAGAGCCAGTGACCATCGAGCCGTCGATGCCGTTCAACATCATTTACTCGTCGGGGACGACCGGCGCGCCCAAGGGCATCGTGCAGTCGCACGCCATGCGCTGGCGCCATGTCCTGCGCATGGGAGGCGTGGGGGACGGGCCCGACGCGGTGAGCCTGCTGTCGACGCCGCTCTATTCCAACACCACGCTGGTCAGCTTCTTCCCCTGCCTGGCGGGCGGCGGCACGGCGGTGCTGATGCCAAGGTTCGACACCCTGAGGTTCCTGGCGCTGGCGGAAAAACACCGCGTCACCCACACCATGCTGGTGCCGGTGCAGTACCGGCGGCTGATGGAGCACCCCGACCTCGACCGCTTCGACCTCTCCAGCTTCAGGATGAAGTTCTGCACCAGCGCCCCCTTCCCGGCCGATTTGAAGTCCGAGGTGCTGCGGCGCTGGCCGGGCGGGCTGGTGGAATATTTCGGCATGACCGAGGGCGGCGGCACCTGCATCCTCATCGCCCATGAACACCCCGACAAGCTGCACACCGTGGGCCGGCCCGCGCCCGGTCACGACATCCGGCTGATCGGCGACGACGGGCTTGAGGTCGCCGTCGGCGAGGTCGGCGAGATCGTCGGCCACTCCCCGGCGACAATGAACGGCTACTTCGGCAACCCCGAGAAGACCGCCGAGGCCACTTGGGTTTCGCCCGAGGGCAGGCGCTACATCCGCACCGGCGACGTCGGCCGCTTCGACGAGGACGGCTTCCTGACGCTCATGGATCGCAAGAAGGACATGATCATCTCCGGCGGCTTCAACATCTATCCCAGCGACCTGGAGGCGGTGATCGTCCAGCACCCGGCCGTGGCCGAAGCGGCCGTCGTCGGCGTGCCCTCCCACGACTGGGGCGAGACGCCAGTGGCCTTCGTGGCGCTGAAGGACGGCGCGGCGGCCTCCGCCGACGACCTGCGCGCCTGGGTCAACGCCCAGGTCGGCAAGACCCAGCGGCTGTCGGACCTGCGGCTGGTGGACGCCCTGCCCCGCAGCCACATCGGCAAGTTGCTCAAGCGCGAGTTGAGGGACGAGTACTCAGCCTAGTTCCAGATCGCGGGCCTGCGGTCTTTCCACGGCATTTCCTTCTCCAGCTGCCCGGCCAGGCGAAACAGTGTCGCCTCGTCGGCGTAGCCGCCGCTGAACATCATGCCGATAGGCAGGCCGCCGTCGCTCATGTGCAGCGGCAGCGACATCGACGGCTGGCCGGTAAAGTTGAAGGGCGGCGTGAAGGGGAAGGTCTGCGCCTGGGCCTTGTCGAAGGCTTTGAGGTCATCGGTCAGGGTGTCAAGGAACTCGTGGCGCGGCGGCGTCGTGCCGAGCACGGGGGTGAGGAAGACGTCCATCTCCTCGAACTGGCCAAGAATCTGGCGGTTGGCGAGGCGCAGCTGCTGCCAGCCCCACATGGCCTGCTCGCCGGTGATGCGCTGGCCGGCCTCGAAGCCGCGGCGGGCCAGGCCCTCGATCTCGCCGGGACCGGGCTCGCGGCCGAGCTTGTCGATCCAGCGACGCATCCCCGCCGCGAAGTTGGAGGCCGAGACCAGCGCCTGGGCGCGGTAGGTGGTGCGGTAGTCGATGCCCAGGCCGCGCTCGACCACCTCATGGCCCAGCGCGCGCAGGGTCTCGGCGGTCTCTTCAAGCCTGGCGCGGACCTCGTCGCTGATCGGCTTGCCGTTCGGCGTCTCTGCCGACCAGAAGATGCGCAAGGCGCCGGGGCTCTTTTCGACCTCGGCCAGGTACGGCCCATCCTTGGCCGGGTGCGGATAGGGGCTGGCCGGTTCGGGATAGCCGGTGGCGTCGAGCATGGCGGCGCTGTCGCGCACCGTGCGGCTGACCACGTGGTCGACGGAAAAGCCGATAGCGCGGTCGTAGTCGTCGGGGCCGTTGGGGTTGCGATCACGGGTGGTCTTCAGGCCGACCAGCCCGCAGCAGGCGGCCGGGATGCGGATCGAGCCGAGGCCGTCGCTGGCGTGGGCCAGGGGCACAATGCCCGCCGCCGTCGCCGAGGCCGCGCCACCCGACGAGCCGCCGGAGATATGGGCCGGGTCCCAGGGGTTGGAGCACTTGCCCAGCCGCGCCGAGGTGGTGACGCCGGGGATGCCGAACTCGGGCGTGTTGGTCTTGCCGACCAGCACCACGCCGGCGGCCCGGTAGCGGCGGACCAGCTCGCTGTCGGCCTCGTCGGCGGCGACCTGCGCGAAGTTGGAGCCGGAGGTGCGCGGCCAGCCCTTCACCTGCGCGCCCAGGTCCTTGATCAGGAAGGGCACGCCCCTGAACGGACCGTCGGGCAGGTCCCCGGCGGCGGTGGCGCGGGCCTCTTCATAGCCCTTGAAGACCACGGCGTTGAGGGTGGGGTTATGGCGCTCGATGCGCCCGATGGCCGCTTCCACCAGCTCGGCGGGGGTGACGTCCCTGTTGCGGACCAGGTCGGCCAGCCCAAGGCCGTCATAGTCGGCGTACTGCGCAAAGCTCATGGCCCTCTCCCTATTCGAAAGACGGTATCAGCCCCGGCTAAAACGCAAAACGTTTGTTCGAAAGCCTAGCTGAGCAGGTCGGCGAACTCGCGGTGGCGGCGCAGCCAGGTCGCCGCATAGCCGCAGATGGGCGTGATCCTCAGGCCCTTGTCGCGGGCGTCCTCGGCCACGCCCTGCATCAGCCGCCCAGCCGTCCCCGCCCCGCGCAGGGGCGGCGGCGCCAGCACATAGTCGATGTAGAGCCGCCCCTCATCGCGGCGGTAGTCGGCATAGGCGGTGTGGCCCTGCTCGACCAGTTCGTAGCGGCTGCGTTCTTTGTTGTCGGTGACCTGGTTCATGGCAAGAAGACGCCTTGGGCTCAGACCAGTTCCACGGCCATGGCGGTCGCTTCCCCGCCGCCGATGCACAGGGAGGCCACGCCGCGCTTGCCGCCGCTGGCCTGCAGCGCCGACAGCAGGGTGGCCAGCACCCGCGCCCCGGACGCGCCGATCGGGTGGCCGAGCGCGCAGGCGCCGCCGTTGACGTTCATCTTTGCCGGATCGATGCCAAGCTCGCGCTGGGCGATCATCGCCACCACGGCGAAGGCCTCGTTGACCTCCCACAGGTCGACATCGCCGACGCTCCAGCCGGCCTTGGCCAGCGCCTTGTTCATGGCCGGCACGGGGGCGGTGGTGAACAGGCCCGGCTCGTGGGCGTGGGCGGCGTGCGAGACGACGCGCGCCACCACCGTCAGCCCCAGCTTCTGCGCCACCGACGCGCGGGTCATCACCAGCGCCGCGGCGCCGTCGCTGATCGAGGAGGCGTTGGCGGCGGTGATGGTCCCGTCCTTGGCGAAGGCGGGCTTGAGGGTGGGGATCTTGGCCGGATCAGCCTTCAGCGGCTGCTCGTCGGACGAGACGACTTCCTCGCCTTTGCGAGTCTTCACCGTCACCGGCGTGATCTCGGCCGCGAAGGCGCCGCCCTCCACCGCCCGCCTGGCGCGGCTGAGGCTCTCGATGGCATAGGCGTCCTGGTCGTCGCGCGTGAACTGGTAGGCGCGGGCGGCGTCCTCGGCGAAGGCGCCCATCAGCTTGCCCGGCGTATAGGCGTCCTCCAGCCCGTCCAGGTACATGCTGTCGGAGATGACGTCGTGGCCGATGCGGGCCCCGCCGCGGTGCTTGGCCATCAGGTAGGGGGCGTTGGACATGCTCTCCATGCCGCCCGCCACGATGATGTCGGCGCTGCCGGCGGCCAGCGCATCGTGGGCCATGATCGCCGCCTGCATGCCCGAGCCGCACATCTTGTTGACGGTCGTGGCCTCGACCGACAGCGGCAGGCCAGCGCCGATCCCCGCCTGGCGCGCCGGGGCCTGGCCAAGGCCGGCCGGCAGCACGCAGCCCATGAAGATCTGCTGCACCTGGTCGCCCGCGACGCCCGCCCGCTCCAGCGCCGCCTTCACCGCCGCCGCGCCCAGCTCCGTGGCCTTGGTGCCGGCGAGCGAGCCCTGGAAGCCGCCCATCGGCGTGCGGGCGAAGGAGGCGATGACGACGGGATCGACGGACATGGAAGGCTCCTGATGACCGTGCCGATGTGACCTCGCGGACGCCGCAACGCAAGTCGGCGCGAACCTTAGCCTTCGCCAAACGTTGTCATTTGTTGGTTTGAAACCGGAGAGATCACCATGCGTGTCCATCTTCTGCTGGGCGTTGCCGCCCTGACGCTCGGCGCCTGCAAGCTCGATCGCACGCCGGACGCCTCCGACCAGGTCCAGATGACCGCCGGCGCGCCCTTCCAGCTTGGCCTGGCGCCGTCGTTCGACTCCCTGCCCTACGCCGAGCCCGTGCCGGTCTCCTATGCGCCGCAGCCGGTCGCCTACGACTACTGGAACGACGCCTACACGGCCAACCAGACCTATTACGACCAGCCGCCCGCCTACTATGACTACGGCGGGGCCACGCCCCTGGTGTGGGCGCAACCGCCCGCGCAGAACACCGGCGGCCTCGGCAGCACAATCCAGAACGCCCTGATCACCCGCATCGTCGAGGCGCTGGTCGGCGGCGGGCAGCGCGAATACTACTACCAGCCGGGCCAGGAGGACCCCTACTTCGTCCGTGACCCGCGCTACGCCTATGCCTTCGACGACGGGCGGCTGGCGGCGGTCTATGACCCCTACGGCCAGCCGCTGGCCGAGCAGCTGGTGCTGCAGCAGGCGCCCTACGCCGGCCGCTACCTGCTGCGGGCCGACACCCTGCGCGACGCGGCCATCGCCACCGCCCTGCGGCCGCTTACGAATGAGGTGTGGACGGTCCAGCGCACGGCGCTGGTGCGCGACATCAACCGCAACGAAGGCTGGAACACCACCTGGATCCCGGGCGCCAACCGCTCCCCCGTCGCCATCCAGCGCCTGGCCGAAGTGCGCGCCCGCAAGGAAGTCCGCGACGAGGCCCACGCCGCCTGGAAGGCCACCCGCGACGACGGCGGCTCCAAGTGGAAGGCGACCGGCAAGGCCGAGGCCAAGTCCAACGCCGTCAAGGTCGCCCGCAACGACGCCAAGCCCGACCGCAAGGCCGACGTCGGCAAGGCGGGCGGCTCCGACAAGGCCAAGGGCCAGGGCAAGCCCGACAAGGGGAACGGCGACGGCGGCGGCAATGGCAAGGGAAACGGTAACGGCGGCGGCAAGAAGGACTAGGTGCGTCGTTTAAGACAACTTGCTTTCCCTTAGCGGAACCCTCACCTTCAAGGCATGGGCCGCACCGCCGATTATTCGAAAGAGACCTGCTCCATCGCCGCGACGCTCGAGGTGGTCGGCGATCCGTGGACGCTGCTGATCCTGCGCGACGCTTTTCGCGGCGTGCGCCGGTTCGAGCAGTGGCAGGAGGCGCTGGGCGTGGCCCGCAACGTGCTGGCCGCCCGGCTCAAAAGCCTGGTCGAGCACGGCGTGCTTGAGCAGAAGCTCTATTCGCAGCGCCCGCCGCGCAACGAATACGTCCTGACCGCCAAGGGCCGGGCGCTGTCGCCCGTGCTGCTGACCATGTCAGCCTGGGGCGACGCCCACGTCTATGGCGACAGCGGCGGGCCGATGCAGTTCATGCACGGCGACCACCGCTTCGAGCCGCAGCTAGTCTGCGCCTGCTGCGGCAAGGCCCCCCACGGCGCCGACCTGCAGATGCAGCTCAAGGACGAACCCACCCCGACCGTGGGTGAGGCGCTGGCCAGGGTGAAGGCGGCTTAAGCCTCTTCCTCCCCTCGCGACAGAAGGATCAGAGGGCCCGCACCGTCCGGTCGATGAACCCGCCGCCGAGCACGCGGCTGGGGTCTTCGGGCGCGTAGAGGACGCAGGCCTGCCCGGGCGCGACGCCTTCCTCGGGCTGGTCGAACGCCACGCCTATTTCACCATCCACCACCGCAACGCGGCCCAGCACGGGCTCGCGGGTCGAGCGGACGCGGGCCAGCACCGGGCGGCCCGCAGCGTCGCTCAGCGTCGGCTCATCGCCCAGCCAGTTGTGCTCCTTCAGCACCAGCGCCGTGGTCAGCAGCGCCTCGCGCGGGCCGACGATGACCTGGCGGCTGGCGGCGTCGATGCGGACCACGAACAGCGGATCGCCGCCGCCGATGCTCAGCCCCCGGCGCTGGCCGACGGTGTAGCGGGTGACGCCCTCGTGGCGGCCCAGCACCCGGCCGTCCATGTGGACGATGTCGCCCGGCTCCGCGCCATGCGGGCGCAGGCGGTCGATCACGGTGGTGTAGCGGCCCTCAGGGACAAAGCAGATGTCCTGGCTGTCGGGCTTATCGGCGATGGTCAGGCCCAGCTCCGCCGCCACCCGCCGCACGTCGGGCTTTTCCAGCCCGCCCAACGGAAAGC
>Ga0190272_10000324_pt1 | contig 26999 bp, 12 predicted proteins | sample Popmic504T_FD_133746 | JGI IMG/M metagenome (GOLD analysis project Ga0190272, IMG submission 133746) | Populus adjacent soil microbial communities from riparian zone of Shoshone River, Wyoming, USA - 504 T | ecosystem: Environmental > Terrestrial > Soil > Riparian zone | place: USA: Wyoming...
AAACAATGGGAGCACAACCGAGTTTCCCGGATTGTCCGGGGTAACTGAAGAGCTGCAATCAATTTTTGGAACTGGTAGTACCCGGAAAGGAGTTGTGAAAGGTGATGTTTTTGTGGACGATCAGTTTACGGAGGCCGCGTTTTACGAATCCATGAAAAAACGACGGCCGCTCGTTCACATATCCAGCCACTTCTTATTCCGGCCGGGTGATGATTCACGTTCGTTTTTAATTCTCGGTAACGGCACCGCCTTGTCATTAAGAAAAATACAGGAGCACCTAAATTTATTTCAGGATGTCGACCTCCTGACGCTGTCCGCTTGTGACACCGCAGCGGTTAGAGCCGATGCGCTCGGCAGAGAGATAGACGGGTTCGCGGAACTTTCTCAGCGCTTGGGAGCAGGCAGCGTTTTGGCAACGCTTTGGCAGGTTAAAGATCGAAGCACCGCTCTATTGATGAAACAATTTTACACATACCGGGAAACGGCCTTTACGAATAAAGGCGAGGCCTTGAGAAAGGCTCAACTCGATTTGCTCCATGGAAATATTAAAACAGGTTCGGACGTTAAAACCGGTGGATCGACGAAAAGAAGCGGTTCGGCTATTGACGATATGATCATCGATAAAAAATATAGGGAAGTGTTCGAAGATAATCGGAACAAGTTTGCGCACCCTTACTACTGGTCGCCTTTTGTATTGTTTGGAAATTGGAAATAAATATCGCTTAGACCTGAGTATGAAAAATTATATCTCCCGCCGTATCGAACTTCATATAGCACTCGGCTTTGTACTTTTACTCTTTTTTGGACTTCAATTTACGCCCGCGCAGGAGCAGAAGGTCGGCATTCCTTCATTAAAGTCGAGCTTGGCGAAAGAGCATAAAATCGCCGGGGCGGAAATCCATCGCTATAGATTCAACCTGCAAAAAGGCAGATTTTTCCAGGTTCGGGTTGAGCAGAAAAGTATCGATGTAATGCTGCGGCTTCGAGACGCGGGTGACCAAATTTTGGCGGCAATGGACAGTCCTAACGGGAAAGAGGGCCCCGAAACATTGTCATTCGCCGCGCAGGGTCCTGCCTCTCTCGTTCTGGAAATAAACTCCCTCGACGAGAAAGCCGACGCGGGTATTTATATTATCGCGCAGATGGTTACACGAGTGGCGACGGAACAAGACCGGCGCCGAGTCGAGATTGAACGATCGTTCATGCAAGGCATGTCAGTAATGGACACTGACGGGCTCACGGCTGCGACCCTGACCAAAATGGAGGCAATGCTAAAAGACTGGCAGGAATTGCCGGACGTCTATATGGCGGAGATTACCGCGGGCCACATAAGGAGGTTCAAAAACAGAACGGCGAAGTCTCTATACACCGCGGCGGAAAAGCTTGCTGAAAAGGGCGATAAGGAGTCCATAATGAAGGCGATCGGGCTTTTGACCGGAGCCAGCCTTCTTACCAGGGAAACCGGTGAGCAAACGGGGGAAGCCGCCTCTCTCAGTTTTCTTGCAACGCTCTGCTATAACATCGGAGACAAGAAGGCCGCGGTGGATTATTACGGTCAGGCCGCAGCGCTCGCGAAGGTCATGGGAGATCAGGCGTCTGAAGCGTCGTTGTTAAATAATCTGGGCACTATTAGTTATCAATTGTCTGAAAATCGACAGGCAATTGATTATTTCAACCAGGCCCTGGTCCTTTTCCGGATCCTCAAAAACAGGGATGCGGAAGCTGCTAAACTTAACGACATCGGCGCCGCCTACCTGGCCCTGAATGAAAGGGAAAAAGCGATCGAATACTTTGGTCAGTCTCTGGTAGTCCACCGGGAGAACTCGAATAAAGACGGCGAAGCTACAAGTTTGACTAACATGGGTAAAGCCTTTGCAGACCTTGAAAAACCTGAAGAAGCCCTAAAGCTTTACCTGCAGGCCGTACCGATCTATAAGACCGTCGATAATAAACCGGCAGAGGCCAACAACTATAGGGGTATGGGCGTGGCTTACGCGGCCCTCGGAGAGAATGAAAAAGCCCTTGATGTCTACAGTCAGGCGCTGCCGTTTTATCGCCGATCGAGCGAAAAATTGGACTTGGCAAATATTCTTGACAAAATGGCATTGATTCACGCGAAGATGGGCGACAAGGCCGGGACGGTTGAATTTTTTCAGCAGTCTTTAACGGTCTATCAGGATCGGGGCGATGAGGAAGAACAGGTGCGAACCTTAAGCGCGCTGAGCTCGATCTTGATGGATCTGGGTGAAAAGCTGCGGGCGCTGGAATACAGTCTGCAGTCTTTATCCGTTTGTCGGAAGGCCGAAGAAAAGCAATGTGAGGCGGTTGCGCTTAACGAAGTGGGCGCTATCTATTTTGTGCTTGGGGAACGGCAAAAAGCTTTAACCGAATATTATGAAGAGGCTTTGCCGATTTTTGCCGAAATTCAGAGCAAGGAAGGAGAATCATGGACGCATACCCTCATCGGCAATGCTTATTCGGCAATTTTCAATGATCGTGAAAAAGCTCTCGAACACTACCAGAAAGCATTGATACTCGCCCGGGAAGGTAAGAGCAAAAAAATGGAGGTGAATGCCCTGAATGGCCTTGCCTCCAGCTACGATGCGCCGGGAGAGAGGCAGAAAAAGCTGGAATATTACCTTCAGGTGTTGGCTATCGACAAGGTTAACAACATGGCAATGAACAACATTGCCTCTGTTTACGAAGACTTGGGGGACAAAGAGAAAGCGCGTGATTACCGGATGAAGGTCTTTCTGACCATGTCCTCGCAAGGAAGGGATGGCGAGGCCTTGTCGCTAATCGCTTTACAGGCAAATTATCTGGCTCAGGGAAATACGGGACTCGCGCTCTTTTTCGGAAAACAAGCGGTTGATAAATTTCAGGAATTACGCAAGATAATTCAAAAATCCGATTATGAGACCCAGAAGTCTTTTTTGCGAAACATTGATTTTGTTTACAAAGATCTTGCCGAGTTATTAATCAAGGAAGGTAGACTTTCCGAAGCCGTTCAAATAATTAACTTTTATCAAGACCAACAATTTTATGACTTCAATCACAATTCAAACGAGCCGATTAAGCATTGTTTCAGACTTGAAGTGGAAGCTGCCTTGATGGGGCCATATGAGAGGGCGAGCGCGAAAATTCGCGATATAGGTAACCAGATTGCAGAATTAAGACGGGTAACCGAAATTCGGGGAGCGAGTGAGCGGGAGAAAGGACAACTTAAAAGACTTGAGGCCGATCTTCAACTGGCTGCCGACGTATTTCAGGAATTCCTCAAGCAAGCCGAACGTGAATTTATGAAACCGGACGAAAATCGCGGGAAGGCCCCGCAAATACCGTCCGTTACGGAAATGCAGGCCACTCTGCGTAAATTAGGAATAACGACGAAACAAAATACGGTTGCGCTTTATACTCTAATCGGCCGAACCACGTTTTACGTTCTGCTGGTTGAACCAGACGGCGGGATCAAGTCGTTCAAAACGCCGATTAGGGATACCGATTTAAATGAAAAAATACGCCAGTTTTATGCCGTTTTACGTAAACCTTTCTATGATCCCAGACCGCTAGGCAATGAATTGTATAACATTGTATTTAAACCCGTTGAAGCAAGTTTGAAGGCGAAAGGCGTTCAGACGCTTTTATGGTCGTTAGAAGGTAATTTCCGTTATATTCCGGTAGCGGCTCTTTGGGATGGTAAAAATTATTTGATCGAGAGTTATCGGAACGTTGTTTTTACGCGAGCCGACAGCGAAAGGATGGAGCGGAATGTCAGCGAGGCGTGGAGCGGAATCGGTTTCGGAACCAGTCGGGCCCAGACGGTTAAGCTCCCGGGAGCCCGCAAAGAGCTATTCTTTCCCGCCCTGCCAGGCATGAGATACGAGCTCGACGCTATCTTTGGTCTTTCGGGCCGATCCACCGGGCTTGTTAAAGGAGAAACACTTACCGACGAAAAATTCACCCAAAAGAGTTTCTTTGATATTGCCGGACGTAATTTCCAAGTCGTTCATGTTTCCAGCCACTTTTCATTTCTGCCTGGTGATGATTCACGCTCGTTCCTTCTTCTTGGAGATGGCTCGGTAGTAAGCTTGAGTGAACTGAAGAAATACCCGGACCTTTTTCAGGGCGTGGAACTCCTGACCCTCTCCGCTTGCGATACGGCCGCCATCCAAACCGGTACTAACGGGCGTGAAATAGATGCCTTCGCGGAATTGGCTCAAAGGCTCGGCTCGAGCGCGGTTATCGCAACTCTTTGGAAGGTTCGTGAAAACAGTACTGCCCGGTTAATGGAGGCCTTCTATAAAAACAGGAAGATCGGTAAGCTGAACAAAGCTCAAGCCCTTCAAGATGCACAGCTGGAAGTCTTGCGCGGCGGAAGGGAGATCGGAACTGATGGAGAAAATGTTAAAAGCGATTCCACATATGTTCCGGACCTGGATGACATCAAAATCGAGCAAAAATACAGGATCCCGTTTACACCGCCTAAGAAAAAGCCATTTGCTCATCCCTACTACTGGTCGCCGTTCGTTTTGTACGGGAACTGGAAATAATACTCCAACGTTATGAAAACTTCGAACTTCCACAAAATCGAATGCAATGAGATATTCAGGGTCTTCTTACTAATCTTGTGGTTAGGAACACAGCTCATCCTGGCTCAAACGGCAACGTACCCTCTCGATCAACCAGGTTCGTCGAAAGCCAAAGCTGTTTTTGACAACGCGAGGGCTTTGGTTGAGCAACGAACGGAGGCGTCATTCCGAGCGGCTTTAATAAAGTTTCAAGAGGCGGGCAGATTGTACCGGGAAATTAATGATGAATCCGGTGAATCCCAAACTCTACTTTGGCTTGGCTTTATTTCTGACAAATTAGGGGGGAAGGGGCAAGCATTGGAATATTACGAGCAGTGTTTACGACTCACCCTCAAGATCGGAGACTTTGGCGGGCAGGCACTAACACTCAACAACATTGGTTTGATTTATTCTGAAATAGGAAAGAAGGAAACAGCGGTTGAGCATTTTAACCGAGCCTTGCCGCTAGCTATGAAATCCGGAGATGTGGAAGTACAAGCGGCGACCCTTAACAACCTGGGTTTGATCAATTCCGATCTAGGTGAGCAGCAGAAAGCGCTGGAGTATTATGATCTGGTCTTGCCGCTTGCAATCAAAAGCGGCAATGTTGTGGGGCAAGCAGGGACCCTTAACAATATGGGTTTAGCCTACTCCAATTTAAGTGACCAGAAGAAGGCACTGGAGTATTATAACCAAGCTTTACCGCTATCCATTAAGGTCGACGACTTAAGTGGACAAATAGCGACACTTAATAATATCGGATTAGCTTATTCCGATTTAGGTGCGCAGCGGAAAGCACTGGAGTATTACGGGAGAGCCTTGCCGCTCGCTATCAAGATCGGCGATGTAAGGGGACAGGCGCTGACACTCACACGCACTGGCTCTGTCTATTGGTTACTAGGCGAGAAGCAGAAAGCGCTGGAATACTACCGTCTGGCGTTGCCCCTCACAATCAAGGCCGAAGATATTAGTGGACAAGCAAAGACGCTCAACAATATCGGTTTAGTCTATTCTGATTTAGGCGAGAAGCAAAAAGCGTTGGAACATTTCAACCAAGTTTTACCTATAACGGTCAAAACCGGAGATGTTAGGGGGCAGGCAACAATGCTCAATAACATCGGTTTAACCTATTCCGATTTAGGCGCGCATCAGAAAGCGTTGGAGTACTACAACCAAGCTTTGTCGCATGCAATTAAGGTTGCGGATATTAGCGTACAAGCGAAGGTGTTCTACAACTTGATGGTTGTTTCGAATCAATTGAATAACCGGAAGCTCGCAGTTTTTTTCGGTAAACAATCAGTCAATGCTTATCAACAACTACGCGGAAATATCAAGGAATTATCAAAAGAAACACAACAATCATATTTGAAAATGGTCGAAGTCTCCTATCGTTATTTAGCCGACCTCCTTATCAGCGACAGCCGATTGGCCGAAGGCCATCAGGTTCTCAATTTATTTAAGGATCAACAATTTTTTGATTCGAGTCGTTCTTCAAATGAGTCAATCAAATATATTGTTCTAACTCCGCGTGAATCTGACTTTGCGGCCCGTTACACGGAATCGAGTAAGGCGATTGGAAAAACCGGGAAACAACTTGATGAACTGAGAAAAAGGCTTGGCCACCCTCCATCCACCGCGGATGAAATCATGCAATCGCAGAAGCTAGAAAATGATTTGAAGATCGCCTCCGAAGAATTATTTTCGATTCAAACCCTAGCCAAAGTTGGATTTACCGGACCTCGCGATGAAAGAGATAACATCGATGTGGCCGATACGATTGAGATGCAAAAATCATTGAGGGATCTCCATTTACAAACAGGACAAAGAACGGTGGCCGTTTATACCCTGGTGGGTGCTGATAATTTTCGTGCTTTGATTATTTCCGCTGATAACATAGAAGCAGTTTCCGCTCCCATTAAAGCCGGAGATCTTAACCGGATGGCGGAACAGTTGTGGGGGTTGTTACAATCTGACGTATATGATGTAACCGGCCTTTCCAGACAAATCTATAACGTCATATTTAAATCAATTGAAATAACATTACCGAAGGATACGGCTACGATAATGTGGTCCCTGGATAGCAGTCTTCGCTATATTCCAATGGCGTCCCTGTTCGATGGCAATAGGTTTCTTATCGAACGGTATAAACACGTTATTTTCACGCGTCCTAATAGCGAGAGGATGACCATCCCGGTCAGCAAGATCCGGATAGTGCTGGCTTTTGGCAATTCCCGGGCTCAGACAATTGATTTATTGGGTGACGGCAACAAGTTTTTTTTTCCTGCATTGTCGGGCGTAACCCAGGAATTGCAATACATTTTCGGCAAAAACACTAAGGGGTCCGGAGTCATCAACGGAGAAGTATTTTCTGATAAAGAGTTCACCAAAACCGCTTTTTTTGACGCCTTGAAGAAGCGCCGGCCCCTGGTGCATATTTCGAGTCATTTTTCGTTCCGTCCTGGTAACGATTCGCGTTCGTTCCTACTTTTGGGTGACGGTTTCCTGACTTTGGATGAACTGAAAAAGAAAACGGAGTTATTTCAAGGCGTGGAGTTGCTTACTCTTTCAGCCTGCGATACCGCGGCAACTCTACCGGATGCGGATGGGAAAGAAGTCGACGGATTTGCCGAACTCGCACAAAGACTAGGCGCCAATGCTGTTATCGCTACACTTTGGCAGGTAAGGGATGATAGTACCGCTCAATTGATGAAGAACTTTTACGTAAAGCGCGAAGTTAATAGATTAAACAAAGCGGAAGCATTACGAATCGCGCAACTCGACCTGCTTTTGGGAAGAAATAAAAGGCTTTTTAACCAGAAAAATAAAAAGCAATTTTCTGGTAAGGGTGGTTCGTCAATCGAAAATATTAATGTCGAAAAAAAATACCGAATTCCCTTCGTCCCAAATCCGAAAGCGCCATTTGCCCATCCCTACTACTGGTCGCCGTTCGTGTTGTATGGGAATTGGAAATAATCACTTTTGCTTTCCGATTAGAACGCATGGTTTTAAAAAGGAACGAGACCGTTTTTGAGACGAACACAGCTGCTCAACCCGGGCATCATTATAAACCTGAAAATTCATAAGAATAGCCAGATTGTTGATAGCCGTTATCGTTTCCTCATTGGCTTTTTGATCATATGCCCGTTCCAACGCCTGTTCGATTTCACGAAGGGCGTCGGAATAAAGCTGATATTCATTAAATTCCAATCCGCGTCCGATAGCCCTTAGGATCCCGTCCGGTTCGCCTTCAATAAACCTCAACCCGTTAGTCAGATCTTCCTGGTCTTTATCAGAAATAAGCCTAAAAGTAACTCTTTGCTTTCTATTTTCTGAATTCCGTTCGTTATTATTTTTTGACTCTCTAAGCGTAACGTCGAAAACCAACACATTATTCATCTGATTTTCTTTCAATTTCGCTCTTAGATCGTCGGATTCAAATGAGCCCTTGCTGCCGTCAACACCTTTCTGGCTCCAGACATCTTCTCCCAGGTGGATCTTCACCTCAATATCAACCTTCGATACCGATCTGTCGGGCTCCCACCTTAAGGAGAATTCCTCGGGCTGGATAAACTCCGACTCGCGAGGAGAGATTATGCTAATCCCTTCACCCTTGGGCGCGCCGCCTCTGGTACCGTCGGGTTTTGCTCCACAGTTCAGGGCCAGAATAGTCGTCCAGGAAGGCCCCCTCGCAACTGATTTTGGATAAATATTACAATATGAAATCTTTAGATCCGTGCAGCCTTTATCACATTTTATTCGGTCCGCTGTGTACAGGTTCGCGCCCCTTGGAAGGTTTTCTTCCCGTGTGCTTTTATTACGCTTTATCCGAGCTTTTCCTTTTATCGAAATGACGACTGCCCGCGGCACTCCACTTTGCGCCCGAATCATTTCAGGCATTAAAAGGATTGTTAATAACGCTATTAAGATACCGATTTTCATATTACTCCTTGGGGGCGGGAGATCTACTGCCGAAGATCTTCCCCGGAATATAGGCAAATCCGTGCTGGACTTTCGAGTGTAATAACATCGCAAAGATCACGAGTGAAAAATCCAGCCAGAGTATGTTACAAAGCTTCACCAGCAGAAATCCAGTAACTAAAATAAAGAGGATGGAGAATGTGACAAAACCGTTCTCCCATTTATGATGCGAGAAACCTTTCTTTTTTCGGTGGTAAATTCGAACTAGAAGCAATCCGACAATAACGAATAGTCCAATCAGCAAATCCAGCAATAATGTTACGCTATGCTTAAACTTATAGATCGGGTCGGCTATAAGAGCATAGGTCGCCGATGCATGGAGATACACCCCGGCCACCGATTTATTACGACCGATAACATTAAACTTATCGGTTGCTGCGTCCCGTTGCCCTTTTCCAAGAATTACAAGCTTACCCCCAAATTTGCTATAGCTGTCTATATTTTTTGCGGCAAATACGGCCTTCCTATCCAATGTTTGCAAGGCGAGTTTTTGAATAAGCTCTAATTTCGCATAATTCACGAATGTAAACCCTCGCTTGCAGACAACCGCCACGTTATTGCTGTCGGACTTAATAACGTCTCTTAAATTTTCAGTCGAGTCGGGGGCCTCCAACAAATCCTTCAAAAGATAAGGCGGAGATGGGTGCGTAGGATACGAATCCGCCAACGCTCGACTGATCGATTTTAACCTCGTCTCCTTATTGTCGATGTTTTCGTCACATTGTAACCACGCCGGAACAGCCGTTGTATCGTTTTCCATCAACGTCATATCCGCCGCAAGGTCCTTGTTATCATCAAGTCCGAGCCATGTTTCGGGCTCAACACCTATATTAGTATGCGTTCCGACAAAGACCGGAAACCCTTTAGTTTTCTGCTCGTGAAGAAATGTAAAAAATTGCTCGTCGTCTTTAGACCTTGGGCCGGTATTGGCCGGGTTTTCCTTATCGATGCGGGGGGAAAAATCAACATCGATGGCGATCGCTTTCGCCCCGCTTTCTACCAGGGCCTGAACTATCTCTTGCAGCCTCTGGGCAGAAACTTTCTCCTCCGGATCGGGTTCGAGATCCGAGATATCCAAAACTACTACCGGCAGATCTTCGTTTACATCGTATGCCGGGAGAAAAGAATGTAAAATTTCATATCCCCGGACATTAAACCATGGACCGTATCGAGAATTTTCTACCAGCACTTTTGCGCCTAGCAGCAGGAGTACCACGATCAACCCGATCCCGAAATCAATTAAGATTTTTTTCATACTATTCAGAGAGCGACTCCGCCAAGAAAATCGGATCAATGCCATAACTCCTTTTACTAATTTCTTTTGACGCGGGCGAAGGGCTGGAAAGCATACGATGTAAGCGTATCCTGCCGCCCGCCGGTAGAGAAAAATGAATTATGACGGAAAATTGGGTGGTCATGGGAATCACCCCCGAATGCTCTTTTTAAGCCAAAACCAGAATTTCGCTTAGATTAGTCGTAATAAGATTTTCTGTCAAGTAAACGAATGGACTGCGTAGCTGGCACATTATATGATCTGTTGTAGTAACAAATGATGTGTCCGCTTTTTAGTGGCAAGGGTTGAAGATTGTAGGCGGAGAGACGAACTGCTGTGGGAATGTATGAAGGACAGGACGTATTCCCAACGGAGTCGACAATATCCAGCCGGTGTGTCAAAAGTGTGTCAACTAATCAAAACTCCTCCATTTCAGACTTACTAAGCTAAACTCAAAGCAACTGTAAGACTAACTATTCCAATCTTTACCAAACTCAAATAAACTAAGCCGAAGTAATAATTATGAATGGCATTCATGAGGTCAGGGGTTCGATCCCCCTCGTCTCCACCAGTAAAATCAACAGCTTACGGCAGGCCTTGTGCCTGCTGTTTGCTTTTCGTTACCAATACGTTACTAAAATCCGAATTTGCATCCAAATTCGCTACCGCACGTTTAATTGCCGAATTGGTTGCGTGTGTATAACGAGCCGTCATTCGAATATCCGAGTGACCCAGAATGCTCATCAATGTGAACGCATCCGCTCCGGCGTCCGCCATCCGGGTTGCGGCGGTATGCCGCAGATCGTGGAAACAGAAATCCGCGATTGCCGCTTTCCTAAGGGCCGACCGAAAACTCTTCTTGATGTTATCAAGCCTCGTTCCGGTCTTCGGACTCGGGAAAACGTATTCGCTCTGTTTCTCAATTCCTTCAAGCAAATTACGCACGGTCTGGTTGATCGGTACGAACCGCTTTTTGCCAGACTTACTTTCTGTGACCTGAAGAACCTCCCGACCGAGATCGATATCGAACCATTTAAGGTTGAATATTTCCCCGCGTCGCAAGCCGGTATGGCACCGGAATGGCATTCATGAGGACAGGGGTTCGATCCCCCTCGTCTTCACCAATAGAAACAATACTTTAGCGAGGATACGGTGACTACTTCCGTTCTTGTGTCACTACTTCGTTACTAAAATGGGTAGAGGTGCATCGACCGACTACTTTAAAATCCGAGTGTTTGCCAACTTCGCTATTGTATTATAATTGCCCAGTTGGTACATATCTGTATCGGGCGGTCATCTGAACATCCTACCGGCCTAAAATACTCAATAACGTGAACGCGTCTCTCAAACGTCCACTATCCCGTGGCAAGGGTGTGCCGCGATAATGCAAACCCTTTTGGCTCTCTCCTCTTTCGCTATCCCCCTTTAGATTCCAGCGAAAGTTTATTGGAAGTTTTGCACTAAATTGCGAGGTTTACAGTGATTCCGCGTATATCAATCGGATTGATATACGACACCGTTTTCTCACTTTCAAATATCACTACGACTCGCGGGTATGCAATTTCATCGAAATCGCAATAACCAATCGTAAACATAACCCAATAATTGATAATTAATTCGAGACACGGTGAAATTTATATGCGCAACATATTAATTAAATTCGGCAAAAAGAGTTGAAATGTTGTCCGCATCTTATTTCTATCAATCGAAATTTAGGTAATGTAGTCGGTGGAAAAATCTAACACTTTAGCTTATAGTATTGAAACTTATCCGATGCTCAGACTCCTGCACCCGATGATAGTGGAATATTACGTTCAAGTTCGGGGAATGGGAACCGGCTTTTTCCCATTGAAAATAAACACAAGCAAAGCCAAAAAGTTCGGGCAAAAATTATCGGCTACTTTTTCAGATCTGTCGAAAATAAAAACTTTTTGAGATCATACTCTTTCCTATTCAGCGTTGGAGTATTTTGATTTACAACTTATATAAAGATAACCGGCTAACTATTCGGAGCTCCGGTTTATGATGTGGTTAATGAGGTTATATGATTGCCGAAACTACCGATTTTTTGATCATTACAGCGCTTCGGGAAGAATTGCGTGAACTCTTAAACTATTTGCCGGAACACGCAAAGGTCGACCCTGCAGTAGACGACATAACAACATATTACAGTGCGAAACTTTCGGCCTCGTTTCCTAGTGGCGACTCGGCGAAGTATAACATCATCGCTTGCTGTCTTTTATCTATGGGGCGTACTGAAGCTGCTGCTGTGACTAGTTTGGCAGTTCAAAAATGGAATCCAAGATTTGTATTGTTAGTCGGAATCGCTGGCGGCATAAGCGACGCGGGAGTTTCGCTCGGCGATATTTTGATTTCCGACCAGATAGTGGATTATGAACTTCAGAAGCAAGAACGGTCTTACGATTCCATCCGTTATAGCGTTCACCGGACCGATCCTCGCTTATTGGGTGCCGCAATGAATTTTGACGACCCGTCAGGGAGCGAGTCACTTGAAGAACGACGGCCGGAAGAAGGAACTCCCCGGCTCCATATAGGACCTATTGCCACCGGAGACAAGGTTGTTGCTCATAAAAAATTGATCGACCGGTACCGCCAAGACTGGCCCAAGCTTATTGGGGTGGAAATGGAGGCCGGAGGAGTTGCCACGGCTGTTTATCATATGTCGTCCAGACCCGGTTTTTTTATGATTCGTGGTGTTTCAGATCTTGCGGATGAAGATAAAGATTTACCGACCGTGACAAAATGGAGAAATTATGCGTGCAGTATAGCGGCAGCCTATACGATATCGCTCTTGAAAAGCGGTCCGGTACCGAAAACCGAACAATCTATACAAGCGGATGAGAATCTGGATCGGGTTGTCAAACACACTCTAAGTATCGATCGTCCATCTGACGTAATACAGGAAAAGATTGAGAAAGAGCTGGGATCTGTTATTCCTGAAGGAATTTTCGGACCGGGAGGGACGTGTTTCGGTTATCCTTTGCGGCCAAGACAGGAAAGTTGTTTTTTAGCCAAGGAAGGAATGGACAGATCAGATGACTTAAGCGCTGCTTTATCCCTGGCGCTCGACGAATTCAAAGTCTCGCCCATCGGGGCGGATGACTTGGTTATTCCGGGTTCTTTCCTGTGTAAAATAGCCGCATTAATTCGCGAGACGCGTTTTGGAATATATGAACTAACAGATTCGAAAAACCTGAACGTATATTTACAACTTGGCATCGCGATTGGTCTCAGACGACCTTTTCTCTTACTTAAACACCGGGATATCGAACTGTCTCCGTTGGCAAGCGGATTGGATTACTTTCCGGTCGAAAGTTATCTAGAACTTCGATTCGATCTAAAACCCAAAGTTCGCGATATCATTGTCAGCATGTCACATTACCTTCCCGATGTTGAAGAATCGTCGAAGGTTCAGCGAGGGGTACTTGTCGGGTGTGATGGCACCGAGTTCCCCGATTTTGCTTACGCAATAACCAAGGTACTCCATTCCAGAGGTTTTACGCCCCTTTTCGGACAAATAGATAGCAGAATTTCGACGATTCTGGACAGGGAAGATCTGACATATAACGTAATCGATAAAACCGCGGGCAATTTACTAAACCGGTTAAGTGCGGCCATCGCCACATCGGATCTAATTATTGTACGGATCGACGGTCAAGCCTCGCCTGATGCTATCCTGATTCTCGGCATCGCTCTGGCACAAAATCGCCGTACAATTTTGATTCATAGCGAAAAATCGCCGGTCCCAAGTTACTTGTTGGGATTAAATCACATTAGATTTTCCACTTTTTTAGAGCTTTCACAAAAGATTGATAACGCTGTTAGCAAATTATGAATTGTTTAAAAACCCATGAAACTAGTTGACCGTCTACTGCAGGGATTAAGCGAAGAGGAGCGACAAAATAGCGAACATCTGTGTTTTGTCGCACATGAGTTTACCAATAAGGATATCCGGTTGCGCCTGACCCATGCGCTGGAAATCGCCGACCTCAAGCCATATTTTGCTGATATGGAACTGACAGTGGATCTAATGCTCCGAAAGATTTGTCAGAAGATCCTTGCGACACGCGCTTTTATAGTTGACGTGTCGAAGCCTAACTCTAACGTATTTTTTGAACTGGGATTGGCAATTGGTTTTAATAAGCCCATTTTAGCTATCGCAAAAGAAGGATGTAAGCTTCCCGGATTTCTGGAACCCTTTGTCCCTTTCAGATTTGCTTTTTACGCTGATCTAGAACAGGAGCTTTCCAAGAAAATGCCTCTGTGGTTTGCGACCGCAGCCGAGGTGGATACGTTATATAGTAGTCATTGCCACTTCCTGAATGTGCTGTGCGAGGACCGCAATCGAATTTCGCCGGGACGGAGCTATTTCCTGCTCGAAGAAACATACACAAATGATGAGCAAATGGCAACGCGGTCCGACGCCGACCTTCGCCAGGCTTTGTTGACCGGTTTAAGCCGATTTGATTTCCAAATGGCCTTATTCGATAACGTTGAAGTTACCAGCGATTTTCGCTTTTGTGATTTGTGCCGCGCGAGCAGAGACGCCAAATTTGGTATTGTAAACATTTCGAAGAACACAACAGCAGCCGTTTATCTTTTTGCAGGCCTATATCTTGGTTTGGGAATAGACTTTCTTCTCCTGGTTCACGATTCGAATGAACCAGATAAAAAAATTGTGCCAAGATTGCTTCAAGGCTTGGATTATCTGCCTTACAAGAATTTCACGGAGTTGCAGGAAAACCTGCCGGATAAGCTGGAGGAGTTTCTTAATTCCATTAAAACACGGCCGTTGATCGACCGAGTTCTTATCGATCTGACGGACGAGAACAAGGCATCTTCCTCAGGGAAAGTATTGAATTGGGAAGTGTCGGAAGCGAATGAGGATCATGCTGACGTTCTTCAATATCAGGCTGTACAGATGCTCACCGACCAGTATCCTCGCATGCTGGCTTATGTATACATCGGAAAGAGCCTTGACGTCATGCAATCGATAGAACGATATCTCGACTATTCGCTTAGACATCGGGAGCCGTTTAGAGAAGCCTATCATGGGAGTATCTTATGGCCGAAATCATTCGGTAACGCCGGCTCCTTCGAAAAAATGATACTCGATGGTTTTGATCTAAAGTTTTTGAATGAAATTGCCCAGAAACTTACCTTCAAAATGGTCGATTCCGATATTCCGCGCAATTGTATGTGGGCGCTTCATCGGCCCTTGGAAATTTCCGATGTGAACCCGCCTTCGCTGGCAGGTTATCTTTCATGGATGGACAATACTCTTATCTCTTCGCTCCCCGAAAATACACATGTCGTTTCCCAGTTATTTGTTCAAACGCAGAATCCCGCTCGATTAGCCGGGGCTTTGTTTGAAATGTTGCGAAGCGAATATCCGATAATGGAAAGCGAAATCCGAATTGCGCACGATATCGGTGATACCGAAGAGGCGCAAGAATATTGGGAGCATCTCCTCTTCAAGGAACAAAACTGCGGATAAGTTATTAATTACAATGGATTTATTTGGTGATCTCCAACTTCGCTCACGAAAACTCGATTACTTGCAGCTGCAATGGCTCGAAAAAACTACCGGGCAGTCCGCAGCAAATTGGGACATTTACGTATTAAAAGAGCTGATAGACAATGCGCTGGATGCCGACGAAGCAGCCAGAATCGAATCAATAAACATAAAAGTTAGCGCTCGCTACGCCCGACACCAGGAGCGCGATCTATTTTCTCTCGAAATAGACGTAGCCAATACGGCGATCTTCCCCTTAACCCATATAGAGCAAATATTTGACTTCGATATTTATGCATCCTCAAAAAGCGGGATTAACATCCCGAGCCGCGGAAAACAAGGGAATGCGCTAAAAACCATTATCGGTATTCCTTATGCGCTACGCCATTTTCACTATGGCGACTATGAGGCGGTGCGGCGGCCGATCGTTATCGAAAATCGACAGGGCCGGCATACTATTTCCGTCGAAATAGACGAGGAAATCAACGTGATCAAGCTGTGTCATAAGAAAGACAATTTTACTACGATCGAAGACGGCCATAACTGGATCCGTGTCGGTATCGACCGGTTTATTCAAAAATCGCCGCGTGAGATTGAAGAATTGTTTGATATTTCCTGCGCAATCGCCCTTTTCAATCCGCACGTGAATTTTGACTGGATGATCGTTGTTGGGGAAGAGAAAAAAGAATGGAGTTTCCGGGGCAGTAAGGATTGGCCCGGTAAGTTTTCCGGCTCGGTTCCGGTAAGCTGGTATGATAAAGGACAGTTGCGCCCCCTGTTGATGTCTTTACTACCTTCGCCCCCCCTTGATAAGTCTATCGAAGAAATTATCGGATTCTTCCCGGGATTCGACGCGCACGGTATACAAGAGCTTTGTAAAAGGGTGCCGACAAACTCTTTACGGGAACTGCTCCGTTCAAGCGATCTCGTCGACAGCTTCTACCAAGACCTGATCTCCGCCGAGCAGTCAATTCCCGATGCCGTTTCAGTTGACGATTTGGGCCGGTTGGGACGAGAAAGTATGGAGAGAAATATAGAGGCTTTTTTCGGAACTCCCCAACAAGCGGCTTACAAGCTCTTTCAAATACAAGATCTTCTAAGGCCGTGGTGTCCATTTGTTCTGGAAATTTTCGGCGCGCGGTTTGATGAGGATTTTCCGCGTACGATTTGGACCGGGATAAACAACACCCGAACCTACGGTGATCCGTTTTCACGTACCGACCTACTATCGCCGAACAGTACGACTCACGCGGAGGTGAGAGGCCTGCAGGAATTTATCGAGAGCTTTGGGGTCAATCGAACAACGCCCTTTGTCATCGCTATCCATTTAATTTGCCCGAACATTAGATACCAGGATTTTTCTAAAACGCTCATCGACGGAACCCCGTTTCGCGAGAAACTTGAAGAAGGCCTGGCGACGGTTTTGGAGGAACTCAAGCGAGGGGAGGTGGAAGCCAGAACTGCTCGAGAGGCGGTCAAGCGAGAGCTTCTCAAGCAATTGATTCCCCAGGCCGTCAAACATTTATCTTCAAATGGTCGGCACTTTTTTTCACTCGAACAGCTTGTGCAGAACGTCGGACAGTTATATCAAAATAAAATTGAGTCGGCTGGCAGCGAAACTTCGCTCGTAATTCGCGAGACCCATGATGCCGTCAATGAGTACAATAGAAAGTATCCCGAAAAACTGGCAAATCTAATTAGAAAGAGTCAGATGTCGATATATTTGCCGGGGGTTGATATGGCCGTAGCTTGGGAATCAATCAACTCAAGGTCTCTCGCGGAAGTATTTGTAAACAAGGTTTTAGTACTTAACAACCGGGAACTTGTTGAAGTGTTCGTCGCGAATGATCTTTTACGGCGATTTGATATGGCTGTTTTAACAATTAATGCTACGTCTCTTTTATATGGGAAAGAAAATCTCCGTGTCATTAGCAATTGGAAAGTACCACTGTTGCTTGCGCACGACGCCACAGTGTCAGGATGTGCGTTAAGCCGCCAATTTCAGGAATATCTTAAGAGAAATGAGATAGTTCTTTCCGTATATGATTTGGGCCTTAAAGCCGGGCAAGGAGCGGCTCTTGGTCTACAGCCGGTTTCCGTAAAACTGAATGACTCCGACAAAAATCAGAACTTAGATCTTTCCGTCTGGGAACGAAAATTTTTATTCGAAGACAAAAAGGCTTTTAATCTCTTATCACTTTCACCGAAATTGTTAAAAGAATGGCTTCAGAGCGAACTTCAAAACTTGGGCCTTTCGGAGAAAATGGAGTTAACCGGATCGACTTCAAGAGTCGCCGCATTTGAAGCCTTCGTCAAGTACATTAAAGAATGGGTTGCGAGGGAGTTTCGTTCCCAATTGAACGTAGATTCCGTTGTAGATTCAGTTGTGAAGAATCTGCTAGCACATTATGAAATTGAAGACTTTTTGGAGCAAATCCGGTTTGACTCTGAAAACAAAAAGAATTCAAGTTGGAAGGAACTTCTAGAAGAAGTTGTAACTAGCGAAATTCCAAAGCTTATTTTACAAAACGAAGAGGAGTTACAATATCTAATCCGGATAAAAAGCAAGATCAGTTAGTGTTTTTTCGATTCGCTTATTTTTACTCAAGATTACTGCAGCTCTCGATGGCGATTCCTCCATAGATTGATCAAATACCTCAAGATAGATCGACTTGGTTATTTCGAATGCCTTCGCTAGTTCTTCCCGATCTTTAATACCGCGCATTCCAAAGTAAGGGTAATGATGCAAATATTTCCCAAATAAAACCATGCAGTCCGCATGATAATTTCGCGTATCAAGTATGTGAAAATGCCAGAATTTATCCATTAAGCGGTTTGGTACAATTAAAAGCGACACAACGAGTCGCTTTAAAGTCAAAAATCTTCGGTATTCTATTTCGGCGAGCGTGCAAACCTCAGCCGGCCAACCTTCGCCTTCCGTCCTATTACGCAGTTTCAATTTAATACGAGCAAGATCCAGCAGCGCAACGTCCGGATCGAGTCTGCTTTTCGGTAAAAGCTGTCTTCTAATCGATGATAAATCAAAACGGTTCGACATAGAATATTGACGATCTAGTATAAAAGATAATTGTTAAATCTAAAATAGAGTTATTTATTAAGCAATATTTTTAAGTCTTTTGTGTTATTGAAACAAGAATTGGCATTTGTGTAGAAAGTGTTTTTACTAACCTCGTCGGAAAGTTTCCAAGCGCGAAACAAAGATGGTGTTTCTGAGAAAAAACGGATATCGGCGGAGTTTTTTAAGATTAAAGAAATTTCGTTACCAATTCGTTACCAAAAGATGCATTGAAAAAGGTAAAAGTGAATAATTAAACCAACTTGCACACGGCGTAACTTGTTGATTTATTTAGCTAAATCCAATTATTCACTACTTACTGCTATGCATTGGCACCGGAATGGCATTCATGAGGTCAGGGGTTCGATCCCCCTCGTCTCCACCAATAAAATCAATAGTTTAGAGCGGCTTAATCGGCCGCTCTTTTCGTTTTAGTGTGTCAGTAGTGTGTCAAATTTTCTCGGGCATTTTTTATTACTCAAAACGCATCTATTGACCCTTTAAATTACTTTACAAAAAGGGGGCAGATCTTATTGAAAAATGCACTCCTTACGGGGTTGCTATTGCAGTTCACCTGGTGTCGAGAGATTTTCCCGATAGTACCTTATGGAAGGTAGCCCCCGGCTTTAATTTCCTGCTGATACTTTAGGTCCTGCTGAAGTTAAGGGAAACAAGCTCCTCAGCCGGCTGCAGCGATCCAATTCAAAAAGGCTTGACAGAAAAGTTTATCCCGTGTAAGTTCTACTCATCCTTTGGAGTAGATTACGTAAGTATTATTGGGAATTGCAGATCTCCGATGAGCCCGATCCTAACCAGGACTCGAGTAGGTAGGTCCATAGCCCGTCACCTTTGAAAGTCGTTGGATTGTTTTGGCGCCCATCCCGATCGAATCAAATCGGCATGATAACCAACTAATGTAATCAGGCTATTTTATGTCCGTATCTCCCACGATTTTTTATACAAGTATTCGATATCGCAACTTCTATGAGTTGGGCGGTATCGCATATATACGGGCTGATTATCCGTTAGGGTGATCGGCTTGACCTTTTTTGAAAGCAGTCATTGTCTTTTGCTTTCTTATTCGGGTGAAGCTCGATTTTTACACATGCCGGTTCCCCGGCTGACGGCGCGGAGGTGACGGCCGATCGTAATCCAGGGGTCAAAGTGCTTATCCGGTTCGAGTCTATAAAAAAGTTGATCGGACGGTCTGAGTTTACAGACCTTTCGCGCGGAGAAAATTATGAGAAAAAAGGAAAAAGTAGGGCCGCTTTCGGTTAACGCTATTGCGGGTTCGTATGTTGTTTTATTTGGTATCGACATGGACGAAGAGGCTAGCAGCGGTGTTTTGGGCTTTGCCATAGAACGAACCGACCACAGTATGGAAGATAGGCAGGACTGGCTTGCCGGATTCAAGGTATTCAAGGATTCGCCCCCGCCTCCGCAGGGCAAGTTCGTTACGACGAACGAACAGCCGCTGCAAGCGTTTATGTGGTGCGATTTCACGGTAAGGAAAAATCATGAGTACACCTATCGAATTATCGCGATGCGCGGTGAACCCGGAAAGTTGCAAGAGGGCGAATCCGTCAGCGTCCGGATAAAAATGGAGAACGAAGATGAAGGGATACACGCGGTATACTTCAACCGCGGCGTCGCCGGATCACAGGCATACCTTCGTAAATTCGGCAACAAGCGTCCCGATGAAGTGCCCGACCGCGAAGCCTGGCGCTGGCTTTCACGCGGGCTTTTCCGGGCAATGTTGAACTTTATAAAGCAGGCCGATGGACCGGGGTTCGGATTGAGGGCCGCCGCTTACGAGTTCAATCAGGGCGCGGTGGTCAAGGCTTTCGGAGACGCCGCTGAATCCGGCGCCGATGTGAAGGTCATTTTCGACGCGCGGCAGGTAATAAACAGTGCGAAACCTGAAAACAGCAAGCTCGAACCGGCTCAGGCGAACCGTAAAGCTATCAGCGACGCCGGAATCGAGGACATCTGTATCGGGCGAACGGCAAATCCGCAGGCTATTTCCCATAACAAGTTTATCGTCCTCTTAAAGGACGGCGAGCCGCAGCAAGTATGGACCGGTTCTACCAATATGACCGACGGCGGTATTTTCGGGCACTCTAATGTCGGGCATATCGTCCGCGACCCGCAAGTCGCGGCCCAATACCTGAAATACTGGGAAAAGCTTCGCACCGATCCGATGATGGACAGGAAGGCCGAAAAGGACGAGATCCGGCCGTGGAACGAGACGGAATTCCCGGTGCCTGCCGAACTTCCCGACCCGAACGCCACGACGACGATCTTCAGCCCGAGGACCTCCCTCGAGGCATTGGAATGGTATGCCAGCCGCATGGAGGCCGCCCAGACGGCGGTATTTTTGACGGCGGCTTTCGGCGTCAGCGACACGTTCGAACAGATTTTATCCAAACCGAAGGATTATCTGCGCTATTTGCTGCTCGAGAGCAAGGACAAAAATATGGATGCGTTATTGTCCAGTAAATATAACTGTATCGCGATCGGCAACGTTTTGGAGCAAAACGAGTTCGACCGCTGGATGAAGGAGCATTTGACCGATCTTAACCGGCACGTCAAGTTCATTCACACCAAATACATGCTGATAAATCCTTTAAGCGACGACCCGATAGTTATTTCGGGCTCCGCCAATTTCAGCGACGCCTCAACCCGGAGAAACGATGAAAATATGCTGGTAATACGCGGGGACACGCGGGTTGCGGATATTTATCTCGGCGAATTCATGCGTCTTTACAATCATTTCAAATTCCGTGAGTTAGCCAACGCGGAGAAAAGCGCGGGGAATCCGGACGACGCATTTTTGATCAGGGACGACAGTTGGCGCCTGCGTTATTATGAAAAGGACTCCGTAAAAGCCAAGGAACGCGAGTATTTTGCCGGAAACTGACTTTCCCGGTCACCGGAGCCGCTTCAGGAAATTCCGGGCTAAAGGGCTGGGATCCATTGTCACAGTACAGTCGTTACCGGCGGTATATATGACCGGACCGTTAACAAAATATACTTCAGATGATACATAAAAATATTTTATCTTACTGGCAATATCTCGAAAGCTTACCCGATGGGCATGCCGATAAACCGTCGCCGCGGGTTTGTATGCTTCTGCTTGAGGTATTCGAGAAGTGGCGCTCGAAACACAGATGGTTCGAACCGGATCACTTCGGTCATTTGTTCGAATACCACACGGACGAGCAGACGAGATCGCTTTCCGTCGCCGAACGCAAGGCGCTTGCCATCAAAAAGATGTTCGAGCTCATTTGCGACCCGGAAGCGCGGGAAAGAGCAGGCAGCATGGAAATCGATCCCAATGAATTAATAGTGGGTACGCTGCCGCCATACTCCGTCGGGCAGGGCAAGGAATTGATGCGCTATCTGACCGATCAGGAAACCCTCTACTGGGAATTGCGCTATCTGAACGAGTGGTCTCCTTTCGGTCATATCGTCCCCGATCACGAGTTTATCCTTGACCAGGGCATCGTTGCGATACTCGAGACATGCCAGGAAAAGCAGCGAAATATCGGAACCGCGACCGATAAGAAATATCGCTTTTACCAGTCAGTTATCGACGCGCTGGAAGGCGTTTTGTTCTATGTCAACGCGTATGCCGATCTGGCCGAAGACACCGCGGCGGGATTTCAGCCCGGCGATGAAAAACATAAGAATTTGCAGGCCATTTCGGAAAGATTACGGAAGTGCCCGGCGCAGCCGTGTGAAACCTTCATGGAGGCGCTGCAAACGGTCTATATCATGCACTGCGCGCTTCACTTTACTGGCGAAATAACCTCGATCGGCAGGTTGGACCAACTGCTCTTCAAATACTACGCGAAAGACCTCGAACAGGGAATGATAACCCCGGAATCAGCGCAGGAAGCGATTGACTGCTTCTGGATCAAGCTGGATGAAAAAGTGGTGCTGAACAAGAGATTTATCGAGGACAGATTCACCTCGTCAGACGGCGCGCTGCTGGGAACCGGGGCCCCGAGCAACTTTGATCAGGGTGCCCTGATCAACCAATGGATGCAGCAGGTGACGATCGGCGGCGTGAAGGCCGATAACGAAAACGAACCCACGGACGCGGTAAACGATATTACTTTTATGTGCCTCGAGGCGGCGCGGCGCCTGCCGCTCAATAGCCCGACGCTGGATCTGCGCGTACATTCCAAAACCGATGACCGCGTGCTACGGGCCGCCGCCCGAACTATCCTGAGCGGCGGCGCGCATCCGGTACTGATGAACGACGATAAGATCGTGCCCGCTCTTTATCAGAAGACGGGCGGTTTCGTCGAGTTGAAGAGCGCGCGAAACTATGCGTGTGACGGCTGTTATGAAACTCTCTTTGCGGGTGAAACGGAATTCAGTTTCGGTTTCGTCGGCGCGCTCGACGTGCTGGAAAAGACTTTGAACAGCGGCGCTGGCTTCGGCGTTTCGGGCCCGACATACCTAAGAGGAAGCAAATCGAGCAGCCGGACGAAGTCGGCCGCTTCGATCGGGAATTTCGACGAATTCTGGGAAATCCTGGAAAAGCATATGGTCCTCGGATGCCATAAATTCCTGCAGGGAATTTTGACTCAGTATGGAATCAAGGAAACCGTATCTCCTTCGCCGCTGCTCTCAGCAATGGTTTCGGGCTGCCTGGAAAAGGGTAGGGACCTAGCGGGAGGAGGCGCGCGCTACCGGCTATTTTCGCCGCTAATGACGGGGATCAGCACCGCAGCGGATTCGCTGTACGTCATAAAAAACCTGGTCTTTCGCGAAAACCTGTTTACGCTTCAGGAACTGGTCGCCTGCCTGCGCTCCAATTGGGGTAGAAATGCTGACGTCGTCGGCCTTAAGCTACCGAAGGCGCGAATCGACGAGATACGCGGATTATGCGTGCGCGCGCCGAAATTCGGACGAGGAGTTACAGACGTCGACGAATTGGCGTGGAAGTTGATCGACCGGTTTTACGAAAGCATCCAGGAAGCCAGGAACCACCCGGTTCACGCGGATGACTGGGAGAGATTAAAGCGAGATTATAGCGGGGAAGGCTATAATTTCGAGATCCTGTTTGCGCCGGGCGTCGGCACTTTCGAGCAATATAATTTCGGCGGCTCGTTTGTCGGCGCGACACCGGACGGCCGGTATGCCTTCGATCCGATCGCGTCCGATTTTTCGCCGGCGCCGCTCTACTCGGATGAAGAACCGCTGAACGAAATCGATGGGCAAACACAGCACCGTTATACGGTAAAATTTATGGACGGCCTGCAAAGCTATGCCCAGGATGCGGTCAACCTGCTTTCGGACGGGGCGCCTCCGGACTTTAATATCGGCGAGAATTTCGAAGAAGATAAACTGGTGGATATTTTAAAGAGTTTCGCGGGCGGGCACGGCAGCAACATGCTGACCATTACCGTTGCCGATCCCGAAACGATGGCGGCCGCCCAGAATAATCCCAGCGACTATGAGTTAGTCCGGGTGCGAATGGGCGGATGGACCGAGTTTTTTATAACGCTATTCCCGCTGCATCAGGAGCAGCACAAACGAAGGCCTCAATTTATTGGATAAAGATATGGACGACTACAATACATTACCGAAGCCGCTGCCTTTTTTCGATCCGCCTTATCAAAGCGGGATATCCGATCCCCACTACCCGCTGCTGCCTCCGCCGGAATTGGAAAATTCGGAGAGCTACAATCTTTATAAGGGCCTGGTCGATATTCAGAACGATCTTGTCCTGATAAGGGCCAATGTCTTCACGCGGGACGCGAAAGAGCTTCAGCTTGTTCTCAGGATATTGTCCCGGTACGCGCATGAGGCGATGGAAAAGGAGCCTTCGCGCAAACATCTGAGGCCGCTCGAATTCGGACATGTGCCGAAGTCGTACCGGGTCACCGTGACGATCGGTTTCGGCGCCACATTGTTTATCGACCGGTTAGGTTACGACAGGTTCGGACTCAGCTTTCGCAAACCTAAGAACTTGAAGATCGTACCGTCTTTCCCGGGAGACGAATTCAACCCCGCCGAGAGCGCGACCGACCTTATTATTTCGGTTGCCAGCGATCACCCGTATGTAAATGTCGCTATAGCGAGGTACATTGCCGAGTATATTAATAAGACGTTTTGTAAGGAAAACGGCGAACCCGCCACCCGGACGGTTTTCAAGGTTGTAGACATCCAGCAGGGTTTTAGCCGTCCGGACCAGCGAGAGTTTTTGAGGTTCAATGACGGGATAGACAACGTCCGCGTGGGAATCGACCTGGAAAAACTCGTTTTTGTCGATGAAACCTGCGGCGAGCCGGCCTGGTGCATCGGGGGCTCATACATGGTTTACAGGAAAATACGGGAGTTGATGCCGGTCTGGGAGGCATTTTCCACTGAAGAGCAGGAGCACTCGATCGGAAGGGAAAAGGAAACCGGCAAACCCCTCTCGCGGAGCTCCGAGGGAATCGATAATCTTACGCCCGTCTATCCCGATCATACCGACCCGGCGGACGGCCCCCTGAACGCGCACATACGAAAGGTGCAGCCAAGGAGGTCGAAGCCTGATCTTTTCGGGGTAAGCGATCTTGAGAGGCGGTTTCTGCGCCGCGGTTACCCGTTTTTCGAGGGCGTCGACGACGAAGGGAAAGCCATCAACGGGCTGCATTTCGTCGCCTATATGAAGAGTATCCAGCAGCAGTTCGAGCACGTCACAAATATGTGGCAAATGAACCCGAATTTTCCGACAAAAGGTACAGGGATAGACGCGCTTTACGCGAAAGGGGTCCTTAAAACGATAGACGGCGGCTATTACTTTTGCCCGCCGGCCCCAAAGGACAAAGATGATTTTATTGGATCGCAGCTCTTTAAAACTGCCGAAGAAACAAAATACACGATCCCCGCTCACATCTACGGATTCGGTATATCTTTCTTTGATATCGACGAGACGCTCTTTCACACCTTTGCGCAGATAAAGGTTCTAAAAGACGGCCAAGTGGTCCGGCTTCTCGATAACCAGCAATTTAATGAGGATAAATTAGGGGAAGGCGAATCGTACGATTTCGGCGAATTTAGAGACGCGCAACATTTTTTGAGCACTTCCAAACCCATCGTACCAATCATTAGGCGACTTAAAAATATACTGAGCCTGATTACGGCGAAATCCGAGGGAAGCCGCATCGTTTTTTTAACGGCGCGAAGCGATTTCGACAACAAGGATCTGTTTCTGAACACATTCAGAAAATACGGCATCGACATTGATTCCAGGCGAATGTACGTCGAGCGTACAGGTAATTTGGAAACCGGGACCGTGGCCGAGAAAAAAAAGGAGGTCGTTACCAGGTACCTTGCTACGGGGATATACCGCCGGGCAAGATTGATCGATGATAATAAGGAGAATCTGAGGGAATTCCTTTCAATAAAAACAACGCTCCCGGAATCCGTTTTAACTCTTATCAGGGAGACTCATTCCCTGCCTCAGGATGCCGAACCCGTACAGTTTTCCGCCTACCTGGTGGATGCGGTAGGAGACATGCAATTATTCAATCAGTAATTGTCTCCCGAGCATCGCGGTTTTTTTTTACGCGTGGTCTTTGAGCGATGTCAGTGTGTCAAAAGTGTGTCAATCTATCGAAACTTATCCTTTCAGGCATATTAGTCCCGACTTAAAGCAATTGTAAAAGTAACTATGTCAATGTTTACCAAACTCAAATAAACCAACTCAAACTAGAAATTATGAATGCCATTCATGAGGTCAGGGGTTCGTCCGCCCGAAAATGGTTCGCGACCTCATCCTCTATTTGCTCATTTTTTCCCATTCTATATTTATTTCATTCATGTAGGCAGGCTTCCAATTCCCCGTGCTATTTGTCCATTTCAAAAAATAACCCCTCGAAGATTTCCATCTTTGTCTTTTATTTCCCAAGGATAAAGCCGTTTCCGTTTGCCGCAAATAAAATGGAGTCGAAATCACTTTCCTTGTATTTGCTGAGGAACAAATCCTTGATTTTTGTTAACACAACCTAATGCGAGTTTATTCCAATCATGGAGATCTTGTCCCGGGCAAAGAAAGCATAAGGACAAACAAAATACTAGAATATTCAGTATCCGGGCCAGGTTCTTTATCGTCATAGATCCCTCACATATTTTTAAAACCATCAATCAATTCTGTCAAAATTGGGTAGCACGCCTTAACAATAGCCGACGTCATAGCTTTACTTCCCTTTTGTTGCTCTTCGTTAGTAAAAACAGGATTGCCCGGTACGACGAATTATAATATATGTCTTTGTGAGACGTGGTGGGCTAATCGAAACTTGTGGAAAGAATAGAATTTGACACTTTAAAGGGTACGGACAGTCTGGGAAACCATCCGTACCCTAAAATAAGCCTCAATTACCATGTGGGCGGCTCTACCCAGTGAACGAACGCGGATGCGGGCGGTATGTCGCCGACCGTGCCCCATTGCTGGGTCTGCCCCGTTCCGGTAGAGCTTTTTCTAACGTAAAACGTTCCGTCGAGCGGCCGCCAAACCGCGACGTCCGTCTTGCCGTCATTATCATAATCACCCGGCACCGGCGTATC
>Ga0190272_10000325_pt1 | contig 26953 bp, 27 predicted proteins | sample Popmic504T_FD_133746 | JGI IMG/M metagenome (GOLD analysis project Ga0190272, IMG submission 133746) | Populus adjacent soil microbial communities from riparian zone of Shoshone River, Wyoming, USA - 504 T | ecosystem: Environmental > Terrestrial > Soil > Riparian zone | place: USA: Wyoming...
CCACCTCGGAGGGGTGGTTGACGTGGCTCCAGGAAAGCTCGGAGATGTGGATCAGGCCGTCGATCCCGTCGAGGTCGACGAAGGCGCCGAAGTCGACCAGGTTGGAGATCTTGCCTTCGACGACCTGGCCCGGCTGGAGGCGGCCGAGGATCTGCTCGCGGACCTCCTTACGCTCTTCCTCGAGCACCGCGCGCCGCGAGAGCACCACGTTGTTGCGGCTGCGGTTGAGCTCGATCACTTTGCATTCGAGCGTCTCGCCCGTGAACTCCTCGAGGTTGTGGACGCGGCGGATGTCGACCAGCGAAGCGGGCAGGAAGCCGCGCACCCCGAGGTCGAGGATCAGGCCGCCCTTGACAACCTCGATCACGTTGCCTTCGACCGGTTCGCCCGACTCGGCGGCGGCCTCGATGCGGCGCCAGGCCTTCTCGAAGCGAGCCCGCTTCTTGGAGAGGATCAGGCGACCGTCGGCGTCTTCCTTGGTGAGGACGAGGGCATCGGCCTCTTCGCCCAGCTCGACCTCGTCGGCCGGGTCGACCGACTTGCGGATCGAGAGCTCGTTGGCGGGGATGACCCCCTCCGACTTGTAGCCGATGTCGACCAGGACCTCGTCCTTGTCGATCCGCACGACCTTGCCTTTGACCACGTCCCCCTCCTCGAAGGAGACCATCGTCGCCGCGTAATTGGGGACGAGTTTGCCGTCTACTTCAGTGAGGAGATCGCCGGCGCCCTCGGCAGGGGGGCTTGGGATAGTGGGTTGAACGGTCGTATCGGTCACGGGCAAGACGGCAGATGATGCCAGAGGGGATACGCTCCCGTCGTGCCGGTACGCGCGACCAAACGCGGCGAGGAAAGAACGCCCCTTTCCGGCAGCCACGACGTACTGATCTGCGGGGCGAGCTTCGCCGGACTCGCGGCGGCGCGCGAGCTGGCCGGCTCGGGCGCCGACGTGCTGATCGTCGACCGCTACGAGATCGGCGAGCGCCAAACCTCCGCCTGCGGCATCCCGACCGAGTGGCTGCGCGCCACAGGGTTGATGGAGGCCGAGCGCCAGCGCTTCTCCGAGCTGGTCATCCACACCCCCCACGGCACCACCCGCATGGAGCTTCCTTGGACCTTCTCGACCTTCGACTACCGCGAGCTGTGCGAGCTGCTCTGGCGTGACTGCGACGCCCGTTTCGAGACCGCCAAGGTGAACGGCCGCGCCCGGCCCGCCAACGGCGACGGCGCGATCCACGTCGAGACCGACCGCGGCACGATCTCGGCCCCGCTCGTCGTCGACGCCCTGGGCTGGCGCAGGGTGCTGGCCGCCGGCGACGGCTACCAGCCGCCGAACGCGCCGCTCTCGCGCGGGCTCGAGGTCCATCCCGACGGCGCCAGCGAGGACCTGGAGATCTGGATCGACCGCCGCTATGTGCCGGCCGGCTACGGCTGGTCCTTCCCCGCCCGCGACGAGCTGCGGATCGGTGTCGGCTCCTTCGACCCACGCTTCCACGTCCGCGAGACGACCGAGCTGTTGGCGGAGGACCTCGGCCGCGACCGGGTCCGCTACCAGGGCAACTGGATCCCCCACAAGCTGCGTCGCGCCACCGAGGCCGGCGTCTTCTTCGCCGGCGACTCCGCCGGCCACTGCCTGCCGCTGACCGCCGAGGGCATCCGCACCGCGCTCTACTTCGGGATCGCGCTGGGGCGCGAGCTGCGCGAGGTGGTCGAGGGGCGGCAGAGCCGCGAGCAGGCCGCCGCCCGCTACGCCGAGTTCAACGACTCACACGAGTGGAAGTTCCGCTGGATGTTGCGCGTGCAGAAACTGGTGCCGCGGGTGCCGCCGCGGATCCTCGCCCCGCTGATCCGCTTCGTCGGCGCCAAACGCTTCGTCGACTGGTCCTTCGGCCACTACCTGCGGATCGCGCCGCCGGAGATGGCTAACGCACGACCAGGATCGTCCCCACCAGCAGCAGCCCCACCCCGAGCAGTCGCTCAGGCGTAAGCGGCACCTCGTCGAGACCGAACCAACCGAAGCGGTCGATCACCACCGAGGCGGTGAGCTGTCCGGTGATCGTCGCCGCCGCGACCCCTCCCGCCCCGATCGCCGAGACGACGATCAGCGCGTTGGCGACGTAGACGGCGCCGAGCAGACCGCCCAGCAGGTAGTACCAACTGACGTCAAAGGCCGAGCCGAGCCCGCTCGCCTTGCCGCTGAGGACGACGATCGCCGCTAGGGCAACGGTGCCGACGACGAAGGAGACCAGCGCCGCGGGGAGACTGCCGGTCGCCTTGCCGAGCCCGGCGTTGATCGGCGCCTGCAGGGCGATCAGGCCGCCGGCGGCCGCGGTGAGCAGGACTGCGAGCCCCCTATCCACCGGCGGGCCTCACTTCGCCTCCAGCCAGTCCTTGCCGATGCCGATGTCGACCTCGAGCTCCGGGTCGAGCGGGTAGGCCGCGCACATCTCCCGCCGCACCAGCTCGGTGGCGTCGTCCATCTCTCCCGGCGGCCCCTCGAAGAGCAGCTCGTCGTGGATCTGGAGGACGAGCCGGGTCTTCGTCCCGGCCTCGGCCAGGGCCCGGTGGCAGCGCACCATCGCGACCTTGATGATGTCGGCCGCGGTGCCTTGGATCACGGTGTTGACCGCGAGGCGCTCACCGAGGCGGCGTGTGTTGGGATTGCCGGAGCGCAGCTCAGGGATCGGCCGGCGGCGGCCCATCAGGGTCGTCACGTAGCCCTCCTCCTGCGCCCGCTCGACCACCTGCTCGCGGAAGGTGCGGACGGCGGGGAAGCGCTCCAGGTAGCGGGCGACGAATTCCTCGCCCTCCTTGCGCGGGATGTTGAGCCGGTCGGCGAGGCCGAAGCCGGTCAGCCCGTAGACGATGCCGAAGTTGACCATCTTCGCCTTCGAGCGCTGGCCGACGTCGACCTCGTCGCGCGAGATCTCGAAGACCTCGGCGGCGGTGGCGGCGTGGACGTCTTCGCCTGCCTCGAAGATCTTTTTCAGCACGTCCTCGTCGGCGACGTGGGCGAGCACCCGCAGCTCGACCTGGCTGTAGTCGGCCGAGAGCAGGCGGGCGCCGCGCTCGGCGGCGAAACAGGCACGGACAGGGCGGCCGAGCTCGGTGCGGATCGGGATGTTCTGCAGGTTGGGGTTGGTGCTGGAGAGCCGGCCGGTGGTGGTCGCGGCCTGGTTGAAGGTGGTGTGGACGCGGCCCGTCTCGGGGTCGATCAGGTCGGGCAGCGAGTCGAGATAGGTGTTCTTCAGCTTGGTTAGCTCGCGCCAGGACTCGATCTTCTCGACGATCGGGTGCTCGTCGCGAATCTGGGCGAGGACGCGAGCGTCGGTCGAGAAGCCGGTCTTGCCGCGGCGCTTGCGGCTCAGCCCGAGTTTCTCGAAGAGCACGCGCCCGACCTGCTGCGGCGAGCCGATCGTGAACTCCTCCTCGGCGAGCTCGTAGATCTCGGCTTCGAGGGTGGCGATTCGCTCGCCGAAGCCAGCGCCGACCTCGGCCAGGCGCTCGGCGTCGAGCTTCAACCCCTCGCGTTCCATCGCGGCGAGGACGTGGACGAGCGGCAGCTCGACCTCGCGCAGAAGCGTCTCCAGCCCCACCTGCTCGAGACGGGGGCGCTGGACCTCGGCGAGCGCCGCTACCAGCTGGGCCTCCTCGGCCGGATCGAGGCCGGCCTCGCCGTCGCCGTCGTCCTCCAGCGAGAGCTGGCCGTCGTCCGCGTCCTTGCCCCCCGGCGCAGTCTCGGCGATGCCGATCCCAGCATCGGCGGCGAGCTCGGTCAGCTCGTAGGTGCGCCGCTGCGGTTCCAGCAGGTAGGCGCCCAGCATCGTGTCGTGGTCGAGAGTCAGCTCGACCCCCCCGCGGACAGCAGCGGCGAGCAGGCCGAGACGGCCGCCGCCGAGCGACTTGGCGTCGTGGCCGACGAGCGGGCGGTCGGCGAAGGCGACGGCGAGCTCGTCCCCGCTGGCCTCGCCGGCGACCACCCCCCCGCCGGCCATGCCAGCCCACCTGTGGCCCTCGATTGCCAGCGCGACCGGGCCCGCGGCGAGGTCGGCGGGCGTGCCCTCCGCCGCCTCGATCTCGAGCTCGGTCTCCACCCGGCGCCCCGGCACGGCGTCGCCCTCCGGCAGCGCTTCTTCGAGGCGCTCCATCACCGCCCGCAGCTCGAACTCGCGCATGAAGTCGCGCAGGGCGCCGCGGTCGGGCGTCGAGCCCATCACCGCTGCCAGGTCGACGCCGGTCTCGATCTCGAACTGAAGCGTGGCCAGCTGCTTCGACATGCGCGCGTCGTCGGCGTGCTCAATCAGATTCTGTTTGCGCTTGGCGCCGGAAATCTCCTCGACGCTGCCCAGCACCCCCTCCAGGGAGCCGAACTGCTGCAGCAGCTGGGTCGCGGTCTTCTCGCCGATCCCCGGAACCCCCGGGATGTTGTCGGAGGTGTCGCCGCGCAGGCCCATCAGGTCGGTGATCAGCTCGGGCGCGACCCCGTAGCGCTCCTCGACCGCGTCGCGGTCGTAGATCTTGGTCTCGGTGATGCCGCGCGAGGTGCTCATCACCCGCACGCCCTCGCCGACCAGTTGGTAGGCGTCGCGGTCGCCGGTGACGACCATCACCTCGATTCCCTCCTCCCCCGCCTGGCGGGCGAGCGAGGCGATCACGTCGTCGGCCTCGTAGCCCTCGACCTTGACGTTGGTGTAGCCGAAGGCCTCGACCAGGGGCATCAGGTTCGGCCACTGCTCCCTGAGCAGGTCGGGGCGGGGTTTGCGCTGCGCCTTGTAGAGGTCGTAGGTGACCTCGCGCCCCGACATACCCGCATCCCAGGCGACGACGACACCGGCAGGGTGGTGCTCGTCGATGATCTTGACCAGCATCGAGGCGAGCCCGTAGATCGCGTTGGTCGGACGCCCGTCACTGGTCCCGATCGACTCCGGCAGCGCGAAGAACGCCCGGTAGGCGAGCGAGTTCCCGTCGATCAGGAAGAGCTCCGGCTTGTCACAGTCCTTCGGTCGATTCGCGGCCATTCCGCCACTCTATGAGGACAGGCGGAGCGCGTCCCGCAGATCCGCGACGACCCTAGGCGCGTCCTCACGGACCTGACGTTCGGTGAAGCGACGAACCGCATAGCCGCGTTGACGCAGGTCGAGGTCGCGCGCGTGATCGTCCTCGAAAGCGACGCTGCCACGATGCCAACGATGGCTATCGGTCTCGACCACAAGCCGCTCGGCTGGCCAGAGGAAGTCGACCGTCCAGCGACCGATGCGAACGTTGACTCGCGGCGCCGGAAGGCCATGCCGGCGGCACAGCCGGAGAAAGTCCCGCTCCAAGTCGCTGCGCATACCGTCCGCCTCAACGCTGCTGCCGAGCGAGAAGCCCTTCATCTCCGCCTGCCGCGTCGCGCGCCTGACCAGCCTCGGCGGGACAGACGTCTGCAGATCGGCGATCGTGCGGGCCGGAGTGGTCACAGGGATCCCGCGATGGTGCGTGACCTGATCGAGATCCAGCGACGCACATCGATGCAGGCGAATCCCCGTGCGACTGGTGCGCCCCGCCTGAGTCGGAACAGAGACATCGACAGGGCCACGAAGAGGCCGCAGCAATCCCCATAGGGCTGCTGCGCTTCCATGACTGAGCGCCGCATCGGCCCCACTCGCCAACACCGCTGCCATCCACCTCGACTCATTGCTCGAAGCCGCGTGTCCCACTGCATAGACACCTTGGTGCAGCCGGTGCAATCGTCCTCTCTGCGCTCGTCTCGAAATCGCCGATCTCCCCAGACCAGCCTCAACGAGCTGCCGGTGCGTCACTACGCCGTGCTGTTGGGACGCAGTGCGAGCGATCACCAGGTCGGCCGAGTCGACTTTGTTGCCCATAGAGCAACAAAGTCGACTGGCGCAGCGATCTCGCCCCCTACCCGGGCGGGGAACGGCGGGCGACGAGGGTGTGGGTGATCAATTCGGGACTCGCGCCCTGGGGGGAGAACTTGATCTCGACCCTGAGGCGCAGCCAACGGGACTGCAAGCGGCGGCGGGTGTCGGCGGAGAGCTGGCAGCGCAGCGTGGCGGCGCCTGCGGCTTTCATCTCCGTGCGGCTGACGCACGCCTGGACGGCGCCGGCCGCGGTTCCGATCGATACGCGCTTGACGATCCTGCCCGGCCGCGGAAGATCGAGGCGGGTGACGAGGACGCCGTCCGCGACACTCGATCGTCCGACCCGCATCCCGGCCACCGGCAGCGAATCGACCTGTTGCGAGGGAGTGGGTGCCGACCCGGCCGCGGCTTCCCCACCCTCGCCCCTTCCCAGCCACGCGGCGAGCTCACCGGGGCGAGCGGCGATGAATGCCCGTGTGGCCTCAACCGCCGCGGCTATCGCGGCGACGCCGTACTCGAGCCGAGGATCGATCTGCTGCCAGGGCGACAGCAGGGCGGAGATCGTGGCGGCGCGGGCGTCGAGATCAAGCTCCGCGATCGCCTCCGAGACCTCGATCAAGGCTTCTTCGTAAGCAGTGGCGCAGCTGGCGTCGGCGAGGCAGCGGTCGAAGAGCAGGCCGGCGTCGCTCTCGAACGGCAAGGTTTTGGCCCAGGTCTGATCGGTACCCCAGGGGAGCATCGTGAACTCCCCCGCCGCGTCGCTGTGCAGGTAGAAGTTGTTCGGCCACTCGACGCCCTCGATGCCGGAGTAGCCGTCCCAGTGGCCGACGTACCTCTCGACCGCCCACATACGGGCCATCTGCAAGAGGTCCGCAACCCCGCTCATGCCGTCGGACCAGTCGCCCGCCTCCTGGTTGGCGGCCGCGATCAGGGCCTCCAGGTCTTTGACGTCATCCTCGTCGCCCTCGTCCACCTCGAACGCCGCCGCACCCCCCGGCGTCACATCCGAGCCGTAGGCGCCCTCGTACAGGTGCCCCGTCGCCTCGAACCAGCGCGGCAGGGCGACGTCGTCGAGCGTCTCGACGTTGAGGTAGAGCCCGTAGTCCTCGCCGTTGACCCGGACATAGGCGTAGCCGGTGCGCGGCGCTGCGATACCGACGGCCCGGAACGACTCGTAGGAGAGCGCCTCGTGGATCATCGAGGGGTCCTGGACCATGTTGTTGAGGGTCAGCGTCTTCAGGCCGAGGAACGTCTGGCCTTTGACCGAGTGATTGAACTTGATCTTGAAGGCTGCCTTCCCGGTCAGGGGTTTGAACGAGCCCCGCCCGCCCTTGAGGCGGACACCGATGTCGATCGGCGTCGATGGCTCCTCCACACCCGCCGGCGTGCCGTCCGTCATCGCCAGCGAGAACGTCCCGTCCTGGTATTTCTCCCGTTTCTCTGCGTCTTCCAGCGCCGCGATCGATGCTTCGGGAAGCGTCAGCTCGATCGCCGCGACGGCCTCCGGCTCGAACAGCGGCGCGGCGGGGTTGGGGGTGACCTGCGCCAGTGCCGTCGCGGGTGCGGCGGCCAGGCCGAGGAGCAGCGCCAGAGAAGCGCAGCCAGCGGCGGCCTGTCGCCGGAGGTCGAGGAGGCGGGCGATCATCGCGCGCAACGCTAGCGCCGGGCGTGCGAGGGCGCGCGGCCCGAATCTGATTCGATAGCCGACCCATGGCTGTGAGCGCGCAATACAGCGTCACGATTCGGGTCGAGCTCGACGCCCGGCAGGAGCCGCTGGGCAAGCTGACCGCGGTGATCGCCGAGGCCGGCGGCCAGCTGCAGGGCGTCGACCTGGTGCCGGGCGCCGGCGGCGAGGGCAAGCGGGTGCGTGAGTTCACGATCGATGCCCAGGACCGCGAGCACTGGGAGCGGATCCTGCGTGGGATCGGCTCGACCCGCGGCGCCAAGGTGCTCGACTACGTAGACCGCACGATGCAGATGCACCGCGGCGGCAAGATCTCGGTCGAGAACAAGTACCCGCTGAAGACCCGCGACGACCTCTCAATGGCCTACACGCCGGGCGTCGCCCGCGTCTGCCAGGACATCCACGCCGACCGCGCCAAGGCCTTCGAGTACACGATCAAGAAGAACACCGTCGCGGTCGTCTCCGACGGCAGCGCCGTGCTCGGGCTGGGGAACATCGGCCCGGAGGCGGCGATGCCGGTGATGGAGGGCAAGGCGATGCTGTTCAAGGAGTTCGCCCAGGTCGACGCCTTCCCGATCTGCCTCGACACCCAGGACCCGGACGAGATCGTCAAGGCGGTGGAACTGATCGCGCCCACCTTCGGTGGCATCAACCTCGAGGACATCTCCGCGCCGCGCTGCTTCGAGATCGAGGACCGCCTCAAGGAGTCGCTCGACATCCCGGTCTTCCATGACGACCAGCACGGCACCGCGATCGTGACGATGGCGGCGCTCTTCAACGCGCTGAAGATAGTGGGCAAGCCGATCGAGCAGCTGCGGGTGCTGATGGTTGGCCTCGGCGCGGCCGGGGTAGCGGTGACCAAGATGATGCTCGCCTCCGGCGTCACCCACGTGGTCGGCTGCGACCGCCAGGGCGCGATCTCGACCGAGCGCGAGGACTACGCCTCGGGCGAGATGAGCGGGATCAAGCGCTGGTACGCGGAGGTTTCGAACCCCGACAAGCTGAGCGGCCAGCCGGCCGACGTGATCGAGGGCATGGACCTCTTCATCGGCCTCTCCGGGCCGGGGATCATCACGGCGGAGGCGCTGGGCAAGATGAACGACGATGCGATCGTCTTCGCGATGGCCAACCCCAACCCCGAGGTGATGCCCGAGGACGCCGCGCCCTACGTGCAGATCATGGCGACGGGGCGCTCTGACTATCCGAACCAGATCAACAACGTGCTCGCCTTCCCGGGCATCTTCCGCGGCGCCCTCGACGCCGGCTCGCCCAGCATCACGGAGGAGATGAAGCTGGCGGCAGCGCGCGGGATCGCCAGCGCAGTCGCCGAGGAGGACCTCTCCGAGGACTACATCATCCCCAGCGTCTTCAACCGCGACGTGGCGCCGGCGGTGGCGCGAGCGGTGGTCGAGGAGGCGCGCCGCGAGGGGATCGCCCGCCTCAGCGAGGAGACCGGCACCTTCCAGACCGTGGAGGCTCCGGCGCAGTCGTGAAGGTCCTCGTCACCGGCGCCAGCGGCTTCATCGGGGCGGCGGTGTGCGATGCGCTGCTGGTCCGCGGCGACACCGTGGTCGGCCTGACCCGCGACCCGGCGCGGGCGCGGGGCACCAACCCCAACGTCATCTGGCACCCCTGGGAGCCGATGCTGGAACGCCCCCCGGCACAGGCATTCGAGGGAGTCGACGGCGTCATCCACCTGCTCGGCGAGCGGATAGACCAGCGCTGGACCGATGAGGCCAAGCAGCGCATCCTGGAGAGCAGGCACACCGGCACCCACAACCTGGTGGGGACGATCGCGGGGCTCGAGCGCAAGCCGAAGGCCCTGATCAGCCAGGCGGCGATCGGCTTCTACGGCGACCGCGGCGAGGCGATCGTCGACGAGTCGGCAGCACCCGGCACCGGGTTCGATGCCGAGGTCGTACAGACCTGGGAAGCGGCAGCGCGCGAGGTCGAGGGCGCCGGCGTGCGCCTGACGATCATCCGCACTGGCCACGTGCTCGACCCACGCGGCGGCTTCCTCGCCCACCTACTGACGCCCTTCAAGCTGGGCGTCGGCGGCCCGATCGCCGGCGGTGCGCAGTACGTCTCCTGGATCCACATCGACGACGAGGTCGGGATCATCCTCTGGGCGCTCGGCAACGAGAAGGTGAGCGGCGTCATCAACGCGACAGCGCCCAACCCGGTGACGAACAAGGCGTTCTCGAAGGCGCTCGGCCAGGCGCTAGGCCGTCCGGCGGCGATGCCGGTCCCCGGCCTGACGCTCGACCTGATGTACGGGCGCGAGTTCGGCAAAGTGCTGCGTGGCGGGCAGCGCGTGCTGCCACGGCGGGCTTTAGACCTCGGCTACGAGTTCAGGCATCCAGAGCTGGACGAGGCGCTCGACGATTTGCTCTAGCGGGGGTGGTTGAGGGGGATGGGGATCCCCTCGCCCGGACAATCGCCGGGCTAATTAGCCCGGCGATTTGAGTATCCGCCCGTTCGAGGGGATCCCCATCCCCCTCTCTCAGCAGCTAGCCCAGTTCGTCGTGCACGGATTCGCGGGGGGAGTTGGAGTCGTCGCTGCGTTCGAGGGCTCGCAGGATTTGCGACATCGCGGCGCTGCCGGAGATCTCAGAGAGCTGGGTGATGTCGGCGGAGTCGAGGATGGTTTTCGAGAAGCGGGTGGCGGCCGGAGTGGGCTCGCCGATGTAGGCGACCGTCCTCGAATCCTGCACTGCCCGCCGCGCGTTGGCACTGATCATCGCCAGGTCCAGACGCCCGTCAGCTTCCACCCCCTCGAGGCAAACGACTTGGATACGGACGCTCTCAGGCTGCCCGCTGCGCACCAGCTCTCGCTCCGCTTCATCACACAACGGGGCGCTGACATAGACCGTGACCGTCGCTCCCTCGGCGACGCCTTCATCCCCACACCCAGCTAGTGCCACGAGCAGGACAGCGAGAGCAGCAAACATCACCTTTGGCGCGATGAGGGGACGGGCGGGCATCCCCCCAGCGGAACTTGTGAGCCGCACTGAAATGCGCCCTGACCAAGATTCCGGCGCGGGTTCCGTAGGGGGGATGCCCGCCCGTCCCCACCACCACTTACCCAAAGAACACCTCAGCCTCTTCGTACAACTCCGCCGGCACCGTCTTGAGCTCCGCTGTCGCCTCGCTGAGCTCGACCAGCTGAATGTCAGTGCCGCGCAGCGCCGTCATCTTGCCCCACTCCCCCGCGTCGACGGCGTCGATCGCGTGTAGGCCGAAGCGGGTGGCAAGGACGCGGTCGAAGGCGGTCGGGGTGCCGCCGCGCTGGACGTGGCCGAGCACGGTCGCGCGCGCCTCCTTGCCGGTGCGGCGCTCGATCTCCCCCTCGAGCCAATGGGCGATGCCGCCGAGGCGAACGTGGCCGAACTCGTCGAGCCCCTCGTCCTGGGTCTCCGAGATGCCGCCGGCCGGCTGCGCGCCCTCGGCGACGACGACGATCGGCGCGAAGTGGCTCTCGAAGCGCCGGCCGACCAGCTCGCAGACCTGCTCGACGTCGAAGGGCCGCTCGGGGATCAGGATCACGTTGGCGCCGCCGGCGAGGCCGGCGTGGAAGGCGATCCAGCCCGCGTGGCGGCCCATTACCTCTGCGATCAGGACGCGGTGGTGGCTGCCCGCGGTCGTGTGCAGGCGGTCGATCGCCTCCATCGCGATGTTGACGGCGGTGTCGAAGCCGAAGGTGTAGTCGGTGGCGCCGAGGTCGTTGTCGATCGTCTTCGGTACGCCGACGACCCGCAGGCCGTGCTCGGAGTGCAGGCGCGACGCGGCCCCGAGCGTGTCCTCGCCGCCGATCGCGATCAGGCCCTCGACCCCTTCCGCCGCCATGTTCTCGGCCACCCGCTCCGCACCGCCGTCCTCCTTAAAGGGGTTAGTCCGCGAGGCGCCGAGGATCGTCCCGCCGCGGGGCAGGATTCCGCGCACCTCGGGCACCCCGAGCGGCGCGCTGTCGCCCTCCAGCGGACCGCGCCAGCCGTCCCGGTAGCCGACGAACTCGTGCCCGTAGTGTTCGACCCCCTTGCGGACGACCGCCCGGATCACCGCGTTGAGCCCAGGGCAATCTCCCCCGCCGGTAAGAACTCCAATACGCACGGGATGCAGGTTAAGGGGACGGGCAGTCCCTCACAGCACGTCAGCTAGGCTGAGGGCGAAGAACTCGGAGAACTCCGCCGATCAGGAGCACGGTTGCGAAGACCATGCCTGCTACCGGCCCACCCTGACCGAGGGCGTAGGAGACGGCCATTGCGGCGATGGCGAGGAAGAGTGTGACGACCATTCCCATGCGGCGGGCAGCTTATCCGGCCAGGGCGACGCGCGTTTCGCGCAGGAAGTCGCCAACTGCCTCCGCCGCGGCGGGCGGCGATCCCGCCTCGCCGGCGGCGCGGACCAGGCGGCTGCCGATGATCACCCCGTCGGCAACCCGACCCACCTCAGCGGCCTGCTCCGGCGTGCCGATCCCAAAGCCGACCGCGACCGGAACCTCCGACTCGGCCTTGGCCACGGCAACCAGATCCGCCAGCTCTGCCGGAACCGCCTCACGCTCGCCGGTTGTGCCAACCGTGGAGACGAGGTAGACGAACCCGCGCGCGACGGCGCATATCTGCGCGCGGCGCTCGGAAGGCGTGGTCGGAGCGACGAGCGGGACCATTGCCAGGCCGGCATCCCCAAATGCGTCCCGCACCTCCTCAGCCTCCCCCAGCGGCAGATCGGGAATGATGGCCCCCGCAGCCCCCGCGTCTGCGGCCCGCTGTGCGAACTCCTTCGCCCCGCCCTGAGCCAGCACCATGTTCGAGTAGACCATCAGCACCACCGGCACCCGCTCGGCGACCGACTCGCAGACCTCCAGCGCCACCTCAACCGTCGCCCCCGCCTCCAGCGCCGCGGTAGCCGCCGCATGGATAGTCGGCCCATCGGCCAACGGATCCGAAAAAGGCACCCCCAGCTCGATCAGGTCAGCGCCAGCCTCGACATAAGCATTCGCCACAGCAAGCGACGCCTCCCGATCGGGATACCCGGCCATCATGTACGGCATCAGGGCCGCTCGGCCTTCGTCCCGCGCCACTCGGAAGGCCGCGTCGATCTTCTCCGCCCCGGCAGCCGCCGTCGAGCTGGGCGCCGGGGCATGGCTCGACAGAGCCTCCCCGCTGTTGCTCTGGCGAGTCATGCCCCGGCGCCCCCCTCGCCATCCTGCGCAAGCACCTCAGCCAAGTCCTTATCGCCCCTCCCCGAGAGACAGACGACGTCGTAGCCGTCCCCACCCCCGTTCTCGAGCAACCACGCAATCGCGTGAGCCGACTCGAGCGCTGGGATGATCCCCTCCAGCTTCGAGAGCGTGGCGAAGGCCGCCAGCGCCTGCGCATCGGTGACCGCGAAGTAACTCGCCCTGCCGGTGTCCCTCAGGTAAGCGTGCTCGGGCCCGACGCCGGGGTAGTCGAGGCCGGCGGAGATCGAGTGGGCCTCGAGGATCTGCCCCTCCTCGTCGGCGATGATCGAGGAGAGAGAGCCGTGCAGGACCCCGGTCCGCCCTTGGCCAAGCGAAGCGCCGTGGCGATCGGTTTCGAGCCCCTCGCCCGCCGCCTCGACGCCGATCAGCTCGACCTCGGCGTCGTCGACGAAGGGGGTGAAGATGCCGATCGAGTTGGAGCCGCCGCCAACGCAGGCGATCACCCGGGCCGGCAGGGCGCCCTCGGCGGCAAGCGCCTGCTCGCGCGCCTCGTCGCCGATCACCCGCTGCAGGTCGCGGACGAGGGCGGGGAAAGGCGCCGGCCCGACCGCCGAGCCGATCACGTAGTGGGACGTCTCGACGTTCGTGACCCAGTCGCGGATCGCGGCGCTGACCGCCTCCTTGAGGGTGCGCGCGCCCGCCTCGACCGGCACCACCTCGGCCCCCAGCAGGCCCATGCGCTCGACGTTCGGCCGCTGGCGGCGGATGTCCTCGGTCCCCATGTAGACGACGCACTCGAGGTCGAGCAGGGCGCAAGCCGTCGCGGTGGCGACGCCGTGCTGCCCCGCCCCGGTCTCGGCGATGATCCGCGGCTTGCCCATCCGCTGCGCCAGCAGCACCTGCCCGACCGCGTTGTTGATCTTGTGGGCGCCGGTGTGGGCGAGGTCCTCGCGCTTCAGGTACACGCTGCGGCCGACCCGCTCGGAGAGCCGCCGCGCTGGGTAGAGCGGCGTCGGGCGGCCGATGAAGTCGTGGTGGAGCTGGCGCAGGCGCTCGCCGAACTCCTCGTCCTCGCGCGCCTCCGCCCAGGCAGCGGTCAGCTCGTCGAGCGCCGCGATCAGCGTCTCGGGCACGTAGCGGCCCCCGTAGGGCCCGAAGCGCTCCTCAATCGTGCTCATGGGGTCGGGACGCTAACGACCCCGGCCGCCTCGAAGAAGGCCATCATCGCCGCGTGGTCCTTGCGTCCCGGCTCCGCCTCGACCCCGCTGGCCACGTCGATCGCATACGGATGGGTGACAGCGATAGCTTCAGCGACGTTCTCGGGCCGCAAGCCGCCGGCGACGATCGCCGGCACCTCGGAGCGGTGCGCGCGCAGCAGGCCCCAGTCGAAGCTCTCGCCGCTGCCGCCCCAGAGGCCCTTGCTACGGCGGTCGAAGAGGTGGAAGTCGGTCCGGTAGGCCTCGGCGCCGTGGATGTCGGCGGCGCTGGCGACGTGGATCGCCTTGATCACCTTGACCCCGGTCCGCCGCGCCACCTCGGCGCAGAACGCGGTTCCCTCTTCCCCGTTCAGCTGCACCATCGTCAGCCCGGCGTCCTCGACCGCCTTCGCGACCTCGTCCAGCTCGGGATTGACGAAGACCCCGACGACCTCGCACTTGCGCTTGAAGGCAGCGGCGATCCGCACCGCCTCGCCGGGCTCGCAGTGTCGCGGGCTCTTGTCGTAGTGGATCAGCCCGATCGCCCAGGCGCCGAGGCGAACGGCCTCCGCCGCGTCATCGAGATTGGTCACTCCGCAGATCTTGACTCGCACACGCCCAGGGTACGCGAGCCGGGACGGCGGGTTACTGCGCCTCGTCCGGGCGCTGCCCGAGCGTCACCGTAAGCGTCTTCGTGCCTTTGCCCCGCCGCACCGTTAGCTCCAGCTTGTCACCTGGCTTGGCTTCGTTGACGAGGTCTATGACTTCGTCCATCTCATGGATCGGCTCCCCCTCGACCTCGACGATGATGTCGCCGCCCAGCTCGAACTCGGCCCCGTCGATCGTCGCCGAGGTGTCGCCGCCTTTGAGCCCGGCGTCCTCCGCCGGCCCACCCGGCACGACTTCCTGCACCAGGACGCCCTCGTCCACCGGCAGGTTCAGCGCTTTCGCCAGATCGGGGGTGATGCTGCCGCCGTTGATCCCCAGGTAGGCGTGCTCAACCTCACCGTCCGCCTTGAGCTGGTCGACGACGTCGCGGGCGGTGTTGATCGGGATCGCGAAGCCGATCCCGACGTTGCCTCCGGTGCGGGTCTGGATCTGGGCGTTGATCCCGACCACCTCGCCGGTCGTGTCGATCAGCGGCCCGCCCGAGTTGCCCGGGTTGATCGCCGCGTCGGTCTGGATCACGTGCGAGATCGAGAAGCCGTTCGGCGCCTGGATCTGGCGCTGCAGGGCGGAGATGATCCCGCTGGTGACTGTGCGGTCGAGCCCGAACGGGTTGCCGATCGCGACGACGGGGTCGCCGACCTGCACCTTCGAGGAGTCGCCGAGAGCCAGCGGGTGCAGCTGGTCGGCCGGGGCCTCGACCTTGAGCAGGGCGACGTCGGTGGCGGGGTCAGTGCCGACGATCTTCGCCCCATAGCTCTCGTCCGAAGAGCCGAGCGTGACCTCGACCCGCTCGGCGCCCTCGACGACATGGCTGTTGGTGACGACGTGGCCCTCGGTGTCGATCAGGAAGCCGGAGCCGGTGGCCGTGCCGCCGCCTTCTTCTTCCGGTTCGGGTTCGCCGAAGGGACCGACTTCGCCCGCTTCCCCACCGACGCCCTCGGCTTCGATGAAGGCGACCCCCTGCCCGTCGCGGCGGTAGATCTGGTTGACGATGTTTTCGTCCTCGCCGTTGTCCTTGACCGCGACGGGAGCGGCGAGCGGCGCGGCGACGGTCGTGGTCGAGTCGCCCTCGGACTCGATCCAGCCGGCGGCGATCGCCGCCCACCCGAAGGCGGCGACGACCGCTCCACCGACCAGCGCCGAACCGAAGGGAGTGCTGAAGAAGCGCCTCATCCGGTGACGATGATCGGGGGCATCTCCAAAGTTCTCCTAAAAACTGGCCGAGCGCCGCTCAAGGGAGGTAGTGCTCGCGGGTGCCCTCGTCGGCGCCGGTCAGCTCGCGCGTTCTCGCCTCGGGGTCGGAGGCGCTCATCAACGCGGTCCCGATCAGCACCGCATCGACGCCGACCCGCTCCAGCTCTTCCAGCTCGGCACGCTCCGAGATGCCGCTCTCGGCGACGACCGTCTTGCCCGCCGGCACGTCAGGCATCAGCTCGTAGGTGGTCCCGACGTCCACCGTGCCCTCGTCGAGGTTGCGGTTATTGATCCCGATCACCTCGACGTCCAGGGCCAGTGCCCGCTCCAGCTCCTCGCCATCGTGGACCTCGACCAGGCAGTCGAGGTCCAGGCGCCGCGTCTCCGCGTAGAGCGAGGCCAGCTCCTCGTCGCCGAGAGCGCGAGCGATCAGCAGCACCGCGTCGGCGCCGTTGACCGCTGCCTCGTAGAGCTGGTACGGATCGACGATGAAGTCCTTGCGCAGGATCGGCAGATCACAGGCGGCACGAGCGGACCGCAGGTCCTCGAGCGAGCCGCCGAAATGGCGCTCGTCGGTGAGCACTGAGAGCGCCGCCGCGCCGCCGCGCTCGTAGGCGCCGACCTGGTCGACGATCGCGCTGGAGGTGGAGATGTCGCCGGCGCTCGGCGAGCGGCGCTTGAACTCGGCGATCAGCGAGAGACCGGGGCGCACCAGCGCCTCGCGGAAGGGCCTGTCCTCCGTCCTCGCGGAGAGACGGGACTCGAGATCCGCCTGCGGGACCTGCCCGCGGCGCTCCTCCACCCCTTCCCGGGCCGCCGAGATGAGCTGCTCGATCATTCCCACGTTGAGGCCCAGACCCTAACCGGATGGAGCGGCGGCCTCGCCGCCCATCGCCCCTGTTGTCGTGACCACTCGATCGAGCAGCTCTCGCGCGGCGCCCGAGTCGACCGCCGTCCGCGCCTGCTCGACCCCGGCGCCGAGGCTGTCCGCGCGCCCGCCGGCGTAGATCGCGGCGCCCGCGTTGAGCAGAACGAGATCGCGGCGTGGGCCGCCCTCGCCTTCGAGCACGGCGCGCGACGCTACGGCGTTCTCGACCGGCGAGCCGCCCGCGACCCGGTCGAGCTCAGCCGGCCCGAGGCCGAAGTCACCCGGCTGGACAAACCACTCCTCGGTGCGTCCCTCGGCGACCTCGATCACGCGGGTGCGGGCGGAGATCGAGAGCTCGTCGACGCCGTCCTCGGCAGTGACGACAAGCGCCCTGACGCTGCCGAGGCTGAGCAGGGCCTCGGCGATCGTCTCCTGGTAGCGGCGGTCGGAGACGCCGAGCAGCTGACGCTCGGCGCCCGCCGGGTTGGTCAGTGGCCCGAGAAAGTTGAAGATCGTCCGCACTCCGAGCGCTTTGCGGGCTGGCACGACGTGGGCCATCGCGGCGTGGTGGCGGGGCGCGAACATGAAGCCGAAGCCGATCTCGTCGATGCAGCGGCCCACCTGCTCCGGGCTGAGCTCGATGTTCACCCCGAGCGCCTCCAGGAGGTCGGCGGAGCCGCAACGGCTGGTGTTGGAACGGTTGCCGTGCTTGGCGACCGCACAGCCGGCCGCCGCCGCGATCAGCGCCGCCGTGGTCGAGACGTTGAAGGTTGAGGGCCCACCCCCGGTGCCCGCGGTGTCAACCAGGTCGGTGCGCACGGTCGAGACCGGCGCGGCGAGCGAGCGCATCGTCCGCGCCAGGCCGACCAGCTCCGGCACCGTCTCCCCCTTCGCCCGCAGCGCGATCAGGAAGGCGCCGGTCTGCACCTCGCTGACCCGGCCCTCCATCACCTCGGCGAGGACCGCGGCAGCGTGGTCGGCGGTCAGGTGGTCCCCCGCGCAGACCGCGTCGATCGCCCGGCTGACGACGTCGTTGGGCGTCATCGCTCTCCGAGGAAGTTGGCCAGGAGCTGCATCCCCTGCGGGGTCAGCACCGACTCGGGGTGGAACTGGACCCCCTCGGCGGGCAGCTCGCGGTGGCGGGCGCCCATCACCACGTCACCGAGGCTGGCGCTCAGCTCGAGCTCATCCGGCAGGTCGGGGTCGGCGACGAGCGAGTGGTAGCGGCCGGCGATCATCGGTTTCGAGAGGCCGGCGTAGACGGTGCGGCCGTCGTGCTCGATCTCGGCCTCCTTGCCGTGGATCGGCTCGCCCTGCACGGTTCGCCCGCCGAAGGCCTCGACCAGCGCCTGGTGGCCGAGGCAGACGCCGAGCACGGGGGTGCCGGCCTCGGCGAAGGCGCGGACCGCCGCAGTCGAGATCCCGGCCTCGGCCGGCGTGCAGGGTCCGGGCGAGACGACGAGGCGGTCGGCGCCGCGCTCGAGCAGCTCGCCGACCTCGGCCTTGTCGTTGCGCACGACCTCGATCTCCGCCCCCAGCTCGCCCAGGTATTGGACGAGGTTGTAGGTGAAGCTGTCGTAGTTGTCGATGACGAGGACCTTCATGGCCAATCCGGCTGTTCACAGGCGAGCTCGACGGCGCGGAAGACCGCCTTCGCCTTGTTGACCGACTCGTTGTACTCGTAGGCTGGCTTGGCATCGGCGACCGTGCCGCCGCCCGTCTGCACGTGGATCTGGCCGTCCTTGACGACGACCGTGCGGATGTGGATCGCGGTGTCGAGGTCACCGTTCCAGGAGAGGTAGCCGATCGCGCCGCCGTAGGAGCAGCGCTTGACCGGCTCCAGCTCATCGATGATCTGCATCGCTCGCACCTTCGGCGCCCCGGAGAGGGTCCCGGCGGGGAGCGCCGAGCGCAGCACGTCCATTCCCCCGACCCCCTCGCGCAGGGTGCCGGAGACCTGGCTGACGATGTGGAGGACATGGGAATAGGTCTCGACCACCATCAGCTCGTCGACCTTGACCGAGCCGTACTCGCAGACCCGGCCGAGGTCGTTGCGGCCGAGGTCGACCAGCATCACGTGCTCGGCCCGCTCCTTGGGGTCGGTGAGGAGCCGCTCGGCGAGGCGGCGGTCCTCCTCCTCGTCGCCGGCGCGGGGGTAGGTGCCGGCGATCGGCCGCGTCTCGACCCGGCGGCCCTCGACCTTGACCAGCGGCTCTGGGGAGGCGCCGGCGATCTGGAAGTCGCCGAAGTCGAGGAAGTACATATAGGGCGACGGATTGACGACGCGCAGGCCGCGGTAGATCGAGAAGGCCTCGACCGGCGCCGGCGCCGAGAAGCGCTGTGACGGCACCACCTGGAAGGCGTCTCCGGCGTGGACGTACTCGACGATCCGCTCCACCGCCGCTTCGAACTCCTCGCGCTTGAGGTTGGAGGAGAAGCTCGGCGGCTCGGCCAGGGCAGGGGACTCGGGCGCCGGCACGGCGCCGCGCAGCCGGCGCCGCACCTCGGCGATCTGCGCCGCGGCGCGCTCGTAGGCGGCGTCGATCCCGCCCTCATCGTCGGCGAAGGCGCAGGCGACGACGGTCAGCTCGTGGCGGAGGTGGTCGAAGGCGAGCAGCACGTCGGTGACCATCAGCGCCATGTCGGGCAGCCCAAGCGGGTCGGGGTTAGGCTCGCCGAGCGGCTCCACGGTGCGCACGAGGTCGTAGCCGAAGAAACCGACAGCGCCGCCGGCAAAGGGCGGCAGCCCCTCGACGGGGGCTGGCCTTAAGCGGTCCAGGTAGGCGGCGAGCGCGGCGTAGGGGTCGGGCGCCTCGCTGGTCGTGCTGAGCGCGGACTCGATCGGGCGCTCGTCGCCGCTCCACTCGAAGAGGATCCCGTCGCTCCAACGCAGCAGCGCCCGCGGCCTGATCCCGACGAAGGAGTAGCGGCCGACCTGACCCTGCTCGGCCGACTCGAGCAGGAAGCAGGGTGCCCCCTCGGGCTCACCGGCGCGCAGCTTGAGCAGGGCGGAGACGGGCGTCTCGCAGTCGTCGGCGAAGCGGGCGCGGATCGGGACGACGTTGCCCTGCGCGGCCAGCTCGCGCGCCTGCTCGAGGGTGGGCTCGAGGCGCAACTCGGACTCAGCGGCGACGGCCATTCAGCACCTCCATCGCGGCCGCCTGCGAGACCTCGCGCGAGGCGAGCAGCACGCTCAGGTGGTAGAGCAAGTCGGCCGCCTCTTCGGCGACCCGCTCGTCGGACTCCTCGCGCGCCGCCCGGACCACCTCCTCGGCCTCCTCCTCGACCTTTTCGCCGAGCAGCTTCGGGTCATCGAGCAGCTTCGTCGTGTAGCTGCCCTCGGGCCGCTCGGCGGCGCGGCTGCGCAGGGTCCGCTCCAGGGTCGGCAGCGCCTCGTGGGCGAGCGGAGCGTGCTCGCCGTCGCCGAGCTCCCGGTAGAAGCAGCTGCGCTCGCCGGTGTGGCAGGCTGGCCCGGTCGGCTCGACCAGGGCGAGCAGCGCGTCGCCGTCGCAGTCGTAGCGCAGCTGGCGCAACCGCAGCACGTTGCCCGAGGTTTCCCCCTTGCGCCAGATCTCTTCACGCGAGCGGCTGTAGAAGTGGACCTCTCCCTTCTCGACCGTCAGCCGCAGGGCCTCCTCGTTCATGTAGGCAAGGGTCAGCACCTCGCCTGTGGCGTGGTCTTGTGCCACAGCGGGGATAAGACCCCGCTCGTCAAATTTCAGCTCACTGAACATCGGCCCCAATCGTATGCGAGGCAGTGGGGACACCCTCGAACGGGCGGATACTCAAAGTGTCGAGCTAATTAGCTCGACACTTGTCCGGGCGAGGGTGTCCCCACTGCCTCATTCGATGCCGAGTCGATCGAGAAGATCCTCATCTCGACGCCAACGGCGGACTCGAACCTGCAGGTCAAGGAAGACCTTCGCCTGCAGCTCCGCTTCAAGGGAGCGGCGGGCGGCGGCGCCGATCTCACCCACCTTGACCCCCCCTTTACCGATCAGGATGCCCTTTTGAGACTCCGTCTCTGTCCACACTTCGGCCTTGACCGCGGTCAGGCCGTCCTCGCGCTCGGAGATCTCCTTGACCGAGACCTCGACCGAGTGGGGGATCTCGTCGCGGGTCCGGTTCAGCACCTGCTCGCGGATCAGCTCAGCCAGCAGCAGCTCGCTCGACTGGTCGCTGCTGTCCTCCGGCGGGTACATGTAGGTGCCCTCGGGGATCAGCTCGCCGAGTCGCCCCACCAGTGCCTCCAACCCCTCACCGCTGCGAGCGCTGACCGGGAAGACCTCGTCGACCCCCTCCAGCTCGGCCGCCTCGGCCAGCACTGGCACCAGCTCGTTGGGGCCGACGCAGTCGGTCTTGTTGACCGCACAGATCGTCGGCACGCCGGCGTTCGCCGCCAGCAGGGCGCGGGCGATGAAGCGGTCGCCGGGACCGATCCCCTGCTCGCCGTTGACGACGAAGAGCGCCGCGTCGGAGTCGGCCAGTTCGCGCTCGACCCGGTGCTGCATGCGCTCGGTGAGCACGTCGCGTGGGCGCTGGACGCCCGGCAGGTCGATCAGCACGAGCTGGCGGCCCGCCTCGACGTCGGTGGCGATGCCGCGAATCGCTCGCCGCGTCGTCTGCGGCCGGACGGAGACGATTGCGACGTGGGAGCCGACGATCGCGTTGACCAGGGTCGACTTGCCGACGTTGGGTCGCCCCGCCAGGCCGATGAAGCCGCTGCGGGTCATCGCAGTCCCGCCAGCACCCGCGCCTGCAGGGCGAGCATCTCGCCCTCGTCGGCCTCGTGGTCGTGGCCGCAGAGGTGGAGGACGCCGTGGACCGCGGCCTCGGTCACCTCCGTGCAGTGCTCGGGGCAGATCGCCACGTCACCCAGCTCGCGCGGGCCGGCGGTCGGCTCCGCTCCGTCGATCGGGAAGGCGAGTACGTCGGTGGGTGTATCCTTGCCGCGGTGCTCGCGGTTCAGCTCGCGGATGCGCGCCGCGTCGACGAGCTCGACCGCCAAGTGGCCGTCGGCAACTCCGGCCGCGCCGAGGGCCGCCATCACCGCGTCCCGCAGGTCCGGCGGCACGTCCGAGAGGTCCAGGGTCAAGAGCCCGGCGTCGGCCCGTGTTCCGCCCGCGCAGCGCGCTCGCGGTCCCCGTGCTCGTCGTAGGCCGCGACGATCCGCTGCACGAGCTTGTGGCGGACCACGTCCTCGCCGCCGAAGTGGACGAAGGAGATGTCCTGGACCGCGTCGAGGATGTCGCGGACGACGATCAGGCCGGAGCGCTGGTCGGTCGGCAGATCGATCTGGGTGACGTCCCCGGTGACGACCATGCGGGAGTTGAAGCCGAGCCTGGTCAAGAACATCTTCATCTGCTCGGGGCTGGTGTTCTGCGCCTCGTCGAGGATCACAAAGGAGTCGTTGAGGGTGCGGCCGCGCATGAAGGCGAGCGGCGCCACCTCGATCACGCCGCGCTCGAAGTAGCCGTTGACGCGGTCGGGGTCGAGCATGTCGTAGAGCGCATCGAAGAGCGGCCGCAGGTAGGGGTCGACCTTGGCCTGGATGTCGCCGGGGAGGAAACCGAGCCTCTCCCCCGCCTCGACCGCCGGCCGGGTGAGGATGATCCGCTGCACCTGGCGCTCGGCTAGCGCGTGTGCCGCCATCGCCACCGCAAGGAAGGTCTTGCCGGTGCCGGCCGGGCCGATGCCGAAGGTGACTGTGTGGTCGCGGATCGAGTCGACGTAGCGCTTCTGATTCAGCGTCTTCGGCGCCACCTTGGTGTTGCGGTGGCACCAGACGACGTCCTCGAGGATCTCCGCCGGGCTCTCGTCGGCGTCGAGGGCGCCGGTGACCGCTTCGATCGTTCCCGGCGCGACCTCGTGCCCCTGCTCGATCAGCTCGACCAGCTCGTCGACCACGGTCGCCGCGGTCTGCACGTCGCTGGTGTCGCCGTCGAGGGTGAGGACGTTGCCGCGCAGGTGCAGGTCGCAGTCGAGGTGGCCGCGCAGGGCGCGCAGCACGGCGTCTTCGGAGCCCGCCAGCTCGGCGGCGACACTGTTGTCGAGGGTCAGCTGCCTACGCGCCAAGCCGCTCACGCACCGCCGCGCTGACCCGCTTGCCGTCGGCGCGCCCGCCGACCTTCGGCATCAGCGCCGACATCACCTGGCCCATCTGCTTCTGCTCGCTGGCGCCGCTCTCCGCGACCGCTACATCGACCAGCTCGGTCAACTCCTCGTCGGAGAGCTGCGCCGGCAGGTAGCCCTCGATCAGCTCCGCCTCGGAGCGCTCGGCCTGCGCCTGCTCCGCGCGACCGCCCTCGGTATAGGCCTCCGCCGCTTCGATTCGCTTCTTGCGCTCGCGCTGCAGCACCGCGACCTCGTCGCTCTCGCCCAGCTTGGCGTCCTTCTGGAGCGCGTCGACGATCATCCGCAGTGCAGCGGCACGCTCGCGCTCGCCCGCCTTCATCGCGGTGCGCACGTCGGTCTGAACCTGCTCGAGGACGCTCATCGCACAGCCTCGCGCTTCGCTCGCTGCGCGAAGAACCAGATATGCACGCTTGCTCGCTCCGCGCTCATGGGCTTAAGGGTAATTGTCCGTCGAGATCGCGACCCGCTCCACCCCGCCCAGTGGCATCTGCAGGAAGCGGGTGCCGAGCTCGCGGAAGGAGTCGACGTCACCGGTACAAAGGAAGCGGTAGGCACCCTCGCTGTCGGCGGCCCGGGCAAGACCGCGGCGCTCGAGCGTGCGCTGCACCGCCGCTGCCACCGCATGGCCACCGCTGACCAGGCGCACGTCGCGGCCGAGGATGCGCTGCAGCATCGGCGCCACCAAGGGGTAGTGGGTGCAACCGAGAATCAGCGTGTCCACCTCCGCTTTCCTCAGCGGCTCGCAGTAGGCGCGCGCCATCTCGACCACGTCCTGGTCGAAGGGGGAGCCGTCCTGGATGAAGGGGGCGAGGTCGGGCGCCTCGACCTCGGTCACCTCGAGGGCGCGGCCCTGCTCTTCGAGCGCCCGCCGGTAAGCGCCGCTCTTGACCGTGTTCGGCGTCGCCAACACGCCGACCCGGGCGTTCTCGGAGATCGCCGCAGCGATCTCGGCCTGCGGCTCGACCACCGGCACCACCTCCACCCCGTGCTCCTCGGCGACCTCCCGCGCCACGTCGGTGCCGACCGAGGTCGCCGTGTTGCAAGCGATCACCAGCAGCTTTGCGTCACCGAGCAGCAACGAGGAAATCGACCTGATTCTCTTTCTCAGTCGTTCTGGGTCCTTGGTCCCATAGGGGAACCACTCCGTGTCGCCGAGATAGACGTAGTCCTCCTCGGGCAGCGAGACGAGGCACTCGTGCAGCACCGTGAGCCCGCCGACCCCGGAGTCGAACATCGCCACCGGGAGCGAGGCGTCGAGCGTCTGACCGGCGGCAGTCAGGGCGGCCGCTAGAGAAAGGGCTTGTAGGTCATGAAGAAGATCGTCACGACCACGATCAGGCCGGCGAGGCCGCCGACTTTGCCGATCCGCTGCGAGAGCGCTTCGAACTCGTCGCTGAGCGAGTCACCTGCCTTCAGGTCGCGTTCGGCAAGCTCGCGCGCTTTACGGGTTTGCGGCTGGAAGAAGGCATGCTGAAGACCGAAGAGGACGAGGATCGCAACGAAACCAACGCTGATGAAGGCTGCGTTCGTCTCCCAATCGCCGTCAACCAGCAGATAGATGCCGGCCAGCAGCAGCACGATCATTCCGGGGTTGACCAGGTAGCGGTCGCACCTTTCGACCCCGGCCAAGATTGCAGGCGTCGCCCGCGGATGCTGCGGCGCGACCGAGAAGAAGAGGGCATAACCAAACGTAGGCCCGAATGCCAGCACCATCGCAAGGATGTGCAGGAAGAGCGCGAACTTGTAGCCGGGGTCGACTATCGACGCGAGCGGCATCGCGGGAAACATATGTCACCTGCGGCAGAAAGCGCTCTATGCCCGGCGTAGCAACAAAGCCGCCCAATCGCCGTCGCGGCGGCGCTCGGCCTCAACTAGGGCGCCGGGTGTAAATGCGGCAGCCACATCGTCGAGCTCCCCCGGGAGCAGCCCAGAGAGGATCGCGGTGGTGGGCGCCGGGGGAGGGTCCGTCGGAGCAACAGCGGGGAGGCTCCGCCGGACCCTCCCCCGGCCCCCATCGCCAGAGAGCTGCTCGGCTACGAGCTTGAGAATTGGGGCGGTCATGTTGGCTACGACTGTGGGAGCGAGGGTGGGCAGGGACTCGCGGAGGTTGCGTCGCTCGAAGTCGACCGAGACGTCGTTGGCTGCTGCGTTGGTGGTGGCGGCTTCGATAGCTGGCGCCTCATGGTCGTAGGCGCGGACCGGAGACCAGCCGAGCTTGGCGGCGGCGATGGCTAGGACGCCGGAGCCGGTGCCTAGGTCGGTGAGCTCGCCGCTGGCTTCGCCGGCGGCGGCTAGGTCGAGCATCAGCTCCAGGCACATGCGGGTGGTCGGATGGGCGCCGGTGCCGAAGGCGCGGCCGGGGTCGACTACGAGGTCGGTGACTTCGGGGTCGGGGTGCTGGGGCTCCCAGGACGGCCGCAGCCAGAGGCGGTCTCCGACCAAGAGAGGTTTGTGGAAGTCCTGCCAGCGGTCGGCCCAGTCGTCGGGGACCTCGGTGGCGACGACCTCGACCAGCCCGTCGCCGGCCGCGGCCTCGACCTCGCCCAACTCCGGCAGCTCCCCCTCACCGCCGTAGATCGCGTACTCGACATAGCCCTCCCCGCGCTCCTCCTCGACCCCGTTCGGGGCGAGCACGGTGAGCTCCGCCAGCACCAGCTCGGCCTGCTCGGGCGCGCAGCGAACCGCGAGGCGGATCAACCGAACGCGCGCCGCACGCGGGAGAAGAAGCTCTCCTCGTCTCCCTGGCGCGGGACGTTGTGCGGCTCGAGCGCCTCGTCCAGCCGCTCGGCGAGCTCGCGCTGCTCCTCGGAGAGGTCGGTGGGTACGACGACGTGGATGGCGATCACCAGGTCCCCGGGCGGCCCGCCGCCTGAGCCGGGCAGGCCATGCCCGCGCAGCGCGTAGCGGGTGCCGTGCTGGGTGCCCGCCGGCAGCTCGATCTCGCGCTCACCCTCGTGGCTGGGGATCCGCACCTTCGCCCCCAGCATCGCCTCGACCGCGGAGATCTCCACCGTGTGCAACAGGTCCTGGCCTTGCATCGGCCCATGGCGGACCTCGAAGCCGAAGCCGCCGCCGCCGAAGAAGGCCTGGAAGATCTCCTCGACCGAGCCGAAGGCCGCGCCGCCACCGGGGAAGCCCCCGCCGCGCAGCCCCTCGTGCCCGTAGGCGTCGTAGACGCGGCGGCGCTCGGGGTCGGAGAGCACCTCGTAGGCTTCGGCCGCCTGCTTGAACTTCTCCTCGGCCTCGGGGTCGTGGTCGTTGACGTCGGGGTGCAGCTCGCGGGCGAGACGGCGGAAGGCAGTCTTCACCTCCTTCTCGGAGGCGTCGCGGCCGACACCCAGGGTCTCGTAGAAGTCGCGCGGCATCTTCAGGCGGCGTAGACGGTCTCGCAGTAACGCGAGAGCTCGCGCGCGGCCCCCTGCACCGAGGCGATCGCGGTCGCATAGTCCATCCGCAGCGGGCCGAGCACCCCGACGGCGCCGAGATTGCGGTTGCCGAGCCCGTAGTTGGCGCCGATCACGCTGACCGTGCGCAGCTCCGGCTGCGGGTTCTCGCCACCGATCCAGCAGAAGACCGAGCGCTCCTCCAACACCGAGCGGAGGATGCCGAGCACGGCGGCGCGGCCCTCCAGGGCGCCCATCAGCTCGTCGACCTGGGGCAGGTCTGCCAGGTGCTCGGCAGAGAGCAGCCGTGAGAGGCCATGCACGTAGAGCGTCTCGCCGAGCGGCGGCGCGGTCACCAGCGCCATCAGATCGTTCGCTTGCGCCAGCGCCGCGGTCGTATCCCGCATCGCCTCGTCGATCTCGCGTCGCAGCCGCGAGAGCTCCGGCGCCACGCCGGCATCGACCGGGGGGCCGCCCGTGGCCAGCATCAAGTCGACGTAGTGCCGGTAGCCAGCATCGGTCGGCACTCGCCCCGCCGAGGTGTGGGGGTGCATGAGGAAGCCGACAGCCTCGAGCGTCGCGAGCTCGGCGCGCACCGTCGACGGGCCCCACCCGACCTCAGGGCTTTCCGCGATCCGCTTCGAGGGCACCGGCTTCGCCGACGCCAGATAGGCGTCGACGACCAGTCGCAGGATCAGCTCTTGTCGTCCGGAGAGCATCGTCCCCGAATTCTAAGAGTGCCTACAGCTGGACTTCGGCTTCGGCGTTGCGGATCGTCTGG
>Ga0190272_10000326_pt1 | contig 26666 bp, 23 predicted proteins | sample Popmic504T_FD_133746 | JGI IMG/M metagenome (GOLD analysis project Ga0190272, IMG submission 133746) | Populus adjacent soil microbial communities from riparian zone of Shoshone River, Wyoming, USA - 504 T | ecosystem: Environmental > Terrestrial > Soil > Riparian zone | place: USA: Wyoming...
CGGCGGGGCTCGGCTCTGTTCGTTCCCGGGGATCTTCGACGGCCTCGCTGCGCTCGGCCTCTCAATCTCAGGGGAACAAGGGGGAGGTTCTCCTATGAGCGCCTCCGAATTCACCGACCGGCTTGGCGCCGCGGCGCGCAGGCCAGCGGCTTGGTGGCAGCTGCTCAAATTCGGCGTGGTCGGTGGCTCGGGCTACCTGGTCAACCTCGCCGTCTTCGCTGCCCTCTCGGGCGCCTTCGGGGTGCATTACGCGATCGCCGCAGTTGGTGCCTTCTGCGTCGCCGTCACCAACAACTTCCTTTGGAATCGCTACTGGACCTTCGGTCCCGGAGACGGCTCGGCAGGCTTCCAGGCATTCCGTTTCTTCACCGTCAGCGTGGGCTCTCTGGCGATCAACCTGGCGGTGCTGGAGGCCTTGATCTCCGGCACCTCGGTCGGTGACCTAACCGCTCAGGCGATCGCGGTCGCGGTAGCGATGCCGTTCAACTTCCTCGGCAACAAGCTCTGGACCTTCGCCTGAGCGGTCGAGCGGCTCCCTGCCGCTGCGCCTCCCTCAGTTTTCGCTCTCCAGCCAGGAGAGGATCTCGGGCAGGCGCTCGCGCAGATGCGGGCTCGGCGAGGCGAGCTCGGAGCGGGCGATGTGGATCGCCGCGCCGATTCGCAGCGCCGACAGGGTCGGCTCGCCGCCGAGCCGCTCCTGCAGCCGTTCCAGCATCTCCCAGTCGCTCTGCAGCTTCCAGAGCACGGACCGGGCCCCGTCGGGGTTGTCCTCTGCCATCTCGATTGCCGCCGCGATCCCGGCTCGCACCGGGTCTTCGGATGAGGTGTCGTGGACCTCGATCGCTCGCTCGACCGAATCCGCGTAGCAGCGATCGGCCGCGACGAGCAGCGCTTCCCTACTCTCTCCCATGTTGGGACCTCCTCTTTCAGGTCTCGGCCAGGCCCCGGGGTGTCCCTAGCACCGCCGGGGTCGCCTTTTGACGTAACCCGCGCCTAGGGTCTCACAAGGTCGATCAGTACCCAAATGTCCCTAATTCCAAGGCAAAAGCGCCCCTGTGGGTACGTTGCTGGCACTGAGTTAGCCTTGAGCACGAGATGAGCAACGCCAAGCCAAATTACGACCCCTCACGGCTCGAGGCCATCCGGCAGCGGACTTGGGCAGAGCGGAGCGACTTCCAGACGCCGGCCCCGGCCGAGGGGCAGGCGGCGGTCTACGTGAAGGCCTCCAGCCCCTTCACCTCCGGCAACCTCCACATGGGCCACGTCCGCGATTACTCGATCGGGGATGCCTACGCACGCTTTCGCCGCGCCCGCGGCGACGCGGTCCTGCTCAGCTTCGGCTTCGACGCCTTCGGGCTGCCGGCCGAGTTGGCCGCGATCGAGCGCAAGGAGCCGCCGGCGGGCTGGGTCGAGCAGTGCGGCGAGCGGATGCTCGACCAGATGCGCCGGCTTGGCTTCTCGGTCGACTATGACCGCGTCTTCTACAGCTCCGACGAGAGCCAGTACCGCTGGTCGCAGTGGCTATTCCTCACCCTGCTGGAGGTCGGCATGATCCACCGCGACGAGGCGACCGTCGACTGGTGCGACACCTGCCAGACGACGCTCGCCGCGATCCAGGTCGAGGACGGGCGCTGCTGGCGCTGTCACAACGAGGTGCGGCTGATCCGCCGGCCGACCTGGTTCCTCGGCATCTCCCGCTACGTCGAGGAGAACGACGGCAACCTGCCGGGCCTCGAGGAGAACTGGGACGAGCTCTCACTGGCGGCGCAGCGCTTCATCACCGGTCGCAACGAGGGGGCAGAGGTGACCCTGTCGAGTCCCGACGGGGATCAACTGACGGTCTTCACGCCGCACCCGGCCTCGGTCGGGGAGGCAGACTTTGTGTTGATTTCGCCGCGTCATCCCGAGGTCGAGCGCTGGACCCGCGGGCCCGGCGTGGGGGAGGAGTTGGAGCGGATGCGTTCGGGCGGTTGGGAGCGCAGCGCCCGCGACGCCGCCGCGGTGCCGCTGCTCGACAGCGGTGCCTCGGTCGTCTCCCTCGACGGCGCGCGGCTGCTGCCGGTCGCGATCTCGGCGATCGTCGACGCCCGTTACGGGCCGACCGCGGCGCTCGGTATCTCCTCCGTTGACGAGGCCGACGAGAAGATCGCGGCGCGGATCGGGCGCGGGGCGGAGGCCCTGCCGAGCGGCGAGGCGCGGGGGCCGGTGGAGCCGGCGCCGACGGTGCGCTACCGGGCCTCGGACTTCTCGATCTCCCGCCAGCGCTCCTGGGGGACGCCGATCCCGGTGATCCACTGCGAGGCCTGCGGGGCGGTGCCGGTCCCGTTCGAGGACTTGCCGGTGGTGCTGCCGCGGGACATCGAGCCGACCGGCGAAGGAAACCCGCTGGCCGAGCGCGCCGACTTCGTCGACGTCGAGTGCCCCCGCTGCGGGGGGGAGGCGAAGCGCGAGACCGACACCCTCGACTGCCACTTCGACGCGCTCTGGCTCTGGGTGCCGGCAGCCGTGCCCCCCGAGGACCGCGCCGAGCAGATGTTCTCCCACCCCGACCTGAGGCGCTGGCTGCCGGCCGAGCGACTGGTCGCGGGCGGCGATTCCGGCAACTTCGTCTTCGACCAGCGGATCGTCACCAAGGCCCTGCGGGACATCGGTCCCTTCGACTTCCTCGAGGATGGCGAGCCCTTCGCCGGCTGCCTCTTCCACGAGATGGTCGTCTCCGAGGGGCGCAAGATGAGCAAGCACCTCGGCAACGTCGTCGACCCCGACGCCCTGGTCGAGCAGTACGGCGCCGACACGGTGAGGCTGGCGATTCTCTACGCGGCCGGCCCGGCCAAGACCCTGAACTGGAGTGACAGCGCACTGCGTTTCGCCAGCCGTTTCCTGCGCAACGTCTGGACCTACTCGCATGACCGCTTCGCCCTGCTCGAGCAGGCACCGCGCAACGAGGGGGTCGCCGCCGACACCGAGCATTTGCGCGACCGCCTGCGCAAATGGTGCGAGAGCGGCCTCGACCGGATCACCGCCGACTACGAGGGTCTGCAGATGCACAAGGCGGTTCGCAATGTAACCCGCTTGTTGGAGCGGATCCAGGATTACGAGAAGCGCATTTTGCAGCGCCGCGACCGGCTCAGCCACGCCGACGTCGAGGCTCTGCTGGCTGCCCTGGTCCTGCTCTTCCAGGTTCTCGCCCCCTTGGCGCCGCATCTGGCGGAGCAATTGTTGATCGACTCGGGGCGGGCCGACGGTCCAGATCTGCTCGGCCGCTGGCCGTCCGAGGCGGCGATTCCGGTGGGTCCCGCGGACCCCACGCCGGCGGTCTGACGCGCCGGTTTGCTGAAGGTCTCTGAATTAAGCAAAGGGCCTTGATTGTTACACCGTCGTGTGTTATGAATTGCGAACCGGGCGATCAACACCGGTGAAGGAGGCGGGGCTCTCAGGACTGGGGACACCGCCTTGGGGTGGCAAAAGGAGGACCAGTCGTGAGCCAGGCAAAGCCCGTCAGAAGGCGGGTCCTGGTGGGCGTCTCTCGAACGCTGCCCCGCCTCGCTTCACCGTGCCCTTTGGATGAGGTAGCTCGAACACCACGGGGTTGAGAAAAGGAGGTGGGTGAGTGCCTGGCACGCGGGCCGGTATTCGCGGGCTGTCGTTGCTCGCGGTTCCACTGAACGTATCCATCCTGAGGGCGTTGGCCGAGGAGCCCAAGCGCCTGATGGACCTGCGGCGTGAGACGGGGTCTCCTCCCCAGACCACGTTGCGAAAACACCTGCGCGGGCTGACCGAGATCGGAGTCCTGGAGAAGCGAAGGCAGGACGCTTTCCCGGGCGTTCTCGAGTACGAGTTGGGCACGGCCGGGCCTGACCTGTTGGCCGTCGACAACGTGCTGGCGGACTGGCTGATGGTGGCTCCGAACGCTCCCCTATCTCTCGGCGACCACGCTGCAAAGAGCGCCATTACAGCGCTGGTCGAGGGCTGGGGTACCAAGATGCTGCGCGCACTCGTGGCGCGTCCGCTTTCCTTGACCGAGCTCGACGATCTGATCTCGGGGGTCAGCTACCCGTCTCTGGAGCGTCGCCTCGCAGCGATGCGTCTGGCGGGGCTGGTGGAGGCGGTGCCCGGGCAGGGCAGGGGAACGCCATACACCGTGACCGAGTGGGCGCGCTTGGCGGTCGGTCCGATTACAGCTGCTGCCCGCTGGGAGCAGCGGCATCTGCGCGGCGAGGTCAGCCCTCTCTCCAAGCACGACGTCGAGGCGGCCTTCCTGCTGGCGGTGCCGATGCTGCGTCTCTCGGCCGATCTCTCTGGAGCCTGCCGGCTTTCGATGGAGGTCCAGAACGGCAAGGGGCCGACCTTCGCCGGGGTCCTGGTGGACGTCGAGGAGGGGCGGATCGCCTCCTGTGGGTCCCGCCTCGAGGGCAACGCCGCGGCCTGGGCCTCCGGCTCCGCTCCGGCCTGGCTCCGCGCGGTCATCACGCACGACGCCGGCAGCCTCGAGGTGGGCGGCGACCTCCAGCTGGCACGAGGCTTCCTCGACGATCTGCACGGGGCTCTGTTTCGGGTCCGGCAGGTGAGCTGACGGCGGTCGAAACCCCTCTGGGCACGGGTGCTTACCTTGACAGAGACTCGTGTATTCCTATATCTTCGCCAGAGTCCGGGGATGGGTCCCGGCTGGGTTACCGAGGAGTCACCGAACCAGGGAACGAAGGCGTTCTGCCAATGGGATCGACCCTGCGAATCGCGTGACAGATACGTCACATATGTACTCACTCGACAGGGAGGATCAGATGTTTTCGTTACTGCGTAATCGCTTCGGAGTTCCTGGAGTCATCGCCGTGGCCGCCCTCGTCTTCGCGATGGTCGGCGGCGCCTATGCGGCAAAAAAATACGTGATCACCTCGACTAACCAGATCAAGCCGAGCGTGCTCAAATCGCTGAAAGGCCAGACCGGTCCGGCGGGTGTTGCCGGAACGCCCGGCGCCGCCGGCGCCAAAGGCGATCCTGGCGCCAAAGGCACCGACGGGGTCAGCGTGACCAGTACCGGTGCCTCGGGAGCGGAATGCCCAGCCGGCGGCACCAAATTCACCTCCGCCAGCGGAACCGGCAAAGTCTGCAACGGAGAAGAAGGACTGGAAGGACCGGCCGGGCCAGCTGGCTCCCCCTGGACCGTCAGCGGCACGCTTCCGCCGACCAAAACCGAGACCGGTGGCTGGGCATTTGGTGCGACTTCGAAAAACGCATTCGTGCCGATCTCATTCCCGATCCCGCTGGCGGGGGCGCTCAACGCGACCCAGGTCCATTACCTGAACGCCGCCGGCAAAGAAATCACCATGAACGAAGATGAAGAAATCTTCGAAGTGACCTCGACCAAATGCCTGGGAACCGCCGCGACGCCCAGTGCGGTGGCGGGGAATCTCTGCGTCTACACCGGCTTCAAATCCCCGGGGGCGTTGATCGTCTCGCAGTTCATCCTCACGCTGACGAGCGCCAGCGGCCCGTTCGTGGCGACCGGTGCCTCGACCTCGGGCGCCCGGATCCTGGCCTCGATCACGTCTGAATCGAACGGCTGGGGAACCTGGGCGGTGACCGCTCCCTAGGCCTTGGGGGCCAGCGCATCGGGCACGGCCCGATGCGCATCTGGCCGCTGTTCGTCACTCGGTTCGCAGGAAAGCGCCTCGGGGATTCCGGGGCGCTTTCTCTGCGTGAGTCGGTTCCCGCCCATGGGCTTCTCGGGGTTCGGTTGCACAGATCGATGCACTGCACGAAACGGAGCGCGCGCAAAACGATCGCACGCGATTTGCAGGTAAAATCGGGCCTCATGAGGTTCTCTCGGACGGCGCGCCGGCGCGCGGGGCTAACTTTCTTGACCAGTGCAATGCACCCGCATATGGATTGTCCAGGCTCCCGGGTGGGGGCCATCTGAAACTCCGGCGGCGATCCCATTTGGTTATCGCGGGCCGGCTACCAAAGGAGAGATAATCCAATGATTCGCAATCTCAAGGCGCTCGGCTTGGCGATGGCGGCGATGTTCGCGCTGTCCGCGGTCGGGGTGTCGGCGGCGTCGGCGGCGGAATTCCATTCCGAAGCAACGCACACCACACTCCACGCGGAACAGACCAACACGCACGTCTTTACCACCGACGTTGGCACGGTTACATGTGAAACTGCCACATTCCACGGTACAACGGCGAGTAAAACAACTCCGGAAATCACAATCACGCCGACTTACACCGGCTGTGATCTGCACTCCATTTTCGGGGAAATTGCCGTAACCGTGAACTTCAATGGCTGTGACTACAACTTCACAGAAGAAGCGCAGCCGGTTCACATCGTGTGCCCGGAAAGCAAAACCATTTCTGTCTCCGGTCCTGGCTGCAAAGTTACCGTTCCGGGGCAGACAGTAGGTACGGTATCGTACACCAATACAGGTTCAGGCAGCAGCCGTACCACTGACGTCAACGCCACGGTGAGTGGCATCAAATACTCCTACAGCGGTTTCCTCTGCGGGAGTGGCAGTAATACAACCAACGGCACCTACAACGGCACCGCGGAGGTCTCGGGATCGAGCGGTGGCGTGCAGGTCGGAGTTTGGTACGAATAGCCTCCAGTCGCTGCATTGAGCAGCGCTGATGCTGTTCCGCGTTTCGGGCGATCGGGGGGCCGGGTTGATCCGGCCCCCCGCGCCGTCTGAGACCGGTAAGTACCTTGACAAGCGCCGAGACGTATCGCTACACTTTTCGGAGTCAGGGTTGTTTTCGGAGTCAGGGTTGACTTGGGCAGGGAGTTCGCACAGGGCGCGAATCGTCTACGGAAGTTGGGGAATGGGCAGGAGAGCGCATCGAATGATGAGGGGCTTGGCCGTGGTACTCGCGCTGGTCGCTGCGGCGGCCTTCGGGGCCTCGCCCGCCTCGGCGGTTTCTCCCCCGGACCTCTGGCAGACCCCGGAAGTGGGGCAGGATGCGAACTCATCTGGGCCCGGCGAGCTCTTCAACCCCCGTGGCCTCGCCGCCGATCCCGATACCGGCCATATCTATGTGGCCGAGGTAGCCAACCACAGGGTGAGCGAGTTCACCTCCTGGGGCGAGTTTGTGAAGGCTTGGGGATGGGGTGTAGCCGACGGCTCCAGCCCGGAGCTGCAGACCTGTGGCCCCGGGGCCAGCCCGCCGACTACGGCTTGCTTTGCCGGTTCGGAAGGGCATGGGGCCGGACAGTTCAACTGGCCCCAGGGCGTGACGGTGGATGCCAACGGCGACTTGTATGTGGCGGAAGTGCCGAAATTCGGGGAAGGCTCAGAAGGATTCAGGGTCCAGAAGTTCACCCCGTCTGGCGAGTTCATCTTGATGTTCGGCCGGGAAGTCAACAAGACGACGAGCGGCGATCTGTGCACGGCCGCGGGCGACGTGTGCGGGGCGGGTCTGGCTGGGACCGGCGACGGCCAGTTCGATAACCGCGAGTTCGCCGACTTCATCGAGACGGGGCCGGCGGGCACCGTCTTCGTCGGCGACAAAGGACGCATCCAGGAGTTCAACGCGGACGGAACCTTCAAAGCGAAAGTCCAGCTCTCCGGGGAACTGTCCGGGAAATCGGTGGAGGCACTGGCGCTTGGCTCGACCGGCAGCTTCTACGTCGCGCTGGGCGGGATGGAAGACGTCCGCAAGTTGAGCCCGGCCGGAGCGCTCACCGACGTCCTGGAGGCTCCCTACCCCAGCGCCGTGGCCGTCGATGCGAGAGATCACGTGTACGTCGCCGACGATGCCTTCAGCGACAACAACGAAAACACGGTAGACACCGTCAACGAGGTCCTGGAATTCGATGCCGGGGGCGATGTACTGCTTCCCCTGGGCTCGGGCTTCGCTTCGCCGCCGGCGAAATCTCGCATCAACGGACTGGCGACCAATCTGCTCGGTGACGGCAGCAACGCGGCGGGGGACATATACACCAGCGTTTCGAGCTTGCCGAACAACAACGACACCAGCTATGTCAAGGCATTCGGCCCGATCCCCAGGTTCGATCCGCCGCCCCTAAAGGCCCCGCTCGTGAAAGGGCAGTTCGCCGCAAAAGTCGGCAGCACCAGCGCGGTGGTCAAGGCGCAGGTGAATCCACGTTTCTATCCCCTGACGACCTACTACGTCGAATATGGCCTCGGGGATTGCGACGAAGTCCCCTGCGCCAAGCAGCCGCTGCCGCCTGGCTTGCCGCTTGGGTTCGAACGCAACGCTTTTGTCAGCACGAGTGGGATCGTGCTCAGCGGGCTTCAGCCAGGGACGACCTATCACTACCGGTTCGTCGCCGTCAGCGGCGCACTGGTCGTCAAGGGCGAGGGCGGCTCTGAGCTCGGGGGGATCTTCGCGACCTACCGTGGCGGCGCCCAGCAACTGCCGGACGGCCGGGCTTTCGAGATGGTCTCTCCGCTCGACAAGAACAGCGGCGAAGTCGGGGCCCCGGGCCGGAATACCAGCGGCATCGTGACCAACAGCGTGGCTCCCCATCAGGCTGCGCAGTCAGGCGAAGCGATGACTTATACCTCCTTCACCTCCTTCGGGTCCGATCCGCAGAGCGCCCCGGCCGGCAGTCAGTATCTGTCTACGCGCGGCGCCGCAGGATGGTCGACCGCGAACATCACCCCGGCCGACCGGGAAAGCTTCCTGACCGACCCTCTGCGCGGTTTTTCTCCCGACCTCGGCAAGGCAGCCGTGATCCAGCTGGACCCCCCGTTGGTGGAAGGGGCACCGGTCGGGTTCGAAAACCTCTACGTGCGCGACAACGTCAGCGGCAGCCTGGAGCTGGTCACCTTCGTGAAACCCAAAGTGCCCGTGGGGGTCGACTACTGCGTCGGGTTCGCGGGCGCGACCGCCGGCTTCGAGCACGTCTTCTTCACGGCCAAGGGGAAACTGACCTCGGACGCGCCAATGGCACCGGGGCAGAGCCTGTACGAATGGTCTGCCAGCGAGGGGCTGAGTCTGGTCAGCGTGCTTCCAAGCGGGACTCCGGCAACGCCTTCCAGCACGACTGCCTTCGGCGCCAAAGGGAATGAATGCGCCGCCAGCAACATCGTGCGCAACGCGATCTCCGCCAACGGCTCCCGGATCTTCTGGACGCTCGGGGGCGCCAGCCCGCAACTGCTGGCGAGAGTCGACGGGTCGCAAACCATTGCGCTCGACGACATCCAGGGAGGGACCGGCCCGGCCGGGGGCGGTCAGTTCTGGGCGGCGAGCCGAGATGGCTCCAAGGTCTTCTTCACTGCCGCTGGCAAACTCACCCCCGGGGCCGGCAGCCAGAGCCTCTACCTCTATGACTTCGATGCGCCTGAAGGCTCGCGACTGAGCGCGATCGCCACCGCCCCCGGCGCGACCGACGTGAAAGGAGTGCTGGGTGCCGGCGACGACGGTGCCTACGTGTACTTCACCGCCGGCTCGGCCCTGGACGGAGGGGCGGTGGGTGGGCAGAACAACCTCTATCTCTGGCACCGGGGCGAGGGGGTCCGATTCATCGCCACCCTGCAGGCAGGCCTCGCCGATCTCTCCAACTGGAATCCGCTGCCGCGGGCGCAAACGGCACGGGTCAGCCCGGACGGCAGGCACCTGGCCTTCGTTTCGGCAAAAAGCCTGACGGGATACGAGAACCGCGACCAGGCGACCGGTCAACCGGTCAGCGAGGCGTTCCTCTACGACGCGCTAAGCGAAGAACTGATCTGCGCTTCCTGCAACCCGACCGGGGCGCTGCCGATCGGCGGCACGGAGCTGCCGACCTGGAGCACGCCCTACGAACAGCCGCGGTCTCTCTCCGACGACGGCGGGCGACTGTACTTCATGAGCTCCGACGCGCTGGCCCTGCGGGACAGCAACGGTGCCCAGGACGTGTATCAGTACGAGCGCACCGGCGTGGGGGGCTGCAGCGTGCAGAGCCTCACCTTCTCTGCCTCTGCCGGTGGATGCATCGACCTGATCTCCACCGGCTCTGAGTCCGGCGATGCGCAGTTCCTCGACGCATCCTCAGATGGGCGCGACGTCTTCTTCTCGACTCCCCAGCGGCTGGTCGCCCAGGACGAGGACGAACGCTACGACATCTATGACGCTCGCATCGGCGGTGGCTTCGCACCGCCGGCTCCGGTCTTCGAGTGCTCGGGTGAATCCTGCCGGCCCAGCGCGCCGGTGCCGGCCCCGCCCTCGCCGACCAGCTCGAGCTTCCAGGGCGCGGGCAACGTGCCGGAGGCGAAGCGGAAGAAGCAGAAGAAAAAGAAGGCGCACGGGAAAAAGGGCAAGGGCAAGGGCAAGAAGCAGGGCAAGTCGGGAAGTTCCAAGAAGTCCGGGGGCTCGGGTAGATGAGCCTTCGACGCAGCTCCAGCTCGATCATCCCCAGCACGCTGGTTGCTGCGCTGGCGATCGTCTGGGCCTGGGCCGCGCCGGCGATTGCTGATGCCCCCGCGCCGGCTTGGAGCATTCGCTCGCTGGCGGTGCCCTCCAACTTCGTTCCGGGCGACGAAAGCGGCGACTACTTCTACGAAGTGACGATCGCGAACAGCGGCGGGGCCTCGACCGACGGCAACCCGCTGACGCTGACCGACACCCTGCCGTCCGGATTGGTCGTCAAAGACGTGGAATTGCTGCTGCGCGCGTCAGGCGCGCTGACGGACCAGGCGGCGACCTTCTGCGAAACGGAAAGCGCCGGAGAAGTGCAGACCGTCACCTGCACGGTGCCGACCGAACTGCCCGAATCCAAACCCGCGCTGCTCGAACCGGGGGAACAGCTGCGGATGATCATCCACGTCTCGACTCCGTCCAGCATGCCCGAGGGCCCGCTCTTCAACTTCGCCCGCGTGCAGGGCGGTGGCGCCCCATCCGCGTCGATCACCGCGGAAAACGAAGCGAGCTCGGTTCCCGCCCCGTCGGGTTTCGAAGATTTTCGGGCCTCGTTGACCGGGCCCGAAGGACTGCCGTCGACCCAGGCGGCCTCGCACCCACATCAGTACATCACCGGCTTTGCCGTCAACACGAAGGCGACGCCGGCGGGCAGCGACGCTCCCTTCGTGCCCGCCGGGGGCGACATCAAGAACATCGCCGTGGATCTTCCCCCTGGCCTGGTCGGCAATCCGACCTCGACCGTGCTGTGCTCGCCCCAGCAGTTCAACGAATTCCACTCGGTGGAAATCGGGCTGAAAGGCTTTTACACCGTCAACGATTGCCCGAATGGCTCTGCGGTGGGAACGGCGGTGGTGCAGCAGGTCGAGGGAGAAACGGGGATCCTGCCGGTGCCGCTCTACAACCTGGTGCCGCCGAAAGGGATGCCGGCCCAGTTCGGCTTCCAGGTGCTCGGCGTGCCTTTCTACATCGATACCGCGCTGCGGACCGGTGGGGACTACGGGGTCACCGCCAGCCTGCGCAACGTCAGCGAGGCGAAACGCGTCACCGCCGCGACCGTGACGCTCTGGGGCGCGCCCGCCGAAGCCGCCCACGACCCACAGCGCGGCCAGTGCCTCAACACGCTCGAACAGTTCCCGTTCTCGTTTGGTCTCTGCCAGGCGGGCCTGGAGCCGGCTCCCTTCTTCCGCCTGCCGACTTCCTGCGCTGCGGCGCAGGAGATCCGGATGAGCTTCGACACCTGGAACGCTCCGGGGGTTGTGACCTCTGCCTCGGACACCGCGCCGGCGCCAAGTGGCTGCGATCAGCTCAACTTTGCCCCGACGTTCGCCCTGCAGCCGCAGATCACCGCCGCCGACAGTCCCACCGGCCTGCAAGTCAACCTGCACCTGCCGCAGAACGAAAGCCTCGGCACGCTGGCGACCGCCGACCTCCGGGACGCCGTGGTCACCCTGCCGGAGGGGCTCGGCGTCAACCCGGCCTCGGCGGGTGGGCTGGCGGGCTGTTCGCCGGCCCAGATCGAAATCGACGGACCGGCCCCGGCCCGGTGTCCCGATGCCTCGAAGGTGGGCTCGGTAGAGGTCTCCACGCCACTTCTCGACCACCCGGTCAAAGGTGCGGTCTACGTCGCGACCCAGGGAGACAACCCCTTTGGCTCGCTGATCGCGATCTACATCGCCGCGCATGACGCTCGGAGTGGGGTGGTGCTGAAGCTGGCCGGCCGCGTCGAACTGGACCCCGTCACCGGACGGATCGTCACCCGGTTCGAGGACAACCCCCAGCTGCCCTTCGAAGACCTCCGGATCGATTTCTTCGAAGGGCCGAGGGCGCCGCTGCGGACCCCGCTCGCCTGCGGTCGCTACACCACTACCACCGGCTTCAAGCCTTGGTCAGCACCCGAATCGGGACCCGATTCGACGCCCTCCTCCTCCTTTCAGGTGTCCGGCGGGCCCTGTCCGGACGGCCGTCTCGCCCCCCGATTCTCCGCCGGGGTCACCACTCCGATAGCCGGGGCCAGAAGTCCCTTCGTGATGCGCCTGACGCGCGACGACGGCAGCGGGGAGTTTGCCTCCCTCGTGGTCTCGACCCCGCCCGGCTTGACCGCCAAGCTCAAGGGCGTTCCGTACTGCCCCGAGCCCGGCATCGCCCAGGCGCGAGCTCGGGAAACCCCCGGCGGCGGCGCGGTCGAGATCGCCGCCCCCTCGTGTCCGCCGGCCTCCCGCGTCGGCACCGCGACGGCGGGGGCCGGCGCGGGATCCAGTCCCTTCTACGCCAGCGGCGGGGTTTACCTCGCCGGTCCCTACAAAGGCGCTCCGCTCTCCCTGGTTGCCGTGATCCCGGCCGTGGCCGGGCCCTTCGACCTCGGCGTCGTGGTCGATCGAGTCGCCCTCCGGCTCCACCCCGAGACCGCCCAGGTCACGGCCGAGGGAGACCCCTTCCCCTCGATTCTCTTCGGCATCCCGCTCGCCGTGCGAGACATCCGCGTCAATCTCGATCGTCCAGATTTCACGGTCGCTCCGACCAACTGCGAACCGCTGTCCGTCAACGCTCTGGTGCGTGGCGTGAATGGGGAAAGCGCGGCGGCCGCCGATCGCTTTCAGGTGGGCGCCTGCAAGGCGCTCGGCTTCGCGCCGAGCCTGTTTCTCAAGCTCCAGGGTGGGACCAAGCGCAGCGACAACCCGGTCCTCAAGGTTGTGCTCAAAGCCAAGGAGGGGGAAGCGAACATCAGGCACTTCTCGCTGGCGCTGCCCCACTCGGAGTTCCTTGCCCAGGAGCATATCCGGACGATCTGCACCAGGGTCCAGTACGCGGCGGATAAATGCCCGCCCGGGTCGATCTACGGCAAGGCGAGGGTCTTCAGCCCACTTCTGGACCAGCCTCTGGAAGGGGCGGTGTACCTGCGCTCTTCGAGCAATCCGCTGCCCGACCTGGTCTTGGCCCTGCGCGGTCAGATCGATATCGACGCGGTGGGGCGAGTCGACTCCGTCAACGGCGGCATCCGGACCACCTTCAGAACCGTCCCCGACGCGCCCATAAGCAAGGTGATGGTCGAGATGAGGGGCGGGGAGAGGGGCCTCCTGGTCAATTCCCGGAACCTCTGCCTCGGCGTCCATCGGGCGACGGTAAAGGCGAAGGCGCACAACGGCAGGATCCACAACTTCCGCCCTGTGCTGCGAGATCAGTGCAAGGGTAAGCGCCCGAAGAAGTAGGCGCTTGCGCGGCCAATCGGTGCCTCGCCTGTCGTTGACTTTCACGTCGATTCACGCCCAAGCTCGCGGGCCTGGCCCGGGACCTTGGGCGTGCCTGGGACGAGGTCCGCAACGCGCCGATGCGCGCCTCGCGCCTTTCGGCGCGCTCGGTGATCGGTCGTGCGGCAATTGCAGGGGGTTTTGCCGGGGCATGGTTTCCGATCCGTGGGTGAGAAGGGGGCTCGCTCAGGGCTGCTTGACCGCGCAAAGCGAATGGGGCGACCCTGGCGTCTCACGGTCAGGAGTCTCCGAATGGAGACAGACAGCAGCAGTGGGAGGAAATATGAAGCGCTTCGCAAGGATGTTCGCACCCTTTCTCGCGGCCCTTGTCGCATTGGGTGTATTTGGTGGATCGGCGATGGCGGCCACCCCGGCCCCGGGCTACGAGCAGTTCGCGGGGTGTCCCAGCCCAGCGGAGGACCCGGCGGTAACCGCCTGCCTTCGCTCGACGATCAGCGGCGGTCACTTCCAGATGGGCAGCAAAGACGTGCCGATCACCAATCCGATCACGCTCTCGGGTGGACTCGATCCGAATACGGAAATCGTCTCCGCCAACGCAAAAGGTGGCCTGACGCCGGTCAAACAGCCGGTGCCGGGCGGGATCATCGGTCTGACCGGCCTCGATTGGCTCGTCAATTTCCTGAACATCGAGCAGTTGAAACTGTATGCGGTGACCGAACTGGCGGGAGCCCCGAAATCCAGCATCCAGAGTTTCACGCTGCCGATCAAAGTCCATCTGATCAACCCGGTGCTGGGCAACAACTGCTACGTCGGGTCGACGGCGAATCCGATCGCCCTGGACCTGACCACCGGTACGACCGACCCGCCGGCACCGAATGAACCCATCACGGGCGTAGCTCCTGAATTCAACTTCGACGAAGCGACCGAAATACTCACATTCAAAGACGGAACCTTCGTCGACAACTCGTTCAGCGCGCCCGGCGCGAGCGGATGCACCCTGACTCTCCTGGGGATCATCCCGTTCAGCCTCAACAGCCTGGTCAACTCGCAGTCCGGGTTGCCCTCGGCGGCTGGGAAAAACGAGACGACCCAGGATTTCGATCTCGAACTGGCGCCGTCGGAACTGGCCTATCCATAGCGATTCAGCGTGGGGGCGCGGGCGATCGGCCCGTGCCCCCACGGGGGAGGATGAATATGCCGATGTCCAAGCAGGTAATTGCGGTGGCCTGTTCCGCGCTCGCGATCGCTGCCGCGGCTGCCGGCTGCGGCGGCAGCGACGACGAGTCGCTGACCAAGGCCGAGCTGATTCGCCAGGGCGATGCGATCTGCAAGCAGGGCGGCGAGACCATTCAGGCTGAGCTTGCGGGGTACGTGAAGGACCACGAGATCGGTCCCACCAGTCGGTTGACCAAGGAGAACCAGGAAGAGGTCGTGCTGACGATCATCCTGCCGACCCTGCAGGCCGAGGCAGAGGAACTCGGTGAGCTGGAGGCTCCTGAGGCGGAGGCGGACGAGTTCACCGCGATCGTCGAGGGCCTCGAAGGCGCGGTCGAGAAGGGAGAAGCGGCCCCACTCAGCATGCTGAACTCGGCTCCGAAGCCACTGGCGGAGGCGGGGGAGTTGGCCGGCGCGTATGGCTTCGAGGACTGCGCTCAGGTTTGAGCTCGAGGTTGCTTGACCTCGAAGCCCCGCTTCTCCGGATTCCAGGCGAGGCCTTCGCAGAGCTCCTCCGGCGTCGTCTCGAGCGAGCCGGCGAGCTTGATCAGGGTTGCGAGGCGGGGTTCGCGGCCGGCGCGCTCGAGCAGCGAGACCTCGGTTCGGTGCAGATCGCAGCGGAAGCCGAGCTCCTCTTGCGAGATTCCGGCTCGTTTGCGGGCTTTACGAAGGTTGGTTGCGAAACGCTCCTGGGGGGTCATGGCGGCGATTCTTCGGGTCCGACGACAAGAACACTACAGACAAAGAGTTTCCTTACCGGTGCGGCAGCGGGCGATTCCGCTACCGTCCACAGGCACGGCGTGAAGCGAAGGCTCTAGGTCCCGGCTGTGGGCGATGCGCGGATCACCGAATATTTACGCAGAAAGCATTGAGTGTTACCAGTCCATGTGTTATACCCACCCGACCAATTGTCATAGCGCCAGCGGAGATGGGGAGGGCCCGGCGGTCCCCTTCGCGGCGGCAAAGGAGGAGTCATGAGCGAGGCGGTAGAGCCGCATCTGGAGGGGCCTTACGGGTCGCGAACCAGGTCGTGCGCCACCGAACTCGTCTGCCGTGACTGCGGGTACCGCACGCCCCTGCTCGACACCGCCTTCAAGTGTCCGGCCTGCGGCGAGGGCCTCGACATCGATTACGACTACGAGTTGGCCGCGGCACGGATCGCCGAGCGCGACCCGGGGGAGCGCCCGAACAACATCTGGCGTTTCGAGGAGCTGCTGCCGATCCTCTCGCGGGACGCCCAGGCCAGGGTCGGCCAGTTCGCCGGCCAGACGCCGCTGATCCACGCCGACCGGCTCGGCGCCGAGCTCGGCCTCAACAAGCTCTATCTCAAGGACGACTCGACCAACCGGCCGACCCTCTCCTACAAGGACCGCGTCGTCGGGATGGCGATCGCCAGGCTCTTGGAGCTGGGCAAAGACGAGGTCGGCTGCGTCTCGACCGGCAACGTCGGCACCGCGGTCGCGGCGCTGGCGGCGAAGGCCGGTGCCGCCGCCTTCATCTTCTACCCGGGCAACATGGAGAAGGGCAAGGCCAAGGCCTGCCGGGCGCTCGGCGCCCAGGTCTGTCAGCTCGACGGCAACTACGACCAGGCCAACCGCGCCTGCCGCGAGCTAGCCCTGACCACCGGCATGGAGTTCGCCAACATCACCCTGCGCCCGTTCTACGCCGAGGGGGCGAAGACGATGGCCTTCGAGGTGGTCGAGGAGCTGGGCTGGGCCGCTCCGGACCACTTCGTGATCCCGGCCGCCGGCGGCACGCTCTCCTCCCGCGTCCACAAGGGCCTCAACGAGCTCGAGCTCGTCGGCGTGGCGGAGACGAGCGGCACCAAGATCAACATCGCCCAGGCCGGGGGCTGCGCGCCGATCGCCAGCGCGATTCTCGACGGTGGCGAGATCGAGCCCCAGACCCCGGAAACGGCTGCTCACTCCCTGGCGATAGGAGCTCCAGGGGACGGCGGGCTTGTGGTGGAGGCGGTGCGCTCCCGAGGTGGCACGGCAGCCACCGCCTCCGACCACGAGATCTTCGCCGCGATCGACCTACTGGCGGCGACCGAGGGGATCCTCACCGAGCCCGCCGGCGGCACCACGATCGCCTCGACCGCTCGGCTCGCCGCGGAAGGAAAAATCGGCGCCGACGAGACCGTCGTCGCGGTGATCAGCGGCAACGGCCTCAAGACCCTCCAGGACCACCCCGAGAAGACCTGGCCGGAGATGGTCTCCTGCGATGTCGAGACGATGGAGTCGGTGCTCAACGAGTTCCGTCGCGAGGCGGCAGAGGTCCACCACTAGCGTCGAGCCGGTGTGGGGGAGGGGTCCGGTTGCCTCCCAGGGGAATTGCGTTCGCCCCCTTCGGGGGCTCCGGATGTTGGAGCGCGGCTAGCGCCGCGCAATAGACAGATTGCATATCGCGGGCTTCGCCCACATTCCCCTGGGAGGCAACCGGACCCCTCCCTCGACAGCGGGGCTCGGGCTGGCGGGTCTTGCGCGGGTCAGCTTCGGTGAGCGCTTGAAGACGCTTCCGCCATCAGGTGCGGATGCGTGCCTCGTCTAAATCCAAATCTCTTTCGATTTGCAGCAGCGTTTGCTGCGGTAGCCGGCCGGCGCCGCGGAGGTCTAGGAGGGCCTCGCGCTCGACGCTGATCAGTTCGCGGCGCAGGGTGCCGTAGTCGACCAGGCGTTGTTCGCGGGCGGCTGCGGCGGGGTCCTCGCCGCCGAGCACGGCCGCGCACATCCGGAAGCGGGCCCGGTAGAGGTCGCGCAGGCGGCGCAGGTGGGCCTCGTCGGCCCGACCCTCCTCTTCGATCTCGTCGATCCGGTCGAGCGCCGCCTGCGCCGCCTCCATCCGCGCCACCGCCTCTTCGTCGCTCCAGCGGCGCGGCTGTTCGACGTGCAGGGCGCGGACCAGGAAAGGCAGGGAGAGGCCCTGGCCGACCAGGGTGATCAGGATCAGGGCGAAGCTGAGGAAGACGATCTGGGGCCGGCCGGCGACCTCCAGTGGCACCGCCAGCGCCGCCGCCAGCGAGACGGCGCCGCGCATCCCGCTCCAGCCGACCACGAAGCGCTGGCCGGCGGTCTCGCCGGCCTGGCTGCCGAGCGCGAAGACGAAGGCGAGGCGGACGCCGATCAGGGCGGCGGCGATCGCCAGCGCCGGCAGCAGCAGCTCGCCGACCCCGGAGGAGCTCGCTTCCAGCGCCTCGACGATCGTCGGCAGCTGCAGGCCGAGCAGCACGAACAGGGTCATCTCGATGGCGAGCAGCGAGACCCCCCAGAAGGCGACCCCGCTGAGCCGGGTGTCGGCGTCGAAGGTGCGCGCCGAGCGGTAGCCGGCATAGAGGCCGGCGACCACCGCCGCCAGGATCCCGGAGACGTGCAGCTCCTCGGCGCCGATGTAGGCGCCGTAGGCGGCCAGCACGCTGAGCACGATCACCAGGCCGGAGTCGGTCTGGTGGCGGGCGAGCAGGTCGAAGAGGGCGCCGACCAGCAACCCGACCGCGATCCCGCCGGCGGCGACCCCGAGGAACTCCAGGCTCGCGCCGCCGAGGCTGAAGGCATCGCCCAGTGCCACCCCGATCGCGATCCGGTAGATCACCAGGGCGGTGCCGTCGTTGATCATCGACTCGCCTTCGACCAGTAGCCGCACCCGCTCGGGGGCGCCGAGGCGGCGGAAGATCGCGGTCGCGGCGGCGGCGTCGGTGGGGGCGAGGACGGCGCCGAGGACCGCCGCCGCGGCCCAGCTCAGCTCTGGCACGAGGGCGTGGGCGATGACGGCGACGACGGCCGCGGTGACGAAGACCAGCCCGACCGAGAGCAGCCCCAATGGCTTCACCACCGCCCGCAGCTCGTGCGGGGAGGTGCGCCAGCCGGCCGCGTAGACGAGTGGCGGCAGGAAGACCAGGAAGACCAGGTCGGGATCGAGTTCGATCTCCTTGACGCCGGGCAGGAAGGCGATCCCGAGCCCGCCCAGCACCAGCACGATCGGCGCCGGCACCTTGGCCAGGTCGGCGAGGCGGACCAGCAAGGCCGCCGCGAGGAGCAGGATCAGTACGTACTCGACGTCGCCCACGAGCACATAACATCGTGTTCCGTGGACGACAGGCTCACTCCCCCGCTGGAAGCGGCAGATCACATCCGCGGCGAGCTGGGGCGAGCGCTGGAGCTGGTCATGTTCGGCGACTTCCAGTGCCCCTACTGCCTCGGCGCCCAGTCGGTGCTGCGACGGGTCCGCGACCGGCTCGGCGACCGGCTCGTCTTCGGCTTCCGCCACCTGCCGATTCCCGAGCGCCACCCGCTGGCGCCGCTCGCCGCCGAGGCGAGCGAGGCGGCGGCCGTGCAGGGTCAGTTCTGGGAGTACCACGACGCGCTCTTCGCCGCGCAGCCGAAGCTCTCACGGGAGACGATGCTGGCGGTCGGCCGCGACCTCGGCCTCGATGTCGAGCGGATGGCGACCGAGATCGACGCGGGCGCTCACCGCGAGCGGATCGAGCGCGACATCGCCTCCGCGCGGGACAGCGGCGCCACCGGGACCCCGACCTTCTTCGTCAACGGCACCCGCCACTTCGGCGCCTACGACGCCTCCTCGCTGGTCGAGGAGCTGGAGGGGTGATCGGCGCTCCGTTCGTCGTTTGTCGGCCTATACCCGACAAACGACGAACGGAGGATCGCGCGGGCGTGGTGAGCTGGCGGGAATCGGCTAAGTTCGCTTCGTGAGGGCGCTGGTCCAGCGCGTCGGCGAGGCTGCGGTCGAGGTCGGCGGCGAGCGGGTTGCCGCGATCGGGCCGGGGCTGCTGGTGCTACTCGGAGTAGCCGTCGATGACAGCGCCGCGCAGGCCGACCGGCTCGCCGACAAGGTCCGCGCCCTGCGCGTCTTCGAGGACGCCGAGGGGCGGATGAACGAGCCGCTCGGCGAGCGCGAGGCGCTCTGCGTCAGCCAGTTCACCCTCTACGGCGACACCCGCAAGGGCAACCGGCCCAGCTTCGTCGCGGCCGCCCCCGGGGAGGTCGCGGAGCCACTCTACGACCGCTTCTGCGAGCGCCTCGGGGCGGCCAGGGGCGTGTTCGGCGCCGAGATGAAGGTCAGCCTCGTCAATGACGGGCCGGTGACTCTGATGCTGGAGGTCTGACCGGCCCCGCGCCGTCGCCGAGCCGAGGACTCAGCGGAAGAGGCGCCACCCTTCGTAGTTGCCGTCGCTCCAGATGTCTCCCTGGGGGGTGATGGAGAAATCGACCCCGAAGATCTCCTCGAGCAGGGAGGTCGGCCCGTTCTCCGGCGATGGGGGCGGGTGGAGCATCATCCAGAGCACGTCGTCGCGCGCGTAGGCGCCGATCGACTCATCCCTTCCCGGGTTCTCCGGGTTGTCCCTGTAGGCGAGATAGACATACTGGGAGTCGCCGCCGAGGTACCCGCCCCAGAACGTCGATTCCCGCTTGCCGGTTTCTTCGTCGGCTTGCATCTGCACCTCCGCCAGCGCGAACTGGTAAGGCGGGGAGGTGTAGCGAGCGAGCGTGATGGCCGCGACGGCGCCGAGCACGAGAATGGCCGTCACCATTAGGGACGGCGCCCAGTTTGGCTCCTTCGCGGCCCGCCGCTTGGCCAGGTATGCGCCGCAGGCAAGAACGGACATCGCCACCGGCCAGGCGAGCCCGGCGGCGTTGAGCGGCCCGACGAGAAGCAGCAGTCCGATGACGATCCCGATGCCTATCTCTTCCTTCAGCGAAAAGGCCCAGCGGGCGAAGGCGCCCCACCCGAGCACCACGAACAGCAGGACCAGCCCGACGAAGGCGGTGATCACGAGCTCCCTGACTCCGGTCACGAGCATCGTCGAGCGGGGAATCGCGTTGAGCCCGTCCTGGATCGGAAAATTCGCCTGCTCGAGGCGCAGGGAGAGGACAACCCCGCCGAGGATGTAGGCGGTGGCGGCGCTGCCAAGCGCGGCGGCGAGCCATTTCAGCCTGCTGAATTCGCCGGCGCTCTCGGCCGCCTTTGTGTAGATCCTCCGGGTCAACTGCCAGTTGGTCACGTTTCTCCTCTTCGCTCAAATTTGCTCCACTAATCATATGTAGGAGCGAGCAGAACTTCCTTGCCGAGGCGGTGTTGAGGAGTGCGGAGCTCGCTCGGGACGGCGAGTCGGACCGGTCGGCTGGCAGGGGAGAGGACATGGACTTGAAGGCGAGGGCGGTCGAGTGCGGCTGCTGCTGGCGGCGGTCGCGGTCGCGCTGATGCTGGCCACGGCGGGTGCCGCGAGCGCCTCGGCCGCGACCTGGAAGGTGACCGAGATCCCCGAGGGCGAAGTCGATGCGATCTTCTTCGGCGCCTCCTGCCCGACCGAGTCGCTCTGCGTGGCGACTGGCACCAACAGCACGGTTGCGACCTCGACCGACCCGGACGGCGGCGCCGCGGCCTGGAAACTCGTTCACCTCGAACCGGTCTTCGTGCCCCCGATTCCGGGCCCGACCATGTAGATTCCGGGCCCGACCATGTACCCGGGGAACGCGCTGCGGGGGGTCTCCTGCCCCTCCGCCTCCTTCTGCGCGATCGTCGGTCCTCAGGGCCACCTCTTCACCTCGACCAACCCGGCGGCCGGTGCCTGGGTGCTGACCGACCTCGGGCTCGAAGCCACCCACATGAACGGGATCTCTTGCGCCTCGCCGTCGCAGTGCGTCGCGGTCGCCAACAACGGCAAGGTGATCGCCTCGGCCAACCCCACCGGCGGCGTCGGGGCCTGGAGCATCGCCAAGCTGCCGGGGACCTTCGACCTGAGCGGCAACGCGGCCCAGATCCTCACCTCGACCAACCCAACCGCGGGCGCGGCGGCTTGGAGCGCGCCGCTGGCCGGGACCGGACTGCCGATCAAGGGCGTCGCCTGTCCCACGGTCACGGCCTGCATCGCGGTCGATAACAACTCCGACATCCTCACCTCGACCGACCCGACCGGCGGCCGCGTCGCCTGGTCGTTCGTCAACGTGATTCCCGCCCCGATCAACGGTAGGGACGAAACCGTCAACGGCATGTTCGCCGCGACCTGCGCGGGCACCCGGCTCTGCCTCGCCGCCGGGACCCGCCGCCAGCTCCTCGTCTCGACCGATCCCTTCGCCGCCGACCCCGAGAAGCGGCCGATCAGGAAGGGCAAGGGCAGGCGCCCCCGGGTGACGATCACCTGGCACCCGCCGAAACGGGTCTCTCCCGTGCGCCGTGGCAAGCGCAAAGTCAGCTTCCGCTTTCGCGCCAGCGGCGAGGTCGCGCGCTTCAAGTGCAAGCTCAACCGGGAGGTCGACGAGAAGCTCACCCGCGGCAGCTACCGTCCCTGCAAATCGCCGCGTCACCACCGGCTGAAGCTCGGCAAGTACACCTTCAGGGTGATCGCGATCGGCCCCACCGGCGACAAGAGCCCACCGGCGACCTTCCACTTCAGCGTCGAATTCCTCCGCGAGCCCGGCCCCGCCGGCACCTGCTCCGGGAACAGCCGGGCGAAGCTGATCGGTCGCGGCTGTGTGACCGGGCGCTGAGCCAGGCTCAGCGGGCCGGGGCCTCGCGCCAGCGGCGGGCGAAGGGCAGGCGCCAGCTGCGCGGCGCGATCAGCTCGTGGACCGGCTCCGGGCCCCAAGAATCGGCCGGGTAGGGCAGCACTGGGGGCGGCTGCTCCAGCAGCGGCGCCGAGACCGCCCAGAGGCGCTCGATGTCGGTGGCGGTGGTGAAGAGGGTGTGGTCGCCCGCCATCGCGTCGCGGATCAGCCGCTCGTAGGCCTCGAGGGTGTCGCCGCGGCGGCCGGTTTCGTCGAGCGAGAACTGCATGCTCGCCTTGTCGAGGACCATCCCCATGCCGGGGCTCTTGCCGTAGAAGGAGAGCGAGACCCGTGAGGACTCGTCGAGGTCGAAGGTGAGGTGGTCGGGGCCGAACTCGCCGACCCGCGAGTGGGGAGGGAACATACTCTGCGGCGGCTCCCGGAAGGCGATCGAGATGATCCGGGTGCTCTCCGCCATCCGCTTGCCGGTGCGCAGGTAGAAGGGGACGCCGCTCCAGCGCCAGTTGTCGACCTCGCAGCGCAGAGCGACGAAGGTCTCGGTCTCCGAGTCGGGGGCGACTCCGGGCTCGTCGCGGTAGCCCTCGTACTGGCCGCGCACCACCCAGTCGGGGTCGAGCGGGCGCAGCGAGCGGAAGACCTTGTTGCGCTCCTCGCAGATCGGTTGCGATGCCAGTCCGGTCGGCGGCTCCATCGCGACGAAGGCGAGGATCTGCATCAGGTGGGTGACGACCATGTCGCGGTAGGCGCCGGTCTGCTCGTAGAAGCCGGCGCGGGAGCCGACCTCGAGCGACTCCGGCACGTCGATCTGGACGTGGTCGATGTGGTTGCGGTTCCAGATCGGCTCGAACAGCCCGTTGGCGAAGCGCAGGGCGAGGATGTTGAGCGCCGCCTCTTTGCCGAGGAAGTGGTCGATGCGGAAGATCTGGTCCTCGTTCAGCGCCTCGTGGACGATCTCGTTGAGGCGGTGGGCGCTGGCGAGGTCGGTCCCGAACGGCTTCTCCATGATCACCCGCGAGCGCTCGACCAGGCCGCTCGCCTGCAGTAGGTGGATGATGTCGGCGGCGGCGGCCGGCGGCACGCTCAGGTAGTGGAGCCGCTGCGCCGCGGTGCCGAGCTCGTTCTCGGCCCGGCTGACCGCGTCGGCCAGGCCGCCCGGCCCGGCGGAGAGGGAGGCGTAAGAGAGCCGGTTGCAGAAGTCGTGCCAGTCCTCCTCTTCGAAGGCGTGACGGGCGAACTCGCGACAGGCGTCCTCGGCGAACTGTCGGAACTCGCGGTTCCCCATCTCGTGTCTCGCCACCCCGACGACCCTGAATTCGGGCATCAGCCCCGACTGGGAGAGCCGCAGCAGGCCGGGGAGGAGCTTGCGCCGCGCCAGGTCCCCGGTGGCGCCGAAGATCAGGATCACGTGCGGCTGCGCTGCGCTCTCGATCGCGGCAGCTTAGCGCTGGGCAGGGGCGAGCGAGAAGCGAACCCCATCGTTTACATTAAAAATCTTGACTTTACGGTACGGAATTGGAATCTTGCCCCGCTACACACCTACTGCAACGAACAGGGCTCGGAAATGGCAAAGGCGTTCAGCGTCGCTTCATGGAACTGCGAACACTGGAAGGAAGGCGATCCCCGTAACGCGAAGCGGATCGAGTTCATCGCCTCCCAGAAGGCCGACGTGCTGGCGCTCTACGAGGTCGAGGGCGCCGAAGTGTGGCGCGACGTAATGGACGGCCTACCCGGCTACTCCTTCTTCATCACCGAGGGGCAGAACACCCAGGAGATCCTGGTCGGGATCGGCCCCAAAGTGACCGCGTTCCTGACCCAGAAGATCGAGTTCCAGAGCCGTGACTCCTACATGCGCCCCGGCGCGCTGGTCACCGTGCGCAGCGGCGGCAAGGACTACTCGCTGCTCTTCGTGCACGTGGCGAGCATGACCGACCCGCGCGGCTTCGGACTGAGGACGGACATGTTCGAACGCGCCTTCTCTTTCAAGAAATATCTCGATAAAGCCGCCCGCGGCAAGGCCAACTTCCTCTTCGCCGGCGACGTCAACACCATGGGCCTCGACTACGTCTACGGCCGCGAGGAGCCGCCGAGCAAAAAACTCCTCCACGGCCGGATAGACGCCGAACAGGAGATCTCATCCCTCTCCTACCAGGCCACCAAGCACGACATGCGCCTCCTCACCAAGACCGCCGACACAACCTGGGGCAGCAAAGGCGGCATGCGCAGCAACCTCGACCACGTCGTCGCCAGCAGCCAGCTCAAATTCAAATCCTTCGCCGGCAAAGAGGTCGAGGTCCGCGGCTGGCCCCAACTCGACGCCCCCGCCGAGCAAAAGAAGTGGATCGAAACCTACTCAGACCACGGGCTTCTCTACTTCGAGGTGCAGAAGGGCTGACCGGAAACGCCGAGAAGGAAAGGGATCTCCCGTGAAAGCCGAAACCCGTGCGAAGCCGTCCAACGCGACCTGGCTCGATGCCGCAAACGTTGAAGCGGAGTGTGACCACCCGCTAGGCAAGGTCGAGATCGCCTGGTACGGAGAAGGGCGCGTAAAGGTCAGCTTCCCCAAGGGGACGCCGGCTGTCATTCGCCAGGCGTACCTCGAGGGCAAGGACAAGGAGCTCATCCTGGAGGTAGCTCCGCGCTAGCGTCGCGGGTCAATCTGACGGTCAGCAGCCCGAGCGCTTGCCGGGCGCGGCGGACAGTGGGCTCGGCGAGGCGTCCGACCCTCTCGTCGAGCCGAAGGCGTTCCTCGGCATCCTTCAGCCATTTCAGCTCGTTGGGCCTCAGCTCGCGGGCGAGCTCACTCGGGTCGGGGACGAAGCTCAAGAGCAGAACCAGGTCCTCTCGCTGGTCGTCCGGGCGACTGTGGACGCGGAGCGCTCTTGCCTTGAGCAGGATGGGGCCAAGGAGGGACGGGCGTAGAACTCGAAAGGGTGGGCCGCCGTCGATCGAGACTTCGACCGACTCGGAACGGCGGAGGGCCTGAGTGCCGCCGGGGATCTGGACGGTCACCTGCTTGCCGAGCGTCCGTGGCGACGCCTTCAGGCCATCGGGGCCGAGAACGTCGATCGTCTGGCCGTCGATCTCGAAGCGCTGGCCGAGCTTCGGGTCGGTCGAGGGTGGCTCGACGAGCTCTCCACCCAACTCATTGATCGCTTGGCCGAGGTGCTCGGTGACGCTCGGCCTGGCCCGCGCATCGCCGAGCAGGTCGATGTCGCTGGTGGGGCGGGGGCTGGCCGCGTGCTCGAAGGCGTGCAGTTGGACCATCAGGCCCCCAACCAGGCACCAGCCCCGCTGTGGTTCGAGGTGATGGGCCAGCTTCGCGACGGCCTCCCAGAGCTTCCTCGCGCTCTCGTCTCCGGGGTGGATCTCGATCGGCGAGACGGTCACAGCGCTTGCTTCAGCATCCGTTCAACCGGTCGATCGCCTTCTTGCCGGCTCTGATCGAGCGGGCATCGGCTTCTTCGGAGAGATCGATTGCGACGGCGGCGAGAGGGGCAGGTCCTCCCGAGAGATGCCAAGCAGGGTTAGGTACGACGCGCAGAAGGACGTTGCCCTCCATGCCTACAGCTGGTTCGAGGGCGTGCTCCCGTTCAATTGGCGCCAGGTCTCCCGCTCGCACGTAGCCATCGATCTCGGCCCCTGCGACAAGGTCGAGGCCGTGGGCCGCCGCGGCGCTGATCCCCGATTTGGCCAGGTCGGGGCGGTCTCCGAGGCGCTTGAGCTCACCGGGATGGGCGAAGAATCGTTTCGGCTCCGCTCGCTGCATCAGGCGGGGCTTCAGCTCGTTGAGCCCTCGCGCCTTGAGGCTTTGACGCACACGCCAGAGCGCCTGTGGCCCCAGCCATGGGGCCTCTTCTCCGGAGGAGATGAATAGGACCCCCCATGCATTCGAGGGCGATAGGGGTCGGCCGGCGGGGCGAGGACTGCGACGGCGATTGGCCACCGCAGCGCCATCAACAAGCCAACGCCCTCCCACTTTGACTCCGGCAAGCTCACCGGAAGCAACCAGTGATCGTGCCCGTGAAGGATTCACTTGCAGTTCTCGTGCAGCCTCTGGGATGGATAGCAATTGCATCTCTCTTAAACCTATCGGTATCGATAGTAATAACTAAAACCTAGCGATAACGCTAGTTATAAGATAACGAGTTTAAACTCGAATTCACAACTGGGAAATAGCTGCGGAAGAAACGCGGGTGCACCTATGCGTCGGCGTGCCGTGCGCGAGCCAGCGTACGCCGCTCGCTAGGTGACCCGCCCACACACGTTGTGAACGCCTGAAGAGGCATCCGGGCCCTCCCAGAGGCTTGTGGTTCTGACGCCCAAGCCAAGGAGGACCCGGATGAAGGTTCACGCTAACGCCGCTCTCGGAC
>Ga0190272_10000327_pt1 | contig 26530 bp, 32 predicted proteins | sample Popmic504T_FD_133746 | JGI IMG/M metagenome (GOLD analysis project Ga0190272, IMG submission 133746) | Populus adjacent soil microbial communities from riparian zone of Shoshone River, Wyoming, USA - 504 T | ecosystem: Environmental > Terrestrial > Soil > Riparian zone | place: USA: Wyoming...
AACACTCCACAACCTCCGCGCCCGCATCGCCCAACGCCTCCTAACACTCACAGCAGCCATCACCCTCAACCACCAACTCGGCCCCCCCACACGGGCCCTCACCAACTACAGCGCCTAAAACCGCGGAATCAACCATCTAGTGCGGTTCACGCGGGCGGGCCGCCGGGCCCGCCCGCGCTCGCCGTTTGTGGCTACTGCTCAGGCGACTCGCAGAGCTTCTGCGGATCACTCTTGCACAGCTTGTAGTTGTTGCCCGGCTCCATCTGGTGGCGGGCGGTGATCGCCGTCGCGACGCCGTTGCCGGCACCGGTCGTGACGACGTACAGCGCACCGTTCTCCCAGTCGCCGAGCCCGCCGAGCGCGGCAGTGGCGCCGGTCACGGCACCCTCCCGCTCGCCGTCGGCTATGCCGACCTTCTTGCCCTTCTCGAAGCCGACGCGCTTGCCCTCGCGCAGGCCGGCCTGCAGCCCCTCGCGGTCGCCGCGACGCTGGCCGCGGACCGCGCCGACGACACGGCCGGCGTTGTAGATCTTGCGGTAGGCGGGTTGGCCGGCCGTGTACTTCGCGGCCTCCTCGGCCTTGCCCTGCGCGATCCCGTCCTCCTTGCCCGAGTCGGACCCCTTGCTGTGGCCGAGCGCGTAGCCGCCGCCCGCGCCGATCACCAGCGCGATCAGACCGGTCGCAACCAGGGCCCCCGTACCGAACCCGGAGCTGCTGCCGCCCGGCTCGGATCCTGCGCCAACACCATCGCTCACGTCGACTCCTCTCGATTTCCACCTGCCAGACGCCCTATTTCGGGTCCGCCACGCCACTCCTTCAGCCATCGCCCGGCCACCTGGCCTCCCATCCCCGCCCTGAAAGCCCGCTTGCGACGCGTTGACTCCCCCTCCCAGCTTGCTAGCCTCTACAAAGCGACGCGGGGTGGAGCAGTCAGGTAGCTCGTCGGGCTCATAACCCGAAGGTCGCAGGTTCGAATCCTGCCCCCGCTATGGCCTTATGGGTGACCTTGGGCGCCCTGACAATGCGTCGTTAGCGTCCGCAGTACACCCTTGGCTCTAAACCCGCCTACCTACCGGGTGAACCGCCGAGAGCCAGACAGCCCATGTCGACTACCGGGCCTCTAGCCTCGTCGCGAAGGAATCCGCAGGTCCCGGCGATGCAGGAGCGGAGATGCAGATCAGTCGCACAAAGGTGCAGAGTCTGCAAGAGCGCACCGGCATCGCGCCACGCCAGAGACATACCTGCTGGATAGCGACTGAGCGTACGGTCGAGGTGCCCAACCAAGAAGATTGCGGCGGCTGGAGCCGTCGGGGCGCCAACGTGATCGCCAAGTCGGCTTAGTAGCGCCTCGGGCACGGCACTCACCTCTCGCTGAGCGACCAGTGCGCCGGTAACGGCATCGAAGACATACACGCCGGGCTCGAGGCCCTCGACCCGTCTATCGACTACGAGATGAAGGTCGAAGGGATGGCGGGCACCTGCGGACGGTATGGGGCGGTGGCTGGCTTGGTAGTTGTCGTCAACCGTTGTCCAATCGCGCAGACGGCTGCTGCGCATGAGCAGAGTAGCCAGCTGGGCGAGCTCGATCGGGCCGAATGCTCGCGAGGAATAGCGGCGCTCCAGAATTTCGGCGAGCTGCGCCGATTCGGCTGTTGTCAAGTGTCCCAGAGGAATGCGCTCGCCATCGAGTTCCGCCTGGGCGGAGATCGCGCGTCCGGTCGGGTGCGGTCGAGCCATGCGCGCCTGGCCCAGATCAGACAGCACTGCGGCAGTCCGTCCATCACTTGGACGCACAGATGGCGACCCTTCCCACCAGGCAACTAGTTCTCCTGCTCGAGTGTTGTCCAAGCGCCGTGAGCGCCCCTCGTCGTCGCACGCCCACAGCTCGTCGTCCTGTAGCCGGACGGTAAGCCTCACAGCACACGTTCCATGTCGGTGAGGATGTCTCGCCGCTTGGCGCAGCCGGGACAGGTGCCGCAGGCGACGTTCCTGACGTGACACGAGTGCGTCCAGCCGAGCACCGCATCGCTGACCCCCGACTCTGTGATCAGTTCGGCACTGTGCATCTCGATGGCAGGAACCTTCACCCGTAACCCTCCCTCTTGAAGGACCATAAGGCGGTCGAGCTGCTCGTAGAAGCTGGCTGTACCGTCGGCATGGCGTCCGTCACTAGCAATCGATCCGACTAGGATCTCGCTGGCACCGCGACCGATGCCCCAGGCGCCGGCCAAGCTGACTAGGAGCTGATTGCGGAACGGCCACCACTCCGGCATGGGGGACTGATCATCGCTCTCGCGTCCGGCAAGCAAACCCGAGCCCACCGCCGAGCAGTCAGCCCGCAACACGTGGTGTTTCAGGCCGAGCTCTCTGCATATCTGGCTCGCCGCCCAAATCTCTCCGCGCGCCGGTAGTTGCCCGTAGTCAATGGTGAGGATCAACGGCGGGCGCAGCCACGCGGCCAGTGCGCTTGACTCAAGGCCGCCTGAGAGCAGCAGCAGCTGCATAGCCGTTTCCCTTCAGACCCATGCTCGCCCACAGTGCGCGATAGACCGCTGAAGACAGGTCGTCGACGATTTCGGCGCCGCTACCGCGCACCATTTTTAGTCGATCGTCGTCCGTATGCTCGGTGTAGACGATCACCGGGATATCGTCACGGCGAGCCCAGCCGGACTCGAACAGCACGCCTGAGTCGACATCGTCGAGAAGGGCCAGCATGGCCGTGCAGGAGTCCAGACCATCCAGATCCTTCTTGGCCACCTCGTCGGCTCCAAGGCCCACGTCGTGCAGTGGGGAGAAGACCGTTCCGCCTAGCCCGAGCAGACTCTCGCGCACTAGCTCGACTAGCCAGCGTTGGGAGAGCGTAAAGAACGGGCCGGCAAGGTAGACCTGACCCTTCTGCGGCACGAACTCGCCGTCCGGGACATCAAAGTCCTCGGGCCCTGGCTGCCAACGCTGCTGTCCGCACCAAAGTGAGGCCAAGTGCGAGCCGACCCGCGCTGCCTGTACGGGGTCCATGAGCTCCTGTGCCCACGCCCAGGCAAAGCCCGCGGCGAAAACGTCGCCCGAGCCGATGGGCCACACCCGTGAGGTCGGCCATAGTCCGACCTCCTCTTGACCATCCGTGGTGGTGACCAGAGACCCACGTGCGGCGCGCTTAGTCACCACGACCTCCGCTGGTGTGCTCTCCAGCAGGCTCCTAGCTGCAGTAGCCAGATCAATCTCCCCAGTCATTGACTGGGTCTCCGCCGAGTTGGCAACTAGCGCCAATCGGTCAGCCTTAAGTCCAGAGAAATCTGGCCGTCCGAGGTCTCTAGGCTGCTGTGGGTCGAATACGAGACGCTCAACATCGGTCGTCGTGGCCGCCTCGACCATTCCGAACACCAAGCCCGCTGTGCCCGTAAGGTGGACCGTCGGGGCCTTGGCGTTCGGGCCCCGTAGGGTGGGAGCGCTGAGCGGGGTCCAGTAGTCGAAAGCCACCGGCTCAGATCGCTCGACCCAGTCCACCGAGACCTTGAGACCGGAGGCCATGGCCTCGGCTTGATCGCGCAGGCTTGCGTCGATGGCGGATTTAAGGACTAGCTCGGGACAAACGCGCTGTAGCACGGCTGCCGCCCGCATCCCAGAGCCGGCCATCGTTTCGTCAAGTGGCTCGCGGCACGTCTCTAAGTAGGTCCCGCCGGAGATCTGCATCAGGCGGGGCGCACGTCGATCTGGATGTTGCCGCCGTTCATCTGCTTGACCTCTGCCTCGTAGCTGAAGCCGTCCTGGATGCAGCGCAGTAGATCGGCGATGCGAGTGATCAAGGAACCCACGACGTTGTCGCTGTCGTCGATCAGGTGAATCACCATCGGTGGTCCGGAACCCAGTACAACCCGCAAGACGTCACCAACGGCGAGATTGTTCGCGGCTGGCTGGGGTGAGGCGATCGAGGTCTGGAACCTCAGCTGGTCACATGGAATGCGGTCATCGCTCGGTCCGAAGCCCCCGCCAGGCCCACCGCCTCCGCCTCCACCGCTCATGTCGCCTCCTCATTAGCCATCGGCCCATGTTGGGATGCTATACACGAACTCGAGCCCTGTGATCTCGCTAGGCGGCCCGCCCGGCACCGGCCCCCAACAGCATCGACTGCGCGCGCCCTAGGGCCTGCATCTGATCCCACATGCACGCGTCCAGCGCTGCAGCGGTCACGCGGCCAATCTGCGCGACTGTGCAGAAGGCCCGCTCGAAGCGGGTGTAGTCACGCGGCAGGCGCCAGTGCGGTGAGAAGAACCCTGCAGCAACGCCAGCGCGCTGCACGTGGATGTCAATGACTGCAACTCCATCGCAGCCGGTCCAATTACGCACTACCCATGAGGCTGTCTTGGGGCCAATACCGGGAAAGGTAAGCAGGAACTCACGCAGCTCGATCGGCTCCGTGGGCGGAACGGGGTTGGCGCCGATGATGGTCAGCGCGGCGCTCACCCTCGCCGCGCGCTGTGCAGCGAAGCGGTAGCGAACCGGGCGTGGGCGGCCGGCGATGAGCAGCGGCTTGCGTAGGCGGGCAGCGATCGCCTCGCGATCACTATCCGGATGTAGGAGTCCCGCGTCGCGCAGGCTCGCGAAGGCAGCCAGTCCAATCTCGGCAGGGATGCCGTGGCCCCCGAGGATGCACGCGGCCACCTCCTCAGCCAAGGTCGCGCCGAGTCGGTAGCTAGGCGGCTCGCCGAGGCGCCTGGTCTGCTCGATCCAGTACGCGGTGGTGCCTAGCTCGTGGATCTCCCCCCATCCGAAGCGGAGTCGCTCGCCGTCGATCACGATCTCCACCATCTCGCCTCGTGGATCGACTGATAGCGAGGGTAGCCGCGTCAATTGGTGGCTCATCAATCGACCTCCGTGGTCTTGGCTAGTTCGTCCAGGCTGATATCGAGCGGATTGGCCAGAGCCGCGACAAGGAAGAAGGACGGAGCAACGGTCCGATGCTGCTCGACCCTGCGCAGGGTGTCCACCGACACATCGGCGCTGCGCGCCAGCTGCTCTTGGCTGAGGCTCAGTTGCTCGCGCGTCTCGGCCAACAGGCGGCCGAGACGCTGCGCCCGCTCACGCTGGTGTTCATCGGCTTTCGGCCTACCCACGGCATTTAATACTAGGATTTTAATACGACCAAGTCAATGACCTTCGTGTGCGTGCGAGCATCTAGATGTGGCCTACGCGGTCAAGGAGATCTTCTATTCGCTACAGGGCGAGGGCGCGCAGGTCGGGCGTCCGTCAGTGTTCTGCCGCTTTGCCGGCTGCAACCTCTGGACCGGTCGGGAGGAGGACCGCGCTGCGGCCACCTGCAGCTTCTGCGACACCGATTTCCGCGGCGTCGATGGCGTTAACGGCGGCCGCTACCAGTCGGCCGCGGCGCTGGGCGATGCCATCAGTTCCCTATGGCCTTCCGAACTGCCCGGAACCGGATGGGTGATTTGCACGGGTGGAGAGCCCCTGCTACAGCTCGACGCCGCGCTCATCGAGGAGTTGCACATGCGTGGCTTTGCCGTGGCCATTGAGACCAACGGCACCTTATTGGCACCCCCCGGCCTCGACTGGATATGTGTCTCGCCGAAGGCCGGGGCACCTCTGATTCAGCGCTCCGGAGACGAGTTGAAGGTGGTCTTTCCCCAGCCCGAGATCTCCCTCGATGAGCTAGAGTCCCTTGCTTTCGAGCACCGTTTCCTGCAGCCCATGGATGGGTCCAACCTGTCTGCCAACACACACGCGGCCGTCGAGTACTGCTTGGATCACCCTGTATGGCGGCTAAGCCTGCAGACCCACAAGATCCTGGAAATCCCGTGAGCGGCGTGTTCGAGTTGGAGCGCTCCTACCGCTTCGAGGCCGCGCACTACCTGCCTCGGGTCGCTGAGTCGCACCCGTGCCGGCGCCTGCATGGTCATAGTTTCCGGGTCGACGTCACCGTGACTGGGCGCGCAGGCGGGGAAAGCGGTTGGGTGATCGACTTCGCTGACATCGATGCCGTTGTCAGCCCGGTGTGTGCCCACCTCGATCATCAGCTGCTCAACGACATCGTTGGTCTTGAGAACCCCACCTCTGAGGTAGTAGCCGGCTGGCTGTGGGAGCGTCTCGTCCCTGGACTGCCGGGTCTATCAGCGATCCGAGTCGCTGAGACCCCGTACTCCGCGTGTACCTATCGGGCTTCGGAGCAGCTGTGAGCAGTGTCGGTGCAGAGCCGCCTTGGAGGCTTCAGGCGCCAGGTCCATCGCATCGCTGTGATGGTCGCCGGCTCGATGAGGCAAGCAGCTAAAGGGCGACGAGCTCACGTTCGGGCTTGTTGGGTGTTCCGAAGTCAAAGCCGAACACGGCTTGGCCGTCGAGTGCTTGGGCGAGTCGCCGGATCGTCTCGGTGCTGGTTCTATGGTGGCCGCTCTCGATGCGGGAGATGACCGATGGGGTGGTGCCCATTCGCTTTGCGAGGTCGCGTTGGGATAGGCCGAGCTTGGCGCGGCGCATGATGACTACGCGGGCCAGCTGCTCGAAGGGCTCGAGCCGCTCCGCTGCATCTCGATAGCTGGCGCTCTTTGAGCGCTTGCGCTCGACGTCGTCAGCAACGTTTGCCCCGATGGGGCTGTTCTTGGCCATGCCGCCTGCTCTTTCTCAGCTTGCGATCGACATGTTAGCAATATTGCGAATACGCGATCGCCTGTCTAGGGCGCGTCACGACCAGCTGCCCTGGGTGGGCGGCGTGGGTTGGCGTCCATCCGCGCTTTGAAATCGGCCCAGCGTTCGCGAGCGATCTCGATTTCGCGCTTTGGGATCTTGGTCGATCGTTTCGCGAAGGCGTGGAGGAGCACGATCAATCGGTCAGAGCGCCGGTAGAGAACGCGGTAGTGGCTCCGGCCGTAATGGCAGCGCAACTCGCGCAACTCGCCCTCGACCTGCGAGCTATGGGGAAACGGTAGATGGGGAATCTCGTCGCTCAGCAGGTTTAGGCGGTCGACTTGGTTGTCGAGCGCGACCTGTGTCTCAACGGCGAGCTCGTCGATGAAGTCTCGGACGGGCTCCCGTCCGTCGGCGGCGCGGTAGTAGACGGCTCGCAAGGCTCTCATCGGGACGCAGCATATAGGCTGTGCGGGCGATCCTGGGTGGCGCCTCAATTGAGCATGGCTAGCGGATCTCCGCGGCCCACTCGATCGGAACAAGCGGGTCGCCCATAAGGGCGAATCGTTCCCCCGCTATTTCGCGAAAGCCCTGCGAATCGCAGGACTTTCGTCTTTCTAGATGGTGTGCCAGAAGGCGCAAAATCGTGGAGTGGGCAACCGAGGGCAACAGCTAGCGTGTAACCGGGCCTTGCTGCGTTCGCTGACGCGCGTGAGCGATCTGCTCCGCGATGATGATCGGGCAGCCGGTCGGGCTAGAATTGCTGCCATGACGGCGAAGGAGAAACTGCGCGAGCTTGTAGATGAACTCAGCGAGGCGGAGGCTGCCGCTGAGCTCAAGCTGTGGTCTGCGCGCCGCAGTGGGCTGGTCGCACTGATGGAGTCCGCGCCGGTTGACGACGAGCCGTTCACCGACGAGGATGAGGCGGCGCTTGCCGGTCCTACGACGAGCTTGCCGCTGGCGGCCAGACGGTGACGGTTGACGAGTTCCGTCGCCAGGCGTGAGCGCAGCCTGGCGGTCCGAGCTTGCGCCGCGCGCAGCGCGACCTACGGCGCCTCGACCCTCCGGTGACGCGACGGGTGCTGGATGCAATCGCAGGGCGACACCGGCAATTATCAGGTCGGTTGCTCTATCTACTCGCCCGACCGGACGCGAAGAGATGCGTCGATGTGAGTAAGAAGATTTGCGCGTGTGATACGGGTCCATCCCACATCGCCAGGAAGCAAAGAAGAGGAGACGGCGATGAGGCAGGTTGGTAACTTTCCGCAACGTGCGCCGAGGCTCGTCATGGGGTTTACAGCAGTCGTTTACGCGGCATTGGTGCTAGTTCTCCCGTTTCTCGGCGATGTCGGGGTGCCGACGGTGCTAGTTGCGATTCTGTGGATCGGAGGGTCGTATGTCGCGGGCATGCTCGCGCCGTGGCATCTGATGGCCTTCATCCCGATTGCAGCGGCGGTCGTATTCGTGATCATCATTATGCGGGAAGCTGCGCTTGACTCGGAGTTCTTCGCTGATCCCCTGTCGATCATCGCCATACCGCCGCTCGCCGCCGGAGAGCTGCTGGCCCTGTACTTCGGGTCGGAGAGGGTACGTTCCCGGCGGCGGCGAGCGTACCCCGATCGATGACGAACATAGCTTGGCTGCGGGGCGGTCTCCTCATGGGAAGCTGGCGAAGGAGGCTTCCGACTAGACCATTGCGCTAGCCCGAGCCCCCCGTCGCTTCTAACTGGGCATTCTGTCCGTCCCGGGTTTAGCTTCGTCGGGAGGATGGCGACGATCGGCAAGTCGTGGAGCAAAGCGGCGGTGAGCTGTCCGCGTCCCGAGCACGCTGGCTCGCGGGTGCGCCTCGACGGCCGCTACGGCAAGGCGGGCCACCGTCGCCAGCTCTACCGCTGTGTGCCGCCACGGCCAGCTGGTGGCCGATTGGGTCGAGGTCTTTGCCCCCGTCGTCTTTGAGCCGCACCGTCCCGGCGTTTGGCCCGAGGCCGGGTCGCTGTTGCTCGACGACTTGCCTTTCTCGGTCCGCGATCCCGCCACCGGGCGATTTCGGATCGCCTTCCGGGTCTTCTGCGCGGCCGGCTTCGAGCACGGACGCCCGAGGCTCTGGCGCCTCGAGGCCTTCCCCGACGCCTCGCAGGCCAACTGGGAGGCGTTTTTGGGTGTCCTGGAGGGCGCTCCGGGGCGCGTCGTTTGCGACAGCCACTCGGGACTCACCGGAGCCGTTCGCGCCGCCTTTCCCGGCGCCGAGCTCTACCTCTGCGAGTGGCATCTGCGTCACGCACTGGAGCGGCTGATGGCGAAGATTCGCAAGAGCGAGGAGCACCGCGCCGCGATCGACATCCTCCTGCCGCGGGTCGAGGCAGCCTTCACCGGCCCGGCGTTTTGGGCGCCCTTTCTCCGCGACGCCCATGCCGCCGAGATCCCGCGCCTCTCCGACTGGCTCGACAACGCCGGGCGCGTCGTCTCCGAGCAGTTCGCCCGTCGTGGCCTGCGCAGCCAGCGGCCCGCCGACATGCCACTCTCGACCTCGCCCTTGGACGGCCTCATCGAGCCGATCCGCGCCGCTCTGCATCCGCGCCGCTACGGGCTCAAGAACCGCGAGCGCACGAACCGGCTGCTCTTGTTGATGCAGCTGCAAGCCAACCGCCAGGACGACGTCCTCGCCTACGCCAAGAGCATCCGGGCATGGCTGGAACCCAACGGCGGGCGCCCGCAGGTCGCCCGCCGCGCTGTCACCGACCCCGGCGGCCTGGCCTCGCTGCGCTGAGCGCCTCAAAACGCTCTACGAGAAGCGACGGGGGGGGCGACGCCTACGCGTCCGGCCGGCACTGCTCGGCGCCGCCGGTCAGCCCGTCGACCAGCGCCGCGGTGTTCGACTGGATCGACTCGATGTAGGTCGCGCCGTCGGAGTCCGCCGGTCCGAGCGTGTCGGCCCACAGCGGCCGTCCGACGGTCGCGCCGGTCTCGCGCGCGACCGCGCGCTCGAGCTTCGGGTCGATCGAGCTCTCGGAGAAGATCGCCTCGATCTGCTCGCGTTCGATCTGGTCGACGAGCTTCTGCGTGTCCCCAGCCGACGGCTGTGCCGCGGTCGACCGCGACGGGATCAGCGCACCGACGACCTCGATGCCGTAGCGGTCGGCGTAGTAGCCGAGCGCGTCGTGGGTGGTGACGAGCTTGCGCTGTGCTGGCGGGATCTCGTCGATGCAGGCGGCGACGCTGCGGTCGAGGCGGCGCAGCCGCTCCGTGTAGGCGCGGGCGTTGGCCTCGTAGGCCGCCCGGCCGTCGGGATCGGCCGCGATCAGCGAGTCGCGGATCGCCGCCACGACGGCGATCGCGTTGCGCGGGTCCTGCCACCAGTGCGGGTCGGCATTCTCGCCGTGATGGGCGTCCTCCTCCGCGTGCTCGCTGCCATCGGCGTGCTCGTGCGGCCCGCCCTCGATCCGATCGACGGTCTGGATCAGCTCGACCGCCGGCGCATCGTTGCCGGAGCTCTCGATCACGTCGCCGAGCCACTCGTCGAGCTCGCCCCCAGACTGGAAGATCGCGTCCGCCGACGCGAGCGCCTCGACGTCGCTCGGGCGCGGCTCGTAGCCATGCGGGTCGGAGTTCGGCTGCAGGATCTGCTCGACGCCGACGCGGTCGCCGCCGACCGCGCGGACGAGGTCGGCGACCTGCGTCGTCGTGGCTACGACGGTCACGTCCGCGCTCCCGGCAGAGGACGACGAGTCGTCGCCGCAGCCGCTCGCCGCTAGCGCCAGCACGGCAACGACGACGGACATGGCGGAGATCGATCGGCCGGTTCGCATGGCCGCAGAGCTTAATGAGAATGATTCTCGTTTGTCGTGCCGTCGTCCGAAGCGGTAATGAGTCCGCTTCCTTGCCCTCCCGCGTAGCCTGAGCCATAGGGCATGGGCCACGACCACTCACACCACCATCACGCCGCCGCGCGCGAGGGCGACCACAGCCGCCTCTGGATCGCGCTCGGCCTGATCCTGGCGCTGATGGCCGGCGAGGTCGTCGCCGGCATCGTCGCGGGATCGCTGGCGCTGCTCTCCGACGCCGCGCACATGCTCACCGACGCCGCCGCGATCGCGCTCGCGCTGTTCGCCGGCCACCTCGCCAAGCGCCCGCCGCGCGGCGGCTACACCTACGGCCTGCGCCGGGCCGAGATCCTCTCAGCCCAGGCGAACGGCGCGACACTGCTGGCGCTCGCCGCGGTTATCGGCTTCGAGGCGATCCGGCGGATCGTCGACCCGCCGTCGGTCGAGGGCGGGCTGGTGCTCGCGGTCGCGCTGATCGGCGTCGCCGTCAACGTCGCCGCGACCTGGGTGCTCGCCGGCGCCAACCGTGACAGCCTCAACGTCGAGGGCGCCTACCAGCACATCCTCACCGACCTCTTCGCCTTCATCGCGACGGCCGTCGCCGGCGCCGCGATCCTGCTGACCGGCTTCGGTCAGGCCGACGGCATCGCCGCGCTGATCGTCGCCGCGCTGATGATCCGCGCCGGCTGGGGCCTGCTGCGCGACTCTGGGCGAATACTGCTCGAGGGCGCGCCGCCCGGTATCGACCCAGGCGAGGTGGCGGCGGCGCTGGCCGCCGAGCCCGACGTCGTCGAGGTCCACGACCTCCACGTCTGGGAGGTCACCTCCGGCTTCCCGGCGCTGACCGCGCACGTGCTGCTTGAGCCCGACTGCGACTGTCACCAGCGCCGGCGCGACTTCGAGCTGCTGCTGCACGACCGCTTCGGGATCGACCACACGACGATCCAGGTCGACCACGCTCATGGAGAGCAGGGTCCGATCGTGCTGGAGCGGAGCGGGCTGGAAGCCGGCGAGGGCTAGGCGTCGCGGTCGCGACCGCGACCGCCGCGGCCGCCGCCAACGCGCTCGACGGCCTTGCTGGCGTCGACGTAGGGCAGCAGACCGACCTCGCGAGCGCGCTTGACGGCGCGCGCCATCTTCGACTGATCGCGACGGCTGAGGCCGGTGACACGGCGCGAGCGGATCTTGCCGCGCTCGGTGATGAACCGCTGCAGCAGCGCGATGTTCTTGTAGTCGATCTTGTCGATCTCCTCGCGCGGGAGCTTCGAGTAGCGCCGGGCCTCGCCCTTCAGGGAGGGCTTGCCGCGCTTGCGATCCTTGGTGTTGCTTCGTGCCATCGGCCGGTAAGGGTACAGAGCCGGCGCTTTCGCGTCGGTCCGCCCCCGCTGCTTCCATTCCACAAATCGGCCAGAGCAAGGTAACTCGCGTGTTCGCGGCCGTCGTCGCCGCGCTCGCCCTGGCCGCGGTCGTGGGGATGGCGCTGCTCTGGCCGGGCGACATCGACACCAAGGTCGGCGAGGCGATCGTCACCAAGTCGGACACCGCCACGGTGATGTCGGTCAGCGAGTTCGCCTGCTCCGGCCTGGAGACCGACGTCTGTCGCGAGGTCAAGATCCGGCTCGAGAACGGCGAGGACAACGGCGCCGTCAAGTCGCTCGTGCTCGACAATGGCACGATCGACCCCGACGTCTCGGAGGGCGACGAGCTGCGCGTCGTCAAGAACGTCGTCCCGCCCGGCGCCGATCCCGTGCCCGGCCGCGAGTACTCGATCTCCGACTTCGACCGCCAGGGACCGCTGCTGCTGCTGGTGCTGATCTTCGCCGGTGTCGTCGTGCTGTTCGGCCGCTGGCGCGGGGCGATGTCGCTGGTCGGGCTCGGCTTCAGCCTCGCCGTCGTGCTCGTCTTCATGGTCCCGGCGATCCTCGACGGCGAGAGCACGCTGGCGGTGGCGATCGTCGGATCGGTCGCGGTGATGCTGGCGACGATCCTGCTCGCCCACGGCGCGGGGCCGAAGAGCCTGGCGGCGATCGTCGGAACGGCGGCCTCGCTGGTGGTGACCGTCGGGCTCGCGGTGCTTTTCACCGACCTGACCCACCTGACCGGGCTCGCCAGTGAGGAGGCGACGTTCCTGCAGATCAACGACGCCGGCGTGTCGCTGCGCGGGCTGCTGCTCGCGGGGATGATCGTCGCGGCGCTGGGCGTGCTCGACGACGTGACGATCAGCCAGTCGTCGACCGTGCTGGCGCTGCGCGCCGCCGACCCAGGTCAGAGCTTCCGCGAGCTGTTCAAGCGCGCCATGGACGTCGGCCGCGACCACGTCAGCGCAACCGTCAACACGCTCGTCCTCGCCTACGTCGGCGCTTCGCTGCCGCTGCTGCTGATCTTCAGCTCGGGCCAGATCGGCTTCGTCGACGCGGTCAACCTGGAGATCATCGCCAAGGAGATCGTGGCGACGCTGGTCGGCTCGATCGGCCTGATCGCGGCCGTCCCGATCACGACCGCCCTGGCGTGCGTGCTGGCGCGCCGGATGTCCGCCGGCGAGCTCGCCGCGGTCGAGCCGCACGGCCATTCACACTGAGCGGCCTCGTGGAGTCCGATCCTCTCCTGCTTGGCGCCGTCGCGATCTGGTGCTTCACCGTCGCGCTCGTCGGCGGAGCCGTCGGCCTGGTGTTCGGCAACATCCGCCTGCCGGCGATCGTGGCCGTCGCCTCGGGCCCGGCGGCCGGCGCGGGCGCCAACGTCGGCATCTCGGGGATAGCGGCGACGGCGGCGGCGATCGTCCACATTCGCGCCGGGCGGATCGACTGGCGCGTGTTCGCCTGGATGGCCCCGCCCTCGATGGTCGGCGCGGTCGCCGGCGGCTACGCGTCGGGGCTGCTGCCGGACACCGTGCTGCTGATCGCGATCGGCGCGACGCTGCTCTATTTCGGCGTGCGGATGCTGTGGCCGGGCAAGCGCACGCGACCGCGCCGCGACGAGCAGGCGGGGCCGAGCATCGCCGGAATCGTGCTCAGCGGCCTCGGCATCGGCGTCCTCGGCGGCCTGATCGGCCTGATCCTCGGCGCGCTGCGGATGCCGGCGCTGCTGCGCTGGGTCGGCGGCAGCGCCCATCAAGCCGTCGGCACGAACCTCGCCGTCGGCGTCTGCGTCGGCGTCGCCGGCGTGCTCGGCCACTCGCCGGCGGGCGTCGACTGGGATCTGCTGGCGATCGGCGGAGCCGCCTCGATACCAGGCGCTCTGCTCGGCTCGCGCCTCACCGGCCGGCTATCGGAGCCGGCGCTGCTCCAAGGAATCGGCGCGATGCTCGTCGTCGCCGGCGGCGCGATGCTGGTTCAGGCAGCGCTCTGAGCGCTGCGCTCGGGCATCCAACCGGTTGGGAAGGCCCTGGCGGGGATGTCCGCCGGCCCGCGCTCGAACCAGGCGTCGACGAGCTTCTCCGCCGGCCGCCCCTCGATCAGCGGCCGCACGTCGCCGATCTGCAGCAGCAGATGCAGCGAGGAGCCGATCTGGTAGTCGACGGCCGTCGGCTCATCGCCGCCTACGACGCCGCCCTCGATCAGCTCGTCGACGATGTCGAGCTGCTCCGGGAGCTTTGCCAGGTCCTCCGCCAGCCCCACGGCCGTGATCCCGATGTAGCGCCACGCCCCACGCGCCAGCTTGATCGCGAAGTCGGTCCCGGCGGGGTCGAGCGGACCCGCTCCCGCGAACGTCCCGAGCGCCTCGGGCCGGAAGTGCAGCGCCCCGAAGGTCAGGTTGCGTCCTGCGGTCTGCAGGTCCTCGGCGATGCCGCGCTCCGCCTCGCGGATCGCCGCCGCGACGGCGCCCGGATAGAGATCGGCGTCGTCGACCAGCTCGTCGAGCTTCTCGAAGATCGCCGTGGTCCCGTGCACCGGCTCGTCGTCGACCAGCAGACCCGGAACGGTCCGGTTGCCCGCGCCGTAGATGCCCTCGATCATGTCGCCGTGCTGACCCGAGACCATGTCGACGGTCTCGTACTCGAGCCCGTGGCGGTCGAGCACCGCCGTCACCGCGAGACAGGGATGCGAGAACGGAACGACGTGCAGGACGAGCTTCGGCTGATCGGACATGGGCGGAAAACTACCCCACGACTAGCGCCCCGTCCCCCACCCGTCTAACATCCGCCCCCTCGGGGCGTGGCGCAGTCTGGTAGCGCACTCGGCTGGGGGCCGAGCGGTCGCTGGTTCAAATCCAGTCGCCCCGACTAGGTGGAGCCCGCTTGGGGAGCGGGCTCCGGCGTAGTCGCATCACCGCCATGAAGTTCAGTTCAGCCTGGCGGTACCACTGGAAGTACCGGGTCAATTCCCGTAACGCTTCAGTGCCCTACCGACCGCCTGACCGCCTACCTTGTGGCGATGGATTCGAGCACCACTAGCGATCGCGTATTGACGCTCGTCGACGGGGCATTCGCCGAGTTGGCCGATCCAGCGCAGCCCCTTTCAGGGACCATGGCTGAGGCGATAAGAAACGCTCGGCTGCGCGGCGACTTCGACAACCTCCACTGGCTCGTACTGGAGATGCATCCGCCGGTGATACCGAGCCTCGACGCCAGGCGCTTGAGGAGGCCGTGAATCACTACGGCCCGAGGAATTTGAGAGGCGTCGTCGCCGGCTTGGCGAGATTTACATGGCCCGACGGACCACCGCCTACCCCGTCGATAGCGAAGACGGAAGTGTGCAGATGGTTTCGGGTTATGGCGCTGCCCGTCCCCGAGATCGAGGTCCAGATCGAGTTCCTAGAGCGCGCAGTTGACGACTTCTCAGTCGAATCTCGATCTCGTAGCCGCGATAGGTCGAGGGCTCGATCAAGGCTCTTGCGGCCGATCGACAGCGGCCCTCCTGATCAGAGTTCGTCCGGCGTCACAACGAGCCCAAGCCGATCCGTGCCACGGCGCAGGCGACCATCGACCGTCACAAGGCGGCAGCCGAGGATCTGTGCGAGCGCGACGTACTCGGCGTCGTATGTCCGCCCCCACCCCATCTCAGTGGCAAGCATCCAGGCATTTCGCCCGAGGCCCGCGGGGTTCTCGCTCCGGATCGACGCCCCGCAGAGGCGATCGTGCAGGACGTCCGCACGGTCGTAGCTCATGGTCCCTTTGAATGCCTGAAGGTGCAGGTTGGCCCTGACCTCGGACCACATCAGAGGCGGCGCAACGAGATCCTCCCCGAGGTCCTTGAAGCCGTCGGCCCTCGCACACGCCGCCGTGGCGGCGCTCGCGTCGATGACGAGCATCAGCGTCCGGCGCGAACTTCGTCCAGGCCGGCTACCCAGTTGGGCACGGGCGTGCCGTCCTCGAAGGTCCGCCAGGACTCCGGGAGTCCCACCATCTCCGGCTCCGGGTTGCTCGACGTGCGCTCGACGACGATCCGCGCGGCGGCGGCCTCGGCCTCCGACAGCTCATCGACCTGCGCCCGCAGTTTCTCCTTGGCGGTCATGCCCCGATTCTACCCCGCCTTGCCGCTGCTTCCAGGGTGCGACGGCGCTGGTGCAGAGCCGTCGCAAATCGGGCCGCGGTACCAGCCGCGGTACCGACCGCATCGTCCTATGGCTCCCCCGTGTCCCCAACCGGGAACGCAGAGAACGCCGGAGACGCGAGCCGACGCATCTCCACCCCTCCCCCGTCGGCTTGGGGGCCGAGCGGTCGCTGGTTCAAATCCAGTCGCCCCGATATCCGTCAGGTCAAGCGGACGCCGCCGTCCTCGGTGACCGTCCAGTGGGGGTTGTGGGCGATCTCCCAGGGGTGGCCGTCGGGGTCGATCATGACGGCGGAGTAGCCGCCCCAGAAGGTCTCGGCGGGCTCGCGGGCGATCGTGGCGCCGGCGGTGCGGGCCTCCTCGATCGCGGCGTCGACCTCGGCCGGTGAGGCGAAGTTGAGCGCGAGCGTGGTCCCGCCCCAGCCGCCGGTGTCCTCGACGCAGCTGTCCTCGGCGAGGCGGGCGCGATTCCAGAGGGCGACAACCATGTCGCCGGCTTGGAAGAAGACGACATCGTCGTCGGGCGCCGCGCCGGTCGTCCAGCCGAGCGCCTCGTAGAAGGCGCGCGAGCGGCCGAGGTCGCGAACGCCGAGCGTGATCAGGCTGACTCGCTGTCTCATGTCCGGCAGTATGGTGCCCGAGGCGTCGAGAGAGAGGGAGCAACGGATGGCAAGCGTGGACCAGGTGGCGAACAGCGAGCGGATCGCGACCGGCGACGGGGTGCTGTTCAACCCGCGCACCTACGACGGCGCCGGGCTCGATCCCGAGTCGCGGCGGATCATGCTGGCGACGATCGAGTTCTTCGAGTCGCGCGGCAAGGCGACACTGAAGGAGCACGACCACGAGCGCCGCTGGTACTCCGACTTCCTCGAGTTCGTCGCGCGCGAGCACGTCTTCGCGACGCTGCTCACCCCCACCGCCGAGGCCGGCGGCGACAGCGACAAGCGCTGGGACACCAGCCGGATCTGCGCATTCAACGAGATCACCGCCTTCTACGGCCTGCCCTACTGGTACACCTGGCAGGTCTCGATCCTCGGCCTCGGGCCGATCTGGCAGAGCGGCAACGCGGCCGCCAAGCAGCGCGCGGCGAAGCTGCTCGACGAGGGCTCGATCTTCGCCTTCGGCCTCTCCGAGCAGCAGCACGGCGCCGACATCTACTCGACCGACATGGTCCTCACCACCGAGGGCGACGGCTTCCGCGCCAGCGGCGCCAAGTACTACATCGGCAACGGCAACCTCGCGGGCATGGTGTCGGTGTTCGGCCGCCGCGCCGACGTCGACGGCCCAGAGGGCTACGTCTTCTTCGCGGCCGACAGCCAGCACCCGGCCTACAACCTGATCAAGAACACCGTCAACTCGCAGTCCTACGTCAGCAACTTCGAGCTCGAGGACTACCCGGTCCGCGCCGAGGACGTGCTGCATACCGGCCCGGCTGCCTTCGACGCCGCGCTCAATACCGTCAACGTCGGCAAGTTCAACCTCGGCTTCGCCTCGATCGGGATCTGCGAGCACGCGCTCTACGAGGCGATCACCCACGCCGACGCGCGCGTCCTCTACGGGATGCGGGTAACCGACTTCCCGCACGTCCGCCAGGCGTTCACGGACGCCTACGCGCGCCTCGTCGCGATGAAGCTGTTCGCCGACCGCTCGATCGACTACATGCGCTCGGCGAACCCCGACGACCGCCGCTACCTGCTCTTCAACCCGGTCACCAAGATGAAGGTGACGACCGAGGGCGAGCGCACGATCGACCTGATCTGGGACGTGATCGCCGCCAAGGGCTTCGAGAAGGACATGTACTTCGAGATGGCGGCGCGCGACATCCGTGCGCTGCCGAAGCTCGAGGGCACCGTCCACGTGAACATGGCGCTGGTCCTGAAGTTCATGGCCGCCTACCTGTTCGACCCGGCCGAGTACGATGCCGTGCCCACGCGCGACGACGCCGCCGACGACGAGTTCCTCTTCCGTCAGGGACCGGCCCGCGGGCTGAGCAAGATCCGCTTCCACGACTGGCACGACGCCTACGCCGCCTTCGCGCACGTCCCCAACGTCGCCCGCTTCACCGAGCAGGCCGAGGGGCTGAAGACGCTGCTGTCGACCACGCCACCGTCCGAGGACCAGATCCGCGACCTCGACTTCATGCTGACGCTCGGCGAGCTGTTCACCCTCGTCGTCTACGGCCAGCTGATCCTCGAGCAGGCGGCGCTCGCCGAGCTGCCGCAGGACACGATCGATCAGATCTTCGACGTGCTGGTGCGCGACTACTCCGCCTACGCGGTGTCGCTCCACGGCCGCGCCTCGTCGACCGACGCGCAGCAGGAGTGGGCGCTCGCCCACGTCCGCAAGCCCGTCGTCGACGGCGATCGCTTCGCAAGCGTCTGGGAGCGCGTCCGCGCGCTCGCCGGCAGTTACCAGATGCGCCCCTAACCCGACCGGCACAAGACCGGGGATTCCACGGTTGACCCGCTCGGCAAGTGGGCGTACCGTCGATCGGACATCCATCCAGCCAACCCAGGAGGGCGTCATGGCTGATACAGGGCTGTTCGTAGGGTGGGGCGCGCCGATCGCCGGGCGCGAGGCCAAGGGCCTCGACGTCTTCGGCGAGGCGATCGCGTTCTACGGTAGTTGTCAGGAGACCGGCGAGATCGAGAGCTTCGAGACCGTCTTCCTAGGCGCGCATGGCGGCGACCTGTCCGGGTTCGTGCTGCTGCGCGGATCCGAGGAGCAGTGCGCGGCGTTGCGGACACGGGAGGACTTCCAGCGCATCACGGCGCGAGCGGCGTTGGTGATCAACAACCTCGGCATCGTCGATGCCGTGATCGACGATGGCGTCGGAGCTCAGGTGGCGATCTATCAGGACGCGATCGCCGACATCGTCTGACCGGGCCCCGAAACGACCGGCGCGCGCCCAAGATGGACGCGCGCCGTGCCCCACTTCGATGTTGTTCGGCCTCAGACGGCGGCGGGACCGGGCTCGACCGGCGCGACGGGCGGTGCGCCGCCCTCCTTGATCCCCTTGAGGTGGAAGTAGATGACCGCGGCGACGATCGCCGTGATCGGCGCCGTCAGCGACGATCCGATCCAGTCGAAGATGATCCGCGCGATCAGGCTGTCGTCGATGCCGACCGCGATCGCACCGAGAACGGCACGCGCGACGAAGACGATGATCGCGACGATGACGATGACGCCGAAGACCTGCCAGCCGTTGCCGCGGACCAGCTCGCGCGAACGGCCGAACGCGGCGAAGACGCCAGACCGCTCGAGCACGATCACCGGAGCGATCACGGCCCAGATCGTCATCAGGATCAGGCCGGGAATCACGAACAGCAGGATGCCGAGGCCAATTCCGAGGCCAGCCAGGATGCCGGCGCCGATCAACGGCAGGATCACGTGCGAAGCCGAGCTGGCCAGATCGTTGACGGAGAACTCGCGCTTGCCGTCCTGGACGTCGCCGACAGCGGTGACGACCATGCCGGCATAGAGCGTGCCCGCGATCACCGTCACCGCGAAGCTGATCGGGAGCAGCAACAACGAGCCGCCGTCGGCGAGGATCCCATTGATCACCGCCACGACCAGGAACAACGCCAACGCCAGAGGTATGAACACTCCCGCCAGCGAGCCGTAGATCGAGAACGCCTGGCTGAGGGTGCCACCCACGTCGAGCTTTCTATCCATGCCCCTTGTTTCGGGCTCCGGAGTGACAACCCTCTGGAAGCGGGCGGAGGGAGTCGAACCCTCACTAAGAGCTTGGAAGGCTCTTGTGCAGCCATTACACCACGCCCGCAAGCGCTGGTGGGGATTGTAGAACGATCAGCGAGCCAGCCAGCGGCGCGGGTTGTCCTCCAGCATCGTCGTGAGCTGCACGTCGGTCATTCCGCCGGCGCGCAGCGTTGGGATCACCTGGTCGTGGATCAGCGTGGTGTTCCAGTCCTTGACCGCGCCCTGCTCGATCAGCTGGTCGGCGACCTCGGGTGCAAACCAGTCGATCGATGCGCACGAGTCGGCCGATAGGAACATCCGGTCGGCGTAGCCGCGCTCGAGCAGCGCGAGCACGGTGGCGTGGCGCCGCTCGGTCGGCAGGTACATCTCGATCCCGTAGCGGTCCATCCCGATCCATGCCCCGGTGTCGAGCACGCGCTCGATGTAGTCGAGGTCGTCGGTGTCGCCGGTGTGCGCGATCTGGACCTTCGCCGGGTCGACGCCCTCGTCGGTGAAGATCTCCATCTGGCGCAGCGCGGTCTCGGCTGCGGGATGGCTGTGGGCCATGATCGGCGCTCCGGTGCGCAGGCTGGCGCGCGCGCAAGCGCGGTGGACCTTCTCGACGTTCGGCGTAACCCCGGGGGCGTCGGCGGCGCACTTCAGGAACGCCGCCTTGATCGGCGTCCGCTGGATCCCGTTGTCGATGTCGTGCACGAAGGCGTCGGCCAGCGCGTCCTCGTCGCGGGTCTGCCAGTAGTGCGGCAGGAAGTCGTAGGTGTAGATGCCGGTGCAAGCGATCACCTGCAGGCCCGTCTCGCGCGCGACGCGTTCCATCAGGCGGATGTCGCGACCGCCGTACATCGCCGTCGGGTCGACGAGCGTCCGCACGCCCACGCCGAGCGCACCGGTCGCCGCCTCGACCGCCGCGGTGTGCAGCGCGTCCTCGTCATAGAGGTGCGGCCACTGGATCGCCGTCGCCTCGTCGCGGAAGCAGAGGTGCTCGTGGATCAGCGTGACCCCCAGCTCCTCCAGCTCCAACGGCCCCGTCACGCTCTCGACAGTCCCCATGCCTCTCCTCTCCCCTGCATCGACCAACCGCGGCCGATCCTATCCGGCCCCTAGAATGCCTCTCCCTCGGGGGAGTGAGTTAACGGCTATGCGCACGGTCTCCAAAACCGTGAATCCGGGTTCGAATCCCGGCTCCCCCGCTGAGGCTCTACGCGAGCAGCCCGCCCCGGTTCGGGCGGGCCGCTTCTCAGCCCTAGACCTCAGCAGGTGGTGTTGGCGGCCTTGGCCTCAGATTGCAAGATGCCTCCCCTTGGTTGAGTGCGACGCTCTTGACGCCACGACTGTGCGCCAGCCTATCCGTGCTGTCGGCCCGTTCCGGCGTCCTCAGCCACCGCCTGCTCCAGATAGGGACCGAGCAGGGTGGCGACGGAGCCGGCGGTGATGCCGGCGGGGCCCTTCGGGAGGGCGGCGTAGCTGATCGCGAGGCGGACGACACACTCGGCGAGCAGGCCGGCGGCGTTTGCGTCGATCTGGGGCCAGGCGGCGGAGATGACGTCCGCCAGGCGGTCGGCGGCCTGGGCGACGACGGGCTGGCCCTGGGTGGTCACGTAAGGAAGCAGGCTCCCGTCGCCCTCGCTGGAGACGACGGAACGGATCAGCGGATTGTCCGCTGCCGCGGTCAGGAAGACGTCGAAGGCGGCCGCGAGCGCGACGACCGGATCGTGACGATTCGAGTCGACCGCCTGCTCGACCTCGGCGACGAAGCGGTCGGCCTCGCGCAGGAAGAGCGCTTGGGCGAACTCGCCGCGCGATCCGAACTCGCTGTAGAGCGTCTGGCGACTGACACCGGCCGCCGTCGCGATGTCGGCCATCGTGATGTCGGACCAGTCGCGCTGTTGGAGCAGGTCGCGCGCGCCGTCGAGCAGCGTGTCGCGCAGCAGCTCGCGTGCGGCGACCGCGTAGGGGGTGCGCTCGGGTGCTGCCACGGAGGGCATCGGTCAGCCCTCCTGTTCGAAGTCGAGCTTGTCGCGCACGCCGCAGTCGGGGCAGACCCAGTCGTCGGGCACGTCGCTCCACGCGGTTCCCGCCGGGAAGCCCTCGCGCGGGTGGCCGGCCTCCTCGTCGTAGGCGTAGCCGCAGCCGGGACAGCGGAAGCGGCTCACGCGGCGGCTCCCTGGGCCCGGGAGCCGTAGCGCGCCATCACCCGCTTGCGCGTGCGCGGATGGATGTTGGCGCGCGACAGGTCGTCGCCGTAGTGGTCGAGCAGCCGCTGGTCCATCACGCGGCGCCAGAGCGGCGGGATCGTCGCCAGCACGATCATCCCGGCGTAGCCCGTCGGGAGTTGCGGCGCGTCGTCCTCGTGGCGCAGCGCCTGGTAGCGGCGCAGCGGGTTCGCGTGGTGGTCGCTGTGGCGCTGGAGGTGGTAGAGCAGCACGTTGGAGGCGACGTTGTTGCTGTTCCAGCTGTGCTCGGGGCGGGTGATCTCGTAGCGTCCGTCCTCGCGCCGGCCGCGCTTCAGCCCGTAGTGCTCGAGGTAGTTGACGACCTCGAGCAGTGAGAAGCCGAGCACCGCCTGCAGCAGCAGGTACGGCAGCACGACGATGCCGAAGACGACAGCCAGCGCACCGAACAGCATCGCGGTCATCGCCCACGCGTTGAGGATGTCGTTGTGGATCGACCAGACGCTCTTGCCCATCCGGTGCAGCCGCTTGGCCTCGAGCTCCCACGACGACTTCAGGCTGCCGGCGACGGTGCGCGGCAGGAACTCCCAGAAGCTCTCGCCGAGCCGCGAGCTGGCCGGGTCCTCGGGCGTCGCGACGCGGACGTGGTGGCCGCGGTTGTGCTCGATGAAGAAGTGGCCGTAGCCGGTCTGCGCGAGCGCGACCTTGCTCAGCCAGCGCTCCATGCTGGCGCGCTTGTGACCGAGCTCGTGGGCGGTGTTGATCGCGACGCCGGCGACGACGCCGGTGGTGAGCGCGAGGCCGATGCCGTCGACCGTCGACAGCTCGCCGCTCGACCACAGCCAACAGGCGAGCACCAGCGAGACGTACTGCAGCGGAATGAAGAGGTAGGTCACCCATCGGTAGTAGCGGTCCTGCTCGAGCCAGGCGACGACGCTGTCGGGCGGGTTCGCCTGGTCGGTCCCGATCAGCAGGTCGAGGACTGGAAAGAGCCCGAAGACGACGACGGGGCCGATGAACCAGAAGATCCCGAGACCGGTCGCCTCGACCAGCCCCCACGCCATCAGCGGCAGGCTCGGCACCAGCAGTCCCAGCAGCCAGGCATAGCGCTTCCCGTCGCGCCAGGTCGGCGTCTCGATAGTTATAGAAGTCATGGCCGCACTTTACACGGATGACCTATCGTGTCAACTAGCCCGACAGTAGCCAAAATTCTGTCTATCTGCTTCAATCGACGCTCGCCCGCGGATGTGGCGGAATTGGTAGACGCGCCGGCTTTAGGTGCCGGTGGCCTTGGCCGTGGGGGTTCGAGTCCCTCCATCCGCACTGGTACCGGTCGCATGCCGAGCGGGCAGCAGGTAGGCTGCCGGGCGAGGAGCGATGGGCGAGCCGGCGATCTACCACCCGAACCGCGACAATGCGGAGTCGAAGGCGACGAAGGCGATCGTCGTTCTTCTGTTGCTGGTCAGCGCGGCGCTGGTGTTGATCATCACGCTCGGCGGCTGGTCCGCCCTGCAGGGCGCGCAGCCGTTCGCGTTCGTCTACGTCTTCCTCAACCTGCTGTTCGCCTACTACGTCTCGCGCTGGAACCGCGGCATCCTGACCGTGGCGGCCGCCTTCGCGGTCCTCTTCGGCGTGCTGGCGCTCGTCGCAGGCCCATCGTGGTTCGCTCGCGACAAGGAGGGCTTCGCCGATCCGACGCTCGATCCCGGGATGCTCGGCCTGCTGACCTTCGTCCTGGTACCGGTCCAGGCGCTGCTGGTCGCGTTCTGCGCCCGCGCGTTCAGCCAGCGCTGGAACGTCGAGATCGAGGTCGACCCCGACGATCCGCAGCACGGACCGCCGGTCACCGGCGGAACCGCCGAGCCGCTGCGCGCCTAACCCCTAGAATCGCCCACGCGACCCGCATGCGGCGGTGTCCAAATTGGTAAAGGAGGCGGTCTCAAAAGCCGCTGCTCGCAAGGGCTTGTGGGTTCGAGTCCCACCCGCCGCACTCGTCCCCTACTGCTGAGGCGGCGAGTACCCGCCGCCGCGCGGAGGGTCCTCAGGCGGCGGGGCCTGGTCTGCGGACGGGCTCGGCGCGGGATTCGGGGCCGGAACCGGCGGCGTCGGATCGGGCGCGGGCGGAACCGGCTCGGGCTCACGCGTCGGTGGGACCGGGTCCGGCGGCGGGATCGGCGCAGGGTCCGGCGGCGCCGGGATTGGATCGGGCGACGGCGTGGGCACGGGATCCGGTGTGGGCGACGGGATCGGGTCGGGTGTCGGCGTCGGCGGCGCGGGATCCGGGCTTGGTGATGGCGTCGGGCTCTCTTGCGTCGCGCGCCAGCCGCCGTAAGTGATTCCAGCCGCGGCGATCAGGCCGAGGAAGATGCCGATCTTGCGCCCGAGGTCGACGTCGATGTCGAGTCCGCCGGTATCGACGCCCGGCGTGAAGATCAACCGGAAGAGGATCAGCACCAGCGCGACCACTCCGACGATCGCGATGATCTGGGCCGGGGGCGCCGGCATGTCAGGCGTCGACTCCGCCATCTGCACGATCACCAGTCCGACCACGACCACTGCGACGAGGAAGAGCAGGATGTCGATGAACGAGAACGACTCCCATGCGCTTACGTTCAGGTCGACGCCGCTGACGCCGAATCCCCCCAACGAGTCGATGCCGTACCAGGGCAGGAACATGAAGATGAACAGGGCGAGACCGCTGATACCCGCGATCGTCTCGCCCACACCGAGCTTGCTGGAGTCCACGACACTTCCTCTCGTGTAGTTCCGCACTTGTTCGAGCTGCGATGACTCTACCCTCCCTCGCCGGATGGATCGGACTATCGACGAGAGCGAGCTGCCCGGCTTCGAGAACCGCGTCGCGGGAAGCGACGCCGAGCGACGCGCGGCGCTGGCGCTGCGCGACCGGCTGCGGTCGGCCGGCCGCGGGGCCGAGGTCGAGCCGTTCCGCTTCCACCAGCGCTGGGCGCTCGCCCAAGCGCTTGCTGCCGGGCTGGCGGTCGTCGGCAGCGTGGTATCGGTCTCCGCCCCGGCAATCGGCACAGGCCTGGTCGCGTTCGCGGCCGCGTCGTCGATCCTCGAGTCCGGCGGCATCGTCCAGCTGCTTTCGTGGCTGACCGGCACCCGCGCATCGCAGAACGTCTCCTCGCCGCCTGACGACGCCCGCCAGCAGAGGCCGGGGCTGCTCGTGCTCGCGGGGGCCTACGACGCTCCACGCGCGACGACCTCCGCGCGTGTGGCCGATCGCATTCGCGATCCGTGGCTTTTCCTCGGCGCGACGTTGCTCGCCGTGCTCGCGTGCTGCCTGGTGCGAGTGCTCGGTCTCGAGGGAAATGTGTTGACGGCCGTCCAGCTCGTTCCCACGCTCTTCCTGCTGGCCGCCGTGCCGCTGCTCGTCGACGCCGAGCTGTCGCCGATCGGCGATGGCGCCGCCGAGGCCGCCGGCGTGGAGATCGCGATCGCCCTCGCCGAGCAGCTCGACGCTGAGCTCGAGCAGCTCGATGTCTGGCTCGTGTTGACCGGAGCAGGTGGCGCGCTCAGCGCCGGTATCCGTGCGTGGCGTCGCCGCCACCGGAGCGCGCTGAACGCCCGCCCGACCGTCACGATCGAGGTCGGCGCGCCCGAGCCGGACGCCGCCGACGAGCTGCGCGAGGACTATGCGGACCTCGCCCGCCGCCTCGACGCCCAGCTCGCCGGGCGCTAGACCGGCGTGACGGCGTTGCGCTTCGCCGGCCAGTCGCGCACGCGGCCGGCGTAGAGCCGGTAGCGCTGGATCAGCTCGGAGCGCAGGTCCTCGGGCTGGATCACCGCGTCGACGACCAGCTCCGACGCGAGGTGGAGCGTGTCGATCTCCTCGGCGTACTCGGAGCGCAGCTTCTCGACGAAGGCGGCGCGCTCGTCCTCGTCCTCGATCGCCTGGACCTGGTTGTAGAAGACGGCGTTGATCGCCGCCTGTGGCCCCATCACGGCGATCTTCGCGCTCGGCAGCGCGATGCAGGCGTCGGGGTCGAAGGCGGGGCCGGCCATCGCGTAGAGGCCCGCGCCATAGGCCTTGCGCACGACGACCGAGATCTTCGGCACCGTCGCCTCGGTGACCGCCGAGATCATCTTCGCGCCGGCGCGGATCATCCCCTGGCGCTCGACCTGGGTGCCGATCATGAAGCCGGGCACGTCGGCGAGGAAGAGCAGCGGAACGTTGAAGGCGTTGCAGGTCCAGATGAAGCGCGCCGCCTTGTCGGAGGAGTCGACGAACAGCACTCCCCCCTTCTGCTTCGGCTGGTTGGCGACGATCCCGACGACCTGGCCGTCGAGCCGCGCGTAGCCGACGATCAGCTCCTTCGCCCAGCGCTTGTGGACCTCGAGGAACGACTCGGCGTCGACGAGCGACTCGATCAGCTCGCGCATGTCGAACGGCTTGTTCTCGTCCGCGGGAACGATGTCGCGGATCGGGGCGTCGCTCGCCGGCTCGGCTGGCGGCGCGATCGGCGGGCCGTCCTCCCAGTTGGTCGGGAAGTACGAGAGGTACTGGCGCGCGAGCGCGATCCCCTCCTCGTCGGTCTTGACGAGGAAGTGGCCGCAGCCCGAGACGCCGGTGTGCATCCGCGCCCCGCCCATCTCCTCGAGCGTGACCTTCTCGCCGATCACCATCTCGGCCATCCGCGGCGAGCCGAGGTACATCGAGGCGTTGCCGTCGCGC
>Ga0190272_10000328_pt1 | contig 26528 bp, 21 predicted proteins | sample Popmic504T_FD_133746 | JGI IMG/M metagenome (GOLD analysis project Ga0190272, IMG submission 133746) | Populus adjacent soil microbial communities from riparian zone of Shoshone River, Wyoming, USA - 504 T | ecosystem: Environmental > Terrestrial > Soil > Riparian zone | place: USA: Wyoming...
ACGATCCGTTCGCCCAGGTCGGCGTCCGGCTCGCCGGTCACCGCGACCTCGGCGACGGCCGGGTGGTCGAGCAGCGCGTTCTCGATCTCGCCAGCGCCGATCTTGAAGCCGCCGCTCTTGATGAGGTCGGTGGCCATGCGACCGACGATCCGCACGTAGCCGTCGGGGGCGATGGTGGCGACGTCGCCGGTGGTGAACCAGCCGTCGCGCAGCGCGCCGGCGGTGGCGTCCGGCCGGTTGAGGTACTCCAGGAACAGGTTCGGGCCGCGCACCTGGATCTCACCGATGGTCGCGCCGTCGGCGGGGACCTCGGCGCCGGCGTCGTCCACCAGCCGCAGCGTCACGCCGTCGACGGCCGGCCCGACGTGGCCGGGGCGGCGGTCTCCGGAACAGCGGACCGCGCAGTTCATCAGGGTCTCGGTCATGCCGTACCGCTCGACGACCCGCTGGCCGGTGGCCGCGCTGATCCGCTGGTGGTCGCCCGCGGGCAGGGCGGCCGACCCGGACACCAGCAGCCGGGCCCGGCCGACGGCGGCGGCCACGTCGGGCGAGCGCTCGGCCTCGGCGACGAGCCGGTGGTACATCGTCGGCACGCCGAAGAGCATGGTGGCGTCCCCGGCCAGCGCGGCGGCGGCGCCGTCCGCGGAGAAGCGGCCGAGGTGGTGCACGGTGCCGCCGAGCCGCAGCGGCCCCAGCACGCCGAGGACCAGCCCGTGCACGTGGAACAGCGGCAGCCCGTGCACCAGCACGTCGTCCGCCGTCCACTCCCAGGCGGTGGCCAGCGCGTCGAGGTTGGACGTGATGGCGCGCCGCGGCAGGACCACGCCCTTCGGCGGCCCCGTGGTGCCCGACGTGTAGACGATCAGCGCGGGCGCCTCCGGGGGTGGCACGTCGAACCGCCGGGCCGGGCCACCGTCCGCGGTCACGTCCAGCCGCGGCACCCTGGCCAGCGCGGCGGGCAGCGTCACCCCTGGCGCGGCCAGCACCAGCTCGGGTGCGCTGTCCGCCACGATGTGCGCCAGCTCAGCGGCGCCGGTCCGTGGGTTCAGCGGCACCACGGGCACCCCGGCGCGCAGCGCGGCCACCACGGCGACGACCATGGCCGGCTCGGGCGTCGCCCACACGGCCACCCCGGTGCGGCCGGTGAGGCGCGTGGCCAGCGCGCCGGTGGCGGCGTCCAGCTCCCGATGGGTCAGCGTCGCCTCGGGGAAACGGATCGCGTCGCGGTCGGACGCCGTCGCCGGGAAGAGGTCCACGGCGCCACTGTCCCGCAATGGAGTCGCTGACGGTGGCGTGGGGCGGCCCGGCGAGGGGCCGCCCCACGGCCTCACTCGTCCGAGCTGGCGTTGGACAGGCCCGCGCTGATCAGGTCCATCACCGTCGAGTCGGCGAGGGTGGTGACGTCGCCGATGGCGCGGTTCTCCGCCACGTCGCGCAGCAGCCGGCGCATGATCTTGCCGGAGCGGGTCTTCGGCAGCTCGGGAACGACCATGATCTGGCGCGGCTTGGCGATGGGCCCGATCTCCTTGGCCACGTGGTCGCGCAGCGCCTTGATGGCCTCCGCGCCGGACGCCTCGTCGGTGACGCCGCCGCGCAGGATCACGAACGCGACGATGCCCTGGCCGGTCATGGGATCGGTGGCGCCCACGACGGCTGCCTCGGCCACCGTGGGGTGCGACACCAGCGCCGACTCCACCTCGGTCGTCGAGATGCGGTGGCCGGACACGTTCATCACGTCGTCGACGCGGCCGAGCAGCCAGATCGCCCCGTCGGCGTCGTACTTGGCGCCGTCACCGGCGAAGTAGTAGCCCTGCTCGGCGAACCGCGACCAGTACGTGTCGCGGTAGCGCTCCTCGTCGCCCCAGATGCCACGGAGCATCCCCGGCCACGGCTGGTCGAGTACCAGGTACCCGCCGCCGCCGTTGCCCACCCTGGTGCCGTTCTCGTCCACCACGGCGGCGCTGATGCCGGGCAGCGGGGCCATCGCGGACCCCGGCTTGGTGACGGTGACGCCGGGCAGCGGGGAGATCATGATCGCGCCGGTCTCGGTCTGCCACCACGTGTCGACGACGGGGCACCGGTCGTGGCCGATGTGCTCCCGGTACCACATCCAGGCCTCGGGGTTGATCGGCTCGCCGACGCTGCCCAGCACCCGCAGCGACGACAGGTCGTGCTTCGCCGGGATGTCGGAGCCCCACTTCATGAACGTCCGGATCAGCGTGGGCGCCGTGTAGTAGATGGAGACCTTGTACTTGTCGACGATCTCCCAGTGCCGGCCCTCGTGCGGGGTGTTCGGGGTGCCCTCATAGATCACCTGGGTGGCCCGGTTGGCCAGCGGCCCGTAGACGATGTACGAGTGCCCGGTGACCCAGCCGATGTCGGCCGTGCACCAGTAGACGTCCTCGCCCGCCTTGTGGTCGAACACGTTGTGGTGGGTGTAGGCGACCTGGGTGAGGAACCCGCCGGTGGTGTGCAGGATGCCCTTCGGCTTCCCGGTCGTGCCGGACGTGTACAGGATGAACAGCGGGTGCTCCGCGTCGAACGCCTCGGCCTCGTGGGTGTCCGACTGCTTGTCGACCAACTCGTGCCACCACAGGTCCCGGCCGTCGGTCCAGTCGACCTCGTTCTCCGCGCGGCGCACCACCAGCACGTGCTCGACGCTCGGGGTGTCGGCGACCGCCTCGTCGACGGCCGGCTTGAGCGCCGCCTTGGACCCGCGCCGGTACTGGCCGTCGGCCGTGATCACCAGCTTGGCCTCTGCGTCGGTGATGCGGTCGCGCAGCGCCTGGGCTGAGAAGCCGCCGAACACCACGCTGTGGGTGAGCCCGAGCCGGGCGCACGCCAACATCGCGTACACGGCCTCCGGCAGCATCGGCAGGTAGATCGCCACCCGGTCGCCGGTCCTCAGCCCCAGCTCGATGAGCGCGTTGGCGGTCTTGCTCACCTCACGGAGCAGGTCGGCGTAGGTGATCGTGCGGGCGTCGCCGGGCTCGCCCTCCCAGTGGATCGCGACCTGGTCGCCGTGGCCGGCGGCGACGTGGCGGTCGACGCAGTTGTGCGCGACGTTGAGCCGGCCGCCGGTGAACCACTTCGCGAACGGCGCGTCCGACCAGTCGAGCACCTGCTCGAACGGCTCGTGCCAGTCCAGCTTCCCCGCCTGCTCGGCCCAGAACGCGTCGCGGTCGGCGTCGGCCCGCTCGTACAGGTCGGCCTTGGCGTTGGCGGCCGCGGCGAACCCGTCCGACGGCGCGAACGTCCGCGTCTCGTTCGACAGGTTGTCCAGCGCGGCGGTCGGCTGGTCGGTCACATCGGCCTCCTCGTCAACGGTGCTGCAGCGGCCCGCGGTTGGACGCTACCGCGTCCTCGTGAGTGGCGTTTGGTGCTGTGACACCAAACGCCACTCACGAGGGCACAGCCCATAGGCTGCCCTTTGTGCTGGCCCCGCTGCTCGACCTGCCAGGCGTGCGCGCCGCCGTCGACGAGGCCCGTGCGGCCGTCGACGAGGTGCACCGGCACCCGGCGAACCGCCGCGGCTGGCCGGCCACCGCGGCCGAGGCGTCCATGCGGGCCGCGCGGGCGTCCGCGGTGCTCGACGGCGGCGACGGGCGCATCGGCCGCATCGGGGAGGGCGCCGTCACCGATCCGGTGCTCGCCGGCGCGGTGCGCATCGCCGACGCCTTCGGCACCCTGCTGTCCACCTGGCAGCGCGCCCCGTTGCAGGCGCTGGCCAGGCTGCACGTGCTGGCCGCGGCCGACCTCACGTCGGACGACGCCGCGCTGGGCCGGCCGCGCCCGTCGGACGCGGTGTCCGCCCGCCTGCACCAGCTCGCCGACCTGGTGACGGGCCACACCACGGTGCCGGGGGTGGTACGCGCCGCCGTCGTCCACGGGGAGTTGCTGGCCCTGGCGCCGTTCGGTACGGCCGACGGGGTGGTCGCGCGGGCCGCCGCCCGGCTCACCGCGATCTCGACCGGCCTCGACGCCAAGGGCCTCGCGGTGCCGGAGGTCGGGCACCTGCGTGACGTCGGCGCGTACCGGGCGGCGTCGGCGGCGTTCGCCACCGGAACACCCGACGGCCTCGCGGAGTGGCTCCTGCACTGCTGCCGGGCATGGGTGGCCGGCGCGAGCGAGGCGACCTCGATCGCGGACGCCGCCGCGTAGCCCGGCCGGCGTCTCGCATCCGTGTTGTCGCTTTCGGGGGCCCGGGAACGGCCACACGGATGCGTGTTGCCGTTGTGGGCCCCTGGGGACGGCCACACGGATGCGTGTTGCCGTTGTGGGCCCCGGGAACGGCCACACGGATGCGTGTGGCCGTGGGGGTTACAGGCCGCGCAGGGGCTTGCGGCGACCGTCGGGGCGGCCGAGGAGGCGCCGGGTGCGCACCGCGTCCTCCCCGGCGGCGAGCGCGGCCAGCGACGCGTCGGCCAGCCGCCGGGCGACCGCGACGTACATGCTGTCCAGCACCATCAGGGCGGCGATGCGGCTGGACATGGCGCCGGTGCGGAAGCTGGTCTCCCGCGCGGCCGTGGTGAGGACGTGCTCGGACACCTCGGTGATCGCCGACCGCGGGTAGTTGGTGAGCGCGACGGTGACCGCCCCGCGCCGACCGGCCTCGGCGAGGAAGTCGATGGTGTCGGTCGTCGACCCGGTGTGCGAGACGCCCATGGCGACGTCGCCCGGCCCCAGCCCCGCGGTCGCGGTGAGCGCCGCGTGCGGGTCGCTCCAGGCCAGCGCCACCCTGGCGATGCGGGTGAGCTTGTGCTGGAAGTCGGCCGCGACGAACGCCGACGCCCCCACCCCGAACAGGCCGACGAGCCGGGCGGTGGCCAGCGCGTCGACGACCTTGCCGAGCGTGACCATGTCCAGTTGTTCGGCGGTCTCCTCGATGGCCCGCGCGTCGGCGAACGCCACCTTCCTGGTGACCCGCGCGAGGTCGTCGTCCAGCTCGATCTCACCCCCCAGCTCACGCTCCCGCACCGCCGACGGTCCGGCGGTGGCCGCGGCCAGCGCGAGCCGTAGCTCCGGGTAACCGCCCACCCCGATGGCCTTGCAGAAGCGGGTGACCGTGGTCTCGCTGGTGCCCGCCGAGTCGGCCACCTCGGTGATGCTGCGGTGCGCCACCACCGCCGGATTGTCGAGAACGACGTGTGCGACGCGTTGCTCGGCCCGTGCCAAACCGGGCAGGAGCGAGCGGATCCGCACCAGCGGGCCCGAGTCGTCGATCGGCCCGGCCGTCTGCGGTATCGAAGTCATACTCGGAAAGTTACTTGGCTGACCCGGTTGCGCGACGGCGACGTCAGGCAGATGGACCAAGGGTGTCACTGGGACGGCGGCTATCGGAGTCGCTTAAGGTGCTCGCTCATGACGGCGGCCTCATGACCACCTCGGGTGATGCGCCCCTGGTTGCGCCGATCCGGGTCATCCGGACGATGTCGGTGTCGATGCTGGTGACACCGATCGTGCTCGGCGTCGTGGTGTTCGTCGCGGTGCCCGCCGGTGGCTACCCGCCGCCGTTCCTGCCGCTGCTGCTCGGCGCGGTCGCGGTCGGCGGGGTGCTCCTGGCCGAGACCGTCGGTTACGCCGCGCCACCGATCGACCCGCACCTCCCACCCGATCTCGCGGCCCGCGCCGCGCTGGCCCAGTACCGCACCCGGTGGCTCATCCGGTCGGTGTGCACCGAGATCGTCGTGCTCGTCGGGCTGCTGCTGTCGTTCATGCTCGCGACCCGCTGGCCGTACCTCGTCGCGCTGGTGCTGGGGTGGCCGATCATGTTCTACGAGCTGTGGCCGGCGCGGCGGCTGGTCGACAAGCTCAACCTCCGGCTGGAGTTGGAGGGCGCGATCTCCCACCTGGACGACGCCCTGCACGGCCGCCGCCCGGTGGGCTGACTCAGCGGTTGCCGCGGCTGGTGCTGAGCCGACGGTCGGTGAGCCGGAACGCCAGCTCGCGGTTGGCCGGGCTGCCCACCACCGAGTCGACCGCCGCGACGTCGACCATCGGGTCCGCGACCAGGCCGCGGCGCCACTTCAGCTCCAGGATGCGGCGCACGCTGTCGTCCACCCGCGCCTCGGTGAGCTCGCCGGCGCGGACGGCGTCGAGCACGCTGCGGTAGGCGAGGTCGAGGTCGGCCGGCATCAGCAGCTGGTCGGCGCCTGCGGCCAGCGCCGAGACCGCGATGCGGTCGTCGGGCTGCACGGCGCGCACGCCCTTCATCCGCAGCGAGTCGGTGATCACCACGCCGTCGAAGCCCAGCTCGCCCCGCAGCAGGTCCTGGGCCAGCACGGGGGACAGCGTCGCCGGCAGGCCCGACGGGTCGAGCCTCGGCAGCGCGATGTGTCCCAGCATGATCGAGTCGACGCCGGCCGCGATCGCCGCGCGGAACGGCGGGGCGTCGAGCCGCTCCCACTGCGCCCGGTCGTGGTCGATCACCGCGATGCCGATGTGCGTGTCGACCGGGGTGCCGCCGTGGCCGGGGAAGTGCTTGGCCGTCGCCGACACCGACTCCTGGTAGCCGGTCACCTGCGCCCCGGTCAGGAGGGCGGCCAGCGCCGGGTCCGACGAGAAGGTGCGCTTGCCCAGCACGGGGTTGCCGGGGTTGAGGTTCACGTCGGCCACCGGCGCCAGGTCGTGGTTGACGCCCATGGCGCGCAGCTCACGGCCGGAGATCTGGGCCGCGATCAGCGCGGCCCGCGCCGACCCGGCCGCGCCGAGCTCACCCGCGGTGGGCAGCGCCGTGACCGGCGGGCCGATGCGGACGACGGCGCCGTTCTCCTGGTCGGTGGAGATCAGCAGCGGCACCCCGGCGCCCGATCCGCCGGCCGCCGCCTGGAGTCCGTTGGACAGCTCGGCGATCTGCCGCGGCGACCGCAGGCCGGCGGTCTCGTCGAAGTAGATGACGCCGCCGACGTGGTAGCGGCCCACGATCTCGGCCGGGGTGTCGACGCCGAACTCCCTGCGGTTGCGGCCGTCGGTGGTGTCCGCCGTGTCGCCGTAGGCGATCGTGACGAAGAGCTGGCCGACCTTCTGCTCCAACGTCATGCCGCGCAACGTCTCGCCGGCCCAGGACTGCTGCGGGGACGCGGCCGCCGCCGGCGCCGCCGGACCGGCGGCCATCGGCGTGCCGGACACGGACCGGTCGCCGAGCTCGTCCAGGTTGCCGACCACCAGGCAGGCCGCGCCCATGGCGAGGCCGGTGAGCAGCGCTGCGGCTCGCCTGGTCGTCGACATCGGCGCTGGTAGCCCGCCCTCCCGGTTCGGCTGGTCGGACGCTACCCACCGGCGGCCCGGCTGGCAAAGCCCGCGTGTCCGCCGTCTCGACAGCGCGTGTCCGGCGTTTGGACAGCGTGTGTCCGGCGTTTCGGCGTCCGAGTTGGGCGTTTCGGCGTGCGTGTTGGGCGTCGTCGGCCGTCGTTGGGCAGGCGTGATCCGGCGTGTTAGAACTCAGGGATCGGCCGACAGGGGCCGGAAATGCGGGGGAGGCGCCCCAGTGGGGCGCCTCCCGCCAGCGCGGACGCTCTGACTACCAAGCGTGCACTCATGTCGTACCTACTGGGACTCGGCGTCCGGCGTCCCGTAACGCAGTCCCTTGACGACCAGCCTCCCGCGGCGTGCTGCGCGTGGGTGTTCTGAACGTCCGCGCACGGAGTTCTGAACAGGGTGGACGCCGCTTCTCTTCCGCGTCGCCCCTGGCTGTTCAGATGTCCGTGACTCCTTTGTAATCGGTGCCGGGCCGCACAGCAAGACCGCCGATGGGGTGCACCGGTACAGGCACGCTCCGTGTCGATCAAGTACGCCTGCGGCGTCGCAATCCGTACCAGGTGGCGCCGACCGCCGCGGCCGCGCCGAGGCCGACCGCCGCGGCGATCACGGGGCCCGACGGGGTGGGGATTCGCGACCGCAGCGACACCGGATGGGAGAACGTCAGCACCGGCCAGCCGCGCACCGCGGCCTCCCTGCGCAGGGCCCGGTCGGGGTTGACGGCCGTGGGGTGGCCGACGGCGGCGAGCAGCGGCAGGTCCGCGACCGAGTCGGAGTACGCGTGACACTCCGCGAGTCGGTAGCCGTGCTCGGCCGCGAGGCGCCGCGCCTCGGCCGCCTTGTTCTCGCCGGCGCAGTAGAACTCCATCTCGCCGGTGTAGCGGCCGTCCACGATCGTGGCGCGGCTGCCGACGCTGTGTGTTGCGCCGACCAGTTCGCCGATCGGCCGGACCAGTTCGTCGCCCGATGCGGACACCACGACGATGTCGTGGCCGAGGTCACGATGGTCCGCGATGAGCTGCGTCGCCTCCTTGTAGACGAGGGGGTCGACGATGTCGTGCAGGGTCTCCTCGACGATCGAGCGGACCTGGTCGACGTCCCACCCGGTGCAGAGGGCCGTGATGTGGCTGCGCATCCGGTCCTGCTGGTCAGCGTCCGCGCCCGCCAGCAGGTACACGAACTGGGCATATGCGCCTTTCAGCACTGCCCGGCGGTTGATCAACCCACCCTGGAAGAACGGCCGGCTGAAGGCGAACGTGCTGGACGCCGCGATGATCGTCTTGTCGAGGTCGAAGAACGCCGCTACTCGCCCGTCGACCTCGGTCTCCATGGGTCGCAGCATAGGCATGTGCTGGCGAGTTTCCGTCGGATACCCGCACCGACGGGCAGCGCGAATCGCCTCCGGCCAGCTACAGTGTATCCGTCCGGCCTTGTGCCGGATGGGTTCAGTCCGACCCCCCGGGACTGAACTCCAGACGACCCCCGTCCCTCCCCCCTGGCGGGGGTCGTCCCATGTCCGCAGCCGGTCGAGGTCCAGAGTCCCGGCGCCGCATGGTTGCACAGCCCACCGACAGAACGGCCGTCTCGTTCTTCGCAGGGCAGTGGTTGTCCACAGCCGGGGCGGTTGTCCACAAGTTGATCTTCACGGTGGCCGTGGCCGACGGCGCCGGAGTGACGATTGCCCCCGAACGCCTGGCACCGGCCGGGCGTCGGGGAGGTACTCGTGATGCAACGAGCGTTGGTGATGGCGCGCGATCGCCGGTTGCTCGACGACCTGGATCGCCTGGCCGCCGCCGCCGGATGTGAGCTGGAGCGGGCCGACGGGGTGAGCACCGGTCGCCGGGCCTGGGCCTCGGCGCCGCTGATCCTGCTCGACGGCACCGCGCTGGAGGAGTGTGCGCAGGCCGGCCTGGCCAAACGAGCCGGGGTGCTGGTGCTGTGCCACGGCGAACCACCGCCGACGCTGTGGCGGACCGCGCTCGGCGTCGGCGCCGACAACGTGCTCGCGCTGCCCGACTCCGAGTCGTGGCTCGTCGGGCTGCTCGCCGAGTCGACCGAGACACGGCCGCGCGCCGGTCGGGTCGCGGCCGTGGTCGGCGGCCGTGGCGGGGCCGGCGCGTCCGTGTTCGCCGCGGCCCTCGCCCTCATGGCGCTCCGCACGGCCGGCCGTGCGTTGCTCGTGGACTGCGACCCGCTCGGCGGCGGCACCGACTATCTGCTCGGCGCCGAGGACGTCGACGGTCTGCGCTGGCCGGAGCTGGGCGTGTCGGGCGGCCGGGTCGGGGCCGACTCCCTGCACGCAGCCCTTCCGGCTGTCGCCGCCGACGGTGGGCGGCTCACCGTGCTGTCCTGCGGGCGCGGGAACGCCGGGCCGACGGCCGACGCGGTGGCCGCGGTCGTCGAGTCGGGACGGCGGGCGGGCGACGTCGTGGTGTGCGACCTGCCGCGGCACCTTCCGGAGCCGTCGGTGGCCGCGCTGGACCGTGCCGAGCTCGTGGTGCTGGTGGTGACCGCCGACGTCCGCGCGTGCGCCGCGGCCACCCCGGTGGCCGATCTCCTGCGCGATCGCGGCGCCCCGGTCCGGCTGGTGGTCCGCGGTCCGTCGCCGGGCGGGCTGGCCCCGGTCGACGTCAGCCGCGCCCTGTCACTGCCGCTGCTGGCTTCGATGCGCCCGGCGCCCGGTCTGGCCGCCGCGTTGGACGCCGGCCGGCTGCCCTTCCGGTCGGGCCGCAACCCTCTGGCGAAGGCGGCCGCGACGGTGCTCGACGCGCTGACCGGTACCGCGCCGTGACCGCCGTCCTCTCCTCCGACACGAAGCATCGGGTGCGGCAGCGGCTGATCGACGCTGGCGGCCGCATCACCGCGGCCGCTGTCGCCGCCGCGGTGCGCGCCGAGTCCGGTGGGGTGGTGGCCGAGCACGACCTGCTCGTCGCGATCCGCGAACTCGACGACGAGCTGGTCGGCACCGGTCCGCTGCAGCCGCTGCTGGCCGAGCCCGCCGTCACCGACGTCCTGGTCACCGCGCCGGACGCGGTGTGGGTCGACCGCGGGCACGGCCTGGAGCGCACCACGGTCCGCTTCCCCGACGGTGACGCGGTCCGCCGGCTCGCGCAGCGGCTGGCGGTTGCTGCCGGGCGCCGGCTCGACGAGGCCGCGCCGTTCGTCGACGCCCGACTACCGGACGGCACGCGGTTGCACGCCGCGCTGCCGCCGGTGGCCGCCGACGGCGTGTACCTGTCGCTGCGGGTGCACCGGCCGGCCGCGCACGACCTGGCCGCCCTGCACGTCCTCGGCACCTTCGACGCCCACCTCGACGCCGTGCTGCGAGCGATCGTCGCCGCCCGGCTGGCCTTCCTGGTGGTCGGCGGCACCGGCAGTGGCAAGACCACGCTCCTCGCAGCCCTCCTCGGGTGCGTCGATCCGGCTGAGCGAGTGGTGTGCGTCGAGGACGCCGGCGAGCTGCAACCGGCGCACCCGCACCTGGTGCGGCTCGTGACCCGTCCGCCCAACATCGAGGGCGCCGGGGAGATCACCCTGCGCGACCTGCTGCGGCAGGCCCTGCGGATGCGGCCCGACCGGCTCGTCGTCGGTGAGGTACGCGGCGCGGAGGTGCGCGAACTGTTGACCGCGCTGAACACCGGACACGAGGGCGGCGCCGGCACCCTGCACGCCAACTCCGCGCACGAGGTGCCAGCCCGACTGGAGGCCCTCGCCGCGCTCGGCGGCCTCGGTCGGGCCGCGCTGCACAGCCAACTCGCCGCCGCGCTGCAGGTGGTGCTGGAGGTCGGCCGACGGCCCGACGGTCAGCGCCGGCTCGCCGCCATCGGGGTGCTCGACCGCGACCATGAGCTGGTCAGGGTGACCCCGGCATGGCGCGACGGCAGCGGCTGGCTGCCGGCCCGTGGCGCACTGGCCGCGCTGCTCGCCGACCGCGGAGTGGGCTGGCCGTGCTGAGCTGGTGGGCGCCGCTCGCGCTGTCGGCCGCGGTGCTGTGCTGGCCGTACCGGCCCGGCCGGGCCAGGGTGCTGACCCTCACCGGCCCGCGGCCGCGCCGGATGACGGTGGTCGCCCGCCGGCCGGGGGTCGCGGTGGCCGCCGGTGCCGCCGCGTGCCTCGGCCTGGCGGTGGCCGGGCCCGCGGGAGCGGTCGCCGCCGCGGTGGCCGCCGGAACCACGGTGGCGCGGTGGCGGTCGCGCCGTCGGGCGGCCCGGTCGGTGGCGGCGACCGCGGACCTCGCCGGCGCGCTGGGCCTGCTGGCGGCCGAGCTCCGCGCTGGCGCGCACCCCGCGGTCGCCGCCGAGCGGGTCGCCGCCGACGCCGGAGCCGCCGCCACCGCGGTGCTCGGCGCGATCGCCGCCACCGCACGGCTCTGTGGCGACGTGGCCGCCGCGCTGCGTCGCGAGTCGTGCACGACGGCCGGCCTGGAGCGGCCGCTGGCCCAGCTGGCGGCCGCGTGGACGCTTGCCCAGCGCCACGGCATACCCCTCGCCGACGTGCTCGACGCCGTCCGTGGCGACCTCGACCACCGCGTCAGGGCGAACCGCAGGCTCCACGCCGCGCTGGCCGGTCCGCGAGCCACGGCCGCCGTACTGGCCGCGCTGCCGGTGCTCGGGCTGCTGCTCGGGCAGGCCGTCGGCGCCCACCCGTGGCGGGTGCTCACCGGCGGCGAGGCCGGTCAGGTGCTGCTCCTGGTGGGCTCCGTGCTGATCTGCGCTGGGCTGGCCTGGAGCGGTCGGCTCGTGGCGAAGGCGGCCGCGCCATGACCGGGGTTCTCTCTGTGGAGACGGCGCTCGCTGTGGTCGCGGCCAGGCCCGCGGTGGTCTCCGTGTCAGTGGCCGGGGTGGGCGAACGGCTGGTGTCCGCGATCGGGCTGCTGGCGGTGGCCCTCGTGGTGTTGCCACGTCAGCGGGTGCTGACCCGTGCCCGACTGCCGGGCCGGGGCGACACCAACCCTGCGACGCCGGTCGGACCGTGGTCGGCCAGGGCAACGGCAGCGATGCCCGCGCTGTGCGGGATCGCGACCGGGCTGCTCGCCGCCGTGCTGGTGGGCGGTGGCGGTGGTGGTGGCGTGGTGGTCGGCATCGTGGTCGGCGCGGCCGCGCTGATCGGCGCGCGCCGCTGGATCACCGGACCGGGCGGCGACGCGCCCACCGACCCGATGCGCCTGGCCGGAGCGTGGGACCTGCTCGCCGCCTGCCTCCGCGCCGGCCTGCCGGTGGCGACCGCGACCCGCTCCGTCGCGGAGCAACTGCCCGGCGCGGACGGCGGGGTGTTGGCGACCGTGGCCGATCTGCTCGCGATCGGCGCCGACCCGGCGCAGGCGTGGGAGCCGGCCATGGCCGTCGCGTCGACCGCTCCGCTGGCCAGGGCCGCCCGACGTACCGCGCGCAGTGGAGCGGCGATGGCCGACGCGGTCGCCGGGCTGGCGACCGAACTGCGGGCCGCCGCGGCCGACGGCGCCGAGGAACGGGCCCAGCGAGCCGGGGTGCTGATCACCGGTCCGCTCGGGCTGTGCTTCCTGCCCGCGTTCTTCTGCCTCGGCGTCCTTCCCGTGGTCATCGGGCTCGCCGGACAGCTGATCGAACACTGGTGATCCGTCCACAGTGGACGGACACCCGCACGGCGCACCGGAACCACCGGGCGTAGGAGAGGAGATCGACCATGATCCGCAACTGGGTACGGAACCGGGTCGCCGCGCTGGCCGGCGGCGAGGACGGCATGAGCACAGCCGAGTACGCCATCGGCACGATCGCGGCGGCGGCGTTCGCCGCGGTCCTCTACACCGTGGTCACCGGCGACTCGGTGGTGACCGCCCTGACCGCCATCGTGCAACGGGCGCTGTCGGTGAGCTTCTGATGCCTGCCACCGGCCGTGGCCGTGTCGCCGCGTCCGGGTTCGGGTCCGGGTCCGGGTTCAGCGTCCCGTCCGGCGCCGGGTCGGGCCAGGTGTCCGAACCCAAGGCTGCGCCTGAGGTCACGTCCGTCGCCACCGCTGGGTCCGCGTTCGCCAGGGACGGTGAGCGCGGGTCAGCCACCGTCGAGGCCGCGATCGCGGTGTGCGCCGTGGTCGTGGTGCTGGCGATGGCGCTCGCCGGAGCCGGTGCGGTCTTCGCCCAGCTCCGGTGCACCGATGCGGCAAGGGAAGCGGCCCGGCTGGTGGCCAGAGGAGATCAGGCGCGTGCCGAGGAGGCGGCTCGCCGACTGGCACCGAGCGGCGCCACTGTGTCGATCCAGGTGCGCGACGACGAGGTGACCGTCATGGTGACCGCCGAGCCGATCGGCGGGTTGGACCTGGTGTCGATCCGCGCCGAGGCGATGGCCGTACTCGAACCCGGGGTGGTGGGCGACGGATGAGCCCACACCTGGCCGATGGGACGAAGGGACCACGCGACGGGGACCACCCTGACCGTGGTGGCGACCTGGCCACCGGCGGCCGCGGTCCCACCGCCGGAGACCGTGCCGTCGAGGGGAGGACCGGTGGCAGACGGACGGGTGAGCGCGGGTCGGCGACCGTGGTCGGCGTGGCGGCGGTGTTGGTCGTCCTCGCGGTGTTCGCGGTCGCCGTGCAGCTCGGCGCGGCCGTGATCACGAGGCATCGCGCGGAGGCGGCGGCCGACCTCGCCGCGCTCGCCGCAGCGGCGCGAGTGATCGCCGGACCGGCCCACGCATGCGCCTCCGCGAGGCGGGTGACCGACCGCATGGCGGTCCGAATGGAGGGATGCGAACTTGACGGGTGGGAGGTGACTGTGCGCGTCGAGGCATCGCCACCTGGGCTGCTCGGACGTTTCGGCACGTCGAGAGCCACCGCCCGGGCGGGTCCGGCGCTCGCCGGGAAGGCGGGATAGGGCTGGTCGCGACGAGCGGTCGCCCGGCAGCGATGAACGACGGAATCGCGATCTGGCTGTGACCAAGCGGCGGCTTGATAGCCCATGCGGGGGACGGCTATCGGTCCAACTTGTGCTGCTCGGCGCGCTCAACGCGTTTCAACGGCCAACCACCGACAGGGGTGGCCGAACCCATTCCGATGCCGTTGCGGTTGGACGAATCTATGTGAGCAACGAAACAGCAGCGGCGCATGGAGACGAGAGAGATGGACTGGAACAAGACCTGGCGCAACGCCTTCCGCACCGAGCTGCGGGCCGAGGCAATTGGCCTCGCGTACCACGGCTGGCCGGTTGTGCCGGGCACCTACCCCGAGGGTTCCGACTGGATCGGCCTGAAGGGGGCCCCGCAGCAGGGTCCGGTCCCGATCCACTCCAACTGGGACGAGCTGGCCAGCGCCGACGCCGACAACGTGGCGGCGCTGTGGTGCGGCAGTCCCTTCTCCCTGTTGCTGGCCACCGGGCTGGTGTACGACGTGCTCGACATGTCCGCCGAGCTTGGCAGGCGCACCGCCGCCGAGCTGCGGAACATCGGGCTCCCCGCACCGATTGCGGCCACTCCGACCGGCCGTTGGCTCTTCCCGGTGGTTACCGGCGAACCGCTCTGCGCGGACCTCGCCGACCACCCCGAGGTGGTGCTGCACGGGCGCGGCAGCTGGGTCCCACTGCCGCCCTCTCCGTTCGTGCACGGTGTCGTGCACTGGCGGGTCAAGCCGGAGGTCTCCGGCTGGCACGTGCCGCGCTCGACCGATGTGCAGCAGGCGGTTCTCGACGCCCTGTACATGGTGCGGCCCACCCTGGCGGGCACAGCGGTGCTCGCCGCAACGACACGCAGCGATTGATGACAGGTAGCCGCTTCCCAGCGCACCGATAGCTGCGTGTCCGCGGCCGGCGCAGCGGGGTGAGTCCGCCGATTCAGGCGTTGATTTCCCCCGCCGCGCCGGCCGCGTAGCTTTGTTCTGATCAATTCTTTCGAGTGCGCCGGCCCAATTCCCGTGGGAGCCCCGTCCGTCGGCCAGTGGTCCCGCGTTCAGGGCAGCCGGGCCAGCACGGCGTCCAGCAGCAGGCCAGCGCCCGCCTTGTCGAGCGGCTCGTTCCCGTTGCCGCACTTGGGCGACTGCACACACGACGGGCAGCCGGCCGGGCACTCGCACGACGCGATCGCGCCACGGGTCGCGGCCAACCACGGGCGGAGCGCGGCGAAACCGCGGTCGGCGAACCCGGCGCCGCCGGCGTGGCCGTCGTGTACGAAGACGGTCGCCTCGCCAGTGTCGGGGTGCAGTGCGGTGGACACCCCGCCGATGTCCCACCGGTCGCACACGGCGAACAGCGGCAACAGCCCGATGGCCGCGTGCTCGGCGGCGTGCAGCGCACCGGGTACGCGTCCGGCGTCGAGACCGGCGGTGGACAGCAGCGCCGCCGAGACGGTGTACCAGACGGCCTTCGTCCGCAGCCGCCGCGCCGGGAGGTCGAGCGGGATCTGATCCAGCACCGCGCCGGACGGCGGCCGCCGCAGATAGCCGACGACCTGCGACGTCACCTCGACCTCGCCGAGCGCCACCCCGACCGCGACGCCATCCCCGAGCCCGGCCCCACCGACCGCTCCGCCGATCCGGAGCTCAGCCTCGTCGGCCGCGCCGCCGATCCCGAGTCCGACCTCGCCGGTGGTGGCGTCGTTCACGAACTTGGCCCCGCCTGTCGTGACGCTGTTCTCGAGTTCAGCCCTGCTGGCCGTGGCGCCGACCCTGAGTCCACCCTTGCTAGGCGTGGCGCTGTTCTCGAGTTCAGCCCTGCTGGCCGTGATGCCATCCCTGAGCCCACCCTTGCTAGGCGTGGCGCCGCTGGTCGCGCTGCTTCCGCCGCCCGTCCGGCCGTCGGTCGCGTCACCGCTGCCACTGGTCGCGTCACCGCCGCCGCTGAGCGCGCCGTCAGCGGCGGGCGGCATCGCGTCGTCGCGGTAGACGGCCGACACCTGGGTGGCCAGGACCGTGATGTCGACCAGTTGGCGCGCCGAGGTGCTCCAGCTCGGCTCCTCGGCGTGCACGAGGGCGAGCGACTCGTCCAGCTCCAGTGCGTCGACCACGTAGGAGCGGCCCTGGTGCAGGTAGACGGCGCCGGGGTGGACCTGGGTGTGCGCCGACGCCGGGTCGACGGTGCCGAGCATTCGGCCGGTGTCGTTCTCGACGACCACGATCTGCTCGCCGCCGGAGCCCCGGATGTCGACGGTGCCATGGGGGCGCTCGCCCGCGACGGACCAGAACCAGCCGGACGGTCGGCGTCGCAGGAATCCCTGTGCCACCAACGAGTCCAGCGCGGCTCGCGCGGCGGGGCCGAACAGGGTCGCGACGTCGGCCTCGGTGACCGGCAGCTCCGCAGCGGCGCACGCGAGCTGCGGCTCCAGGACGTACGGGTTGGCCGGGTCGAGCACGCAGGCCTCGATGGGGCGGCCGAGCAGAGCGGCGGGGTGGTGCGCGAGGTAGGTGTCGAGCGGGTCGTCGCGGGCGACGAACACGACGAGCGCGCCCTCGCCGGACCGCCCTGCGCGCCCGGCCTGCTGCCAGAACGACGCGACGGTGCCGGGGTAGCCGGCGACCACGACGGCGTCGAGGCCGGCGATGTCCATGCCCAGTTCCAGCGCGTTGGTCGACGCCACCCCGAGCAGCGAGCCGTCGGCCAGTGACCGTTCGAGCTCGCGCCGCTCCTCGGGGAGGTAGCCGCCGCGGTACGCCGCGACCCGCGGGGGCAGCTCCGGCGACACCTCGGCGAGGGCGCGGCGCGTACCGAGCGCGGTCAGCTCGGCGCCGCGCCGCGACCGCACGAACGCGATCGTGCGCGCCCCCTCGACCACGAGGTCGGCGAGGATGCGGCTGGTCTCGGCACCGGCCGACCGCCGCACCGGAGCCCCGTTCTCACCGGCGAGCCCGCCGAGCCCGTCTGCCGAGCGAAGCAGCGGCGGCTCCCACAGCGCGACCGTGCGGGTGCCGCTGGGCGAGCCGTCGTCGGTCACCGCGGTCACCGGCAGCCCGATGAGCACGGCGGCCGACTCGGCGGGCGCCGCGGCGGTGGCCGAGGCCAGTACGAACACGGGCTGCGCCCCGCAACGGACCGCGATCCGGCGCAGCCGCCGCAGCAGCAGCGCGACGTGTGACCCGAACACCCCGCGGTAGGTGTGGCACTCGTCGATCACCACGTACCGCAGCCGGCGCAGCCACGACGCCCAGCGGCCGTGGCTGGGCAGGATCGAGCGGTGCAGCATGTCGGGGTTGGTGAACACCCACCGGGCGTGCGCGCGCACCCAGTCGCGCTCGGCGAGTGGGGTGTCGCCGTCGAACGACGCGGCCCGCAGCCCCGGTACGCCGAGGGCGGACAGCGAACGCAGCTGGTCGGCGGCCAGCGCCTTGGTCGGTGACAGGTACAACGCGGTGGCCCGCTGGTCCAGCGTCAGCGCCGACAGCACGGGCAGCTGGTAGGCGAGCGACTTCCCGGACGCGGTGCCGGTGGCGAGCACGACGTGCTCCCCGCGCCAGGTGGCCTCGGCCGCCTCGACCTGGTGCGACCACGGCTCCTTGATGCCGGAGGCGCGCAGCGCGTCGACAACGGTCGGCGGCGCCCACGACGGCCACTCGGCGGTGCGCGCGGTCCGGGCCGGCAACACCTCACTGTGAGTCAGCGGCGACTCCTCGGCGGGGGTGCCGGCCAGCACCCGGCGCAGCAGCCGCTCGCCGCGCTCGTCGACGGCCGGCCCACTCAACGCGCACTCACCCGGCGAGCCTATGCGTGCCCCCCGACAACCCCGCGCCCTGTGGACAAGTCGTGAGTGGCGTTTGGTGCTCCAGCACCAAACGCCACTCACGAGGGGTGCCGCAGGTGACCCTCTGGCCAGCGCATACACTGCCGCACCGTCTCGCCGCTCGACGTGAGTGGCGTCATTTCCGCGTGCCCCAGGGGCGCGCCGCAATCGAATCACCAGGAGGACGGATGTCCCGGCTCACCCTCGCGGCGAGCGACCTCGAGCTCTCCGGAGGTGACCGCGGCGTCGTCGCCGTGGTCGCCGTGGTCGCCATCGCGGCCCTTGCCGTCGGGTATGTCCTGCTACGCGAGGTGCTGGCCGCCGGTCAGGGCACCGCGAAGATGCAGGACATCTCCAAAGCGGTCCAGGAGGGCGCGGCGGCGTATCTCAACCGCCAGTTCCGCACCCTGAGCGTCTTCGTCGTGCTCGTGTTCCTGCTGCTGTTCGCGCTGCCGGCCGAGGACGCCGGTGAGCGGATCGGCCGATCGCTGTTCTTCATCGTCGGTGCGGTGTTCTCCGCGTCCATCGGCTACCTCGGCATGTGGCTCTCCACCAGGGCCAACGTGCGGGTGGCCGCCGCGGCCAACGAGGGCGAGGGCGGCCGCGAGAAGGCGATGCGCATCGGCTTCCGCACCGGTGGCGTGGTCGGCATGGCCACCGTCGGCCTCGGCCTGCTCGGCGCGTCGATCGTCGTCATGGCCTACGCCGGCCAGGCGCCGAAGGTGCTGGAGGGCTTCGGCTTCGGTGCCGCCCTGCTGGCGATGTTCATGCGTGTCGGCGGCGGCATCTTCACCAAGGCCGCCGACGTCGGCGCCGACCTGGTCGGCAAGGTCGAGCAGGGCATCCCCGAGGACGACCCCCGCAACGCCGCGACGATCGCGGACAACGTCGGTGACAACGTCGGCGACTGCGCCGGCATGGCGGCCGACCTGTTCGAGTCCTACGCCGTGATGCTCGTGGCCTCGCTCATCCTGGGCAGCGTCGCGTTCGGCGTGCAGGGTCTGCTGTTCCCGCTCATCGTCCCGGCGCTGGGTGTGATCACCGCCGTCATCGGCGTCTACATCACCAGGGCCAAGGCCGGCGAGAACGGCCTGCGCGCGATCAACCGGTCGTTCTACGCGTCGGCGCTGATCTCCGCCGTGCTGTGCACGATCGCGGCCTTCGTCTACCTGCCGACCAGCTTCGACGACCTGACCGGCGGCCTGACCTCCGAAGCCGTCGGGGGCGGCAACCCGGCGATGATCGCCGCGGTGGCCGTGCTCATCGGCATCGTGCTCGCCGGCGCCATCCTGTGGCTGACCGGCTACTACACCGGCACCGAGTACCGCCCCGTCAAGGACGTCGGCGAGACCTCGCGGACCGGTGCGGCCACGGTCATCCTGTCCGGCATCTCGGTCGGCTTCGAGTCGGCGGTCTACACCGCGCTCGTGATCGCCGCCGCGGTGTACGGGGCGTTCCTGCTGTCGGGCTCCATCGCGGTCTCGCTGTTCGCGATCGCGCTGGCCGGCTGCGGCCTGCTCACCACGGTCGGCGTGATCGTGGCGATGGACACCTTCGGTCCGGTGTCGGACAACGCCCAGGGTGTCGCCGAGATGTCCGGCGACGTGCACGGCGAGGGCGCGGCGATCCTGACCGAGCTCGACGCGGTGGGCAACACCACCAAGGCCATCACGAAGGGCATCGCGATCGCCACCGCGGTGCTCGCGGCGACCGCGCTGTTCGGTTCGTACACCGACGCGATCCGGCAGTCACTGGGCGACGTCGGAGCCACCTTCGCCGATGGCGACTTCGTGGTGTTCGGCCCGGATGTGCTGGTCGGTCTCGTGATCGGCGCGGCCGTGGTGTTCATGTTCTCCGGCCTCGCGGTGAACGCGGTGACCCGCGCGGCGGGCGCCATCGTGTTCGAGGTCCGTCGTCAGTTCCGCGACGACCCGGGGATCATGGCCGGCACCAGCCGTCCGGAGTACGGCAGGGTCGTGGACATCTGCACCCGCGACTCGCTGCGTGAGCTGGCCACCCCCGGCCTGCTCGCGGTGCTCGCCCCGGTCGCCGTCGGCTTCGGCCTCGGCGTCGGCCCGCTGGCCGGTTACCTGGCCGGCGCCATCGCCACCGGCACCCTGATGGCTGTGTTCCTGGCCAACTCCGGTGGGGCGTGGGACAACGCGAAGAAGCTCGTCGAGGACGGCAACCACGGCGGTAAGGGCTCCGACGCCCACGCCGCCACCATCATCGGTGACACCGTCGGCGACCCGTTCAAGGACACCGCCGGCCCGGCCATCAACCCGCTGATCAAGGTCATGAACCTGGTGAGCGTGCTGATCGCCCCGGCCATCGTCACCTTCTCGGTGGGTGACGACGCGTCGGACGGCATCCGGGCCGTCATCGCGACGGTCGCGGTCGCGATCATCGTCGGCGCGGTCGTCGTCGCGAAGCGGCGCCGCTCCGTGATCACCGACCAGCCCGCGGCGCAGGTCGCCGGCCAGTAGGCAGGTACCGAAAGAACGGGCCGTCGGGGACACCTCCCCGGCGGCCCGTTCTGCTGTGCCAGGACGAAGGGACACCCGGCTCGAACGGGTGAGCGCGGCCGCTGGGTAGGGTCTTCGGCGCTGTTGAAATCCCGTGAGAGGAAGTACTCCCTATGAGGCGCAGCCTCCTGGCGGTGGCGGTGCTCACTGCCGTGCTGCCCATTGCCGCGTGTGGTGACTCCACCACCGCGACCGGCACCAACTCCACCAGCAGCACGGTCGGCGCACCGGCTGCCGGTGGTGCGGACGACGAGCAGGTCCAGTGGGTCGACAAGGTGTGCGGGGAGATCCTCGGCCTGGTCGAGGCGCAGACCACCGCCCCGCCCGACCTGCAGAACGCCGACGCCGAGCAGGCGCTGACCGCGTTCGACGCGTACGTCTCGAACAACATCGACGTGGTGGACGAGGCCATCGCCGGGCTGAAGGACATCGGCGTCTCGCCGGTCGACGGCGGCGACGCCGCGCTGGCCGCGCTGGTCACCGGCCTGGAGGCGCTCAAGTCCGGCTACGAGGAGACGAAGGGCAAGTTCGCGGCCATCGATCCGAGCAACCCGGCCGAGGCGCAGAGCGCGATGCTCCAGGCGTTCGCCGGCCTCAGCGCCGGTGGCGAGGAGTTCGGCAAGGCGCTGGAGGGCGTCGAGAGCAACCGGGCGATCGAGGAGGCCGGCAACAAGGCGCCGAACTGCCTCAAGCTCGACGACGACGTGGCGACCACGCCCACCACCTGACAGCCCGGCCGCGCGCCGCCGACCACGAACAAGGGTCGGCGGCGCGCGGCAGTTGTCGTCGGTGGGCGTCGGTGGGCGTCGGTGGGCTCAGTCCGGCGGCCAGGAGTCGGCCGTCGCGCCGGGCGGTGGGGCGCCGATCAGCTCGACCAGCCGGCCGAGGCGTCGCCGCCCGGTGATCCGCAGGGCCGGCCCGCCGCCACGGACGCCGAGCAGCACCGGGGTCAGCCCGACGCGGACCAGGGCGGCGGTGAGCGGTTCGTGGGTGTCCGGGGCGTGCAGGTCGAGGCCGAGGACGTAGCCGCGGCCGTCGTAGCGCCCGGCGGCCTGGGCCCACAGCCGCAGCGTGTGTCCCTCCAGCTCCAGCCCGGCGGGCACCGCCTTGACGGCACCGCGCATCCAGGCCGCCGCGAGTTCGGCCAGGTCGGCCCGGAACGCGGTCCGCAGCAGGGGACGTCCGTCGTCGGACACGGCGACGTCGACATCGACGCCGCGGTCGGCGCACTCACCGGCGAGGGCACGCACCCGCCAGCTGTCGGCGACCACCACGCTCAGCCGCGCCGACCCGCCGCGCCCGAACCGGACGGTCTGGCCGGGGCCGCACAGCAACCCGGCGAGGTCACCGACCACCGGCAGCCGGGCGTCCACCGAGAAGAACGACAACTGCCGCACCGGGCCAACCATAGAACACCCGTTCGACGCCGCACAGCAGGCGCGCGGCCCGCGTCAGGACGGGCGGTTCAGGGCAGCGCCGCCGAGTGCAGGCGGTGGCCGTCTCGTGCAGCAGCCCGCGTCGACCCATATCCTTTACCGGAGGAGCAGCCATGGCCGTCGGACCACTGGGGCAGATCCACATCAGCGTCACGGACATCGACGCGTCGGTGGCCTTCTACCGCGACGTGCTCGGCATCCCGATGCTCTTCCAGGTGCCGGGCATGCCGATGGCGTTCTTCGCCAGCGGCGACGTGCGGCTCTACCTCGGCGTGCCGGAGAACGCGGACTTCACCAGCAAGGTCGTCCTGTACTTCACCGTCGCCGACATCGACGCCGAGTACGCGCGGCTCTCCACCGAGCACGGCCTGGCCTTCACCGGCGAGCCGCACGTCGTGCACCGGGACCGCGGCGAGGAGCTCTGGATGACGTTCTGCCAGGACCCCGACGGACACCGGATCGGCCTCATGGAGAACCGTCCCACCTGACGGCGCGCGGTGATTTTCAGATGGCGAAGCGTTCCCTTCCGGCGGAAAAGGCGCCATCCTGGATCGGCCGTGACCGAACGACGACCACCACCAGACCAGGCGGAGCGCGCGGAGCCGACCGACCTCATCCGCAGCGTGTCCCGCGCCCTGCGTGTGCTCGAAGAGGTGAGCCGGTCCGAGCGGCCGCTGCCGGTCAAGGTGATCGCCCGGCGCTCCGGCCTGGGCCTGTCCACGGCGTACCACCTGGTGCGGACGCTGTGTTTCGAGGGCTACCTGGTGCGGGCCAAGAACGGCGACTACCTGGTGGGAACCGGTGTCGCCGAACGGTTCCACGACCTGATGGGCTCGCTCGGCCGTCCGCCGCGGGCGCAGGCGGTGCTGCAGCACCTCGCCGCGACGACCGGCCACACCGCGTACCTGGCGCGGCTGCGCGGCGGGCGCATGATCATCACGTTCGTGGCTGAGGGTCCGCGGTCGCCGTACCTGGAGGATCTGCAGGCCGGCCTCGAGGTGGCCACCCACGCCACCGCGCTCGGCAAGGCGCTGCTCGGCGCCCTGCCGGCCGGTGAGCGGCGCCGCTGCCTCGCCGAGAACGGGCTGCGGCCGTTCACCTCGTCGACGCCGACCGACGCCGACGCGCTCGACGCCGAGCTGAGAGGGCTGCGACCGGGCACGATGGTGATCGAGCGCGGGCAGTTCCGCGACGGTGTCAGCTGCGCGGGCGCCGCCCTCCCGTGGCGGCGAGACGATGCGCGAGACGCTGCGCGGGACGAGGTGAGGGACGAGGACGCCAGGTGGGCCATCGGGGTGTCCAGCCGAGGCACCGACCCGCCGCCGCGCCTGCTTGCCGCGCTGCACCTCGCGGTCGCCGACCTGGCCGGTTCGGACCCCGCCACCATCGGCTGACGGTCCCCGCACGCCGCGTCGTGTACCACAGAAAGGGATGCCGGGTTCGTCGCCGGGGAGCGGTGTGTGCCACCCTGACCGCTGCTCCGGCGAGACTCAGGCACACTGGAGGGTCCGGGGCACACAGTGAGTGAATGGATCGGAGCGCAGTGGCACGGGCTGGTGGCAAGGCGAGCGGCAACGGTGACATGCGGCGGTTGGTCATCGTCGAGTCGCCGACCAAGGCGCGCAAGATCGCCTCCTACCTCGGCCCCAACTACGTGGTCGAGTCGTCGCGGGGGCACATCCGCGACCTCCCGCGTGGCGCGGCCGACGTGCCGGCGAAGTACAAGGGACAGCCGTGGGCGCGGCTCGGCGTGGACGTCGACAACGGGTTCGAACCGCTGTACATCGTCACGCCGGACAAGAAGAGCACCGTCACCGAGCTGAAGGACGCGCTGAAGAACGCCGACGAGCTCTACCTCGCGACGGACGGTGACCGCGAGGGCGAGGCCATCGCCTGGCACCTGCTCCAGACGCTGAAGCCGAAGATCCCGGTGCGCCGCATGGTCTTCCACGAGATCACCGAGCCGGCGATCCTCGCCGCCGCCGCGAACCCCCGCGACCTCGACCAGGACCTGGTCGACGCCCAGGAGACCCGACGCATCCTCGACCGGCTCTATGGCTACGAAGTGAGCCCGGTGCTGTGGAAGAAGGTCATGCCGAAGCTGTCGGCGGGCCGGGTGCAGTCGGTGGCGACGCGCATCATCGTCGACCGCGAGCGGGCCAGGATGAAGTTCGTCGCCGCGTCCTACTGGGATGTCAAGGCGACGTTGGACGTAGGAGCAGACGCCGGCGCCGTCGCGTCCCCGCGCCAGTTCGGTGCCACCCTGGTCGGGGTGGACGGAGCCCGCCTGGCCACCGGCCGCGACTTCGAGTCCGACGGCAGGGTGAAGTCCGACGAGGTGCTGGTGCTCGACGAGGCGGGGGCCCGACGCCTCGCCGACGCCCTCGACGGGGTGCGGCTGACCGTCGCCAGCGTCGAGGAGAAGCCGTACACCCGTAAGCCGTACGCGCCGTTCATGACGTCGACGCTGCAGCAGGAGGCCGGCCGCAAGCTGCGCTTCCCCGCAGAGCGCACCATGCGCAGCGCGCAACGCCTGTACGAGAACGGCTACATCACGTACATGCGTACCGACTCGACGACGTTGTCGGAGACGGCGATCGCCGCGGCCCGCACGCAGGCCACCCAGCTGTACGGCGCGCAGTACGTGTCGCCGCAGCCGCGCCAGTACACCCGCAAGGTCAAGAACGCCCAGGAGGCGCACGAGGCCATCCGCCCCGCCGGTGAGTCGTTCCGCACCCCCGGCGAGGTGGCCAAGGAGCTGGAGTCCGACGAGTACCGGCTGTACGAGCTGATCTGGCAGCGCACCATCGCCTCCCAGATGGCCGACGCCCGCGGCACCACGATGTCCGTGCGGATCACCGGGAACGCGGCCACCGGCGAGGAGTGCGTGTTCGCCGCGTCCGGGCGCACCATCTCGTTCGCCGGGTTCCTCAAGGCGTACGTCGAGACCGTCGACGAGGAGGCCGGTGGTGAGGCCGACAACGCCGAGTCCAGGCTGCCCGTCCTGACCGTCGACCAGGCGCTGGCCGCGACCGCGCTGGAGGCCGCCGGGCACTCCACGTCGCCGCCCGCCCGGCTTACCGAGCCCAGCCTCGTCAAGGCGCTGGAGGACCGCGGCATCGGCCGCCCGTCCACCTACGCGTCGATCATCAAGACCATCCAGGACCGTGGGTACATCTGGAAGCGCGGGGCCGCGCTCATCCCGTCGTGGATCGCGTTCGCCGTCGTCGGGCTCATGGAGCAGCACTTCGGCCGCCTCGTCGACTACGACTTCACCGCGGCCATGGAGGACGAGCTCGACGGCATCGCGGCCGGTCGGTCGCAGCGCACCCCCTGGCTGTCCACCTTCTACTTCGGCGGCGACATGGGGCCGGCCGGTTCGGTGGCGCGCGGCGGCGGGCTGAAGAAGCTCGTCGGCTCCGGCGTCGAGGATATCGACGCCCGCGAGATCAACTCGATCCCGCTGTTCGACGAGACCGTCGTCCGCGTCGGCCGGTACGGGCCGTACCTGGAGCGCCCCAGCGCCGACGGCTCGGAGGGCACCGACCGGGCCAACCTGCCCGACGACCTGCCGCCCGACGAGCTCACCCCGGACGCCGCCGAGCAGCTGTTCGCGACGCCGGCCGAGGGGCGCGTGCTCGGCACCGATCCGGTGTCCGGCAACGAGATTGTGGCCAAGGACGGCCGGTACGGGCCGTTCGTCACCGAGATCCTTCCCGACGACGCCGCCAAGGGCGCCAAGCCGCGCACCGGCTCCCTGTTCAAGAACCAGTCGCTCGACACCATCACCCTCGACGACGCGCTGCGGCTGCTGTCGCTGCCGCGGGTGGTGGGTGTCGACCCGGAGTCCGGCGAGGAGATCACCGCGCAGAACGGCCGCTACGGGCCGTATCTGAGGCGAGGCACCGACTCCCGCTCGCTGGCCGGCGAGGAGCAGATGTTCACCGTCACCCTCGACGAGGCGCTCAAGCTGTACGCCGAGCCGAAGAAGCGCGGCCGGCAGGCGGCCGCCGCGGCGGCGGCGCTGCGCGAGCTGGGCAACGACTCGGCGTCCGGCAAGCCCATGGTGGTGCGCGACGGCCGGTTCGGCCCGTACGTCACCGACGGCGAGACCAACGCGTCGCTGCGCAAGTCCGACAGCGTCGAGACCATCACCGACGAGCGGGCGTCCGAGCTGCTGGCGGAGAAGCGGGCCAAGGGCCCCGCGCCGAAGCGCACCACGCGGCCCGCGCCACGCCGCAAGGCCGCCGCCAAGAGCTGACCCCGGCCGTACCGGGTGAATGGCACCTGTGGCCGGTTCTAGTGGGCGCAGGTGCCATTCACCCGGCGTGGCGGCTATGGCACTCGTTGGTGAAACCCAAGGTGAGCGTATGTTCTGATTCGTGTCGAGCGCGCTGTTCGGTCCGGACGGGACCCAGCTCCCCGAGCCGGAGCACGCGCTGCCCGACCCGCTCGTCGCACCGACCGCCACCGGCGCGTGGGCGGCGCCGTCACCCATTTCCCTGCCGCCCTTGCCGCCCATGCCCGACATCGAGGCGATCCGCCGGTCGCTGATCGAGGAGGCGCAGAGCCTGCCGACGCCGCCGCAGGGCTTTCCCGCCCAGCCGGTGTACGCGCCGCCCGCCTTCGACGCCGCGCCG
>Ga0190272_10000329_pt1 | contig 26518 bp, 24 predicted proteins | sample Popmic504T_FD_133746 | JGI IMG/M metagenome (GOLD analysis project Ga0190272, IMG submission 133746) | Populus adjacent soil microbial communities from riparian zone of Shoshone River, Wyoming, USA - 504 T | ecosystem: Environmental > Terrestrial > Soil > Riparian zone | place: USA: Wyoming...
CCCAGCCGGTCATCCAGCCCCACTGCGGCCCGATCGCCCGCGTCACCCAGGAGAAGCTGGTGCCGCAGTCCTGGTCGGCGCGGTTCATGTAATAGAAGGCCGCCGCGATGAAGAACATCGGCACGAACGAGACCAGCAGCGCCGCCGGCGCCTGGAAGCCGACGATCACGACGATCGAGCCGATCACCGCCGCCAGCGAGTAAGCGGGTGCGGTCGAGGCCAATGCGATCGTCAGGCCTTCGCTGAACCCGATCGCATCTTTCTTCAGTCCCTTGTCAGCAACCTCGCCTATAAGGCGACGGTAAGCCCATGCGCACGAACGCGCAAGAGGCGAATGTCCTAAAAGGACAGAAGCCAGTTGTACGATCTGTACACCTCAGCTTCCTGAACTTGACCTGATGACCACTTGCATCACGGCCATTTCGGCTCTACGGTTGTCCATAACGTCGTAGCACGAGAGGAGAGTCGCATGGCCACCGCGCCGCAAGCAGTCGACACCCAGCTCCAGGAGTTGGCACGGCGACATCTCTGGATGCACTTCTCCCGGATGGGCTCCTACTCGCCCGACCACGAGATCCCGATCATCACCCGGGCCGAGGGCTGCTACGTCTACGACGAGAAGGGCAACCGCTACCTCGACGGCCTCTCCGGCCTGTTCTGCGTCAACGCCGGCCACGGCCGCACCGAGTACGGCGAAGCGGCGGCGCGCCAGATCGAAGAGCTCGACTTCTACACGCTCTGGAGCTACGCCCACCCGCGCGCGATCGAACTCGCGGCCCGGATCGCCTCGCTCGCCCCCGGCGACCTCAACCGCGTCTTCTTCACCTCCGGCGGCGGCGAGGCGGTCGAGTCGGCGCTGAAGCTGGCCCGCAACTTCCACCGCATGCACGGCAAAGGGCAGAAGCACAAGGTGATCGCCCGCGAGGTCGCCTACCACGGCACCACGCTGGGGGCGCTCTCGGCAACCGGGATCACCGAGTTGCGCACCCAGTTCGAACCGCTCACCCCGGGCGGCTGCCACGTCCCCAACACCAACCTCTACCGCTGGCCCGAGGACCGCGAGCCGACCTGGGCCGCCGACGCGATCGAGGAGCGGATCGTCTTCGAGGGGCCGGAGTCGGTCGCCGCGGTGATCCTCGAGCCGGTCCAGAACGCGGGCGGCTGCTTTGTCCCGCCCGACGGCTACTTCCAGCAGGTGCGCGAGATCTGCGACCGCCACGACGTGCTGATGATCTCCGACGAGGTGATCTGCGCCTGGGGCCGGCTCGGCCACTACTTCGGCTGCGAACGCTTCGGCTACGTCCCCGACCTGATCACGGTCGCCAAGGGGCTGACCTCCGCCTACGCGCCGATGGGCGCCCTGATTGCCTCAGACCGGGTCGCCGAGCCCTTCATGGAGGGCAACGCCTCCTTCGCCCACGGCTTCACCTTCGCCGGCCACCCGGTCGCCTCGGCGGTCGCGATGGCCAACCTTGACGTCTTCGAGCGCGAGGACCTCTGCGGCCACGTGCTCGCCAAGGAGGGCGAGTTCCGGCAGATGCTGGAGACCCTGCGCGAGCTGCCGATCGTCGGCGACGTGCGCGGCGCCGGCTACTTCCACGCGATCGAGCTGGTCAAAGACAAGGAGACCAAGGAGAGCTTCGACGACGAGGAGTCGGAGCGCCTGCTGCGCGGCTTCCTCTCCGGCGAGCTCTACAAGCGCGGCCTGATCTGCCGCGCCGACGATCGCGGCGACCCCGTGATCCAGCTGGCGCCGCCGCTGATCGCCGACACCGAGCAGTTCGAGGAGATCCACGCCGTTCTCCACGGCGTCCTTTCGGAGGCCTGGGACCAAGTGGTCGGTGGGGCGGCCGCCCCACCTCCGCAACCCGATCGCCTCCGCCGACGCTGAGGCCCACGGTGCTCACTGTCCAGAGCCTGCTCGACGAACTAGGACTCGAGCTGGCTGCTGGCGCCGACGCCGCCGCCTCGCCGGTGCGCTGGGTCCACATCTCCGAGCTCGAGGATCCGACCCCTTGGCTCTCCGGCGGCGAGCTGATGCTGACCACGGGGATCCCGCTCGAGAATGCCGCCAAACAGCGCTCGTTCGTGCGGATCCTCGCCGAGCGCAACCTCGCAGGGCTCGGTCTCGGCACCGGCTTCAGCCACTCGAAGCTGCCTAAAGCACTGATCGACGAGGCCGAGAAGCGCGACTTCCCGCTCTTCGAGGTGCCCTACTCGACGCCCTTCATCGCGATCACCGAGAAGGCCTTCGCTCGCCTCGTCAACGAGCAGTACGAGGTGCTGCAGCGCGGCATCGCCGTGCAGCGCCGGCTCGAGCGGCTGGTCCTCGAGGAGCGCGGGCTGGAGGAAATCGCCTCGACGATCGCCTCCGCGGTCGGCGGCACCGTCGCCGTCCTCGACACCCGCGGCGAGCGCCTCGCCGGCCAGGGCTTCCGGCGCCAGCTCTCCGCCGACGCGATCGCGGCGATCCGCAAAGAGGCGCTCACGCACGCCGGCGACGGTCATCCCTTCGTCCCCTCTCACCCCTCGGTGGCAGGCCGGGCGCTGGCCCACCCGGTGGTCTCGCCGGGCGGCGGGCCGCCCCAGGCCTGGGTGGTGATCGTCCGCGACTCCGGCGGGCTCGGGGACTTCGAGCGGCTGATCCTGCAGCAGGCGGTTGCAGTGGTCGCGCTCGAGCTGATGCGACGCCGGGTCGCCCGCGAGACCGAGCGGCGGCTCGCCGGCGACGTCCTCGCCGGGGCGCTCGGCGGCCGCATGGAGGCCTCGGAGCTGCGCCGCCGGTTGGAGCCGTTCGGGATCGGCGAGGAGGCGGCGGTCCTGGTCTTCGCCCTCGACCACCCGGCCGCCGCGGAGGGCTCGCTCGAACACGCCCTCGCCGCCGACGCCTGCCCGGCCGTGGTCGCCCCCCACACCACCGGCGGGCGGGAGCTGCTCTGCGCCGTGATCGACGCCGCCGACCGCGACCCGATCGACGTCGCCACCGACGCCCGCCGCGCCCTGGCGACCGAACGCGGCGGGGTGCGGGCGGCGGCCAGCCGGCCGGCGCCGCCAGAGGACCTGCGTCACTCCTTCCACGAGGCCCGCTGCGCCCTCGAGGCGACCGCGCTCGCCAACGGCACAGCCCCCGAGGTCGCCTCCTGGCGCGACCTCGGCGCCTTCACCCTGCTGCTCTCGATCCAGGACGACGAGGCGCTGAAGCTCTACTGCGAAAGTGTCCTCGGCCCGATCGAGAACGGCGACGAGGAGTACGGCGGCGAGCTGGTCCGCTCGCTGGAAGCCTTCATCGAGCAGAACGGCCAGTGGGAGAAGGCGGCGCGCGAGGTCTACTGCCATCGCCACACCCTGCGCTACCGGATGCGCAAGGTCGAAGAGCTGACCGGGCGCGACCTCTCGCGGGCCCACGACCGGATCGAGTTCTGGCTGGCGCTGCGGGCGAGGGAGCTGGTCGCGTGATCGTCGGCGTCTTGCGCGAGATCAAGCCGGACGAGTACCGGGTCGCGATCACCCCGGCCGGGGTGCGGGAAATGACCGAGCACGGCCACCCGGTCCTGATCGAGGCCGGGGCGGGGGAGGGCAGCGCGATCGCCGACGCCGAGTACGAGGCGCAGGGCGCCCGGATCGTCGCCGGTCCCGAGGCGGTCTTCGCGGAGGCGGAGATGGTCCTCCACGTCAAGGAGCTGCAGCCGCCGGAGATCGAGATGCTGCGCGAGGGCCAGTTGCTTTTCACCTATCTTCACCTGGCGCCGGACCCTGAGCAGACCAGTGGCCTCTGCGGGTCCGGTGCCACCTGCATCGCCTATGAGACGGTCGAGGACGCCCGCGGCCGGTTGCCGCTGCTGGCGCCGATGAGCGAGGTGGCCGGCAAGATCGCCACCCAGGCCGGTGCCTTCATGCTGGAGAAGCCGCTCGGCGGACGCGGGATCCTGCTCGGCGGCGTGCCCGGTGTGGCCGCCGCCAACGTGATGGTGATCGGCGGCGGCGTGGTCGGCATGAACGCCGCCTTCATCGCGATCGGGATGGAGGCCGACGTCTTCGTCTTCGACCGCTCGATCGACCGCCTGCGCGAGCTCGACGTCACCTTCGGCGGCCGCTGCTCGACCGTCTACTCGACGACGCTGGCGGTCGAGGAGATGCTGCCGATGGCCGATCTCGTGATCGGCGCCGTGCTGGTCCACGGCGCCCGCGCCCCGTTTGTCGTCCGTCGCGAGCAACTGGCGCTGATGAAGCCCGGCGCCGTCCTCGTCGACGTGGCGATCGACCAGGGCGGCTGCTTCGAGACCTCGCGCCCGACCACCCACCGCGAGCCGACCTTCGAAGTCGAGGGGATCACTCACTACTGCGTCACCAACATGCCCGGCGCGGTCCCGATCACCTCGACCCACGCCCTCACCAACGCCACCCTGCCCTACGCGATCGCGCTCGCCGACCACGGCGTCACCGAGGCAATCCGGCGCGATCCCGGGCTGCGGCTGGGGGTCAACGTGGCGACTGGCCAGGTGACGCATCCGGCCGTGGCCGAAGGCGTGGGAGCGGAGTACGTCCCGGTTGAGGAGGCGCTGGGGCTTGAACGGTCCGTACAGATGAGCACCGATAGGGAGAGCTGATGAGCACTTATGCGGTAGTCAACCCAGCCACCGGCGAGACGGTCAAGGAGTACCCGGAGATCGGCGACGACGAGCTGCGCGCCGCGATCGACCGGGCCGACCGGGCATCCCGGACCTGGCCGACCTCCTCCGGCGTGGCGGAGCGCGCCGCGCTGGTACGCAGGGTCGGCGAGCTGCACTCCGAGCGGCGGCAGCAACTGGCCGAGATCATCGTCCGCGAGATGGGCAAGCCGATCGAGCAGGCCCTGATGGAGGTCGATTTCGCTGGCGAAATTTACGGCTTCTACGCCGACAAAGCCGAGGAGCTGATGGCCGACGAACCGATCGAGCTGCTCGGCGGAGAGGGCACCGCGGTCGTCCGCCGCAGCCCCTTCGGCGTCCTGCTCGGGATCATGCCCTGGAACTTCCCCTACTACCAAGTCGCCCGGTTCGCCGGGCCAAACCTGGTGATCGGCAACACGATCCTGCTCAAGCACGCGCCACAGTGCCCCGAATCGGCCGAGGCGATGCAGCGGATGTTCGACGATGCCGGGGTTCCCGAGGGGGCCTACGAGAACGTCTACGCCACCAACGAGCAGATCGAGTGGGTGGTCGCCGACCCGCGGGTGCACGGCGTCTCGGTGACCGGCTCCGAGCGCGCCGGCGCCGCCGTCGCCGAGATCGCCGGCCGCAACCTGAAGAAGGTCGTGCTGGAGCTCGGCGGTTCGGATCCCTTCATCCTGCTCGGCAGCGACGACCTCGACGCGGCGGCGCAGGCGGCGGCCGAAGCGCGGCTCGACAACACCGGCCAGTCCTGCAACGCGGCCAAGCGCTTCATCGTCGTCGACGAGCTCTACGACGGGTTCCTCGAGAAGTTCCGCGAGAACTTCACCGCCGCGAAGCCGGGCGATCCGACCGCCGAGGACACTGCTGTCGGCCCGCTCTCCTCCAAGACGGCGGCCGACCGGCTCGAGGACCAGGTCAAGCGGGCGGTCGAAAACGGCGCGGAGGTCCTGGTCGGCGGCAAGCGCGACGGCAACTACTTCGAACCGACGATCCTGACCGGGATCGAGCCCGGCGACGAGGCGTCTCAGGAAGAGTTCTTCGGCCCGGTGGCGCAGGTCTACAGGGTCGGCTCGGAGGACGAGGCGGTCGAGCTTGCCAACCAGACCCCGTTCGGCCTCGGGTCCTACCTGATGAGCACCGACAAGGAACAGTCCGATCGGGTGGCCGACAGGATCGAAGCCGGGATGGTCTACGTGAACCTGGTCGGGGCCGACAGCCCGGAGCTGCCGTTCGGGGGATTCAAGCGTTCCGGTTTCGGCCGCGAGCTGGGTCGCTACGGCGCCGACGAGTTCGTCAACAAGAAGCTGATCCGCAGCGCCTGAGCGAGCCTTTGCCGGCGGGCAAGGGTTACTCGCCTGGATGAAGAACAAGCACGGCATGAGAGCGGCCTTGGCGGCGGCGCTCATCGCGCTGCTCCTCGCAGGCACCGCGCTGGGCGCCGTCTCGCAGAAAGAAGATGACGTCCCACGCTGCCACGGGCGGCAGGCGAAGATCATCGGCACCGACGGCGCCGACACCCTGCACGGCACCCCCTCGCGCGACGTGATCTGGGGCGGTGACGGCGACGACAAGATCTACGGCAGCCTCGGCAACGACCTGCTCTGCGGCAGTCGCGGCACCGATCTGGTCCATGGCGGCCGCGGCAACGACGAGGTCGACGGCGGCGCCGGTCAGCGCGACCGCGCGATCGGCGACCTCGGCGACGACAAGGTCGTCGGCGGCGCCGGCGGCTACGACGAGGTGGCCGGCGACCTCGGCATCGACATCGTTAACGGCGGCGCCGGCGATCACGACCTGGTCCACGGCGACTACGGCTGGGACCGGATGTCGGGCGGCGCCGGCAAGGGCGACGTCGCCTCCTTCGCCACCGCGGTCGCCGGCGGCAAGGGCAGCGGCGTCTGGGCCTCGCTGAAGAAGCACCGGTCGCGCGGCGACGGCCACGACAAGCTGTTCGGGTTCGAGGATCTGCAGGGCTCGGCCTTCCGCGACACCCTGATCGGCGACAAGGGCGACAACACGATCGATGGTGGCCCCGGCGACGACTGGATCTCCGGCGCCGGCGGCAGCGACCGGATCGAAGGCGGCCAGGGCAAGGACGGCTGCAAGGGGGCGAAGGGGCGCAGCTTCTCCTGCGGTCCCGAGAAAGCCCCGAAAGCCTCCGCCTACGTCCAGCTCAACCCGCTGTTCGGCGGCGGCGCCGGGCTGCAGATCGTCGGCGGCGGCGGTCCCGACCACTTCGTCGTCGCCTTCGACGAGGCGACCCTGACCTTCGGCATCACCGCCGCGAAGGGCATGGCGATCGGGCCCGGATGCACCCGCCCGACCGGTCTCGCCACCCAGGTCTCCTGCCCGGCCGGCGGCCCCGGCCTCTGGCTGACCGCCGACCTCGGTCCCGGCAACGACAGCCTCGTCGTCGCCGGCTCCCTGCTGGAGGTCGGCAGCGTCCGCTTCGCCGGCGGCTACGGCAACGACACGATCCGCGGCGGCCCCGAGGACGACCTGATCGAGGCCGGCCGCGGCGCCGACAAGCTCTACGGCGGCGCCGGCGCCGACGGCCTGGTCGGCGGCCTGCCCGGGCCCACCTTCCTCTACGGCGGGCCGAACGGCGACCTGCTGGCGGCCGGTGGCGGCTGCGCCGGCGGCGCCATCGTCGGCGGCCCCGGTCGCGACGACGCCTCCTTCGCCGAGACTCAGGAGCACCCCGGCCTACTGATCATCTCCTTCCCCAGGAACAAAGCCTGGGTCGACGAGGTCCGCGGCTGCCGCCCGGTCCGTCTCGACGACTCCAACGAGGACATGGAGGGCTCCTTCGACTGGGATGTCCTGATCGGCGACGGCGGCCCCAACGCGATGCTCGGTCAGCCCGGCGAGGACGTCTTCATCGGCAACGGCGGCGAAGACGTGATCGACGCCCGCGACGGCGTCCGCGACTTCTCGATCCAGTGCAACGCCGGCAACCGGCCCCGCCCCGGCAAACCGGCCCGCGGCAAGCCGACCGGCCGCGCCCTGATCGACCCCTTCGACCCCGCCCCGATCAAATGCAAGTACCGCAAGAACGGCGATCCGGTGCCGGGTCTCCACGGCTGATCCCTAGCGCCGCGTAGCTAAGACCGGGGGGAGAACCCGATCCGTTCGTCGCTTATCGGGCTATGGCCGAGGAGCGACGAACGGAGGGCCGGCACCAACTGCTGGCGGATCTGGCGGAGAAGCAGCACGGCGTCGTTTCGGCGCGGCAACTGCGGAGCATGGGCTACTCGAATGACTCGATGTCCGATGCCGCGAAGGCGGGGCGGTTGCAGCGACTGCATCGGGGCGTCTACGCGGTTGGTCATCGCCGTCTCGATTGGCACAGTCGCTGTCTCGGCGCGGTTTTCGCCTGTGCGCCGGCGTTTGCCAGCCACGCTTCGGCGGCATTCCTGTGGGGCCTGTATCGCTACGAGCCGGGCACGATCGACTTGACGGCGACGACTCGTCGCCACTCCAGTGCGGCGTTTCGCATCCACTACGCGCCGCTCGCCGAGCGCGACCGGGCGGAACGCGAGGGCATTCCCGTCACCTCGGTCGCGCGTACGCAACTCGACCTCGCAGCGACTCTTTCGCCACCGCGGTTGGCGCGGTTGATCGAGCGCTCGGAGGAGCTGGAGCTCTTCGACCTCGTCGAGGTCAAAGACTTGCTCGGTCGGGTCAGCCATCATCCCGGCGCCGTTCGTCTGCGTAGCGCCCTCGAGATCTACCGGCCGCAGGCGGCCTTCACTCGTTCCGGCTTCGAGCGGCGCTTCCTGGGGCTGGTGAAAGCCGCGGGCCTGCCGCCGCCGGCGATGAACTTCAACGTCGCCGGCTTTGAGCTGGACGCCTACTGGGAGGCGGAGCGGTTCGCGGTCGAACTCGACGTCTACGAGACCCACGGCACTCGCGCGGCCTTCGAGCGTGACCGGTTGCGCCACGAGGACCTGAAGCTGGCAGGCATCGAGATGATCAGGGTTACGGGCCCCCGGCTCGACCGCGAACCGCGCCGGGTGGTCGAACGCCTCGAAGTCCTCCTCGCCCAGCGACGGCAACAACTCCGTTCGTCGCTCCTCGGGATATGACCGACAAGCGGCGAACGGAGGGGGATAGGCTTGTTCGGTGGCCCAGACCTTGAAGACGGCGAGTGCAGATGAGGCCGCTGCGATCGCTGCGGCGATCGCGCGGTTCGAGGCGGAGACCGCTCCGAGCGTGGCGCCCGCCCCGGCGGCGAATCCGTGGCAGCGGGCGGGGCTGGTGGAAGGGGTAGGTGCCAAGGAGGCGGGGAGAGACCTGGATGATCCACAAGGAGGAGCGAGATGGCTGTCGTGAAAATCATCGAGCTGGTCGGCAGCTCCAAGACCTCGACCGACGACGCGGCCAAACAGGCCCTGAGTCAGGCCCAGGGGACGCTGCGCAACATCCGTGCCGTCGACATCGTCTCGACCGGAATCCGCGGCGAGAACCTCGACGAGTACCGAGCGCATGTGCGCGTTGCCTTCCTGATCGAGGGAACGGAGATCGACTGATGGCGGAGGAGACCGCGACCGAGGGCAAGGAGGTCTCGCGCGACGAGGCCCAGAAGCTAATCGAGGACGGCGCCCAGCTGATCGACGTGCGCGCCGATCACGAGTGGGAGACGAGCCGGATCCCCGGCGCCACCCACCTCCCCCTGGCCGAGTTGGCCGAGCGCGCCGGCGAGGTCGACCGCGAGCGCCCGGTGGTGATCTACTGCCGCGGCGGCAACCGCTCGACGATGGCGGCGGCGGCCTTGGCCGACGCCGGCTACGACGCTGCGAAGCTCAGTGAGGGGATCGTCGGCTGGGCCGAGGCGGGTTTGCCGCTCGACCCCGAGGATGGCTACGTGGCCGATTCGGGCGAAGCGGCGGCGGTGCTCCAGGCTCGCAAGCGCGCAAGCTAGGAATTCTCGAGGGGCCGCAAAACGGCTCCCGAAGCGGCTTTGCGGGTTCGAGCGCGGTTTCGCGAAAGTAAATACCCGAATCCCAGTCAGGTTTTGCTATTTTCTGACTCGTGGACGTCGTAGTCGATCAAGAGAAGCCGCAGAGCGGCAAAGGCCGCCTCGGCACCGTGGACAACCCGGAGACGTACGAGAACGTCCCCGGCCACATCATCCCGATCATCGAGCGCGAGTTCGACGATTTCGACAACGAAGCCGAGAAGTTCCTCGGCGGCGAGCTGGAAGAGAACCAGTTCATCGGGTTCCGCCTCAAACAGGGCGTCTACGGCCAGCGCCAGCCCGACGTCCAGATGGTTCGCGTCAAGCTCCCCTTCGGCGGCGTCACGCCGGAGCAGATGGAGGCTTTCGCCAGCGTCGTCGAGAAATACGCGCCGCTCAACAAGGGTCACATCACGACCCGCCAGAACATCCAGATCCACCACGTGCCGCTGCGCGACATGGAGCTGCTGTTGCGGGAGATCTCCGAGGCCAAGCTCTCCTCCCGCGAGGGCTGCGGCAACACGGTCCGCAACGTCACCGGCGATCCCTGGGCCGGCGTCGCCCCGGACGAGATCTTCGACCCGACCCCCTACGCCGGCGCCTACGTCCGCTACTTCGTCCGCCACCCGACGACGCAGCTGATGCCGCGCAAGATCAAGACCTCCTTCACCGGCTCCGACGCCGACCGCGCGATCAGCGGCATCCACGACATCGCCTTCCTCTCCCGCGAAAGGGATGGGGTCAAGGGCTTCGAGGTCCGGGTCGGCGGCGGCACCTCGATCATGGCCCGCGTCGCGCCGACGCTCTACGAGTTCGTCGAGGCCGACAACGGCGACTACATGAAGGTCGCCGAGGCCGTCCTCCGCATCTTCGACCGCCAGGACTGGCTGCGCGTCAACCGCGCCCGCGCCCGGATCAAGGTTCTCGTCGACAAGATCGGCATGGACGCCTTCCGCGAGCTCGTCGACGAGGAGCTCGAGGGCGACTGGGTCGAGGAGCGCGACTTCGACGCGGACCTGGTCGAAAGGCTGCGCTTCGACGAGGACGAGGAGGCGAACGCGCCCAAAGCGCCGCCCACCCCCGCCTCGCCGAACGGCGACCGCACCGAGTTCGACCGCTTCGTCGAAGGCAACGTGCAGGCGCAGCGCCAGGCGGGCTTCTCGGCCGTCGAGGTGAAGATCACCCGTGGCGACCTGACCCCGGATCAGTTCCGCGGCCTGGCCACGATCATGCGCGAGTACACCGGCGGCTACGCCCGCAGCACCGTGCAGCAGAACTTCGTCCTGCGCTGGGTCCGCGACGAGGCCCTCTACGACGTCTGGCAGCAACTCACCGAGCTGGATCTCGGCGAGGCCGGCCCGCGCGAGATCACCGACACGGTCAGCTGCCCCGGCACCGACAGCTGCAAACTCGGCATCACCAGCTCGATGGGCCTCAACCGGGCGATCAAGGAGCGGGTCGAGGAGATGGAGATCACCGACGAGCTGACCAAGCAGATCCACATCAAGATGAGCGGCTGCCCGAACGGGTGCAGCCAGCACCACATCGCCAACATCGGCTTCTACGGCGCCTCGCTGAAAGTGGGGGGGCGGCAGATGCCCGCCTACATCCCGCACATCGCCGGCAACTACGTCGGCGGCGAGATCGTCTTCGGCACGCGGCTCAAATCGCGCCTGCCGGCGAAGCGGGTGCCGGAGGCCGTCGAGCGCTGGATCCGCCTCTACGAGGCCGAGCGCAACGAGGGCGAGGAGTTCAACGCCTTCGCCGAGCGGGCCGGCGCCGAGCGCTTCGAAAGCGAGATCAAGGACCTCACCCTGCCGGCCGAGTTCAGTCTCGAGACGATGCAGCAGTTCATCGACTGGAACCGGTCCAGCCCTTACAAAGTCGAGCGCGGCGAGGGGGAGTGCGCGATCTAGCGCACGCGACTCCGCGATGAAACCGCCGCCCATCACCCTTTCCGGGACCGTCCCGACAATCACCGACATCGACCATGAGTCGGTGGCAGCCGAGCTCGAGGACCGCACCGCGCAGGAGGCGCTGGAGTGGATGTTCGAGAACTTCGGGGCCGACCATTACATCGCCTGCTCGTTCCAGAAAACGAGCTCGGTCACGGCCCACATGGCGAGCCAGATCAATCCCGAGGCGCGCTTCTTCTACCTCGACACCGAAGTCCTCTTCGAGGAGACCTACGAGACCCGCGACCGGCTCGCCGAGGTGCTGGGGATCGAGTTCGACCGCTTCCACGACCTGACGCTCGAGGAGCAGGCCGCCGAGTACGGCGACGAGCTCTGGAAGACCAACCCGGATTCCTGCTGCGGCTTGCGCAAGGTCGAGCCGATGCGGAGGGCGCTCTCTTCCGTAGAATGCTGGGTCGCAGGCGTTCGCCGCGGAGATTCCAGCAGTCGTTCCAAGACGCCGAAGTTCGGCTGGGACAAGAAATTCGACCTCTGGAAGCTGAACCCGCTCGCGGACTGGACCGAGCGCGACGTCTGGAACTACATCCGTGAGCACCAACTCCCGTACAACCCGCTCCACGATCACGGCTACCCGTCGATCGGCTGCACCCATTGCACGCAGCCGGTCGGGCCCGGTGGCTCGCCGCGTGACGGCCGCTGGGCCGGCGTCGCAAAGACTGAGTGCGGGATCAACTGACGCGCCGAGCAGGCGTTGGTTGACGATCGAGCCTTGATGGAGGAGACCACCAGAGCGCGCCCGGCTTCGGTCGAGCTGTCGGACCTCGACACCCTCGAGGCCGAGTCGATCCACATCATCCGCGAAGTGGTCGCCGAGTTCGAGAACCCGGTGATGCTCTTCTCGGGCGGCAAGGACTCGGTCCTGATGCTGCACCTGGCGCGCAAGGCCTTCGCCCCGGCCCCGGTGCCGTTCCCGATCATGCACGTCGACACCGGCCACAACTTCCCGGAGGTGATCGAGTTCCGCGACCGCACCGCCGCCGAGCACGGCCTGCGGCTCGAGGTCGCCTCGGTCCAGGAGCTGATCGACTCGGGCCGGATCAAGGTCGACCACGAGCTCGAAAGCCGCAACCGCCACCAGACGGTCGCCCTACTGGGGGCGATCCAGGGCGGCGGCTACGACGCCGTCTTCGGTGGCGGCCGCCGCGACGAGGACAAGGCCCGGGCCAAGGAGCGGGTGCTCTCCTTCCGCGACAAGTTCGGCCAGTGGGACCCCAAGAACCAGCGCCCCGAGCTCTGGCGCCTCTACAACGGCCGCCACCGCAAGGGCGAGCACATCCGCGTCTTCCCGATCTCCGACTGGACCGAGCTCGACGTCTGGCGCTACCTGGCCAAGGAGCAGGTCGACCTGCCCTCGATCTACTTCGCCCACGAGCGCGAGGTGGTCGAGGAAGAGGGCCTGCTGATGGCGATCAACGAGTTCTTCCCGCTCCCCGACGGGGCCGAGGTGAGCCGCATCATGGTCCGCTACCGGACCGTCGGCGACGCGACCAGCACCGGCGCCGTGCGCTCCGAGGCGGTCGACTACGAGCGCGTGATCGAGGAGACCTCGATCTCGCGGATCACCGAGCGCGGCGCCACCCGCGGCGACGACCGCTTCTCCGAAGCGGCGATGGAGGATCGCAAGAAGGAGGGCTACTTCTAATGCCCTCGCAGCTGCTCCGCATCGCCACCGCCGGCTCGGTGGACGACGGCAAGTCGACCCTGATCGGGCGGCTCCTGCACGACACCAAATCGATCTTCGAAGACCAGATGGAGTCGATCGAGCGCACCTCCGAAAAGCGCGGCGACGAGCAGACTGACCTGGCCCTGCTCACCGACGGCCTGCGGGCCGAGCGCGAGCAGGGGATCACGATCGACGTCGCCCACCGCTACTTCGCGACGCCGAAGCGCAAGTTCGTGATCGCCGACACCCCCGGCCACATCCAGTACACGCGCAACATGGTCACCGGCGCCTCGACCGCGAACCTGGCGCTGCTCCTGGTCGACGCCCGCAAAGGCGTGCTCGAACAGACCCGCCGCCACGCCCTGCTCTCCTCGCTGCTGCGGGTCCCGCACCTGATCCTCTGCGTCAACAAAATGGACCTGGTCGACCACGACGAGGCGATCTACGACGAGATCCGCGAGGAGTTCACCGCTTTCGCCGCCAAGCTCGAGATCACCGACCTCGACTTCGTGCCGATCTCGGCCCTCGAGGGCGACAACGTGGTGACGCGCTCGGAGAACATGCCCTGGTTCGACGGCCAGCCGCTGCTCGGCCAGCTCGAGGACGTCCACATCGCTTCCGACCGCAACCTGGTCGACAACCGCTTCCCGGTCCAGTACGTGATCCGGCCGCAGTCCACCGAGCACCGCGACTACCGCGGCTTCGCCGGCTCGGTCGTTGGCGGCATCTTCAAGCAGGGCGACGAAGTGATGGTCCTGCCCTCGGGTCGCACCTCGACGATCGCCCAGATCGACACCCCCGACGGCGCCGTCGCCCAGGCCTTCCCGCCGATGGCGGTGACGATGCTGCTCGAGGACGAGCTCGACATCTCCCGCGGCGACATGATCTGCCGCCCCTCCAACCAGCCGACCGGCAACCGCCGCTTCGAGGCGATGATCTGCTGGTTCGACGAGACCTCGACGCTTCGGACCGGCGCCCCGTACCAGCTCAAGCACACGACCCGCTGGGTCGCCGCCGAGGTCGAAGACCTGCGCTACGAGCTCAACGTCGACACCCTGCACCGCGACCTCGACGCCGAGACGCTCGAGGTCAACGACATCGGCCGGGTCCGGATCCACACCACCTCGCCGCTCTTCTTCGACGAATACCGGCTCAACCGGACCACCGGCAGCTTCATCCTGGTCGACCCCGCCACCGACCTCACCGTCGCCGCTGGGATGATCATCGGCGCCGGCGAGCCGGCCACGACCGAACAGCCGGTGGTCGCCGAGAACGTCACCTTCCACCCCAGCAAGCTCACCCCGGAGGAGCGGGCCGGCGCGCTGGGCGCGGGCGGGGCGACGATCTGGATGACCGGCCTCTCCGGCTCGGGCAAGTCGACGATCGCCGCCGCCGCCGAGCACACGCTGGTCTCCAGCGGTCGCCACGCCTTCATGCTCGACGGCGACAACCTCCGCCACGGGCTCAACGCCGGCCTTGGCTTCAGCCCCGAGGACCGGGCCGAGAACGTGCGCCGGGTCGGCGAGGTGGCGAAGATCCTGGCCGAGGCCGGCAACGTCGCGATCGTCTCCCTGGTCAGCCCCTACGAGGCCGACCGCAACCGCGTCCGGGCGATCCACGAGGAGGCCGGCATCCCCTTCCACGAGGTCTTCGTCGACACCCCCCTCGAGGAGTGCGAACGCCGCGACCCGAAGGGCCTCTACGCGAAGGCCCGCGCCGGCGAGATCACCGACCTGACCGGCGTCGGCAGCCCCTACGAGGCCCCCCAGGCCCCCGAGTTGCGCACCGATCCCGACCTGGAGACCGCGGTGCGCCAGGTCCTCGGCCTGCTCGGTTAGACCTAGCCTCGGTTTACTGCGCGAGCCGTTCGAGGACCTCGCGGTCCTCTTCGAGGCGGCGCTTCAAGCGCTTCTGGAAGTCCTTGTCGGTACGCCGGGCCGCGATGTGATTGTCGATCGCCTCGCGCACGGCCTCGGACACGGGCATGTCGTCAGTCCGCGCGATAGCGGCTAACTCAGCAGCTTTGTCCTCCGAGAGACGGAGACTCATTGCCTTAGTGGCCATGAGATGCAGATCTCCTTCTTCCGTTGCCAATGGGAACTGCTCAAATAGTACCAAGGTTCTTGAGTAGGATACCGATATCACAAAATTTACCTCTGTAAATTTTTTGATAGATTGGTATCAATATGTATGAACGACTGGAGTTGGCTGACTTCCTCGTTATCGCGGAGGCGGTCTTGGGCATGTCAGCTGAAAGCCTGGGTCGGGTCGCTCGCATCCCGGGCGTTGAGTCCGCGCTGGCTGCTCCCTTCGCCAGCTTCGGCGGCGTCGACTTCTATGGGGATCCAGCGGAGAGGGCGGCGATCTGTTGCTCGCGGATCATTCGGAACCACCCGCTGCCGGACGGGAACAAGCGGCTGGGCTACGAGTGCATGCGGGAGATGCTGGAACGGAGCCAGCTTCACTGGCCACGGCCGAGCGAGGACGCTGAAGAAATCGCCCTCGAGGTCGACGGACTTGCCGCTGGGACGGTCTCCGAGCAGGATTTCGTCAGCTGGGTGAAGCAGCGAATCGCGGCTGGCTAGGGCTGGGCGCTCTCGCTGCTGGGAACGACGATCGTCCGCCCGTCGTTCAGTTCGTACACGGTGCCGACCGCTTTGCCGCGGCCAATCACTTTCTCGCCGGGCTGCAATTCGACCTGTTCGATTTTTTCGTCTTCCTTGGTGACGACGGCGTCGGCGGGGCGGGTCTGGGGGTTCGAGGCGTCTTTGCTGGTCAGGGCCGCCGAGGTCAGGTCGAGGGAGGAGAGGGCGGCGAGCAGGAAGGCGACCGCGAGGACGATGCCGAGGTCGAAGAGGTTGACCAGCCCGTCGAGCGGTTCGCCGGCGCGGTCGTCGCGGCTGCGGGCTCTGGCGGTGACCTTCACGGCGCCACCGCCCAGTGGCTGTGCTGGCCGACCGGCAGGTTGGCGCCACCGTTGGCGGTGAGGGTGGCGGCGACGTACTCGACGTCGGAGTAGTCCTGGGCGTAGAGGCGGTCGCGGACCAGTGAGATCGTGAAGGCGATCGCGCCGACCAGCAGCCCGACGACGGTCACCCCGAAGGCGATCCGGAGGTTCTCGGTGAGGGTGGCGACGTCGCCGTCGGCGAGCCCCGCCAAGGCGGGGGAGAGCGGGATCAGGGTTCCCATCAGGCCCAGCGCCGGGCCGAAGCGGACCAGGATGCGGGTGCGCTCGAGGCGGCGCAGCGAGAGGTAGTCGTACTCGGCCAGGCGCTTGGAGATCCGCGCTTCGGCGTCGGGCCGGCCGACCTGTTCGAAGACGCCGGTGAGCGCCTCCTCCATCGGCCTGTTGTGGGCGAGCGGGAGCAGGACCGCAAGCGCCTGCTGTCCCTGCCCGGCGGCGAGGTAGGCCCGGCACTGGTCGACGGCCTGCTCCAGCTTCCAGACGCTGCGCCCGCGGCGCCGGCGCATCTCCGTCAGCAGCGAGCCCAGTTCGACGATCACCGCGACCAGCGCCAGCAGCGCCAGGACCAGGACCGGCCAGCGCAGCCCTTCGGAGACGTCGAAGAGGATCTGCTCGATGTTCATCGTCGCTCGCTCAGCGGACCAGGTTGCGGGCCTCGACCAGGGCACCCGCTCCCAGCAGGCCGGCGGTGATCAGCAGGCTAACGGCGGCGCCGGGGAGGCCGCCTCCACCCCCGCCGGCCTCGTCGGCGCTCGGGGTGCCGGTCCGTGCTGCGGCCTGCTGCTCCTCTTCCGGTTCGGGGCTGGGTTCCGCCGCCGAGGAGCTGTCGATCAGCAGACCGCTGACCAGTTCGCCGCTGGGTTCGGGCGCGGCGTGCTGAGGCTCCGGCTGCGGCTCGGGAGCCGGTGCAGGCTCCGTCGGGGCGGGTTCGGCCGGCGCTGGAGCAGAGGGGATCTCCGGGAGGCCGGCGCTGTCGCTCCCGGCCTCGCCGCCCGACGGCCCGTTGGCGGCGCCCTGGTCGGGGGCGTCCTCGTTCTCGTTGGTGCCGCCGCCCTGGCGATCGGGGCCGCCTTGCGCCGGCTGCCCGACCTGGATCCGGACCACGTCGGAGACGCCGACCTGGTCGCCGGGCGTGGTGACGCTGACGACCGCCTCGTAGCTGCCCGGCTTGGCGAAGCTGTGGACGGGGCCGGCGGTCTCCGCCGACCCCCCGTCGCCGAAGTACCAGGAGTAGGTCAGCTCCTCGCCCGAGCCGCCCCCTTCGACGACGGCGCCGAAGCGCACCGGCTTGCCCGGTTTCGTCCGCAGCGGCGAGGCCTCTGCCCGCACCTTAAGCCCGGACCCTTTGCGCAGCACGACCGTCAGCCCCTGCGGCGCCTCGAAGGAGTCGCCCGCGTTGAGGTCGCCGGTGCCGCTGCTGGGGCGCAGGAAGCCGGTCCCCGAGGGGGTTACGTAGACCACTGGCGGGCCGTCGGGGAAGGCACCTTGGTCGAGGGCCTGGTGGCGGCTGAGCTGTACCGAGCCGCCCGCCGGGCGCTGGACTTCGAGGTAGCTGAAGGTGAAGGGGTCGGCGCCGGCCGCGTCGATGATCGTCGCCAGCGAGAAGCCGGTCACGGCCTGGCGGCTCTCGCCGCTCGAGGAGCGCAGCGCGTAGTCGCGCGCCACCACGTCCTCGCCGACGGCGAGCGCGTCGAGCGCCAGCGTCCGCTGCGCCCCACCCGGCGAGACCACCGTGACCTGGGCCGCGTCGGCCCGGGCTGTGTCAGCGAAGGCGCCGCCCAGGGCGCAGGCGCAGAGCAGGCCGGCGAAGACGGCGGTCAGTCGGTCGAGAAGGAGACCGCGAAGCATCCGAAGCCATGATTGGTCGGGGGTGAGTAGAAGCCGCCGAAGACTTTGAGGCCGTCTGAGGTCAGCGATCCCCTCAGGCTAGAGGCGGTGTGGGTGAACGTGCCCGGGGGCCCCTCGACCGGCGCTCCGACCGGGTGGAGGTCGAGCAGGGCGGCGCGGGCGTCCGGGTAGGCGGTCGAGCCGCTGCCTTTGAGGCGGAAGATCGCCCGCGAGGATGCCCCGTTGAGCTCGATCTCGGGGTTGCGGGCGGTGAGCTCGATCCCGTGTCCCGGGAAGCTGAAATGCACCCCGCCGCTGCCGTAGATCGCGGTGGTGCCGGTCGGCGGGTCGTACCAGCCGCTGGCGAACGGGAAGGTGAAGTCGTAGACGCGCGGCACCGTTTCGCCGCCGCTGTCGTCGAGGCAGGGATGGCCGCTCTCCGCGATCGGCGCACCCGGCACCGCGCCCTCGATCGCGCTGGTCCCGGCTCCCGTCGCGACGTAGTTGATCCAGGAACTGCGCACCCACCAGGTCACCGTCGCGCCGGAGATGTTCACCGCGGTCGCCGGCCGTGCCAGCAGCGGCGGCTCGTTGGAGATCGGGCCGGAGACCGGCGTACCGGCCGCTCGCGCCGCCGCACTGGACCGCACGGTCCCGAAGCGCCCTTTGGGCAGGTCCACTCCGAGCCGCCTGGAGATCGCCCGGGCGGCGTCCCTGTCCCAGAAGAGGTTGGCGCCGCCCAGCGAGGCGGTGCCGCGCAGGCCGTCCAGCGCCAGCGCGCCGGGCTTCGGCTCGAGCTCGAAGAGGACTCGCTGCTTGCCCTTCAGCTTCCCCCTCAGGATCGACTCGGCACCGAGCACGGTCTGCAGCCCGGTCAGCCGCACGACCCGCCGGCCGCGCCCCTCGCCGGCGACCAGGCGCAGTCCGCCGCTGTGGACGAGTTGGGCCTCGGCGGTGCCGACCGTGCCGCCGACGATCTGCAGGCGGGTCTCGCGCCCGTCGTTCAGCGCCCCCTGGATGCCGGCGAAGGAGATCCCCCGCTTATCCAGCTTCTTGGCCTTGCCGGGAGAGACGACGAGGGTCGTGTTGCCGGTCGCCGCCGTCTCCGCAGCGCTCGCCGGCGCGGCGGAGAGCAGGGCGAGTCCCAGCGCGAGCAGTGAGGCGGGCAGCGCCGTCAAGGAGACGACGCTGCCCACCCCGATCTTCTGCTCACCCCGGGCCATCGCCTGATTGCTACGGCAGGACGATCTGCGCCGCGACCGGGTCGAAGCCGGGCGTGGCGGGCGGGGTCGTGCCGGCGATCGTCAGGGTTGCCAGCGAGAGCGCTTCGGTCAGGATGGTGCCGTCGACCGGGATGTTGTTGGCCGGCTGCATCGGCTCCAGGTCCGGGTTGACTTCACCCCACCTGACCGTGCCGACTCCGTTCGTCGTGCCGAAGCCGACCGTGTTCAGTTTCACCAGGTCGACGCGCCCGCCGATCCAGCCTTTGGCCGAGTCGGCGCCGAAGGGGCCGGCGAAGCTGTAGACGTTGGCGACGATGCGCGAGTTGGCGCCGTCGATCACCAGCGTCGGCTTCGAGACGATCAGCCCGAAGTTGCCCGACACGGTTTTGGGCTTGCAGAACCCGACCGTCGCGTTGCTGGTGGCGATCAGGCGGTCGTCGCCGGGGGTTGCTTCGTAGGAGTAGCTGGAGATCGGAAAGCGGAAGAACTTGCCGATCCCGCCGGCCGGTGGCGCCGAGTTGCCGCCACCCATGCTGCCGGGGAACGATTCCGTGGCCCCGCCCAGCATCGCGAAGGAGCCGCCGGGACTGGCGACGGTGCCGCGGATCGCCCGCCGGAAGCCCCAGTTGATGGTGCCGAGGTTTTTGCCGCTGCGGACGACCGGAGCGGTCAGGCTCGGCAGTGGCGCCAGGGTGAAGTTGACCGCAGGCGGAGGCGGCACGATTCCCGCGTCGACGCCGCACTGGGCGAGCATCGGGCGGTCGAGCGAGGTCTCGACGGTGATCGTGTCGAGCACCGTGCCGGCCGGGTACTGGTCGCCCAGCCCGGTCACCTCGGCGCCGTCGGCGCTCATCGTCACCGGGATGTCCTCCCAGACGATCGTGTTGCCGCCGGCGGAGACCGTCGGCTGTGCCGAGCTGAGGTCGAGCTCGGCAATGTCGGCGCGCTGGAACGGGTACCAGGTGCCGTGCTGGTTGACGCCGATGTCCGCGGTGATCCGCGACTCGGCTCCGTCGATCGTCACGGTCGGGTTCTTGAGCACGACGTTGAAGCCGTGGCCCGACTTGCAGAACAGCACCGTGCCGCCGCCGTTGGCGACGAGTTTGTCATCGGAATGGTTGGGTGCCGTGCCTGGCTCGTAGGTGCCGCCGCCGACTGGGAAGTCGAAGAACTCGCCGACTCCTGCCATCGCCGGCCCGCTGGCGCTGGCGCTGGCGCCGGCTCCGTCGAGGGTCTGCAGGGACCCCGGACCAAGGTTCAGCACGTAGTTGCGGAATTCCCGGTAGAAGCCCCACTCGATCGCGGTGCCGGTGACCGGCTGGGAGGTGCCGGCGGCGAAGATCGGGGCCGCGGCGATCCCGGCGATCTGGCCGGGAGCCTCGCCAATGGCTGGCCCCGCGACTTTTTTCACCGGGCACTGAGAGGCGTAGGGGTAGGGATCGATGAGCCCACCGTCGTCGATTTTCTTGCCGGGTTCGGCCGGTTTCGGCGCTGCTGCCGGCGTCACCGCGGCGCTGACTGCGGCGCTGCCGATGCGACCGGCAGAGATGCCGTCGTTGTCGAAGCGGTCGCGCAGCTCGCGGGCGGCTTTGCCGGTCAGCGAGAGCTTCGCTTTCGTCAGTTTCACCGAGGAGGAGTCGATCGTCGGCTCGCCCTTGGCGCGGAAGACGGTGAGCCGCTCGCCGCCGAGCTTGGCGCTGATCGCGCTCGAGCTCTTGCCGACCCGGAGGCTGAGGTCGGCGAGGAAGACTTTCTGCCCATCCAGGGCCAGAGAGAGCCCGCCCTCGGTCCCGACCGTGACCGGGTCGCCGAGCACGAGGTCGTCGACGGGAAGGTCGACCCGCTTGGCCTTGCCGGTCTTGCCCTGCTTGGCCTTCAGGACGACCCGCTTCTTTGCCGAGCCGGTCTTGCCGGCCTTGGCCGTGTAGGTGACCGTGACGCCCTGCTTGAGCAGCGAGCTGCCGGGCTTGAGCGAGAGGGAAGCCTCGCCGGTGGCGGGGGCGGCAGCGGCGGAGCCGGTCAGGGCGGTGACGGACAGCGCCAGCGTCGCCAGCGCGGTCAGGGCCCGGGCGCGGCGGCTCCGGAAGGTGCGGGTCAGGTGCGGGGTCATCTCTGTGCTGGCCTCCTCAGCCGTGAAAATGGTGGTGGGACCCGAATTAGGGTGCCCTAAGGGGAATCCACCCTAACAGAGTCGGAATTAGGTGAGGGCTAACGACCGCTCGGGCGATCCTGCACCCAGGCGACGTGCAGCGCGGTGCGCCCGTCGTGCTCGCTCAAACGCGCGTCGGCGCCCCAGGTTGCGGCCAGGCGCTCTGGGGTGAGCACCTCGGCCGGGGGGCCGGTGGCGACGGTGCGGCCCTCGGCGACCACCACGGCGCGGTCGGCGACCGCCGCCGCCAGGGCGAGGTCGTGGACGACGACGAGGGCGGTGAGGCCGGTGTCGACCAGCTCGCGCAGCAGGGTGGCGACCCCGATCGTGGCGCCGAGGTCGAGCTGGGAGGTGGGCTCGTCCGCGATCAGCACCGGCGCCTCCTGGGCCAGGCCGATCGCCACCTGGACCCGCTGCAGCTCGCCGCCGGAGAGGGTGGTCAGGGTCCGCTCGGCGAAGCGGCCGACGCCGGCGCGGTCCATCGCTTCGTCGATCCCGGCCCGGTCGGAGCGGGTCAGCCGGCTCAGCGGCCGCAGGTGGGAGGAGCGCCCGATCGTGACCGCTTCACGGACGCTGATCCCGGCTGGGACCGGCATCCGCTGCGGTACGAAGGCGCGCACCCGGGCCAGGTCGCGGCCCCGCATCGAGCCCAGCTCCCGGCCCGACCAGGCGACATGGCCCGCGCTCGGCTTCTGCAGGCCGGAGACCGCCCGCACCAAGGTCGACTTGCCGGCCCCGTTCGGCCCGACGATCGCGACCAACTCGCCGCTGTGCAGTTCGATGTCGGCCCCCCGCAGGATCTGCGTCCCGCCAATCTCCACCTCGACCCCGCTCGCCACCAAGGGCGGCGCCCCCCCCGCCGCCGACGGGCTGATTTCGTCCCCCATATGGACGTTTTCGTCCCGTCGGCCGCTCATACGGCCTTCCGGAGGAGCCAGAGGAAGAGGGGGACGCCGAGCAGGACCATGAAGGGGCCGACGGGCATCTCGATCGGGGCGCGCAGGGTGCGGGCCAGGGTGTCGCCGGCGGCGAGCAGGGCGGCGCCGCCGATCGCCGAGGCGGGGATGACGAAGGTGTGGCTGGAGGTGCCGCCGGCCATCCGCACCACGTGCGGGACGACCAGGCCGAGGAAGCCGAGCAGGCCGGCGATCGCCGCTGATGCCGCCGCCAGCAGGGCGGCCGCGATCCCGGCGGCGAGCCTGATCAGCTGCGGCCGCGAGCCGAGCGAGGCGGCGACGTCGTCGCCCAGCGCCAGCCGGTCCAGCGGCCGGACCAGGAAGACGGCGAAGAGGAAGCCGACCGCGAAGTAGGGCCAGATCGTTTCCAGCTCCCGCCAGCCGCTCGAGGTGAGGCCGCCGGCGATGAAGAAGATCGCCGAGGGGGCGCGTTCCGGGAAGGCGGCGAGCAGCCCGGTGGTGCCGGCGGTGAACAGCGACAGCATCGCGATCCCGGCCAGGATCACCTTGCCGGTGCTGCCCCGGTTGCGGCCCGACCAGGCGAAGACGAAGACCAGGGTCGCCGCCAGCAGCCCGAAGAAGAGCGCCGAGACCGGCAGCAGCGCTATCGAGCCGGGCAGCAGGATGATGATCAGGATCGCCCCGAAGCCGGCGCCGCCGGTGACCCCGATCACGTCGGGCGAGGCGAGCGGGTTGCCGAGCGCCCCCTGCAGGACGGCTCCGGCCACGGCGAGCGCCGCGCCGATCGTCAGGGCCTCAACCGTGCGCGGCAGCCGCAGCGTCTCGACGATCTGCCGGTCGCTGGCGCTGCCGCCGCCGCCGAAGAGGATGTCGATCGTCTCCGAGAACGGCAGTTTCACCGCGCCGAGGGCCAGCGAGGCGATGGTCGCCGCGACCAGCGCGACGAGCAGAGCCGCCAGGACCAGGGTCCGCCGCGCCAAGCCAGTGCCTCAGTTCTTCAGGTAGGCGCGGCGGACTTTGCGGATCGTGCTGGCGATGTCGGTGCCGGCCTGCAGTAGCGAGTTGTCAACCGAGACGTAGATGTTCCCCTCCCGCGCCGCGGCCGTGCCTGCCCAGGCCGGGTTGTCGCGCAGGTACTCGGTCAGCGAGGGGATGTCGTCGGCGTTGGCGTGGGGGACGGCGATGATGATGTCCGGGTCCTCCGCCACCACGGTCTCGTCGGAGATCCGCTCGAAGCCGGAGTCCGAGTCGACCCCGCCGGTCAGCAGCACGCCGCCGGCCTTGGTGACGATGTCGCCGCCCCAGCTGTTGGGGAGGAAGGTGAAGGGAGTGCGGCCGACCCCGAGGATCAGCATCACCTTGGGGTGCTGGGCGATCCCCTTGCGGGCCGATTCGACCTGCTTGCGCATCGACTGCAGAAGGTCGCGGGCGTAGTGCTTGCGGCCGACCATCGTGCCGATCTTGAAGGTGTCGGCGAAGGCGCCGTCGATCGAGCGCGGGTCGCGCAGGACGACCTCGATCCCGAGTTCCTTCATCGACTGGTTCCCCTTCGCCCAGGTCTTGGTCGAGAAGACCAGGTCGGGATCGAGCTGGGCGAGCTGCTCGAGGTTGGGACCGTTGGGGTGGGAGAGGGGCAGCCTCTGGACGTTCTCCAGCTTCGGCGAGAAGCGTTCGTTGCCGCCCAGGGTCTCGCCGATCGCGACCGGGGTGACGCCGAGTTTGGCCAGGGTGTTGGCGGCGAAGGGAGTGAGTGCGACGATCCGCTTCGGCGGCGCGGCCTGGCTTGCGGCCGGCAGCGCCAGCGCAATCAGCAGCAGCGCGCAAGCAATCGCCGCCCTGAGCACGGCTGAAGGGTTGTCCCCCCTATGAAGGGGAGAACCCTTCAGGGACTGAGACCGGCGACGCATCGCTACGCCGGGACCCGGGTCTCGATCACGTCGTAGTTGCGGACCTCGCTGAAGTCGGCCAGCTGGCCGTCGGCGTGGCGGTGGCTGAGTTTGAAGAGGTCGCCGTCGCGCCAGGCCTCGTAGTTCTCCTTGGCCTCCCAGCGGCTGAGGACGATGTACTCGCCCTCGCTGTCGCGCCGGAGCAGTTCGAAGCCGGCATAGCCATCGGCTTTGTGCACGTGGCTCTCGCGCTGGAGGAACTGTTGCTCGAACGCCTTCGCATTCTCCTCCTTCACGTGGACGATGTTCATCACCGTGTACAAGCTTCGTGCTCCTTTCGGGGAAAGATGGGCGAGTTAGGGTAGCCAAATAGGGATGGGGGCGGGCCCGCCCGCCGATTCGCTGCCCAGGGGCGAGCTTTCCTCGAAAGTGGGTTAGCTGGCTGGGCGGGGCGGGACTTGGGGTTCGGCCAGGCCGTAGGTCTCGTAGTCGCCGAACTTCGAGAAGGTCTTGTGGGTGGGGCCGTGGTAGTCGGAGGAGGCGGTCGGGACCAGGTCGAGCTCGTCGCAGAGGGCGAGGAGGTGTTCGGTCTGCTCCGTGGAGTGGGGCGGGTAGAAGGTCTCGATGCCGTCGGGGTGGAGTGAGCGGATCAGGTCCTCGACCTCCTGTGGGTCGGAGATGTCCCAGTAGGGGTGGGCGATCACCGCGACCCCGCCGGCCTCCCGGATCAGCTCGATCGCCTGCTCGGCGGTCGGCCAGCGCCGCGGCACGAACGCCTTGGCGCCCGGCACCAGGTACTCCTCGAAGAACGGACCCAGGTCGCCGGTCGCGCCGGCTGCCTTGGCGATGTGCGGCCTGCCGATCGAGTCGGCCGCCCCCGCCTCCCGGATCGCGTCGTCGAGCGTCAAGTCGAACCCCTCGCCCCGCAGGTTCTCGACGATCTCGCCGGCCCTGGTCCGCCTCTCCTCCTGCGCCCGCTCGCAAGCCGGCCCGATCTTCTCCAGGTCGACCCAGTACCCGCAGATATGCAGGTCTTCCGCATACTCGTGCACACAAGACATCTCGATTGCGGGCACCAACTGGATCCCGAGTCGCTCCGCAGCTTCCGCCGCCTCGGGAACCCCCGCCACCGCATCATGGTCCGTCAGCGCCAAGGTGGTGACGCCTGCTTCCGCAGCTTTCTCCACGACCTGGCCCGGAGGAAGCTGGCCGTCGGAAACGGTCGAATGACTCTGCAGCTCGATGAGCATCGGCGGAGCAGCCTATTCCGGCCCGTGAAAGGGAGTCGGGAGCCCCCCTCCGCGGACGCTCAACAGCGAGCCATAGCGAGCTGTGTCCGCGGAGGGGGGCTCCCGACTCCCTCCCGCCCGCACAAATAGACTGCCCCGCCGTGTTCCAGAAGGTGCTCATAGCCAACCGCGGCGAGATCGCGATCCGGGTCGCCCGGACGCTCAAGGAGATGGGGATCGTCTCGGTCGCCGTCTACTCCGAGATCGACCGCGAGGCACCCCATGTGCGGGAGGCCGACGAGGCCTTCCTGATCGGTCCGGCGGTGCCGGCCGAGAGTTACCTGAACATCCCGAAGATCATCGAGACCGCCAAGGAGGCCAGTGCAGAGGCGATCCATCCCGGCTACGGCTTCCTGGCCGAGAACGCCGAGTTTGCCCGCGCCTGCGCGGAGGCCGAGATCGTCTTCATCGGCCCGCCGCCCGAGGCGATCGAAGAGATGGGCTCGAAGACCCGCGCCCGCGAGATCATGGAGGCCGCCGGGGTGCCGATCGTCCCCGGCGCGACCGTGCCGGCCAAGGACCTCGATGAGGCCCGCGCCCAGGCCGAGTCGGCCGGCTACCCGGTTGCCTGCAAGGCCGCCGGTGGTGGCGGCGGCAAGGGCTTCCGCGTCGCGATGACGCCCGACGATCTGCAGGAGGCGTTCGAGGGCGCCGGCCGCGAAGGCGAGAAGTTCTTCTCCGACGATCGCGTCTACGTCGAGCGTTACCTGGAGGACCCGCGCCACGTCGAGGTCCAGGTGCTGGCCGACGGCCACGGCAACGTGATCCACCTCGGCGAGCGCGACTGCTCGATCCAGCGCCGTCACCAGAAGGTGATCGAGGAGGCCCCCGGGCCCCAGGTCGACGAGGAGATGCGCGAGCGGATCGGCAAGATCGCCACCGACGCGGCCGCCGCGGTCGGCTACCGCGGCGCCGGCACGGTCGAGGGGATGCAGGTCGGCGACGAGTACTTCTTCCTCGAGATGAACACCCGGGTCCAGGTCGAGCACTGCGTGACCGAGATGGTCAGCG
>Ga0190272_10000330_pt1 | contig 26516 bp, 28 predicted proteins | sample Popmic504T_FD_133746 | JGI IMG/M metagenome (GOLD analysis project Ga0190272, IMG submission 133746) | Populus adjacent soil microbial communities from riparian zone of Shoshone River, Wyoming, USA - 504 T | ecosystem: Environmental > Terrestrial > Soil > Riparian zone | place: USA: Wyoming...
GAACTCCTTGCCCTGGGAGAACTGCCCGGTAATCCGGGGTCGGGACCCGGCGCCCCCGTTTACGTCGTCACCCACTCCGGCGGGGAGGCGAACATGCTGGCCGATCTCGCCGACGACGCGGGGTTGGAGCTGCCCGAGATGCGCGTCGCCGCCAAGCAGGCGCTGGGCGAGCGTTGGCCGGCGTTTCACGTGGCCAACCCGTTGGACCCTTGGGGTGTCGACGATTACACCGAGGTCTACCCACCGGCGATCGAAGCAGCCGCCCGTGAGCCCGGTGATGTGCTTGTGGTCTCTCAAGACCAGCAAGTCACCTCAGGTGGATACGAACGTGAACTTTCTTTGAACCTGGCGAAGTACCTGGCAGCCGCCGCGTTCGGCACCGCCAAGTTTCCCGTCCTGCTTAGCCCCACTAGCCAAGACCCGGACCCAACTGTCACCGACTTTTGTCGTGCGCAGAACATCGCCTTCCTCCGCGGTGCCACCCCCGCTTTCACGGCGCTCGGGAAGCTTGCAGGCAAGGCTGCGCCAGCTCGCCAGGTAGAGCGATCGCCAGCAGCTCTGGAACGGCTCCTCCACCGCACCCCAATCACTGAAGACGCCGCACTTGAGTTACTCAACTCGCTCGGTGTGCAAACCCCTAAGCAGATTCGTGTTTCTGATCCGGATGCGGCCGCGAGCGCAGCCGAGTCGATAGGCGGCGCAGTGGTCGTCAAGGCGGTCGCCGAAGGGCTCCTTCACAAGAGCGACCTCGGTCTGGTGCTGTGCAACATCTACGGCAGTGACGCCGCGCGCGACGCGGCAAAAGAGATCCAGGAATCCGCACGAGCGGCCGGACTTGAGGTGGATTTGCTCGTTGTCGAGCAAGTGCAGGGTTCCCTCGACGTCGTCGTGGGTTACACCCACGACCCACAGTTCGGTCCAACAACCCTCGTCGGTCTTGGTGGGGTGTGGACCGAGATGCTCGACTCCGTCACCGTTCATGTCGGCGCGCTCGATGAGCAGCTTGCGCGCGATGTTCTGTCACAGAGCAAGGTGGGGCGCATGCTCTCTGCCGCGCGCGGCGGTGCCCTTCACATCGATGGCGTCGTTCATGCGATGTGCGTGGTTAGCGACATCGGTGCTGCGCACCACGACGTCGTCGCTATTGATGTCAACCCGCTCATCGTCAGTCGTGACGCAGCCTTTGCTGTTGACGCAGTTATCCAACGCACCACCGACCAGCACGAGGAGCACCAGTGAGCCAAGACATCACGTCCACCCTGCGCATCCGCATCGGCCAGGAGGAGGCACACTACGGAGGCAACCTCGTTGAAGGCGCGCGCATGCTCAAGCTCTTCGGCGACGTCATCACCGAGATAGCTGTCATCACCGATGGCGACGAGGGTCTGTTCGTGGGCTACGACAAGATTGAGTTCACCGCACCCGTATACGCCGGAGACTTCATCGAAGCGACCGGACGAGTCACCCGCATCGGGAACACCAGCCGAACTGTCGAGTTTGAAGCGCGCAAAGTGATCGCTTCGCGCTATGACCTCACGTCCAGCGCCGCCGACGTTCTGAAAGAGCCGATTGTTGTGTGTCGCGCGACAGGAACCACGGTCATTCCCAAGGAGCACTCCCGCAAACAGCCCGACGTCTGATCAGTTTCCGGGCGATTGGTGCCCGAGGGGGCGTATTGTCAGAGCAACGGAGCCTTCCAGACTCCCGGGAGTAGGGAATTGCCATGGGTGATAAGTCCCCGCGCCAACACATGTCTAAGAAGTCCGGCAAGTCGTTGAAAGAGAAACGCGCCGACAAGCGCGCTAAGTCGGACTCGGGCAACAACGAACCACTCATCGACTCGAACAAGAAGCGCTAGCGGCTCAGGGGCCGTCGAGCAGGTGCTCGACGATCTGGGCGACACCGTCTTCTTGGATCGTGGGCGCAATGTGGTCGGCCGCCGCGAGTACCTCGGGGTGTGAGTTGGCCATCGCATACCCGCGCCCAGCCCACTGAATCATCTCGAGGTCATTGGGCATATCGCCGAACGCAACAACGTCGGATTGAGCGATGCCCCAGTCGGCGGCCAACTTCGCCAAGGTCGTGGCCTTGCTGACACCCAGAGCTGAGATCTCCAGCAGACAGTCGTTCATGTTGGAATGCGTCACCTCGACCTGACCGGCGAGCACGGGCCGAGCCCGCCGCAACATTTCGTCGCCGCTGAGCGTCTCGTCGCGGACCAAGAGCTTGGCTACCGGACGGTCAATCAATTCCTCGATGGGTGCCACGACCCGCGGATCGACGTCCCATCGTGGGATATACGCAGCATCGTGTCCGAAACCGTTCGACGACTCCACCGCGAAAGCTGGGTGTGGGAGCACCTCCTGCAAGCGAGCGGCCGCAACCTGCGCGGCGTCCGGTGCGATAGCAAAGGTTTGCGTGACCGCCTCAGAACCCATGTCGTAGACGAAAGCTCCATTCGCGCAGATGGCCAGCCCGCGATGTCCGGTGACATCGGCGACCGTGGACATCCAGCGCGGGGGTCGCCCGGTAACAAACACAACGCGCACACCCACCCCCATCGCGCGGTCCAAAGCCGCCAACGTGCGGGCCGACACCGATTCGTCTGCGCGGACGATCGTGCCGTCCAAGTCGGTAGCGATCAGGCCAATCACGCCACCATCCTCGTGGATCCCCGGACATGTAAAGAATAATTGACATGTTGTCTGGCTTCCTTTACTCTGCCGATGTCTAAGATTCTTTACATCAGGAGAGATCATGGCAGTCCAGGAGCAGAACGCATGGGCGATGCTGGTCACCGCCATGGTCGGAGTCGGCGTCTACCTCACCCTGCTTCTCATCAACCTCGATGGCAGCAGCATCTCCACCGTTGCCTACCAACCGTTGATGCTCTGGACCATCGGTGGCGCGATTGTTATCGGGATCGCGGCAAGCATCCTCATCGCCATTCGGGCCAACGTGGCCGGCGAGCGAGAAAAGCCCGACCAGCGAGATCGCGAAATCGAGCGATTCGCGGTGAGCGTTGGCCAGGCGTTTCTCGTTATTGGCGGCGTCGCCGCATTGCTGATGGCGCTGGCTGAGTGGGAGTGGTTCTGGATCGCCAACGCCCTGTACTTCGGCTTCGCCTTGTCGGGGATCCTTGAGGGCGTTTCGAAAGTTACGGCTTACAGGCGGGGCATCCCGTGGTGAAGCCGACCAAAGTCACTAATCACATCCGCGCGTTGCGATTCGCTCACGAGGAAATGACGCAGGCCGAGCTGGGTGAGCGCATCGGTATGACACGCCAAACGGTCATAGCCATCGAACAGGGCCGCTATGCACCCTCGCTGGAGACCGCGTTCCGCATCGCGAAGGTGTTCGACGTTTCACTTCATGAAGTCTTCCAATACACCGAAGGTGAACCAGCATGAGAGCAATCACGCAAGACCGCTACGGACAGCCAGACATCCTTAGGCTCCAGGACGTTTCTGAACCAAAGATCGGCGATACCGATCTCCTGGTTCGTGTTCACGCGGCTGGGCTCAACGCCGCCGATGGTCACATGCTCACGGGCGTGCCGATGCCCCTCCGCCTCGTCACCGGGTTACGGCGGCCGCGCGAACCAATCCTTGGCACGGAACTTTCCGGCGTCGTCGAGGCAGTCGGCTCTGCCGTCACCGACTTCGCCGTCGGCGATGAAGTCATCACGGAGATCGGTCGAGGAAGTCTCGCTGAAGTGGCCAGAGTCGAAGCCAAACTCGCAGTGCGGAAGCCGAGGAATCTCACGCACCAACAAGCGGCTGCCTTGCCGCTGGCATCCATCACGGCTTTGAAGGCAGTGCGTGATGTTGGCAAGGTCGAGTCGGGCCAACACGTCCTCATCAATGGGGCCTCAAGTGGTGTCGGAATCTACGCAGTGCAGATGGCAGTAGCTCGTGGCGCCAAAGTCACCGGGGTTTGCAGCACGAAGAACGTCGAGATGGTGCGCTCCCTAGGAGGCCATCACGTCATCGACTACACCACAGACGATTTCACCCAGACCAGCGAGCGCTTCGACGTGCTGATTGACATCGTCTCGAGCCGCTCCCTCGAATCATCACGACAAGTGCTGACCGACAACGGCAGATTTGTGATGGTGGGCGACATGACGATGGGCAAGTGGCTCGGCGTCGGTCGTCAGTTCCGCACCGTCATGAAAGACCCTTTTGTCAGTCAGAGCCTCAAACCAATGCTGGCCAAGACCAATCGTGCTGACCTCGAGGCCATCGTCGACATGGTTGAGGCGGGCACAGTCAGGCCAGTCATCGACCACGTGTACCCGCTTGAAGAGACCGCCGCCGCGATGCGTCAAGTGCTGGGTGGGCATACCCGCGGAAAGATTGTCGTCGAGATCGCCAAGTAGCCCTATTGCGGGCGAATGACGTCCGCGCCCAAGGTTGGCTGCAAGACCTCTGGAACGAGCACAGATCCGTCAGCTTGTTGGTGGTTCTCCAAGATGGCCACAATGACGCGCGGAATGGCTACCAGAGTTCCGTTCAATGTTGCGACTGGACGGACGCCCTCGCCATCACGCATACGGATATTGAGGCGACGCGCCTGAAACTGCGTGCAGTTAGACGTCGAGGTAATCTCGCGATACTTCCCTTGGGTTGGGATCCAGGCTTCGATGTCGAACTTGCGCGCAGCGCTTGAGCCAAGGTCGCCGCCGGCAATGTCGATGATTCGGTACGGCAGGCCAAGCTGATCGATGAACTGCTTCTCCCAGGCAAGCAACCGGTCGTGTTCTGCCTCTGCGTCTTCAGGCGCGCAGAACGTGAACATCTCCACCTTGTCGAACTGATGCACCCGAAAGATGCCGCGCGTGTCCTTGCCGTACGTGCCGGCCTCGCGACGAAAACACGGGGAGATGCCCGAGTACCGCAGGGGCAACGTCTTCGGATCGAGGATCTCGTCCATGTGGTACGCCGCGAGCGGCACTTCTGAGGTGCCCACCAAGTAGAAGTCGTCCTGCTCTAGGTGGAAGACGTTCTCTGCGGCCTGGCCAAGAAAGCCCGTGCCCTCCATCGCGGCAGGCTTGACCAGCGCCGGCGTCACGACCGGGACAAAACCGGACGCCACCGCTTGCTGGACGGCTGCGTTGATGAGCGCGAGCTCAAGGAGAGCGCCTGGCCCAGTGAGGTAATAGAAGCGTGAGCCGGAAACCTTGGCCGCCCGCTCGACGTCGATCGCGCCCAGAGACTTCCCGAGCTCTACGTGGTCGAGGGCCGTGAAGCCTTCGGCTTCGAAATCACGCGGCGTACCTACGTGCTCAATCACCAGGAAGTCGTCTTCCCCACCTGCTGGCACACCCTTGATGACGACATTGGAAAGCAGCAGCATGGCCTCGCGCAACTGCTCGTCTGCTACCCGCTGCACGCCCTCGGCGGCTTTAACGTCTTCGGCAAACTGTTTGGTGCGCGCCAGCAACTCCTGCTTTGCCTCCCCTTGGGCCTTCGCCACTTCCTTTCCGAGCGCCTTCTGCTCGGCACGAAGTGCTTCATAGCGTCCGACCGCGGCGCGACGACTTTCGTCGGCGGCAAGCGCGGCGTCGACCAAGGCGGGATCTTCACCACGCACCTGTTGCGAGGCGCGCACAGCGTCAGGATGGTCACGGAGTTGTCGCAGATCAAGCACGGGGTGAGCGTACCGAGAAAGCGGGAGGAGTCTCGACTGGGTTAATCGTGCGCGTTGGTTGGGCTTAGCACCGGCATCGCTGCCTTTGCACGCCGGAAGGTCAAGCCGAACAGCACATCCGGTAGGGCGTCACCCGCAACGGGCCTGGACCACAAGTAGCCTTGACCAACGTCGCAACCAAGAGCTTGCAGGCGAGCGGTTACTTCCTCGTCCTCAACACCCTCCGCGACCACTTCAAGTCCGAACTCGTGTGCCAGATCGACCATTGCCTTGACCAGCGTTGCTCCGCCTGGGTCTTCAGCAAGGCGCATAACGAAGGAGCGGTCGATCTTGAGCGTGGTGAGCGGCATAGCCTCGAGTTGTGCCATTGAGGTGTAGCCGGTGCCGAAGTCATCGACGGCCAACGTGACGCCCAGGCCGGCCAGTTTGTGAAGCATCTCGTGACTGCGCACCGGGTCTTCGATCAGCGCGCTTTCGGTGACCTCGAGCTCGAGCCGCTCTGGTTCGATTTGGTGACTGGCGAGCAAGTCTTCGACGAAGTCTGCGAACGATGGCTCGATCAGGTTGCGGGCCGAGAGATTGACCGCGACGGGTAGGTGCGCGAAGTCTTCGCCAAGGCGGTCCCACTCAGCCATCTGATTCAGCACAAGTTCCAGCACGTAACGGGTGAGGCCATGGATCAAACCCGTGCGCTCGGCAAGCGGGATGAAGTCGTTGGGCGGGATATTGCCGCGGGTGGGGTGATTCCACCGAAGGAGTGCCTCCATGCCGACGGCCTGCATGGTGCCGAGGTCGACTTTGGGCTGGTAGTGAACCGAAAGTTGTCGGGTGCCAAGAGCGGAGCGCAAGTCGCCGAGCAGGACCAGTCGGTCGGTGCTGTTTCCGTCTTCGCCTGGTTGGTAGAGCAGTACCCCGACATGCGAAGCCTTCGCCGCATACATGGCGGTATCGGCGCGCTGCATGAGTTCAGTGCCGTCGGCGGCGTGTTCCGGAAGTAGAGCCACCCCAAGACTCGCCTCAACATGGAGCACAAGTTCGCCGACGACGAATGGCTCATCGAACACGCTGTGCACGCGCCGGGCGAGACGGTCTGCGTCATTGAGAGAACCAACGGTCGGTGCCAGCACGGCGAACTCATCGCCGCCAAGGCGGGCCACCGTGTCCGCATCGCGAAGCACATCCGCTAGACGTTCTGCAATTTGAACAAGCAGTGCATCACCGCGATCGTGACCCAGCGTGTCATTGACCTCTTTGAACCTGTCGACGTCAATCATCATCAGCGCCAGCGACTTCTTGTTGCGTCCGACTGCCGCAATGGCGCGGTCGAGCCGGTCGTTGAGTAGTCGCCTATTTGGCAGGCCAGTAAGAGAGTCCTGAAGTGCGAGCCGCTCGTTCTCTTCCGACTGCTCGCGAAGTTTTCTGCTGGCCCGATGCACCGTGCGGTAGAGCAACAACCAGGCGAGGAGCAAGATGATGGCCACTACGCCAGCAATGGTCAGCACGGCTTCGGCAACGAACTCTTGCGTGGCGGTCCATGGGATCTCGACAACCGCAATGCCGTAGGCACCCGCGTAACTGTCTCCGTAAGTCACGGGGACATACACAAGCAAGCGATTCGCGCCATTGACATTGACGACCTCTGACGCCGGCTGTCCTGAACTGGATGCCGAGGCCAAGAGGCGTGGGTCAGCAGCTGGCGCATCAAGCGCATTGCCCCCGCTGTAATAGAGCGCTTGTCCGTCGGTGTTGTAGAGCGTCAAGGCGTCAAGGGGTGCAATGGAGTTGGAGCGCACAATCAAGTCGAGTTCCCCGGCCAAGGATGCCCCGATCTCCCCGGGCCCTGACGACCAAAAATCGGTCAAGGATTGAGTAATCGTCCCTTGCACGCCCAGAGTCACATAGGTCTGGGCCAAGCCTTCGCCGTCGTCGACCGCTTGTCGATGCAGCGTGGTCGAGAAGAGCCAGGTGATCGTGACAGCAAGGAGCGCCATCGTGGTCAGGCTGACCACGGCGAACGTCCCCGTCAGGGTGAATCGGCGCACGATTGGCCATCGGCAGACACACCCAAGCGGTTTAGCCCAAACGGGGGATCCGATGATCAGTCCACCCGTATGCCGACCAACTCGTCGGGAAGCTCAGGGTCTGCCTTCTCGGATGCGCGTCAGCCAGGCCTGCGCATCGCGAAACTCCTCGTCGGAGACTCCCGGACGTAGCCGTGGCGCCATCTGATCAAGCCGCGGGTAGGAGCCGAGGTAGCGCACCGCCGCGCAGACTCGCCGCAGCCCCATCAACGCCTCGCCGACTCGCGCGTCGTCGATGTGACCCTCAATGTCGACGGAGAAGAAGTAGTCTCCAAGGCCGCCGCCGGTAGGCCTTGACTCAATGCGGGAGAGGTTGACCCCGCGGACAGCGAACTCACTGAGGATCTCAAGCAGCGCCCCCGGATGGTCCTCGCCCATGAAAAGCACCACAGTCGTCTTGTCTGCTCCCGTTGCGGCAGGTGGCGCTGCTGGTCGAGTGACCAGCACAAAACGAGTCTGGGCGACCGAACCTGCGATGTTGGCAGCCAGTTCCGTTAGCCCGTAGACCTGCCCGGCCAGTGGCGCCGCGATCGCCGCACTGTTCTTCTTTGCATCAGGTCTGTCGGAGTCGGCCGCCACCGTCGCCGCGGCGGCAGCAGTGGAAGGAGCCACGGTGTACTGGGCGTCCGGCAGGTTTTCCGCCAGCCACGGACGACATTGCGCTTCGGCATGAGGGTGGGTGGTCACCACCGCAACATCAGCCAGAGCAACTCCCTTGGGTGCCAAGAGAGAGAAGGTGACGTCGACTTGCTCCTCCGCGAGGATGCTCAACTCTGGGCCGGTGGCGAGCGCGTCCAAGGTGGCGCTTACCGATCCCTCGATGGAATTTTCCAAGGGCACCATCGCGCCTTGGATCTCACCCGAGTGAACGGCCTCAAGAGCGGCCAGCACCGACGCGAACGCTCGTGGCTTGGCGCGGCTGGGCTGCTCGGCTAGCCAGTGCAGCAAGGCCGCCTCCGCGAAAGTGCCCGCCGGGCCGAGGTAGCCGTAGGTGCCGTCGGCGTCGGCCGTCATTGCGAGGCCGTATTCATCGACACCGTATTCATTGGGGGACCGTGCCACGCTGCGCGTAGCCAATCGCCTGCTCTTCTTCGGGAGACAAAATGGCGTCACTTGCTCCCGCCTTCACGCCCTTCGCGTACGTGCGCGTCTCGGTACGAGCATTGATCGAGCTGATGACGAGCCCGTCACCTGCATCGTCCAACATGGCCGCCGAGAACGACATCCGCCCACCCATGTCATTGAAGGCGTCGTATCGCACCACGGCGACGTGACGAATCGAGTCGGACAAGTCGATACGCAGCGATTCAACCTGAGACTTGGTGGTCTCAACGTCCTTACGCAGCCGCTCGACCTCAGCCACCTTCTTTCCCACTGCAGCGACGAACGACTCGGCGCCGTCATCGCCCTGCAAGACCAAGTAGGTCCGGCGCATGCGCCGCAACTTAGTGAGCGCAATAGCAGCGAGCAGCAAGCCCACAACTCCAAGGGCAATGCCAGCGATTGCCAGCCAAGCGACCATATTGGGGTCGAGATCGAGGGTCACAGTTGTCCTGAGTCTTTGGTTTGCGTCGGAGTTGGCGTCAGATTCGGCGTTAGTCGGGGCAGCAGGTGCGCCCAGGCTATCGGCGTGTGGCGCCCTGCTCGACCTGGTATCTCCCAGCCCGGGTGCCGGAAGTCTCGTGGCCGTCACTGGCGGCAGTGCCCGCACTACAGTCGCCCCACGTGGACCCCGTTGCGTTCTTTGTCACCTTCGGATTGATCTTGCCGGCGGAACTTCCCGACAAGACGTTCGTCGCCACCCTGGTCCTCTCCACCCGCTTTCGGCCCCGCACTGTGTGGCTGGGCGTCGGTGCAGCGTTCGGTGTGCAGACGGTTATTGCCGTAGCAGCAGGACAGGTCTTGGCGCTGCTCCCCCGGACTCCGGTGCTCCTGGTGACCTCCGCGCTCTTTGCGGTTGGGGCACTCTTGATGTTTCGGGGTGCCTTCGCGTCCGATAGGGACACCGAGGTCGCCCAACACGAGCGTGAGCTCAGCCAGACTGGCGGGGAATCTGGGCGAGCTTTCTGGATCAGTTTTGGCGTGCTGTTTGCCGCCGAGTGGGGTGATTTGTCACAACTCACCACGGCCAGCCTTTCCGCACGGTTCGATGCGCCCCTGGCGGTGTTCTTGGGCGCGTGGCTCGCGCTGCTTGTGGTGGCCGGGGCGGCGGTCGTGGCAGGACGCTGGCTTTCGACTCGGCTTTCGTTCCGCACCATTCGACTGGTGTCCGGCTCACTATTAGCCGTACTTGCCCTCCTCACGTTGGCTGAGGCCGCGAACCTAGTCTCGCTCTAGCGGCGACGCGGGGCGCACGAACGCTTTCGCAAGACAGGTCGAAGAAGGCGAAGAAGGTCCGGACGCCACCGACGGGGGATGCAGTGACGTCCGGACCTGACAAAGGGTCACGCAAGATGGGCCGGGATGCAAGGGCCTTGCCACAATTCGCCTGGGCGGCATCGAATCGATAAGCCCTAGTGCATCGTGAGTTGACGCGCTCGCAACGACTCACGCGCACGACGGGCAGCGGAATCAAGAGGCTTCTCCTCTTGCAGCGCGTCCACCAGACGTTCGCGAAATGCGGCCGCTTCGTCTTCGACATCGTCGACGTCAGTGCCGGGGGCGAGGTCCCATACCGGTACTAACAATCCCAGGGATCGATAGGAACCGAGGTACCGCGAACCCTCACCAATGCTCAACCCCTGGCTCACCTGTAGTTGCGCCAGCGCATCGATGAGGGGCTCTTCCGGCTCGGGAAGTACCCACCGCAGTTGTGTTCGTTCGTTGAACTGCATCCAATAGGCAGCCTCGACCGCGGCAAGTCTTGCCGTCGGCATGGCCGCCCCATTCGCGCGTTCCAACGACGCCTTGGTCATCGGGTCGATGTCACTGTCGTCTCCGTCAACGTCGTCGAGCCAGAAATCGAAGCGCGAATGAACAACGACACGAGGTGGAACGTCGACGTCGATGAGTTCGTGAATGCGGGGTGCGTCTGCCGGCAGGGGCCGTGGCGCGATCGACTCGCCTGCCCTGCTTTGCAGGGCCCTCAACAATGCATCGCCGATGTCCTTGCTTGCGTCGCCTGACGCAGTCTCGGTCTGCGCCGCCAGCAGAATGTTGCCGTCCTTCTTCACCAGGGCCGGCCACGCCATCGGAAGCACGGTCGCGAGCGTGATCGGCCGCCCGTCCTCCTTCAGGGTGAGCTCTGCCGTGGCAGCGGGGACGATTTCTCGTAGCGCGATCCAGTCGGCTTCACCCGCGAGGCCTTCGAAGGGACGGATGACGCGGGCATGTTCGGCTCGCGACGCCTGCTTCCCGTGACAGGCTTTATAGCGTCGCCCCGACCCACATGGACATGGTTGGCGCGGGCTTGGAGTGGGCTGGTCGCCTTGATCTGTCACGACTCTGAGCCTACGACTTGCAGTTGCTGTAACACCGTCCGCGGGCGGTTGGTGATGATGGCGTCTACCCCTAGCGAGACCAGCAGCTCTACGTCGTGGTCATCGTCAACGGTCCAAACGAAGACCTTGGTTCCTTGCGCATGGAGCCGGGAAACAAAGCGTGGATGCGCGCGGACAATTTCGATGGAAGGCCCGGCAATGGCAATGCCCCGTGGCATAACGCCGAGGCGATAGCTCACTGGCACGCGATCCATGAGCAACACCATGGGCAGCCCAGGTGCGAGCCGTCTCACCCGACGCAGAGCAACGTCAGAGAAACTCATCACCCGAACCCCGCCCGGGCTATCCGGATCACGCGCAGCCAGGCCGAACTTTGCCAAAGTCTCGATGAGGCGCCGCTCGACGAGACCGGCATAGCGCGTCGGATGCTTGGTCTCGATGGCCAACTCAATGGGACGAGGTGAGTCAACGACGAACTCAAGCAATGCTTCCAGGGTGAGCACTCGACGCATGTCGGCTTCCACGTGGTCGGGGGCATCAGGGTCGTCGACGCCTCGCTTCCACGAGCCGAAGTCGAGCGACTCAAGGTCGGCCAGCTCTAGCGTGGAAAGCGCACCCTTGCCGTTTGATGTGCGGTCGACGCGACGATCGTGCACACACACCAAGTGACCGTCGGCCGTCAGCCGCACGTCCGCCTCCAGACCGTCAGCACCATCTTCAATGGCCCGCCGATAGGCAGCCAGCGTGTGCTCAGGTGCCTCCTCGGAGGCACCCCTATGGGCGATGACCATGGGACGACGATTGGGCGCGGCGTTCATAGCGCCCTCATCCTGACAGTTCCAGATGACGGAGGGGTGAACATGCGCGGAGTTAAGGGAGCACTGCACCCGGATTGAGAAGCCCTTGGGGGTCCAGCGCGTTCTTGATGGCGCGCATGGCAGCCAGCGACGCTGCGTCTCGACTCAAATGGAGGTGGCGCGCTTTGGCACGCCCAACACCGTGTTCGGCGCTGATCGTCCCTCCCAGGCTGGCGACGTACTCCAACACTCGAACGTCGGCTGCGTCGTCGTCGTAGGGCGGCCCCACGATCTCGACGTGCAGATTGCCCTCCGCCAAATGACCAAAGACGAATACCTGGTGGGGGGTCACGACTCCTGGAAGGGCTGCCACACATTCGGCTAGCCGGTGCAGCGGTACCCCGACGTCGAGTTTGTGTACGTGTCCGAGCGAACTGACCGAGTCCGTCTGCCGCTCCCGGTAAGCCCACAGACGGCGGTCGAGCACTGCATCCGCGTCTGTCGGCAACTCTGGCGAGTCGGCAGTCTCCAGCAGCAAGTAGAACGGCCATGGAGCTGCCAGAGGGTCGGGCAGCTGGGCAAACTCACCGACCAACTCGATGCAGCTCCGCGACATGAACTCGGCCGCAAGCAGGCCCCGTTCACGGTTGTTCTCGAGCAGTTCCAGCGCTTTCCCAATGGACGCCACTCCTACGAGCAGCGTCGTGCGGCTCTCAGGGAGGGGCTCGCACAGGCGCACCCTCACTTTCGTGAGGATCGCCAACGTCCCTTCGCTACCGACCAGCAGACCGCCGAGGTCGTAACCTGCCGAGTCCTTAGGCAGCCCCGCGAGATGAGATGTCACGCTGCCGTCGGCTAGCACCGCCTCCACCCCGAGAACTTGCGAACGAGTGTCCCCACGACAGACGACGCGAATCCCACCGGCATTAGTCGCAACGGTGCCGCCAATAGTGGCGGAGTCACGTGAGCCGAGGTCGACGCCGTAGTCCAGGCCCGCTGCGCGTGCGTGCTCTTGCAGTGTTGCGATCGTGACCCCTGCTTGGGCAGTCACTTGTCGGGCGTCCCGATCGATCGAGTCAATCGAGGCGAGCCGGGTAGTGCTGAGCAGCACAGAGCGCGGCGGTGGGACTGAACCGGCGACGAGTCCGGTGTTTCCTCCTTGCGCGACCACGGGAGTGTTCGTAGTGGCGCACGCGCGCATCACTGCGCTGATTTGTTCAGTGGTTGATGGTCGAACGACCGCAAGTGGATGACCTGTCCAACGATTGGTCCAGTCGTGGGCATACGGCCTGATCACGTCTGGATCGGTCAACACATGCGCGTCCCCCACGATCGTGCGGAGACTCCCAAGGGAAAACGCGGCCTCACTCACGTGAGGACCCTACGACTGTGCCGGGAGGGCGATGGTATCCATCTGAAGTGCCGTCACTTCAGCAGTTTCGACAGTCGGCGGTCGGCGAGTGGCTTCCCGCCTGTTTGGCATGTCGCGCAATATTGCAAGGACGAGTCAGCGAACGACACTTCTCGCACCACATCGCCGCACTCTGGACACTCTTGGCCCTTTCGTCCGTGCACTCGCATACCGGCACGCTTGTCATCCTTCAACTCCGATGCTGGCAGGCCAGCGGAACGTGCTGTTGCGCCGCGAAGGGTTTCCACCATCGCTCGATAGAGCCGCTCGCTCGTCTCGTCGTCCAAGGTTCCGGCTGCCTTGAAGGGCGAAAGTTTGGCCACGTGCAAGATTTCGTCGCTGTACGCGTTGCCAACTCCAGCGATCACTGACTGGTCGCGCAACAAACCTTTGAGCTGGGTGCGTGCGTGCGTATCGAGAATCTCGCGAAACGCCGCGACGTCGAATTCTTCCGCCAACGGGTCCGGCCCGAGCCGAGCAATGCCCGGCACAGTCTGCGGATCGTCGACGATGTACACCGCGAGTTTCTTCTGCGTGCCGGCTTCGGTGAGGTCGAACCCTGAGCCGTCATCGAGATGCACGCGTAGAGAGATTGGCCCTTTCCCTGGCTTGAGCGGCTTGGGGGGGAGCGAATCTCGCCAACGCAGCCAACCTGCTCGGGCGAGGTGGGTAATGATGTGCACTCCGTCGACGTCGATGTCGACGAACTTTCCACGCCGCGTGACTCCTGAAATAAACATGCCAGCAAGCGCAGTCGGAGGCGGATCGTAGGTCTTGAGGACGCTGAAGCTGGCAACATCGATAGCTGCGATCGCCCTATCAGCGAGCTTTTCCCGCAGGAAGATGACGAGCGCCTCGACCTCAGGTAGCTCCGGCATGGATCTATTTTGACGCCTGCGTCAAGTGCCACTGATGCCCGGTCTGATGCCTGGCCCGATACCTGGTGTGAGCACGTTGCGCTCTCTTTAGTTCACCCACACGGGCGAACATGGAGGGGGTCGCGGGGCCGATGAATCAGTTGAACGGCGTAGCCGGTGCCACGCGAGGGGGTGGCATCGACCGCGCCGTTCCTAATTCTCCGGCGCATCGACTACTCAGCCTACGGGCGTCCATCGCGGGCTACATCAAGCCCGAGTGCGGCATCAACAACGCCGGGTCGATGAGATCGGGGCGGGTCGCCATATAGATGTCGCTATCGATAACCCGCCAGGATCGCTGCAAAAGTTCCGGTAAAACCGGGCTTGGGCCGGGGACGCAGATGAAGCCGCGGCTTTCCAACGCAGCCGCAGCAGTGAGCGCAACGGGCGCCGTCTCCTCCGCGTCCACGCTGACCAAGTGGCTCACGCCGTACGCCACACCATCGCCGCCTAGCGCCCCAACACCGACCAATGTCTCAGCACGGCGGATGACGAAGCATCGCGCCCTCGGCCGATCAGTCCAATAGAGGTAGTCGTCGGTGCGATCGACGCCGCTGATTTCTTTCTCTGCTTGTGCCGCGTCGCCCCCCGAAACATTTTCGAAGGTCAGCCCGTCGGAGTAGGGAAAGGGTTCTCCGCTCACGTACAGCACGGGAAGTAAGGGGGTCATGCCATAACGGACGTAGAGCGGCAACGCACTGGGGTGTGACGAACTCAGTGTCATGCGGTCAGGTGCGTCCGACCACACCTGGCCGAGCAGTGCGCCTCCCAGCCCTTGCCCCTGCCATGCAGGGGAGATAAAGAGGTCGGCGAGCATGTCTACGTCGAGAATGCGAACGGTGGCCGCATAGCCAACCACTCCATCGTCACCAGTTGCGACGACGAGCCTGCCCCGCGTCAACAGATGTCGGACGTAGCGGGCATCGGCACCGGCGCCTTCGCCGGCCTGGTCGGTTTCGGTGGCTACTCGGGCGATTCCGGCTACGTCGGCGTTGGTCGCTTCCCTCACTGCAAAGGGTCTGGTCACGTTCATAAAGTAGCGCTGAACGTGCAAGTGTCCCGGGCCGCTTGGACCCGGGACACTTTGCTGTTCGCCGATTTAGATGTCGGCGGGTATGAGTACTCGTCCGATTCGATGTGCGATCTGGTTGTTGCCCTCGTTGATGTCGAGGCGGTCGAGCACCAACCAGGGGTTCCTGATGTCTGGATCGTTGTCAATGAGACGGACTCCGAAGGTTCCGTCGCTCTTGTTGACGACGTCCAGGGTGAACGGGGTGCCAGCCGCGGTGGGAATCGCTTGGCCATCTGCCTGCACAGCCGCGGATGAATCGATCGTCGCGCCGACGACAACGTGGTAGAGCAACACGGCCTCTACCGTGTCAACACCCAGACTCTTGACGATTCGGAACGCTGCGCGCTCACTTGGGGCTGACGAACCGGTGAGGTCGATGATGAGCTTGTCGAACGCGCGGTCAGTGGGCAGGAACGCGGTGACCGGCTGCGTGCCATCAGTCAGCACGCCAACATCTGAACCTGGCTTGGCTGCCAGCACGGTCAGCGCTGCTTCGGTGAGGATGTCGTAGTCCCACGGATTCTGATCGAAGCGATCTTCGTCAGACAGCAGAATCGAGGCCAGCGACGTGTCGCCGAGCTCGGAAGCACCGGCTGTGGGGGCGAGGGTGAGCGCGGCACCGGCGGCGAGCCCCACGCTGGCAACAGCGGCGACGGCTCGAGTAGAGGTTCGATGAGACAAGGGACGGGTCAGACGCATGCGATGACTCCAATCGAAGTGGATGGATACTCCTCCTTCTGCCTCCGGCGCCCCAGTGGATGCAACGCGAGCGAAATTTATCCCTAGACGCGGGACAGCAGACGACCCCGGAGGCGGTGCAGTCGTGGCATGAGCCCGTAGATCACGATCGGTACCGCGATGGTGGCGACGACCAAGGTCTTCAGCACCACCGGCCACCCGTCCAGTGCGCTGCCGAGCGCCAGGTTGAGGACAACGAGGGTCGGCACAACAGCGAGCCAAATCATGAAAGCTAGGTGGTGCTTGGACGGCGGTGAAACTGGTACGCGTTCAGTGACCGTTGGTTGGTGAGACATGTTGCTCCTCCTTCAAGGTGTGCGTGCGATGACGCGGTTGATGTCTTCTCCTACGAGTTCAGCGTTCATGGCAATGGCCGATGCAGAGCCCTCGCCTGCGGCGGTAACCACTTGCGCCCTCGCATTGGCGGCATTCCCTGCTACCCACACCCCTCGGATCGACGTACGGCCAACGTCGTCGGTGACGACCCAGCCGTGGTCGTCAATTGCACCTTTCAACGCATCCACTAGCTCGATGTTTGGGACAAAGCGCGGACGGACAAACACGGCCGTTCGAGCGATGACACGAGCGTCAACAAGTTCAACGCCGTTCAGGCGGTCCTCGCTGACGACCATCTGACTCACGAGACCGTCGATGACTTGGATAGAGCGGGCGGCTAGTTGTTCACGTTGTTGTGCCGTGACGGAGTCAGCGTGGGGAAAGAGCATGACATCGGGAGACCATTGCCGGATGAGCTGAGCGTGCTGGATGGAATCCGCATTTCCTCCGAGGACACCGATTGGCTGGTCGCGGACTTCATACCCGTGGCAGTAAGGGCAATGAAGGACATCCCGACCCCAGCGTTCACGGACACCAGGAATGTTGGGGAGTTCATCCTGCAATCCGGTGGCGACCAAAATCTGCCGACTGTTTAGTGAAGAGCCATCGGCGAGTGTGAGGCGGAAGCCAGTTCCGATTTCCGCTTCATGGGGGACGACTCCTGTTACTCGGCCACCGATCAGTTCGCCGCCATACCCCTCGACTTCCGCTCGTCCGATAGTGAGTAGGTCAGTCGGGGCAGATCCGTCGCGGGAAAGAAACCCGTGCATCTGGGCAGCCGGTGCATTGCGCGGCTCACCGTCGTCGACCACCGCAACCTTACGCAGCGCCCGGGAGAGCACGAGCGCCGCCGAGAGTCCCGCTGGACCTGCACCGATCACCACTACGTCGTATGTGTTCATGGCAGACACAGTGCTTGCCGGTCCATGCCGGTTCAACGTTTGTTGCCATTTCTGGGAAATGGCCGTGGAATGAGTCGATGGACACTTCGGCAACGATCGCCCTGGCGCTCAGTTTGGTAGCGCCGCGGCTCAAGCAGATCCGCGCCCAGCGGGCTGTTACGTTGACCGACCTTTCGGTATGCACCGGCATCTCCAAGAGCACCTTGTCCCGGCTGGAGAACGGGCAACGACGACCAAGTCTTGAGTTGTTGCTCCCCCTTGCGCAGGCGTACGGCATACCTTTGGACGACCTCGTCGGAGCCCCTGATGTAGGCGACCCCCGGCAACGGCTGAAGCCCAAGCATGTGAAGGGGCGCACGGTGCTCTCGTTGACTGGACAGCCCAACGGCATCCAAGCATGGAAGATCATTATCCCCTCAGGGCAGACCACGCCCAACCCGCGAACCCACGACGGCTTCGAGTGGCTGTACGTCCTGTCGGGCCGAATGCGTCTGGTTCTTGGTGAGCAAGACATCGTTCTCGGCGCCGGTGATGCGATCGATTTCGACACCAAGATTCCGCACTGGTTCGGCGCTACGGGAGACGGTTCCCCGGAAGTTCTGAGCATCTTCGGCAGACCCGGGGAGCAAATGCACTTTAGGAGCGAGCGAGGCAAACAAACCTAGTATCAACACGTGACCAGCGAGCAAGCGCAAAAAATGGCTTCCGGGCTGCTGCTTACGACCAAGTTCTACGCACCAGGATCTCCCCGGCTGCTGGTGCCGCGGCCACGCCTCCTCACCGGCTTCAGTCACGGTGTTGGACCGAAGTTGGTCCTCATTTCCGCACCCGCGGGCTTCGGCAAGACGACGCTGCTCGCTGAGTGGCTTGCCGCGGCACAGGCCGCCAAAGCGAGTGAAGCAGCACTATTCGCCTGGTTGTCCCTAGACAGGGAAGACAACCACCCTGAGACTTTCTGGCAATACGTCATTGCCGCGCTGCAAACGGTGGCTCCAGACGTCGGCAACAGTGCGCTGACGATGCTCCACGAGCCGGAGCCCCCGGCCGTTCAAACGGTGCTTACCGCCCTACTCAACGACCTAAGCGCATTGACGACAGATCTCGTGCTGGTGCTCGACGACTATCACGTGATTGACGCGCGCGACGTCCACGAAGGCGTAACGTTCTTGCTGGAACACCTTCCTCCACACATGCATTTGGTCATCGCGAGTCGCACCGATCCGCCGTTCCCACTGGCTCGTATGCGGGCGAGCGGCGAATTCCTCGAAGTTCGCGCCGCAAACTTGCGATTCAACTCTGACGAAACCAGCACCTATTTCAACGACGTCATGCACGTGTCATTAACAGCGCAGGATGTGGAGGCGTTAGACAGCCGCACCGAAGGATGGATCGCGGCTCTGCAACTCGCAGCGCTCTCGATGCAAGGACGAGAGGACAACACCGACTTCATCGCGGAGTTCGCGGGGGACGACCGCTACATCGTCGACTATCTCGTCGAGGAAGTCTTACAACGCCAACCCGAAGACGTCCATGTTTTCTTGCTCCAGACATCCATCTTGGGCCGGTTGCATGGTCCGCTTTGCGATGCCGTTACCGGTCAGGGCTCGGGCCGGGCGATGTTGGAGACACTCGACCGAGAAAACCTTTTCCTTATCCCGCTCGACGACCGCCGCGGCTGGTACCGGTACCACCACCTCTTTGCGGACGTGCTGCGCGCACGGCTCCTGCACGAGCGACCCGACGAGGTGAATGCGCTGCATCTGCGCGCCAGCGAGTGGTACCACCAAAAAGGCGAGCCCAACGAAGCCATTCACCATGCGATGGCTGGCCAAGATGCTCAGCGAGCCGCTGCATTTGTTGAACTAGCACTTCCTGAAACTGCTCGAGATCGGCAGGAAGCCAAGCTACGACGCTGGTTCGATGCGCTGCCTGACGAGTTGGTGCGGGTGAGTCCAGTGTTGAGCAACGCCTATGCCGGCTCCCGGTTGGTGCGGGGTGAGGTCGAGGGAGTGGAAGCTCGCTTGCAAGACGCCGAACGATGGTTGGACGCGACCGCAGCAGCGACGACTGCGCACGCAGCCCGACCTCCCGAAATGGTGGTCGTAGACGAGGAGGCGTTTCGAGTTCTCCCAGCTGGGGTTGCTGTGCACCGGGCCGGACAAGCCCGCCTCTTCGGTGACATTCAGGGAACCATGGCCCATGCCCAGCGCGCACTTGATCTGGTCGTCGCTGACGACCACATGAATCGTGCCGCGGCATCGGCCCTATTGGGATTGGCCCACTGGACAAACGGGGATCTCGATGCAGTTCACCGGCTGTACTCCGACGCGGTGGCTCACATGGAAAAGGCCGGATATCTGTCCGACATAGTCGGTTGCGCCATCACCCTGGCTGATATCCGCATGGCCCAAGGACGCCTTCGCGATGCCATGAGCACCTATGAATGGGGGCTGACGGTGGCGACGGACGACACGGTTTCCATCCGCAGAGGCGCGGCGGACATGCACGTCGGCATCGCCAACGTTCTTCGGGAACGCAACGAACTCGAAGCAGCCAAACAGCATCTGTTGACGAGTAACGAGCTCGGCGAGCATGTGGGCCTTCCGCAGAACAGGTATCGATGGCGGGTAGCGATGGCGGAAATTCACAGCACCGAAGAGGACCTGAGCGGCGCCGCAGTTCTCCTAGACGAGGCAGAGAGGGTATACACCGGGGACTACTCGCCCGATTTTCGGCCAGTCGCAGCGGTGAAGGCACGCGTACTCATCGCCCAAGGGAAGTGGAGTGATGTGCTGGACTGGGCCAGGGCCCACGATCTCTCGGTTGATGACGAGCTCGGTTATCTGCACGAGTTCGAACACATCACCCTTGCGCGCGCCCTGGTCGCCCAATGTAGGGAGCAGGGCGGCGCGGCGTCACCCGGGTTATCACCGAAAGTCATGGAGTTCCTGGAGCGCCTTCTTAGGTCTGCGGAAGGTGGCGGTCGAATGGGCAGCGTCATCGAGCTTCTTGTGCTTCAGTCACTTACGCACCAGCTGCACGACGACGTTCACGCGGCGATGGTGCCGCTCGATCGAGCACTGACTCTCGCCGAACCCGAGGGCTACGTCCGAATCTTTGTTGACGAAGGTCAACCGATGGCTGCGTTACTGCACGCGGCGGCCGACCGTTCGCCCACGCCAAAGTACGCGCAGCGACTGCTTTCCGCCCTTGACACCTCTGCGCCGAGGGCGTCTACCGTGGCGGCTGGACAAAACTTGCTTGAGCCGCTTAGCGAGCGCGAAATCGATGTTCTCAGGCTGCTCGCAACTGAACTGAGCGGTCCAGACATCGCCCGCGAACTCGTGGTGTCTCTGAACACCGTGCGAACCCACACCAAGAACATCTACTCCAAGCTCGGTGTCAACAGCCGCAGGGCAGCAGTGAGGCAGGCCGACGAACTTCACTTGTTGCGGCGCACTCGCGAATCCAACTCGTAGTCATCGAACCCCCTTCACCGGGACAATGGCTAGGGCTCCGATCAACGCACATACCCCTGCCACCGCGAACAGCACCGCGTAGCTGCCGCTGCTGACTGCCAGAATCGCTGGTGCAATCGCAGGTGCGACAAAGAATGGCACGGCGCCAGCAATATTGAACACGCCCAGGTCGCGAGCGGAGTTCTCATTGTCCGGCAGCACATCAACAACTAGTGCGAGGTCGACGGCCACGTAGATACCAAAGCCGAGTCCGCTGATAGCCATACCTACAAGGAATCCGTTGAAGTTACTGGCGACTGCGATCGCAAACATAGCTGCGCCGTAGACAAGTGACGCGCAGAAAACAAACACCTTTCGTCGGCCAGTCCGGTCGGAGAGTCCGCCGCCGATAACGGATGCGGCGATCACAACGACTGACTGGACAAGCGTGCCAAGGAAAATCTGCTGTGGAACATCGTCTTCCAGACTGCCGAGTCGCTCCAACAGGTAGTACGCCTGATAGGTCGTCAAGAACGCGTACGCCATCAGGAAGCAGAATCGGCTGACAAAAGCCCAGGAGAAGTCCGCGTTCTTACGCGGGTTCACGTAAAAGGTGCTCGCAAACTCCCGCAGAGACCACGGCGGCTTCGCCGACGTGGCAAGTCGACGATCGTGCAGGTTCGCCGCGAAGAGGAGGATGAAGAACCCACCAACCAAACACGGAACCAGGAACATCGCGAACTCGTTACCCGCGAACAATTTGACGAGGAAGGTTCCCGCGACTGACGCGATAGGCACGCAGATGCCGAGGACACCGGCGACCTGACCGCGCTGAGCTGCCGGGACTTGGTCCGGCAGCACCGCCACCATGGCCGCCAGCAGTGCATTGAAGGAAAGCTGCGCAACACACCAGCCAACGAGCACCACGGCGATGTTGGGCGCCAGTGCGACTGTCAGGACACCAAGTGTGCCGCCTGTTAGACCGATAACCATCCAAGGTCGCCGCATGCCCAGACGCGAGCTGGTGCGGTCACTCAGCCTGCCGAAGAGCGGATTGGCAAACACGGCCAGGAACGAGCCGACCCCCGCAACCAGCGCCAAGCTGTTCGGTGCTTGGTCCGTTCCGACCAGGGAGTTGATTTTCAGTGCGAGGGTGACCAACAGCGGTGCAAGGAACAAAAGCCCTGTGCTCATGTACGCCAACGTGTACAGCGAGATGAAGCCCCACCCAACGCGGTAATTGACGTCCGACTCGCTCTTCACTGCGGTGAGTCTGCCAGCCGGGGACCCTTCGCCGAATTCACAAGCAGAATCACCACCGGAATCACCACATGTGGTGATCTCAACTCACCACATGCGCTCATACCTTCCGACCATGAGCGACACCAGGGCACCCAGTGGCTGGCCGGATGAGGCGGGAATCTACGAAATACGCCTCGCGGGTCTTCTCGAGGCGCGCTGGGCGGTCTGGTTTGACGGCATGACGCTGACTCAGGCGAGCGACGGAACCACCATCATTCGGGGCCAGATCACCGACCAGGCAGCCCTGCACGGACTCCTCCAACGAGTGCGTGACCTTGGCCTGCCCCTGCTTTCGTTAACTCAGACGCAACAACCCACTCAAAAGAACTGATTGTTCTGACAAGGAGCACGTCATGAACGCATTCATTCGCAGCATTGGTGACCTCAGCGCAAAAAGGCCCTGGACGATGGTCGGTGCCTGGCTCGTCCTGGCCGCCCTCTTCGTCGCGCTCTCCGGAGCGTTTGGGGGAGTCTTTGCCGACAATTTCAGTGCACCCGGTAGCGAGAGTGCACAGGCAATGGACCTTCTCGAAGACCGTTTCCCGGAGGTCGCCGGCGGTAGCGCCGTCGCTGTTTTCGCGGCAGCAGACGGCGAGCAACTCGATCGCTATCGCGCCGACATCACCTCGGCGCTGTCACAAGTGGCAGAGGTCGAACACGTCGCCAGCGTTGGCGACCCGTTTGCAGCGGATCGGGTGTCCGAGGACGGGCGCATTGGCTTTGCTGAGATCACGCTCGACGTCGCATCCACCGAGTTCGGCCGCGAGTCAGCCGCCGCGGTGGTGGACGCCCTTGAGCCAGCACGGGACAGCGGCCTTACCGCTGAATTCGGTGGCGATGCTGCCTTCCTCAACGCCGACGAAGAGTCATCAGGCGCCGAGGTCGTTGGTGTCCTTGCCGCCCTCATTGTGCTGCTCATTGCCTTCGGCACCGTTGTCGCCGCACTCGTGCCGATTACCTTGGCCCTTGTCTCTGTGGCCGTCGGATCCTGCGGCATCCTGCTCCTTGCCGGCACGATGGACGTATCAACCGCCGCGCCAACCATCGGCGCAATGGTCGGACTTGGCGTTGGGATCGACTACGCGCTACTCGTGGTGTCCCGGTACCGCGAGAACCGTGCGGCCGGGCAACCTAATAAGACCGCGTTGTCGGCAGCCATGGGCACTTCCGGCACCGCTGTCGTCTTCGCGGGCGGTACCGTCGTCCTGGCTATGGCTGCGCTCGTTCTCACTGGTGTGGGTTTCCTCACCTCCATTGGACTAGCAACCTCCATCGTCGTGCTGTTCGCCGTCGCGACTGCCATCACGCTCCTTCCCGCTCTCCTCACACTGCTCGGGGACCGCATCGATGCGGGACGAGTGATTGGGCGACGTCGTCCCACCAAGCCAGTTGAGGAAACCTTCTGGTGGCGACTGGCGCACCGGATCGCTGGACGTCCGTGGCCCTACCTGGTCGCTGGCTCACTGGTGCTCCTGCTGCTAGCGGCTCCGGCGCTCTCACTCAAGACAGGATTCCCCGACGCTGGCGATAACCCAACAGCCCAGACTGAGCGACAGGCTTACGACCTACTCGCAGACGGCTTCGGACCCGGCTTCAATGCACCGTTGCTCGTTGTCGCCGATCTACAGGACACCGGGCTGCAGGCTAGCGACGTGCCACTGTTCGCCGAGGACATTGCGGCCGCACCTGGCATCGCAGAGGTCGGCGAGCCACAGGTGACTCCCGATGGCGACATCATCGTGTTGCCTGCCTTCCCCAGCACAGAGCCGTCTGACCCCGCCACCTTGCAGACGCTGGAGCAGGTCCGTTCGCTAACCTCTGACGGCATCTACATCACTGGCCCAACTGCGCTCACGCTGGACCTCGATAAGCAGCTCAGCAACACCCTCCCGGTCTTCATCGGTGCCATCTTGATTGCATCCGTGCTGCTGCTGATGGTCGTGTTCCGGTCAGTCACGGTGCCCCTGAAGGCGGCCGCAATGAATCTGCTGTCCATCGGTGCGGCCTACGGCGTCATCGTCGCGGTCTTCCAGTGGGGCTGGTTGAGCGGGCTCTTCGGCCTCGACAGCACGTACCTGATCGCGTCACCTCTGCCTTTCATCTTCTTCGCCGTACTCTTCGGCTTGTCGATGGACTACGAGGTATTCCTGGTGTCACGCATTCGTGAGGCTTACGACGCAACCGGCGACAACGCCGAGTCCGTTGCACGTGGGCTGGCGAGCACCGGACGGGTCATCACATCTGGTGCGCTGATCATGATGCTGGTCTTCCTTGCCTTCATCTTCAACCCCTCACCCTTTGTGAAGATGATCGGGCTAGGGCTGGCGACTGCGATCGCCATCGACGCCACCGTGGTCCGCATGATCCTGGTCCCAGCGACCATGACGCTGATGGGCCGTGCCAACTGGTGGTTGCCCGGTTGGCTGGATCGGGTGCTGCCCCACATAAACGTGGAGCCAGCGGATGAGCAACTGGCCGTGGACCTACGGTCGCAGCCCCAGCCGGAGCAGCACCCGGAGCAACCTCCAGTGCGAGTGAGCGGCTGACGGTCGCAACCCCCCAACGAACCGTGCACTCGGCCGAACGCCGGGTGCACGGTTCGTGTCAGGGATGGGCCACGCTACGAGCCGTAATCACCTACTCGGCTGGGACGGTGGCGAGATGTCGCCAGGTGCGAAGACGCCAGCGTTCGTACTCATGTGGGGTCCAGTGCAGCGTGCGCGTCATTTGCACATAGGTCTCGGCGTTCCCCAGCAGCGCGCTCGTTGCGATGACCCACTCGAGGTCGATGTCATGACTGATCAGTTCGTCCGCCCGTAGCTTCTCCCAGAACGCACGGATCTGCTCGAGCGTCGACTCTCGGGCAGCCTGTGCTGCGGCGGCGATCAGGGTTTCCTCCGCCTCGGCCTGCATGGCAACGGCGAGGACCGGCGCAATGCGATCCATCAGCTGCGCGGTACCCGCCGCATCTGTGGCTAGTCGCTCCTCCAACGTCTCAGCGTTCATCAGCGTGTTCACCCAGTCTCGATCAGCGAGCGCGATCGGCAACGCGTCACCGACAACGGCCACGTCGAGAACGCGCTTGAGTAAGTCAGCCTTGGTGGCGAACCGGACATAGATGGTGCGGTCAGAGACCCCGGCGGCCTTTGCGACGTCGGTCAGCGTGGTGCCGCGGTAGCCGTGCTGGACGAAGAGCTCATGGGCGGCGGACACGATCCGTTGCTCGGTCTGCTGAGCGCGGGATCTGCTGGGAGAGGGCTTGACATCAGGGCACACAACTTGCAGTATAACTGCAATTCACAGTTGCAGCGCCACTGCAAGTTGGGACTAATCATGAGCGACCACATCGCGCCGGCCCTCGCCGGTGTCCACCACCTCAAACTGCCCGTCACCGACCTGGAGCGATCGCAACACTGGTACCAGTCACGGCTCGGTTATCAGCTCACCGAGGAGTTCCGCGACGACGGCAAGCTCAGTGGAATCGGCATGGAGCATCCGAACGGCGGGCCAGGTCTGGCGCTTCGACTGGATCCAGAACGAGCTCGTGCCGCCGCGGGGTTCGACTACTTCTCTATCGGCGTGCCCGACGAAGCCGCCATCCGTGCGTTGGCCGACCAGCTGACCGCTCTCGGAGAAGAGCACGCCGGAGTACACCTGGCGACGTTCGGCTGGATCCTGCCGATGTTGCACGATCCCGACGGCCACGAAGTGCGCTTCTACACCGTGGATCACCACACCGAACCAGATCCGGACCACGTCCTCAGCGTGGACAACCCGGTGGAGACCGCGCGACGTCGAGCCGCCCAGGTGGGTGCCAAGTGATAGGAGGACCTGTGACCTCAGCGAACATTGCCCGTCACGACTCAGCCGGAGCGGCCGACAACAGCACGACCGTTCGGATCCGGCTAGTAGCCATCGGACTCGGCGTCACCGCCGTCGTCGCCGGCGTCGGGGGCGTCTTCTGGCCAGCGCCAGACGGTGGCGGCGAGACCTATTCCTACACCAGCATCGCGACCGACCGCGGACTTTGGTGGGGATTGCTAGGAGGCCTGGCAGTCGTGGGTGTTATCAACGTCCCATTGCAGGCGATCGCAACCATGGTCCTCGTCCGGGCTCGAGGCAGCGCATGGGCGACGGTGGGCGGCTGCCTGATGTGGGTGGGCGTCGCGCTTCAGGCCACCGGAGTCGCCGGGTGGGCCTCCGCGTACTTCTACGCGACGGACCCCTCTCTCGAGGCGAGCGTTGGAAACGCGGTCATTGAGGCCACCAACAACGATCAGGGCCACCTATTCGCCTTCCTGATCCCCGGCGCGATATTGGTGGTGATCGGGACCGTGCTGCAGTGCGTCGGACTCTTCCGGGCGCACGTGGTGCCGGTATGGGTGCCGATCACCTTGCTCTTCACCCTCA
>Ga0190272_10000331_pt1 | contig 26491 bp, 22 predicted proteins | sample Popmic504T_FD_133746 | JGI IMG/M metagenome (GOLD analysis project Ga0190272, IMG submission 133746) | Populus adjacent soil microbial communities from riparian zone of Shoshone River, Wyoming, USA - 504 T | ecosystem: Environmental > Terrestrial > Soil > Riparian zone | place: USA: Wyoming...
CGCCCACCCCACCCCCGCCGCGGCTGACCGGGTCGCGCTCGGCGTCTATGTAAGGGGCGCCGAGCAGGACCCCGGGCTGCTCGACCGCTACGCGGAGCAGGTCGGCCGCCGCCCGGCGATCGTCGGTTCCTACAAGCGCTGGGACGTGAGGCCCTTCCACCATCCCGAACTGCCCGAGGTCGCCGCCCGCGGCGCGATCCCGATGGTCAGTTGGGAGCCCTGGGACGCAGACGACAACGGCTACCGGCTGAGCGCGATCGCCGGCGGCCGCCACGACGACTTCCTGCGCCGCTCCGCCCTCGAAGCGAAGGCCTGGGGCGGCCCAATCCTGCTCCGCTTCGGCCAGGAGATGAACGGCAGTTGGGCGACCTGGCAGCGCGGCGTCGACGGCACCACCGGCCCCCGCTTCGTCGCCGCCTGGCGCCACATGGTCAGGGTCTTCCGCCGCGCCGGCGCCGACAACGTGCAGTGGGTCTGGTGCCCATACGTCGACAACGGCGAGCTGCCCTTCATGCAGTTCTACCCCGGCGATAGGTGGCTCGACTGGGTCGCCCTCGACGGCTTCAACTGGGGTGCGCCGATCGCCTGGCAGTCCTTCTCCGACGTCTTCGACCGCTCCTACCGCAAGCTCGCCAGCGTCACCTCGAAGCCGATCATGATCGCCGAGGTCGGCTCCCACGAGGCCGGCGGCAGCAAGGCCCGCTGGCTGCGCAGAACCCTCCGCCGCCAGCTGCCCCGCCTGCCCCGGGTGCGCGCCGTGGTCTGGTTCAGCGCCACCGACCGCGCCGACTTCCGCGTCGACAGTTCCCCCGGGGCGCTGGCCGCCTTCCGCGAGGAGATCGCACCCAAGCGCTACTCGGGCACCAGCCGCTGGCTGCTCGCCAAAACCTGGGTCGACGGGCCGAAAGCGTCCATATATTGGCCGAAATCGGCCCATCGGCGGGGGGGTTGGTGAGCTGGCGGCGGGGGCGGCGGGTGGTGGTGCTGGTGGTCGCGCTCGGGGCGCTAGCGGGTGCGCCGGCCATGGCCATGGCGGCCCCGATCGCGATCGGGGCCTACGTCCCCGACTTCTGGGAGGACCCCTCGCTGATCGACGACTACGCGACGGAGGTCGGGCAGATGCCGGCGATCCTGCTCTCCTACAAGCGCTGGGACGTCAGGCCCTTCTACCCGCCGGAGCTGCGCCAGATCGACCGCCGCGGGGCGCTGCCGATGGTCAGCTGGGAGCCCTGGAACACGGCCGGCGACAGCTTCAGGCTGGGGCGGATCGCCGCCGGCCGCTTCGACGCCTACATACGCCGCTCGGCCCGCGAAGCGAGGGCCTGGGGCAAGCCGATCATGCTGCGCTTCGCCCACGAGATGAACGGCGACTGGGAGCCCTGGGGCCGGGGCGCCCTCGGCGCCGGCAGCCGCAACTACGTCGCCGCCTGGCGGCACCTGGTCACGGTCTTCCGGGAAGAGGGCGCCGACAACGTGCTCTGGGTCTGGTGCGCGAACGTCAACACCGGCAAGCTCCCCTTCATGCAGTTCTACCCCGGCGACGAGTGGGTCGACTGGGTCGGGCTCGACGGCTTCAACTGGGGCAACTCGATCGGCTGGCGCTCGTTCAGCGAGGTCTTCGCCGGCTCCTACGAAGCGCTCGCCGCCGAGACCTCGAAGCCGATCCTGATCGCCGAGACCGGCTCCGGCGAGGAAGACGGCGACAAGGCCGCCTGGGTGACGAGCGCGCTGCTGCGCGAGCTGGCCGACTTCGAGCTGGTCCGGGCGGTGGTCTGGTTCAACTCGGTCGATCGCTCCGACTTCCGGGTCGCCAGCTCGCCCTCCGCGCTGGCCGCCTTCCGCGAAGGCATCGCCCTGCCCCGCTACTCGGGCGGCCGGGCGGAGCTGCTCGCCACCCCTCCGGTGCGAGTCGCCGGCCCGGTGGCGGCGATCCCGATCCCCTCCGGCGGCTACGGCGCGCCGTCATGGCTGGAAGAGCTGTGGCGCAAGCTGGGCGACCGGCTCGGCGCCGCGCTCTGGCCGCTGATCGGGCTCCTCGCCGCCGGCCTGATCGCCATCGTCGTCACCGTGACCCGACGACGCCGAACGGTCAGCGCCGGTGCCTGACCTGCTGATCCTCTGCTACCACGCGGTCAGCGAGGACTGGCCGACCGAGCTCTCGGTGCCCCCGGCCCGGCTCGACGCCCAGCTGCGCTTCCTGACCCGCCGCGGCTACCGGCCCGCGACCCTGACCGAGGCGCTCCGCCACCCGCCGGAGGAGAAGACCGTGGCGGTCACCTTCGACGACGCCTACCGCTCGGTGATCGAGCGGGCCCTGCCGGTGCTCTCCCGCCACGGGGCGCCGGCGACCATCTTCGCGCCCACCGCCTACGTGGGAGGAAGCGAGCGGATGAGCTGGTCGGCGCTCTCGCGGTGGGCCGGCACCCCCTTCGAGGCCGAGCTGGGGTGCATGTCCTGGGACGATCTCCGTACCCTCGACGCGGCCGGCTGGGAGATCGGCTCGCACTCCGCCACCCACCCCGACCTGACCGCGCTCGGCGACGCCGAGCTCGACGCCGAGCTGGTCGGCTCGCGGGCCGCCTGCGAGGAGGCCCTGCAGCGTCCGTGCACGAGCCTCGCCTACCCCTTCGGCGCCCACGACCGGCGGGTCGCCGAGCGCGCCCGGGCGGCGGGATACGAATCCGCCGTCATCCTCGACAGCCGCCTCGCGATCCCGCCGCGGGGCCTGGTCCGCCCCGGCCGGCCGGCCGAGATGCTCGCCCTGCTGCGGGCGGGGATCTACCGCGGCGACGGCTGGCCGCGGTTCCTCGCCAAGACCTCCCTGGCGGCGCGGCGGCTGCGCTCCTCGGGCCTGGCCCACCGCGCGGTCGGCAACGCCTGACGCAACGCGACTTGTAAGCAAACTCGGACATTTGTCCAGAGGCGTCGTATCCGTATGAGCGGCGGGCGCGGTCTCGGTCGATGGAGGCGTCATGTGGGTCCGAAATCAATGCCGAGCCGTCGGCCAGCTGAGCCGATGCTTGATGGCTGCTGCCATCCTCGTCGCCGTGCTCGCAGCCGGCGCGCCGGCAGCCGGTGCCTCGATCCAGCTCGGCGCCTACGTCCGCGACGCCCCCGGCAGCGGCCAGGTCCTCGACCAGTACGCCGGCCTGGTCGGCCAAAAACCGGCGATCGTGATGTGGTACCGCAGCCTCGACCAGCCGCTGATGTACTCGAGCGAGATCGCCAACCTGGCGGCGCGCGGGCAAACCCCGATGGTCAGCCTCGAGCCGGTCGACGCCAACGGAAACGACATCGCGCTCTCGCGGATCGCCGCCGGCGAGTACGACTCCCACCTCCACCAGGCCGCCACCGTCGCCAAGTCGTGGAACGGCCGCCTGCTGATCCGCTTCGCCTACGAGATGAACCTCTCCCCCGGCGCCGGCATCCCCTGGGGCGGCGGTCAGGGTGCCCTCCCCGGTAACACCGCCGCCGACTACGTCGCCGCCTGGCGCCACGCGGTCGAGCTCTTCCGCGCCGACGGCGTCGCCAACGCGGAGTGGGTCTGGGCGCCCAACATCGACGACGGGGGGATTCCCTTCGCCCAGTACTTCCCCGGCGACGCCTGGGTCGACGCGGTCGGCCTCGACGGCTACAACTGGGGCTCCGCCTTCGCCTCCACCGGGCACCGCTGGCTCGGCCTCGGCGCGACCTTCGCCTCCTCCTACGCGACCCTGACCCAGCTCAGCTCGAAGCCGGTGATCGTCACCGAGGTCGCCTCGGCCGAGGTCGGCGGCGACAAGGCCGCCTGGATCCGGCGCGGCTTCCTCGACGAGATCCCCCGCCTCTTCCCCCGGGTCAGCGCCGTGATCTGGTTCAACGTCCAGAAGGAGGCCGACTGGCGAGTCGACTCCTCGCCGGCGGCGCTGGCCGCCTTCCGGGAGGTGGCGGCGTCCTCGCTGTACGGCGGGCCGGTCCCCTACCGGCCCTACGCCGAGCCCAGCTCCCCCCTGGTCCAAAACGTCAACGTCACCAAGCGGATCGCCGCCGCCTCCCAGCCGGCGTCGCAGGCGCAGCCGAAGCGGCGCGCCAAGGCCAGGCGCGCCAAGCTGCGCGGCACGATCAGGTACCGGCTCTCGCAGCCGGCCAAGGTCCGGATCCGGATCCAGCGGCGCGGCTCCGCCCGGCGCCTGGTCCTGCGCCGTCACGGCCACGCCGGCCGTAACACGGTCCGCTTCTCGGCCCGGGTGGCCGGGCGCAGGCTGGCTCCCGGCCGCTACCGCGTCTCTATCGCGGCGCTGGCGAACGGCCGGCGCTCGCCGGAGGGGCACGCAGGCTTCCGGGTTCTGAAGCCCTGACCATCGCCCAGACGTCGCGGCTCATCAGCGTCGACTCGACGCAGATCGCCGCCAGCCAGCCGGCCGCGACGCCGGTCAGGTCGCCGAAGATCAGCGCCCCCGCGGCGCCGCCGGCCACCTCGAGCGCGGCCCCGCCCCAGACCAGCGGCAGCGCCGAGCCGACCCGGCGATCGAGGCGGCGCACGGCGACGAAGTGGGTGCGGACGATCTCGGGGAAGATCCCGAACGCGAGGATCTGGACCGCGACGGTCGCGTCGCCCGCGTAGCCGGGGCCGAAGACCCCGAGGATCGCGCCTCCGGCGGCGAGGAGGACGAGGACGGCGACGATCCCGAACGCGGTCGAGACGTCGAGGCTGAACCGGAACCGCCGCGGCAGATCGGTGCGGTCCCCCGAGCCGACCGCGTAGAGGACAGTGCTGAGCGACTGCGGGACGCCGAACAGCAGGCTGGCGACCATCCAGGCGATGAAGAAGCTGGCGCTCAGGCTCGGCGAGAGCAGGCCCAGCACCACGATCGGCAGCAGCAGGTCGGGTGCCCGCAGGGCGAGGTTGAAGGCGTGGTGACCGGCAGCGTCGGTGCGCATCTCCCGCAGCAGCCCGAAGCTGAGCCGGCGGCCATGCTCGTGGCCGAGGTAGAAGGGCGTCATCACCGCGAGGGAGAGCAGCGCGCCGAGCGCCCAGGCGGTGTAAATGCCGATCCCGCCGTAGGTTGCCGCCAGCGCCGCGACCCCGCCCAGCAGGGCGAGCTTGAGGGCGGCGAAGGCGATGTTGCGGACCAACTGCAGGCCGCCCTTGAGCAGCCCGATCAGGGCCTGGTCGAGGACCAGGGTGAGCGCCGTCAGCGCCACCCCGGCGGCGAAGATCAGCACCGAGAGCGGGCTCTGCCCGAGCGGGTCGAAGCCGTCGGAGAGCAGCGGCGCGACGGCGGCGAAGACGAGGCCGAGCAGTGCCCCGGCGGCGGCCGAAGAGAGCAGCGCCGCGTTGATCAGGCCGTGCTCGTTGCCGCGGCGGCGGGGCAATTCCCCCATCAGGACCGTCCCCAGCCCGATCGTGGCGACGAAGCCGAGCAGGGTCATCGCCGAGACCGCGCCGGCGGCGATCCCGACCGAGTGCTGGCTGAACTGGCGCGCCGCCAGCCACCAGAAGGCGGCACCGAGCAGCGAGGTCGCGGCGGCGGCCGCGATCATCGAGCCGGCGTTGACGAGGATCGTGCGGTGGGCTCTCACCGCGGCCTCAACCCCGAGGTGTCGTAGATCGCGATCGGCCCGTTGTCGAAGACCTTGCCGATCCCGGGCACACGCTCGAACTTGCGCAGGGCGGCGCGGCTGACCGGCCTGGTCCGCTCGAAGGCGCCCGGTTCGCCGCGTTCGTAGTAGTGGCCGTCGACCGGCAGCGCGGTGCCGAGGCGGCGGTCGACGACGACGTAGTCGATCGCGTCCCTGACCAGCACGGTCCGCACCGCAGCGTCGAACTCCGGGCTGAAGAAGACCCTGGTGACCGGGATCTCGCGGATCGAGCCGAGAACCGGGTCGAGGTGCCCGTAGGAGCCGAGCAGCAACCCGTTCGGGGCGTCGACCAGGATGCGGCTGTCGCGGGGCAGGTAGGCAGCCGCGTAGGTGGCCGCCGCCAGGCCCTGGGGGCCGATCGAGCGCGACCCGGCACCGACCTCGTACGGGCCCGGCTGGCGGGTCACCGGGGAACCGCCGAGGATCACCCCGCCGACGAAGACGAGTCCGGCGAGCAGGGTGGCGAGCAGCGCGTAGGCCCCCGACCACAGCCGGCCCCCGGCGCGGGTCACGTGCACGAAGAGCAGCGCCGCGACGAAGCCGACCCCGACGAAGACGAACTCCGAGGCACGCTGGGAAATCTCCGAGCCGGCCTGGGTGAGACGGGGCACCAGGGTGACCGGGTAGAGCAGGGCGACGACCGCCAGCGAGAGGGAGAGCGGGCGGGCCCGTTCGGAGCGCCAGACCCGCCAGGCACCCAACGGGATGACCAGCACCAGGATCCCCACCGAGGCCAGCCCCAGCAGCCGGACGAGCAGCGGATCGACCTCGCCGGTCCCCGCTTTGAACAGGGTCTTGGCGCCGGAACCGCCGAAGACCAGGTCGAAGGCGGAACTGGCGGCGTCGGCGAAGACCCCGCCCAACTCGTCCTGGGTGGCGCCGCCGGCGACGAAGGCGAACCAGCCCGCCGCCAGCACCCCCAGGACCAGACAGCCGAGCGCGGGGCCGGCGCGCAGGCCGCGCAACTGGGCCAGCGGCGGGCGCCGCCTGACCAGCACGATCATGCCGCTCCAGAGGGCGAAGAAGGCGGCCATCGCGTAGGTGGTCAGGTGGTGGGTGACGACCAGGCCCGCCGCCAGCAGGACGATCGCCGCCAGCGAGCCGGCCGCGGGCGGGAGGCGGGGATGGCGGTCGAAGCCGGCGCCGCGCATCGCGACCAGCATCAGCGCCGGCGCCAGGGCGAGGGCCAGCGACTCGTAGCCGAACTGCGAGTCGAAGTAGAGGATGCTCGGGTTGCAGGCGTAGACGGCGATCGCGATGCCGGCCACCCGGGCCGAACCCGAGGCCCGCTCCAGGATCAGGAAGAGGGCGACGATCATGGTCGCCCTCGCCACCCCGATCAGGACCAGCGCCGAGGCGAAGACCGAGAGCCCGCTGAGCTGGCTGAGCCCCGCGGTCGCCGCGGTCATCCCGGGGAAGACGCTGAAGTTGCCGATCAGCGGGTTGGCGGCGAACAGGTGGCCGGTCCGCTGCAGGTCCCAGACCCCCCGCCAGGAGGCGAACTCGTCGTGCAGCCCGAAGCCGGCGGGGCTGTGCAGGACCTTGACCAGGTAGAGCCCGATGCCGAGCAGGAAGGCGAGCGCGAGCCGCTCCTCGCGCGAGGCCGAGCGCCCGAAGAGGCGCAGGGTGAGCGGCAGGTAGATCAGCAGCAGCCCGGCCCAGAACAGGGCTTCGCCGCCGGCCTCGCCGAGACGCGCCGCGTTGTTGCCGGCCGCGATCAGGGCCAGCCCGGCCGCCACCACCAGGGCGAGCAGGGGCGCTGCCCCAAGCCGGTAGCGGCGGCTTGCGCGGGACGGACGGCGGGGACGACTGGAGCGCCGCGGGCGGCGGGCCTCGCCGCGCGGAACGGTGCGGTCGGGCGATCGGGTGGCGGTCGTCGTCTGCATCCGGCGACTCATCCTTCGAGCGGCAGGTGGAGGCGGCGAGGGAGACCGCCGTCCTGCCTGAGGGAGGCGACGAGGAGCCCCGGGCCGGCCGGGGTGGAGAAGTCCCAGACCCGCTGTCCACCGGGTCGAAGCACCGCCTCGCGCTCGGCGAGCAGGAGCCCGCCACGGGAGAGGCGCAGGGCGTACCGGCTCACCCCGCTCTCGTGGCTGCGCAATCCGACCAGGAAGGTCCCGGCCCGTGGCGCGGCCGCTGCCGGCCTCGGCGGGGCGATCCAGAAGTCGGTGAAGTGAACCCTGGCGCGGCTCTCGAGCTGCCCGTCGCGGGCCGAGACGATCGCCATCCCCGCCACCAGGCCGGCCGCCGCGAACGCCCCTACGGCGAAGGGCAGCGCCCAGGGCAGTCGCGGCGACCTCGGCCTGGGCAGGCGGCCCAGCCGCACCGCCCAGCCACCGCAGACCGCGGTGACCAGGCCGAGCAGCACCGCCCAGCTGAGGCGATCGAGCCCGATCGCCAGTTGCAGGATCAAGCCCCCGACCGCGGCGACGGCGACGCTGAGCGCGACCGCGTAGATGCCGCGCTCGGCCGGGCCGATCGTGCGGGGCGGAAAGGCGAGCGCGGCGATCGCGTAGCCCGGCAGGAAGAGGACCAGCGGGAACAGCAGCCAGCCCCAGCTCATCGCCGCACCCCGCTGCCGGCGGCGACCGTCTCGAAGTAGAGCCGTTCCAGTTCGGGCAGCACCGCCTCGGGGCTGTAGGCGCGCACCCTCTCCCTCCCCCGGCGCCCGAACGCCTCGCGCAGCTCGGGGGAGCCGAGCAGGCGCACCATCGCCCGCCTCAGCCCCTCGACGTCGCCGGCCTCGACCAGCAGGCCGGTGCGGCCGTCCTCGATCATGTCCTCGTGCCCGCCGGGGCGGGTGCCGATCACGGCCCGGCCACGGCCCATCGCCTCGAAGACGACGTTGCCGAGCGGCTCCGGCCACTTCGACGGGAAGACACCGAACAGGGCCCGGTCCCAGATCGCCATCAGGGTCGGGTGCGGCACACTGGTCAGGACGGTGACCCCGTACGGGAACTCGGTCGGCGTCTCGGGCGCCGGCGGTCCGGCCAGAACGAGGGGCGGCGGGTCGTCGAGCCGCTCGTAGGCGGCGCAGAGCTCGGCGATCCCCTTGACGCCGCGCAGCGCCCCGGCGAAGAGGATGAACCGGTCCTCCGGGAGCCGCGCCAGGATCGCCTCTTCGACCGCCTCGCCGGGGACGTCCTGGCTGAAGTTGGGGACGATCTCGATCGGCGTGCCGGGGCCGGCCAGGTCACGCTCGACGACCGCGGCGACGTAGCGGCTGATCGCGTGGAAGGTGGTCGCCTTGTGCCGCACCAGCGACCGCGAGCCGAAGATGCCGGCGACCGCGGCGGTGCCCTTGGCGGCGCCGTAGTGGGAGGCCGCGCAGTCGAGGCACTTGGCGGCGGCCGGGCCGTCGCAGATCTCGCTCCCCTTGCGGAACAGGGTGCGCAGCGCGCAGACGTTGCCGTAGTCCTGGGCCGAGACCAGCAGCGGCACCTTCGAGCCGAGCAGGGCGGCGGCGGCCGAGTGGGCGAGCCAGCCGTAGGCGTGGACCAGGTCGGGTTCGAGCTCCTTGATCCGGCGCCGCAGGCGCAGGGTCGCCTCCGGGTCCGGGAAGGGCGGTGGGCTGTGCCGGTCGGGGTCGTCGGAGATCCAGCGCATGCGGCTGCTCAGGTCGCGGTGGCGGCGGACCACGACCCCCTCGTCCACCTCGCGGGCGGGGGTCCCGGGCTGCCAGGTGGTCGCCACCTCGACCGTGTGACCGCGCTCGCTCATCCCCAGCGCCACCTGCCGCGACCAGAAGGTGGCGCCGCCGATCAGCGGCGGGTAGGAGTCGGTGACGAGCAAGACGCGCAGCCGGGTCCGCGCCGGCCCGGCTGCGCGGCGGGCGCGGCGGGCCTCACGGCGGCCGCGCGGGTAGGCAAGCGGCCCGCGCAGCATCCCGCGCAGCTCGAGCCTGGTCAGGGCCGGCGGGAAGTCGTCGCGCTTGGCGCCGTTCTTGGCCGAGCGCGGCGAGAGCGCGAAGGCGAGGCCGCGGGGCAGCTTGCGCGCCAACTCGGGCAGCAGGCGGGGGTGCTGGATCAGGGTCTTGGCGAGGACCGCGGTCAGCCCGAGGCCGTAGCCGTGGACGCGGCGCTCGAGCTGGAGGTAGTCCCGCTGGTGGGCGTGGTGGACGATCGCCCCCGGCTCGCGGACCACCGTCCAGCCACCGAGCAGGACCCGGAGCAGGGCCTCGACGTCGGTGCCGTTGGGCAGCGCTGTGGTGTTGAAGGCGGGGTCGAAGCCGCCCGCCGCACGCAACACCGCGGTCCGGAAGGCCATGTTGGCACCGGTGCCGAGCACGCCGACGTCGAACGGGAAGAGCGGGTCGTCGAGCGGCCGGTTGGGCCCGAGGTCGTAGGCGCGCCGCCGCAGCCGGTGGGAGAAGCGGGCGTAGCCCTCGAACCAGACCTGGGCCTCGGTCTCCAGCTCGCGCGGCATCACCAGGCCCGACATCGCCCCGACGCCCTCGTCCCCGTCGAAGGCCAGCGCCACGCTCGCCAGCCAGTCGCGGTCGGCGATCGCGTCGTCGTCGACGTAGGCGACGATCTCCCCCCTCGCCTCGGCCAGGGCCAGGTTGCGGGCGTTGGCGCCACCGGCGAGCGGTTCGCGCAGGACCCTCACCCGGGGGTCGGAGAGCGCCCCCGCGACCGCGCCCTCCCCCTCCGCCGCCTCGCCCGGTGGCCGGTTGTCGACCACGATCACCTCGAAGCGGTCGCCCGGGTAGCGCGAGGCCAGCAGGGCCGCGACGGCTTCGGCGGCGCTCTCGGGGCGGTCCCGGGTCGGGATCGCCACCGAGACGAACGGGGCGCGCGCGAGCAGGTCCTCGCGGGCGGCGAGACAGGCGGGGCGATCCGGCCCGAGGATCCCGTCCCCGCCGAGCGGCTGCCGCCCGATCCCGTCGCCGTCGAGGTGGACGGCGACCTCGGCCCCCAACTCGGCCTCGATCGCGGCCGCCAGAGCCGCCGGCTCGACGCCCTCGGGCGGCAGATCGATCTCGGCCAGGCCGAGCGGGTGGCCGTGGAGCCGGACCAGGCAGAGCGCCGAGCGGTACGGGACCCCGAGCTCGCCGACGCCGGCGCGCAGGCGCGGTAGCGGCGCGCCGATCTCCACCTCGACCGGCCGTGCCGGGGCGAAGCCGGGCGACGGCGGCGCCGGGCGCGGCGGTTCCGAGGAGTGGAGTGCCGTCGCCCTCACAGCCGCGACCTGGCGCTGTCCAGCGCGTAGCCGCAGGCCGCGGCGAGCATGCCGGCGACGATCCCGCCCGCCCTCGCCGCGCCCCAGGGGTCGCCGCCGAGGGCATCGCGCAGCCCCCGGCCGATCCCGCGCGGGATCGCCGAGCGCAGGTAGCGGCGCTCGGACTCCAGCCCCGGCCCGGAGCCGACCTGGCGGGCGAGGCTTGCCTTGGCGGCGCCCTCCTCGAAGCTGCGGCGCAGCAGGTAGCCGAGGGTGGCCTGCTCGGCGTCGACCGTGTGCCTCACCCTCGCGGCCGGCTGATACAGCCAGCTCATTTCCGGCCGGTGCCGGCCGATCCGGATTCCCAGCTCGGTGTCCTCGAGCGCGTGGCCACCCGCGATCACCCGGCCGCCGGCCCGAATCTGACGGGGCGCGACGCCCGGCCGGAACCCGCCGACCTCCTCGATCGCCCACCGCCGCACCGCCATGTTGGCCGCGATCGGGTTGCGGACCGGGGCGACCTCGGTCGGCAGGCCGGCGTAGCTACAGCCGAGCACCCAGTACAGCTCGGCGGGGAACCAGCGCGGCTTTGTCCCGGTCCAGGCCGGGACCAGGTTGCCGGCGACGCCGACCACGACGGGGTTCGAGAAGCAGGAGCCGAGGCTCTCGAGCCAGCCCGGGTGGGCCTCGGTGTCGTCGTCGGTGAGCACGACGACGTCGCCGCGCGCCAACTCGACGCCGGTGTTCCGCGCCCCCACCACGCCGCGCTGGTGACGGTTGGCAACCACCTCGGCGCCCGGCAGCGCCTCCCGCGCCCAGGCGAGCAGCTCCGGGTTGTGGTCGACGACGACGATCGTCTGGGCAGGCGGCAGGGTCTGGCGGCCGATCGCCTCGACGCAGGCGGCGAGGTCGGCGCTGCGCCGGCTGTCCCAGGTCGGGACGACGACCGAGACGCTTCCGATCGACCCGCTCAAGAGGCCCGCGCCGGGGCTGCCTCCGGCGGCTGCGCCACCGGCTGTCGATTTCCGCTGATCGCGCGCCGGCGGCGGGCCTCGCCGAGAATCGTCCCCAGCACCCGGAACCCGTCGCGAAAGGTCTTCAGGTTGCTCTGCCCCGAGATCCGGTTCTCCTCGTAGCTCGGCACCTCGGTGATCTTCATCCCGGCCCCCGCGACCCGGAGGTTGATCAGGGTCTCCACCTCGAAGCCCGGCGCGTCGAGCGAGATGAAGGGCAGGCAGCGCGTCCAGAAGGCGTTGTAGCCGTAGCAGAGGTCGGTGAAGTGGGTGCCGTGCAGGAGGTTGGCGGTGCCGCTCAGGCAGGCGTTGCCGAGCCGGCGGACGAGGGTGATGTCAGCGCTGCCGCCGCCCTCGAGGAAGCGCGATCCCTTGGCGAAGTCGGCCCCCGCCTCGAGCGCCTCGACGAAGCTGGTTATCTCGGCCGGGTTCGCCGAGCCGTCGGCGTCCAGCATCACGACCAGGTTGCCGGTGACGGCCGCGAACCCGGTCCGCAGCGCGTCGCCCTTGCCCTTGCCACTCTGGGTGAGGACGCGGATGCCGGGGTAGGCCCGCTTCGCCACCTCGACGGTCCTGTCCCGGGAGCGGCCGTCGACCAGGATCACCTCGTGCAGGCCCTCGGGCAGGCGGCCGAGCACGATGCCGACGTTCTTCTCCTCGTTCATCGCCGAGACCACGACGCTGACCCGGGTGTGGCGGCCGTTCCGCCGGTCGGGGCCGACGTAGGGGGTCAGCGCCTTGGAGCCGATCGCCTCGACCTCGACCAGCGAGACGCCGCCGACCTGGCTCAGCGTCGCCGCCGGCGCTTCGAGCAGGTCGAGCGGCCTCGGCAGCAGGCCGATCGGCACGCCGATCGACTTGAAGGCGCGGACCAGGTCGAGCAGGCTCTCGTCGTCGGCGTGCTGGGAGGCGATCACGACCCGATCGGCCTGGTGGCGGTCGACCAGTTCCAGCGCCGCCACCCGATCGACCGGGTCGAAGCGGTCCCCACCGGGCGCCACCACGGAGACGATCTCGACCTGCTGGCGCAGCGGCGCGTATGTCCGGAGGCGCTCGGCGGTGGCATCGTCGCCGATCAGGACCCAGCGCTCGACCCGGTCCTGGCCTCGCAGCAGCGGCGCCCAAGCGGCCCGGCCGGCGCTGCCGAGGACAACCGGGCCCAGCCAGAGGATCAGTTGGGCGCCGGAGCCGAGCGGGGTTAGCAGCGACGCCGACCAGGCGAACAGGGCAGCGGTCAGCAGGCGTGTCGCGGGCCCCGCCAAGCGGCCTTCGCCGCTGAGGCCGGACCTTGTCCGATCCGCGTAAACACCAAGCGCTCCGTTCAGCGCCAGGAAGATCAGGGGCGCAAGGGGAAATGCCGGGAAGAGGTAATCGCCGGTCGCGACGGCGACCAGAGCCAGCGCCACGAAAGCGGAGACGAGGTCGATGACCGGCGCCAGCCACCAGCCCCGGGCGCGTTTCGTCCGGGGCAGCCCACCGAGGGTGGGACGGTCCTGCACCAGCGAGCCGTGACGGCTCTCGTGCGCGAGATAGCGAAGGGGGGATTTGCTCGGAAGACTGAAGTTCATCGGACGCCAGGACTCCAGACGGGTGGCACTACCCCTCACACCCTCGGATCGAGTCGGCGCCGGCGCCGCCCCGGCAGCGGTCGAGGTTGCGACCGCCCCGCAGGCGGTCGTCGCCGCGGTTGCCGAGCAGCGCGTCGTTGCCGGCATTGCCCCGCAGAAGGTCCGGCCCGCCGCGACCGAGCAGCCGGTCGCTGCCGATCCCGCCGAAGACCCGGTCGGCCGCGGAGCCGGCGCCGACGTAGTCGTTGCCACTGCCGGCGCAGATCAGGTCGCGGCCGGCCGACGCGACGACCGTGTCGTTACCGCCGAGTGCGGCGATCACGTCACGGCCGCCGCTGCCGGCGATCGCGTTGTCGGCGGGGGTACCGACGATGGTGGCGGGGACACCGCGACACGTCACCGGGGTGGCGAGGACGCGGGTGGTGGCAGTGGCAGTGTTGTTGGCGGCGACCGGGTCTTTCTGGTCACCCTTGACGGAGGCCGTGTTGGAGATCGTCCCGAGTTGACGGGGAACGACGGTGAGGGTCACGGTGACCGGGCCGCCGTAATCGATCGCCGGCGCGCCGAGCGCACCCAGCTCACAGGTGATTTTTCTCCCTTTGAACCCGCACTGTCCCACACTGGAGACGGCGGAAACCAGGTCGACTCCCTTCGGGAGTCGGTCGGTGACGGTAACGCCGGTCGCCGCATCCGGCCCGAGGTTCTCGACCCGCATCGCGTAGGTCAGGGTCGTCCCGACGACGACCGGATCGGGGCTGTCGGCCTTGGCGATCCTCAGGTCGGCCGAGCCGGACGGAGCCGCCGCCCCCGCACCGGTAAAGGCAGGGCCCACGGTGAGCGCAAGCGCGCCGAAAACCAGGGTGACCTTCAGTTTCATCGTGGCTCCTCTAGTCGAGGCGCCTCCCAGGTTCTGAAACGGAACGGGCGCTGCCCCGTCAGGGCATACCTAGGGAGAAACTTTGGGTTTTTTTCCTTTTCCCTGACCGGGAGAGGATTCCGCCGCGGGCGGGGCAGGCGAGGCAGGTGGCGCCTGGGGGTTTTCTACGGTGGCGCCCGGTGGGGACGGCGGCGGACCGCTTTCCGAGCCCTTGCCGCTCTGCCCGTGTTCGGAGGCGCTCGGGAGTTCCTTCCCCTTGCTCTTCTCTTCCTTCGCCTGACTCTTTTCTTCTTTCCTTTCTTCCTTCGCCTGACTCTTTTCTTCCTTCTTTTCCTCCTTGGCCTGGCTCTTTTCTTCCTTGGCCTGGACCTTGCCTTCCTTGCCCTGACCTTTGCCTTTGGATTCGGAAGCAGGGGGAGCCTGGGTGGAGCCCTGGGACCCCGGCGCACCGCCGCCCCCGGCATCGCCCTGCGGCCCCTCGGACGCTGCCCCCGTCTTCGCCTCGCCAGCCAAGGTGTTCGCCATTGCCTGATCGGGGCTCGCCGCCCCTGCATCCGGACCCGCCGCCTGGCGGGGGTCGGCCTTCGTCGGCGAGGCACCGACGACCGCGTCGGGGCCTGCCGTAGCTCGACCACCAGCACCCACCCCTGCCTCTGCCGAGCCCTCGGAGCGGGCAACGACCGAGGCCGAGACCCGGTGCGCTTCCCGTCCCCGGTCCGCGGCGACACCCACCGAGTGTTTGGTCTGCGTCGCCTGCGCGCTGCCGTCGCCCGACAATCCGACGTCGATCAAGCCGCTGCGATCCGCCACACCCACGCCGATCGCCCCCACGGCCGCGACGAGCGCGATGCCCTTCAGCGCCGCCGCCGCACCGGCCGAGTTGGCCGCACCGCCGCCGAGCGCCGCCGCGATGCCGCCTCCCCCGGCCGCGCCACCACTCCCCCCGACCAGGCCCTGCAGGAGCCCAGCCGCAGCGGCGGCCGGCAGCGGCGAGAGCGCGGCGAGGTCCAGTTCGCGGCCGGCGATTTCGTCGCGAAAGCGCCGGCAACTCGAGCAGTCGCGCAGGTGGGCGCGGATGTCGCGGCGGCGGGTGACGCGACCGTCGTCGTCGGAGAGCGCCCTGCTCACCGAGTCGCAGCTCATCTCCCGCCCCTCATCCATCTGACGCAGGCCGAGGCGCGCCTCGTAGAGAGTCTGGCGAGCCACCGCGGCGGAGGTGCCCAGCGCCGCGCCGATCTCCGCGAACTCGAGACCACCAAGCTCGCGCATGACCAAGGTGCCGCGCTGGCGCTCCGGCAGCTCGTCGAGGTCGGAGATCAGCCGCCGCAGCCGTTACCTCGACGCCGCTTCCTCGGCCAGGCCGGGCCCCGAAGCAGCCAGGTCGGGGTCGATCTGCCCCGTCTCGCGGCGCCGGCGGATCAGCTCGATCGACTCGTTGTGGGCGATCCGGTAGAGCCACGGCTTCAGCTCGATCCGCCGCTCCTCCCCCGACAGCCCCCGCAGCACCTTGACCATCGTGTTCTGCAGAGCGTCCTGAGCGTCCTGCGAATTGCCGACGATCGCCAGGCAGAACCGATACAGCCCTTGGTGGTAGCGGCGGAAGATCGCCGCAAAGGCCCGCTCGTCCCCTGTAGCCGCTCGCTGCGCAAGACGGTCGTCGGAGAGCACACCCGAAAAGCCCGAGGCCATCGCTTCGCTCATAAGCAGCACACATCGATTGCCATCCATTCAAAGAGTAGGGACGCCTCCTCATTGTTCAAACGGGAATTCGTGAGCGGTGTCAGTGCCTATCCGCCAACTGAGGCCTGACGCCAGCCATCGGACAACGTTTTCAAAGCAAAATGCCCGTTGGCCACCTAGCCCCTCACATCACCCGTAGCTCCGGCAAACTGATCGCCGCGAACTCCGCCGACGGCGTCGCGATCTTCACCGGATACGACCTCGGGCCCGGCGACCTCCGCAGCGGCAACGTCACGATCGCCAATACCGGCACCGTCGCCGCCAGGCTCATGCTGACCGAGACCGACGCCTCCACCGACTTCGCCCCCGGCGAGCTGATGCTGGCCATCGACGAGATCACCGACGGCGACCCCGTGATCGTCTTCGTCGGGGAGTTCGGCGGCCTATCGCCGGGCGGGATCGACCTCGGCGAGTTCGAAGCCGGCGAGGAGCGCGGCTTCCGCTTTCTCGCGATGCTCGACCTCAACTCGCCCACCTCGCAACGGGACAGGGGCGCGGGCGGCGCATACGAGTGGGGCCCCGTGCCGGCCGGAGCCGCTCCGGCCGCCTGCTGCGCGACCTTTCACGAGAGGCAGAACTGCTCTAAACCTCCCAGGTGATCTGCCCTGTGACCAGCGCGATCGCCACGGCATGCGCACGGGTGCGCGCTCCGAGCTTGCCCAGCGCATTGTGAACGTGAGACTTGACCGTCTCCGGGGAGAGGTACAGGCGCTCGGCTATGTCGCCGCCCTGCAAGCCGGAGGCAACCAAGGTCATCACCTCGCGCTCACGCTCGGAGAGCCGCAGTCGACCGCTGCTGCCTGCCACGACCGGGGCCCACGTCGCCCCGCTGGGCAAGGTGCTCTTGGCCTGCTCGGTGGAAGTCTCGTCGGGCGGGATGAAAACGGATAGGTGGCGCGCGGGCAACACGTTGGCCGTCGCACTGAACTCGACGGGCAGGGGGCCGCGGTCCGGGACATACAGCTGGTACCAGCCCTCCGCCCCTCCGCTGGCCAGGAATTCCTTCCACTGTTCCTCGAGCCTTTTGCGCTCGCCGGGAGGCGTGAACTCGTCCATCGTGCGCCAGGGGATCTCCTCCCGCGAGATCCCCAGCAGGTTGCAGGCAGCGGCATTCCCGGTCACCCAACGTCGCTGGTCATCGGCGATCAGCATCGGCTGCTGCGATCGCTCAAACGCCGTTCGCAGACGTATCGCCGCCTGCGAATCCGACCCACTGCCCGCAAAGACCTGCGTGCCCTCTTCGTCGCCCGGCAGATCAGGCGAAGTCATCACGAACTCCTTTGGCTCAAGCCCATACACCCCTGATTGCTGATTAGTCTGCCCGTACGATAGGGGACGAATCGCCGGCACAGCGCGGGTTAGTCCCTTTGGGGGATATCCACAGGACTCACACGTCCGGGGGATTGTGCCTCTCGGCCGAAACCGTGACAGTGAGGCGGCGGAAGGTCCAGGCGCATCAAGCCGCCCTCCTGTTGATCGCCGCCGCCCGGCCCCCTAGGTCTCTCTCCCTGCAGCCAGGCCTAGGGGGCTCATAATCTGGCCGTACTCTCGGGTCAGCCCAAGCGAATCGTGAGCATGGCGGCTCCCCGAAAACGTCCCGCTCGCAGATCGTCGAGGGCGGTGTTCGCCCCCTCCAGCGGGTAGGTCGTCACCTCGGTGCGGACCGGCACCCGCGGCGCCAGCGCCAGCAGCTCCTCGCCGTCGGCGCGGGTCAGGTTGGCGACCGAGCCGAGGCTGCGCTCCCCCCAGAGGATCTCGTAGGGGAAGGCGGGGATCTCTGACATGTGGATGCCGGCGCTGATCACCCGCGCCCCCTTGGCGCTGGCCCGCAGTGCGGCCGGCATCAGCTCGCCGGCCGCGGCGAAGACGATCGCCCCGTCGAGCTGCTCCGGCGGCATCTCAGTCGAAGAGCCCGCCCACTCGGCGCCCAGCCGGCGGGCGAAGGCCTGCGTCTCCGCGTCGCCCTCGCGGGTGAAGGCGAAGACGCGGCGGCCCTGGTGGACGGCGACCTGGCAGAGGATGTGGGCGGATGCGCCGAATCCGTAGAAGCCGACTCGCTCGGCCTCGCCGAGCAGGCGCAGCGCCCGGTAGCCGATCAGGCCGGCGCAGAGCAGCGGCGCCGCCCCCTGGTCGGACATCGCCGCCGGGATCGGGAAGCAGAAGCGCTCGTCGGCGAGCGCCAGCTCGGCGTAGCCGCCGTCGAGGTCGTAGCCGGTGAACCTGGCCCGGTCGCAGAGGTTCTCCCGCCCGCTCCGGCAGTAGCGGCACTCGCCGCAGGTCCAGCCCAGCCAGGGCACGCCGACCCGCTCGCCGGAGGCGAACCGCTCCGCCCCCTCCCCCGCCCCGGCCACCGTGCCGACGATCTGGTGCCCCGGCACCAGCGGCAACTTCGGCTCACTCAGCTCGCCGTCGAGGATGTGGAGGTCGGTCCGGCAGACCCCGCAGGCGCGAACCGAGACCAGGACCTGCCCGGGACCCGGAACCGGGTCCGGCAACTCTGTGGGCCGCAGCGGCCCACCCGCTCGCTCGAGCACCATCGCCCGCATCGCTCAATGATGGCTTGTGCGGGCCGGGGGTTTGCGAAATCCTCCCTTGGGATGACCGAGCTGAGAACGGTGCGAGTCGCGGCCGCCCAGGCGACCCCCGCGATCCTCGACGCGGAGGCGTCGATCGCCAAGGCCGTGGAGCTGATCGAGCGGGCCGCCGCCGACGGCGCCGAGCTGGTCGTCCTCCCCGAGACCTTCGTCCCCCTCTACCCCTCGCAGTCGTGGGCCGCCCCCGCGGCGAGGTTCGACGGCTTCGAGGAGCTCTGGGAGCGGCTCTGGGCCAACTCGGTCGACGTCCCCGGCCCCCTCGTGGACGAGCTGGTGGGCGCCTGCGCCCGGACCGGCGCCCACTGCGCAATCGGCGTCAACGAGCGCGAAGTGGACCGCCCCGGCACGCTCTACAACACCCTGGTCCTGGTCGGCCCCAAGGGGATCGTCTGGAAGCACCGCAAGCTGATGCCGACCCACCACGAGCGGCTCTTCCACGGGATCGGCGCCGGCGATGACCTGGTCGCCCCGAAGACGCCGCTGGGCACGATCGGCGGCCTGATCTGCTGGGAGAACAGGATGCCGCTGGCGCGCTACGCGATGTACAAGTCAGGGCCGCAGATCTGGGTGGCGCCAACCGCCGACGACTCCGACAGCTGGCTGGCCAGCATGCGCCACATCGCGATCGAGTCGGGCGCCTTCGTCATCTCCGCCCCCCAGTTCATCCCGCGCGACGCCTTCCCCGCCGACTTCCCGGTCGAGCTACCGGAGCGCGAGGTCTTCGGCCGCGGTGGCGCCGCGATCGTCGAGCCGACCTGGGGCGAGGTGATCGCCGGCCCGCTCTACGGCGAAGAGGGCATCGTCGCCGCCGATTGCGACCTGCGCGCCGGCCTGCGCGCCAAGCGCTGGTTCGACTCGGTCGGCCACTACAGCCGCGCCGACGTGCTCACCGATACGGGCACCTAGGAAGCCTGGGGGGCCGCCGACGGCGACCCCCCAGACGAAACTCTTTCCACGCCGGCACGGATTTGCCGGCTCCGCCCCTCAAGCATCGGACTTCGGTGGGCGGGTTCGAAACCTGAGGCGAAACGACGCGGCCTTGATCTCGCTCTCGAACTCTGCGCCTCGCAATACCGCCGCCAAACAGAGCAGCGCCATCACTCCGACCCAGATCGGAACGAGGGCCATGCCGATCGCAAGCCACTCGCTTGCGACGACTGCCATCGCTTCCTATGCCTCCTCGATGTTCCATTTGAAGTTCTTCATATATCTCCATTCCGCCACATATCAGTGACTCTAAAAACCTTAATCGCGACGACGGCGTGACCTTCCCCCCTCACCAGATACCCGGCCACCGCGGTCCGGGACTTTCAATCGGTGCCCGAACAGAGAGAATGCCCACATGCCTCAACCTCGCCACTCCAAAAAACGCGCTGAGCCCGTCGACTACGGCTGGGTGATCTCGTTCGGCTGCAAGTCCACCGGCACCCTCCGCCGCCTCAAAGTCGACACCGACCCAGCGCCGGACACCCGGCCGATCGAAATCCCCTGCTCCTGCGGCGAGACCCACCGCGTCACCGTCTCCCCCTACCGCCGCCGCCGCTCCGCCGACGAACCGTTCGACCTCGAGGTCGTCTCGCTCGACGAGCTGCGCTGAAGCCGGCTGAGAGGCGCAAAACCCGGTCAGTTCCGCGAGGACTGAAACCAAAACGCGTGCAAAATACCCCCACGTCAATTGGGATTGCTCCAATTTCTCCCCCTCTCGGCTAAATTCCACAGGAGTCTTTGTCCGAAACATTCCTTTTTAGCAATGGTGGGGAGCATGGCGGTTCAACGAAAGCGAGTGGTCAGGGCGACCGACGCGATCCTGCGCGGCGAAGATCCGGGACGCGCCGCCGGGGTTCTGATCGATGCCAAGTGGCTCGAACGGCGCAACGGGAACCTCGCCTTCGGTCCGGCCTGCGGCGATATCGTCGGCCTGTCGGTCAACCGGGAATCGCTGGAGTGGGTCGTCGCAGGGGTGGGCGAGCTGCTCGCCGCCGGCCAACTCGACGCCGATGTCCTGCCAATCCGCGGGGAGCCGGCCTCCCCGTCGGAGCTCCAGCAGCACCTCACCAGCGCCTTTGCGGCCGCGGCGCCACACCTGCCCCACGGCCGCGTCGCCGGCGTCGGTATCGCCTGGCCAGCCCCAATCGCCCCCAATGGGGAGCCACGCGACTATCCCTTCCACCACGCCGGCCTGCGCAGCCGCCAGACGGAACCAAGCCTGCCCCTAACTCCAATCGTCCGCCGAGCGCTGGCCGCCGCCAAGATCGGCGACGAGGAAACCGAGACCGCGCCTGACATCGCGGTCATCAATGACGCCGACGCCGACATGCTCTTCGAGATGCGGTACGGGGTGGCGAGAGGGGCTGCCAACGCGATGGGCCTGAAGATCTGCGGCGGACTCGGCACCGCCCTTGTTCACGACGGCCGGTTGGTACGAGGCGGCAGCGGCGCTGCCGGCGAGATCGAGCACATCAGGGTGCGTCTCTCCGAAGCCGAGAACCTGACATGGGAGAAGCTCGTCGCTCTCGAGGATCTACCGCCATGCCCGTGCACCGGGCGCGAGTGCGTGGGCAGGTTTGCCACCGGTGGTGCGATCATCGATCAGCTCGCCAACTACTTCGACGGTGAGGAGCTGACGCCGAACGAGCGCGGCCGCCGAATCGAGGCAGAACCGATGAGCCCGGTGATCAGCGATGTCTGCGGCCGTGCCGGTGGCCTGCTGGGACAGGCGCTGCTCGGCCCGGTACTCGCCTTCGACCCCGAACTGCTCGTCGTCACCTCCTTCCCCCACAGCGATGCCCTCGTCGACGCGATCCGAACCAAGTTGACCAAAGGGACCGCGGTGTACCTCAAGGGAGAGAAGATCGTCGCAGGCACCCCCGACCGCCCAACGAGTGCGATCGGGGCGGCGCAATTGGCGATCGAGCAGAGTGTGGTGCCACGCATTGACCGAGAGGTGCCCTATGGACGCCCCTCAACCCAGCGACGCGACCTGCCGGCATGGCTGCGGCAACGCATCCCGGCAGCCGTCGAGGACGTCCACGACCACGCGCCGGACTACGGGACGGCTGTAGGCCCCGGGGCTTAACCCAGGCTCAACGTTTCACCGTTTTGGGTGGTTCGCTACTCCCGCGAACGAAAACGACGCCGTTTTGCACGGCTGCGATCCCGGAACAGGTGGTTTCGGTTGCCACCGCGAGCCAAACAGCAGGCCTCGCACCTCCTCCCAAAACCAACACCAAGCGTTTCAAAACAGGCGAAGAACCACTGGTTCGACCTGATTAGGAGTAAGGAAAATTCACCACTAACTTGTACCCCGCCGGGGAAGTTCTAACCAGGGTTACAGGGAGGAGCACGGTGAAACAGGTAGGCGACAGTTCCTTTTCATGGGCAGGGCCGTTGCGGGGCGGTGACGTCAATGTCATGGCTTAGCAGTGGTCTGAGTTACATCTGGTCAGCGTTGCTGGGACGCGAACGCATGCCCCGCAACCACGACGACCTCTATCGCTACGCCGGCACTGCCGGCGACGATCTCGGGCAACTGGAGAAGCAGGCCGGCTCGCCGTTGACGGGCGATCCGCCGGTGGTGGAGATCGCCGGAGGCCTCACCAAGGCGAGGATCGCCAACTTCAGCCAGCGCTTCGCCAAGCGGCTGAAGCGCCTCCAGGCGAAGGCGCAGCGCCGTGGCCGGAAGGCGGAGATGCACGAGGCCGCCGCCGCCGAGTCGCGGGCGCTGTTGCCAGATGTCGAGCCTATGACCCACGCGGTGATTGACTTCTTCGCCTCTCGCGTTTGGGTCTACCTGGCTGGCTTTGGTTTGGTCGTCCTCGTGCTCGAGGCGACGGGGATGCTCACTTCGCTGGTCTCCTACGAGGCCGCGCTGGGCAGCCTGCGTCTGCCGATGAGCTTGGCAGCGGGCGCAATTCTGGTCGGCGCCGGACATGGGGCGGGCCACCTGATCCATTCCGCTCTGGACCTCAAAGGCCGCGCCCGTGTCGGCTACCTGACCGGGGCGGGCGTCGTGCTTTTGATCGGGATCGTCACGGTGGCCTGGCTGGGAACCGGGCGCGACGCCAACACCAAGGCCGCCGACGACTTCGCCGCGGTCGGCGTACTACAGGGGGAAGCGCTGCGACTCGACGGGCGGGCGGAAGAGATGCTTCGGCCGCTTCCCGACGCGGCGGCAGGCGAAAGGTTGCCGGAGCCCTCGGCTCAAGATCAGCGCGCGGCGACCGCCCTGCAGCAAGAAGCAAGCCAGAAAAGGGAGCAGGCGGCTCGCCTCGATACCGAAGCCCGCGACGAGCGTACGCTCAGCTTCTTCGCCCCAGTCCAAGTGCTGGGGTTGGCGGTGGGCGCGATCGGGGGGTTCTTCTTCGCAGCGGCGGCGCCGACCCGCGAGCATCGCCGCCAGACCAAGCGAGCGCAGCGGAGCGAACGGCGCGCCGTCCGCTACCGCGGCCGCCAGGATGTGACGAGCGCCAAGGCCGCCGACATCGAGGCCGCGGTGGGTCGACTCGGCGAAGAGGAGGACGGCTGGCGCGAGGTCAGCCTCGGCCATCACGAACAGCGCCGCCTGCTTGCTCGGGAACGCGACGCCGTCGGGTCGTCGCGAGCCGAGTTCGACGTACGCAGCGTTGTCCTGAGGGCGCTCGACGCGCCGAACCGCAATGGCCGGGAACCGGTTCTCGGCCCCGAGACGAGGGAGTGACGATGCAGACGAGGGGAAGAACCGCGGCGATCCTGATCTCAGCGGCGATCCTGACGACGGCGGTCGCTGCCTGTGGTGGCTCGACGCAGCCAGCGTGCATAGTGATCGACGCGTCGAAATCGACCCGCTATGCGGTCTACGACTACCTCGGGCGATTCGATCGGGAATCGGCCGCGGTCGCCGAGGCGGGCGGCTCGCTCGCCGTCGTGGTCGCCACCGGGGAACCGATGGTCGAGTCCGACGTGGAAGTCAGCGAGGATTTCGGCGAGCTGGGCGGGGCCGACCGCACCAGCCAGCGTGCTGCCGCCGTCGAAGACTTCACCAGAGGGGTGCACCGGGGAACCCGGCTGGCCTCGACGGGGCTCGCGAACCCGTCGAGCGGGTCGGGCATCGTCGCCGCCGTCTCCCTGGTCGCGGGTCAGGGCTGCGCCTCGATCGAAGCCCTCTCCGACGGCCTCGAGGCCGCCGACGTGCGGATGAAGCGCGAGGACATCCTCACCCCGTCAGGTCGAGCTCGCTTGCTCGACCGGCTCGAGGCGCGCGGTCTGCTGCCGGACCTGAGCGGCGTCGAACTGCGCTTCCCCTTCGGCGGCTACCTGCCGCAGGGCACGTCGATACCGAAGGCACGGCTTGACGCGGTGCCGAAATTCTGGACCGACTACTCCGACCGCACCGGTGCGGTCCTGGTCTGGCAGCGGTAGATGGGTCTGGGCTCTCGACGGCCGTGGCCGCGGCCAGCCGGTCCGCGTGGCGGATTTTCGCCACGGCGGGTCGGCTGGCCCGCGGTGCGGCCTACGCCGCCCTCGCTCGGCCCGCGCCCGCTCGGCCGCGCTTGGCCGCTGATCCTGGTCTTGGCGGCGTTGGCGCTCCTAGCGTTGATGTTGCTGCTCCTACCCGGGCCGGAGAGCCCACAGACGCCGGCGCTCCCCGGCGTCTCGCCCCCATCTGCCGGCGGACCCAATCTGTCGCTGCCGCGGATCGAGGGCCCGTCGTTCGACAGGCCCTCGATCCCCAGTCCGTCGATCGGTAACCCCTCCGTTCCCGGGATCGGCCTGCCAGAGTTCGGCTCAGGAGGAGGCGAATCCACTTCGGCGGCGAGCGCAGACCATGGACCGGAGCGACGCACCGAGGCGACCCATGTGCACCACCGACTCTGGATCTGGGACATCGAGCCGGCCCTGCTTCTTCTACTGCTCGCCGGCGTGGCAGTGGCATGGCGGCTGAGCCGCCGGCCACGACGGGGCCAGCGCTACCTCTCTCTGTTAATAGCGACCGCACTGGTCGCCCTTGCCACCCTCGCCTTCGTGGTCGGAATCAGGCAGGAGCCCGGGCCGGGCTCCTACGAGCACCAGCCGGCGCAGGTCGAGCGCTCGGCGGACCTGATCCTGACCAAGGTCGAGGTGGATCACTTCCACGCACCGACTCACCTCGAGCTCCACTGGATCGCCGCCGGGCTCTGCCTATCGCTTCTGGCGATCGGACCGGCGCGGATCGCGGTGACGCCGCGGCGGCGCTCCGCCGTACCGGCGCCTCCCCTCTCAGACACCTAGCAGCGACTAGCGATCCGGCTGCTTCAACTTCTCCCCCCGCTACGCGACGAGAAGCGTCGCAGGCGCAGTGAGTTGGAGACGACGAAGACGCTGGAGAAGGCCATCGCCGCCCCCGCGATCAGGGGGTTGAGCAGGCCGGCGGCGGCCAGGGGCAGCGCCGCGACGTTGTAGGCAAAGGCCCAGAACAGGTTGCCCTTGATCGTGGCGAGGGTGCGCCGGGAGAGCCGGATCGCGTCACCGACGGCGCGTGGGTCACCCGCGATCAGGGTGATGTCGGAGGCCTCGATCGCGACGTCGGTGCCGGTGCCGATCGCCAGGCCGAGATCCGCCTGGGCGAGCGCCGGGGCGTCGTTGACCCCGTCCCCCACCATCGCCACGACCCGGCCCTCGGCCTGGAGTCGCTCGACCACGGCGGCCTTCTCGTCCGGCAGCACCTCGGCGATCGTCTCCCCGATGCCCACCTCCGCCGCCACCGCCTCGGCGGTGGCCCGGTTGTCGCCGCTGAGCAGCACCGGCCGCAGGCCCAGGCCCCGGAGCTGCCCGACCGCGGCGGCGCTGGTCGGCTTCACCGTGTCCGCCACCACGAAGAGAGCACGGGCCTCCCCGTCCCAGCCGGCGGCGATAGCGGTCTGGCCGCGGCCTTCGGCCTCACGGCGGGCCGCCTCCAGTCCTTCGGGCAGGCGCATCCCCCGCTCGGCCAGGAACCCGGCCCGGCCGGCAAGCACGGCGTGGCCATCGACCAGGCCCTCGACGCCGAGTCCGGGGCGGTTGGCGAACCACTCGACCACCGGCAGTTGGCCCAGTTCGTCGTTGGCCCTCGCCACGATTGCCGTCGCGATCGGGTGCTCGGAGGCGTCCTCGACCGCGCCGCTCAGCCTCAGCGCCTCGGCCTCATCGGCCCCCGGCGCGAGGTGGATGCCGACCACCGACATCTCGCCGCTGGTCACGGTGCCGGTCTTATCGAGCACCACGGTGTCGACCCGCCGCGTCGACTCCAGCACCTCCGGGCCCTTGATCAGCAGCCCCAGCTGGGCACCGCGGCCGGTGCCGACCAGCAGCGCGGTCGGCGTGGCAAGGCCAAGCGCGCAGGGGCAGGCGACGATCAGCACCGCGACGGCCGCGGTGAAGGCGAAGGTGGCGCCGGCGCTATTGCCAAGCCAAAAGCCGAGGGTGGCGACCGCGAGGGCGATCACGACCGGGACGAAGACGCCGCTGACCCGGTCGGCGAGGCGCTGGACAGGGGCCTTGCCGGACTGGGCAGCGGTGACCAGGCGGCCGATCTGGGCCAGGGCGGTGTCCTCGCCGACCCGGGTGGCACGGACGACAAGGCGGCCGCCGACGTTGACGGTCGCGCCCACCACCTCGTCCCCCGGCCCGACCTCGATCGGCACCGACTCGCCGGTGAGCAGGGACAGGTCGACCGCCGAGGAACCGCTCTCGACGATGCCGTCGGTCGCCACCTTCTCGCCGGGGCGGACGATGAACCGGTCGTTCACGCGGAGGTCCGCGACCGGGATCAACAGCTCTTCGCCTTCCCGGATGACTGTGACCTCCTTGGCGCCGAGTTCGATGAGCGCCTTGAGTGCGGCGCCCGCCCGGCGCTTCGAGCGGGCCTCGAAGTAGCGCCCAGCGAGGATGAACATGGTCACGCCAGCGGCTGCCTCGAGGTAG
>Ga0190272_10000332_pt1 | contig 26330 bp, 19 predicted proteins | sample Popmic504T_FD_133746 | JGI IMG/M metagenome (GOLD analysis project Ga0190272, IMG submission 133746) | Populus adjacent soil microbial communities from riparian zone of Shoshone River, Wyoming, USA - 504 T | ecosystem: Environmental > Terrestrial > Soil > Riparian zone | place: USA: Wyoming...
CCTGATGGGCGTGCGCTACTGTTTGTCCCAGCCTTCATGTTTTTGTGGGGAGTGCAGGACGACATCAGCAACCACCGCCGGCGTTACACCATGGCTGAATTGAGGACCGTCGTTGCTAAAGCCGGCTTTACCATTGAGCGTGCGACCTACGTGAACATCACTTTCTTCGCGCCCATTCTGCTGGGCCGACTGATAATGCGAATCACAGGCCTCCGGCCGGCCTCAGAAAATAACATCACGATCGGGTTTCTAAATGGCGTAATGGGTAAGATTTTTGGCGCCGAGAGCCTGGCTTTACGACACGCCAGTTTTCCTTTTGGAGTCTCGATCATTTGTGACGCCAGGAAAATTTGATTAACTCCTCTGCGCAACCTCGGCGTTCTCTGCGTCTCTGCGGTTAACGCTCGTTCCACACTCTCACCGCAGAGTCGCAGGGAGCCCCGAGGTTGCAGAGAGTTGAATATAGAAGCTGGGACGGTGGTTGCCCCAAGACGCAGGGCAAACTTTTCATGAAAATATACGAAGAAGAAGAAACTTTGGTAACTAACGCGCGGGTTGCGACCGGTGATGGAGAGCGGCCGGAGGTTTCCGTGTTTTTGCCGGTGTACAACGAAGAACCAAACCTGCCACCGCTGCACGCAAAGCTGGACGAAGCATTGAAGGCACTGGATCGGACGGCGGAGATCATTTATGTGGACGACGGCTCGTCAGACGGGAGCTTGAGCGTCTTGCGTGATCTGGCGCGTAGCGATAGCCGCGTTCGCGTGGTTGCGTTGAAGCGAAACTACGGTCAGACCGCAGCGATGGCGGCAGGAATTGACGCGGCGCAGGGTCAGGTTCTAATCCCGATGGACGCCGACCTTCAAAACGATCCAGCTGATATCGAGCGGCTGCTTGCAAAACTAGATGAAGGCTACGATGTAGTTTCCGGCTGGCGCAAAAATCGCCAGGACAAAGTAATCACCCGCAAAATTCCCTCGATGTTAGCCAATCGTTTGATTTCATGGATCGGCGGAGTCCCGTTGCATGATTATGGATGCACGCTAAAAGCATATCGCCTCGAATCACTTTCGAGCGTCCGGCTTTACGGTGAGATGCATCGCTTCATTCCCATACTGGCATCGTGGGAAGGAGCGCGAGTGGCGGAGATTCCGGTGGCGCATCATCCGCGCACGATGGGTAAATCCAAGTATGGACTGTCGCGCACTTTCAAAGTTGTCTTCGATCTGATGACGATCAAATTCATGGCGTCGTATCAAACGAAACCAATCTACATCTTCGGCACTTTTGGGATGCTCGCGATCGCGCTTTCGCTGATTGCGGGAGTGTGGGCCATGGTGCTCAAACTGTGGGAGGGCGTGTCGTTTATCCTGACGCCGTTGCCGGTGATTGCCGTAGTGATGCTGGCCATTGGCGTACAGTTTTTGTTGATGGGCCTGCTGGCGGAAATGCTCGTTCGCACCTATCACGAGTCGCAGTCAAAATCGATCTATGCGGTACGGGAGAAGATTGGGTTCGAAGAACAGTGAAAAGTGATGAGTAATGAGTAATGAGTAATGAGTGATGGGTGATGGGTGATGTGTTGGGCCAATCTGGTTTCCGGTTTTGCTCATCACTCATCACTCATTACTCATCACTGCTTTCGTTGCTTTCGTTATGTGTGGAATAACTGGTTGGGCCAATCTCGATGCACGCACGCCGCCCTCTGAAGGCGCGCGGGAGCTTTTGCACTCGATGTGCGAGCGCATGATCCACCGCGGGCCCGATTCGGAAGGGCTGCTGGTCGGGAACGGCGTGGCGCTGGGAATGCGACGCCTGGCCATAATCGACCTGAATACCGGTGAACAGCCGGTGCACAACGAAGACAAGAGCGTTGCTGCAATCCTCAACGGAGAAATCTACAACTATCGCGAGCTCCGCAAGGAGTTGACCGCTCGCGGTCACAGCTTCAACAGTCAATCTGATACCGAGGTTCTGCCACATCTGTACGAAGAGTTTGGCGACGCAATGGTGGATCATCTCAACGGCATGTTTGCGTTTGCCTTGTGGGACGGGCGCCGGCGCCGGCTTTTAATCGCCCGCGATCGGTTTGGCGAGAAACCGCTTTATTGGGGAGTTTTTGACAACACATTGCTATTCGCGTCCGAGCCGAAAGTATTGTTGTCTCATCCGGCCGTGGACACTTCGCTGAATCTCCAGGCGCTCCGGCAATATCTTTCGTTTGATTACGTGCCCGCGCCTCATTCGATTTACGAGGGGATTAACAAGTTGCCGGCGGCGCATACGCTGACGCTCGAAGCGGGAAAAATCGAAACGCGACCCTACTGGCGTCTGAGTTATAAAACAAAAGAGCCGCCCCCATCTGAAGCAGAAGCTGCGACACATTTGCGGGCACTGTTGGCTGAGTCAGTGCGAATGCGTCTCGTCTCGGATGTGCCCTTGGGAGTGTTGCTTTCCGGGGGTGTGGATTCATCGGCGGTTACGGCGCTGACCGTGGAATCATCGTCGGAGCCGGTCAAGACGTTTTCAATTTCATTTGCCGAGTCGTCATTCGATGAATCGTCGTATGCGCGCGCGGTAGCAAAGTTTCTCGGCACGGATCACCACGAGGAACGTCTGAGCGCAAACCTGGCGGCCAATCTCGTTGGTGAGATCGGATCATGGATGGACGAGCCCTTCAGTGATTCATCCCTGGTCCCGACCTATTTGTTATCACGCTTCACCCGCAAGCATGTGACAGTGGCACTCGGAGGTGATGGGGGTGATGAACTTTTCGCTGGTTACCCAATGTATCGGGGACATCGATGGGCCGATGCGTACGCGAAAGTTCCCGGAATCATGCGCAGGGGCTTAGTGGAACCCCTGGTTCGAGCGCTGCCGGTGAAGACAAAAAATCTGTCGTTTGATTACAAAGCTTTACGATTTATTAAAGGTGCAAAATACGATCGCGTGGCGCGTCATCATGTTTGGTTTGGCTCGTTTGCCCCGGAGGACCACGAAAAGCTATTGACGCCTGAAGCCTTGCGAGCGAGCGATGGAGACGTCTATCGCGATGCGCGAAGGCTGCTGGCCGAATGCGATTCCGGAGACGTCGTCGAACAGATGCAGAGTCTTGATACGCAGCTTTATTTGGCTGAGGACATCCTGACGAAGGTTGATCGGGCCAGCATGGCGGTTTCGCTTGAAGTGCGCGCTCCCTTTCTTGACCACAGAGTGGCAGAGTTTGCCGCGTCGTTGCCCGCGAATTATAAGCTGAGGGGACGTCACACCAAATACATTTTGAAGCGCGCTATCGCAGATTCGCTTCCTCCTTTTGTAACGCGGCGAGGGAAGAAGGGTTTCGGCGTGCCGGTCGCAGAATGGCTCAAAGGAAAACTGCGGCCGCTCGCCCGCGACCTCCTGTCGCCGGAGCGCGTGAAAAGAGCGGGCGTCTTCAATCCTGATTACGTCACGCGATTGCAGAATGAACACGAGCGGGGTGTGGCGAATCATCGTAAACTGCTCTGGACTCTGTTGATGTTTGAGCTCTGGCACGAGAGCTTTATCGAAACGGCGCGTCGCATCGAAACGGTGAGCAGCAGTCAGTAATGGCCGCGGATCTGTCAGAACCGCCTGCGTCAGCGGGCGGCACTGTTTCGAAAAAGCCTACCGGCGGACGCAGGTGATCCTGCCAAGAATTCCACCCGCTGACGCAGGTGGTTCTGACAAGAATTCCCCCGCTGACGCAGGTGGTTTCTGACAAGAATTCCACCCGCTGACGCAGGTGGGTTCTGACAAGAGTGGGGCCTTGATCCTTTCATGGACAATCTCATCGAGCAGGCATTCAATGATCTTTTTCAGTGGTGCCGGCGCCGCGAGTTTGCAGGCTACGATCCTTTCGACGCACTAAACAGCCGGCTCTTTCAGTCAACCCCCCTTAAAAATTCTCGCACGGTGCGCCTGATTCAAACCCAGGCGTTGAAGCGCTCTCCGCTAAACCTTCGCTCACTGGTGAAGGTCAGCCCGCAACAAAATTCCAAGGGTATGGCGTTGTTTGCCCTGGCAAGTCTGTCGAATTACCGGCGCTCGAAAACTGCTGAGGCCGAGAACGAAACGCGCGAACTTTTGGACAGTTTGCTGCGAATGAAAGTTGGTGGTTACAGCGGGGCCGCCTGGGGTTACAACTTCGATTGGCAAAACCGCCACTTCTTCGCGCCCAGAGGCACGCCCATGATTGTGCCGACAGCGTTTGCTGCGCGTGCTTTCATCGAGGCGTACAAGACATTCAAGGATGATAGTTATCTGCAATCCGCACGGAGCGCATGCGAGTTTATCTTGAACGATCTTGTTCGAAGCTCGGAAGCGGATGACCAGGATGGAGAGTTTTGTTTTAGTTACTCGCCGCTCGACCACACCAAAGTTTTTAATTCCAGTTTGTTCGCCGCCGAAACCTTGATCTGCGTCGGAGCATTGAGCGGGGACGTTTCCTTCAACGAGCAGGCCCAGCGATTGTCTCTACGCGCCGCAAACTATGTTTTGAAAAGGCAACGCACCGATGGTTCCTGGGCTTACGGGTCAGGAAGCGCACAGTTTTGGGTTGATAACTTCCACACTGCCTACGTTTTGATGTCGCTCTCAAAAATCATGAAGTGTTCAGGAGGCGCCATTGATGTTCGCCCGGCTTTAGAGCTCGGATATCGCTTCTGGCGCGATAGCTTCTTTCTTGCGGACGGGTGGCCGAAGTACTACCATGACGCCCTTTATCCGGCTGATGCGCATTCCGCGGCGACAGCAATCGTTGCGCTGGTTGAGTTGAAGGAGATCGATACCGAGGCAATTGCGCTGGCAGAACGGATAGCAGAGTGGACGTTGCGGAATCTGCGCGATAGCCGCGGATTTTTTTATTATCAGCGGCGGCGATTTTATACCGTTCGCACACCTTTCATGCGTTGGACCCAGGCCTGGATGCTTTACGCGCTGGCGCGTCTGCTGGAAGAGAAAAATGTGTAACGCAAATTGTTAGTTTGCGTCTTGAGAGAAGGGCAAGTACTGACTCGAATACTTCGAGAGATTACGCAACTAACAGTTTGCGCTACAGAATACGCAAACTAACAGTTTGCGCTACAGAATACGCAAACTAACAGTTTGCGCTACGAGTAGAACAGTTTGCCTTACGAATAACAGAGCTCGATTATGCCGATTGCTGCCGATGTCGTTTTGGGAAAGGATGTTCGCATCCATCATCCGGATCTGGTGAACCTTTACGGTTGCCGGATTGACGACCAAACCGGTATCGGCGCCTTTGTCGAGATTCAGAAGAACGCTTCGGTGGGCGCGCGTTGCAAAATTTCCTCGCACACATTCATATGCGAGGGCGTCACGATTGAAGACGAAGTGTTTGTGGGCCATGGCGTAGTGTTTACGAATGATCTTTATCCGCGGGCTGTTAACGAAGATGGAACGCCACAAACGGATGCAGACTGGTCTGTGGTTGCCACACGCGTGAAACGCCGTGCCTCAATCGGAAGCAATGCGACAATACTCGCCGGAGTGACAATTGGTGAATCGGCGCTGGTTGGTGCGGGAGCAGTAGTGACGAGCGACGTGACTGACTATGCGATTGTCGCAGGCGTTCCGGCGCGTGTAGTCGGCGACGTGAGAAAGCGTCGTGGGCAGAACCTGGAAGATTAGTATTTTCTTCTCTGTGCCCCCCTCCGTGTTCTCTGTGTCTCTGTGGTGAGTGTTTTTCGCGAATGATTCACCACAGAGGCACAGAGAACACGGAGGTTGCACAGAGAGATATGAAATAACGGCATGATCAAAGTCGGCGTAATCGGCTACGGATATTGGGGCCCTAACCTCGTGCGCAACTTCATGGAAGCGCAAGGTTCCACCGTCGTGGCCGTTTGCGATCAGCGCAGTGAGCGTCTGGTGCAGTTGCAGACCCGTTTCCCAACGATCAAGACGATGAACAACTGCGCCGCGATGTTTCAGGATCCTGAAATAGACGCGATTGTGATCGCTACGCCCGTGTCTTCCCATTTCGAACTAGCGATGTTGGCGCTCGAGGCCGACAAGCATGTACTGGTCGAAAAGCCCTTAGCCGCAAACTCTGATCAGGCCACGCAGTTGGTTGAAGAAGCTGCCCGACGCAAAAAGGTCCTGATGGTGGACCATACGTTTGTTTACACCAGCGCCGTGCGCAAAATTCGAGAGTTGATTACCGCCAAAGCCCTCGGAGATATTTATTATTACGACGCTGTGCGCGTGAATCTGGGTTTGTTCCAACACGATGTAAACGTGATTTGGGACCTGGCGATTCATGATCTTTCGATCATGGATTATGTGTTGCCGTCTAAAGCTGTCGCGGTCTCGGCAACCGGGATCAGTAACGTGCCGGGACAACCGGAGAACGTTGCCTACATCACACTCTTCTTTGAAGCTCCGCAGATAGCCCACGTGCACGTCAACTGGTTGACGCCAGTGAAGGTCCGGCACACGTTGATCGGCGGCAGCGAGAAAATGATTCTCTACGACGATCTCGAGCCGAGTGAAAAAGTAAAGATCTATGACAAAGGCATAACCGTGTCGCAGAGCCCTGAAGCCGTTTATGAAATGCTGGTGAGTTATCGTTCAGGTGATATGTGGGCGCCGCGGCTTGATTCGACGGAAGCTCTGCATACTGAGGCCCTCCACTTCATCGATTGCATCGAGAACAATAAACGGCCGGAAACCGACGGGCAGGCCGGCCTCAGGCTGGTGCGGATTGTTGAAGCCGCGGAGAAATCTTTGCGAGCACGCGGGCAGATGGTGGAGATTGAGTAAGAGATGATTCCTTTAGTGGATTTAAGAAGCCAATACCAGAGCATCAAGAGCGAAATCGACGTTGCAATATCGGCGGTAGTTGAGAGCACTCATTTTGTTTTGGGTCCACAAGTGGAAGCGTTTGAAGAGGCTTTTGCCAGACTCTGCGAGACGCGGTTTGCCTGTGGAGTTAACTCCGGTACCAGCGCTTTGCATCTGGCCCTGCTCGCGGCAGGCGTTGGTCCTGGTCACGAAGTTATCACTGTCAGCTACACGTTTGTAGCCACGGCGGCGGCAATAATCTACACGGGCGCGCGTCCGGTTTTTGTCGACATTGATCCGCAAACCTGCAATATCGATCCAGCGAAAATTGAGTCAGCGATTACGCCGCGTACGAAAGTGATTATGCCGGTACATCTTCACGGAAGCTGTGCTGACATGGATCCGATCATGGAAGTTGCCCGTCGTCACAATCTCATTGTGGTTGAAGACGCAGCCCAGGCGGTGGCGGCTGAGTATCGTGGGCGGCGCGCGGGCAGCATGGGAGACCTGGCCTGTTTTAGTTTTTACCCCGGCAAGAATTTGGGAGCCTATGGTGAGGCAGGCGCCGTTGTAACTAATAATGAAAATTATGCGATGCTCATGCGGCAATTGCGCGATCATGGACAGAGTGAAAAGTATCATCACGTTCGCGTCGGTTATAACTATCGCATGGAAGCAATTCAGGGCGCGGTCTTGAGAGTAAAGTTGAAATACGTCGAGCAATGGACCAACGCTCGTCGAAGTCATGCAGATGCTTACCGGAAGGAGCTTGCGGATTCCGGCGTTCGGTTGCTCGATGAGACATCCGGCGGCCAGTCAGTCCATCATATCTTTCCCGTCTTCACTCCTGAGCGCGACGATCTTCAGCGCCACCTACAGGCAGCAGGCGTTGGCACTGGAATTCACTATCCAGTTCCCGTCCACTTACAGAAGGGCTATCGCGACCTGGGATACCGAGACGGCGACTTTCCTCACAGCGAGAAAGCGGCGGCAGAAACTCTGTCCCTTCCGATGTATCCGGAGCTTGCCCGCGAAGATCTGGCTCGGGTTGCGGAATCGGTTCGCGAATTCAGTCTCCAAAAACTTGCCGTCCATCCATAGTTTCACGCGTTTTGTCAGCGAGTTGGTCATTGCTCAATGAAAATCTGGATCGATCTCGCAAACTCACCACACGTCCCATTCTTTCGGGCGCTGGCAAATGAATTACTCCCACCCGATTTCGAGATAGTGGTTACGGCGCGCGCTTTTGCCGAGACCGTTCCTCTGGCTGAAGCGGCGGGATTTGCTGCGGAAGTGGTGGGCTGGCACGGAGGGGGCAAGTTGGCTGGAAAGGCAGGTAATTTGATCCAGCGCGGGCTCGCTCTGGCCCGTTGGGCGCGCGGGCGCGGCATCGAATTGGCCCTCAGCCACAACTCCTATTCTCAAATCCTGGCCGCGCGAGCGCTCTCAATACCGAGTGTTACACTGATGGATTACGAGCATCAGCCGGCAAATCATTTGGCTTTCCGGCTTGCGTCGAGGGTAATAGTTCCTACCGTTTTCCCTGAGGACTCGCTGGCTCGGCTGGGCGCGTCGCCGGGAAAAGTAAGGCGTTATCAGGGAACAAAAGAGGACGTTTACCTGGCAAAGTTTGAAAGTGATCCAAACTTTGCGAACGAATTGGGCAAGCTCGGAATCAGTTCAAACGATATACTGGTAGTCGTCCGTCCACCGGCTAGCGAAGCTCTTTATCATCGTTTTGAAAATGAGTTGTTTGATCGTCTCCTGGATCGACTGGCCTATGCGCCAGACGTAAGAGTGGTGCTGTTGCCGCGCGGCGAATCGCAGCGAGAGTCTTACGAATCGCGCGTAAAAGGAAACCTGGTAATTCCAACAGATCCATTGAATGGAGCGAACCTGATTGCGCATAGCGACTTAGTAATCAGCGCCGGGGGCACAATGAATCGAGAAGCGGCGGCGTTGGGCATTCCGGCCGTGTCGATCTATCAGGGCCAGTGGGCGGCGATCGATCAGCAGTTGTTAACCGAGGGACGGCTGCAGAGAATTGCCACGCTCGACGACATCGAGAGACTGCCATTGCAAAAGAAGGGATCGGTGGCGGAGCGACGAGCCGTCAATGTAACCGCTGAAGTTCTGAGCTTTATACTCGAGCCATTTTCGTAACTTGATATTTCGACCAGGAACCTAAGTGAGAGCTGAGCCAATAGACAGACCGGTGATCGATGCGAGCGTCGTTAGAGCAGCACGGCGCGCGCCGGACTGGGTCATCCCGGCGATCAAGCTTGCGCTCTTTTTGGTTGACGGCGCGATTGCGGCGTCGTCGTTTGCGGTAGCTTTCTACCTGCGGCAGGGCGCGTCCGTATTTCGTAACAGTGCTGCCGCTGATTTTGGTTGGAGCGAACAGTTTGCGCCTTACGGTGCGTTGTTGCTTTTTGTGGTGCTGATCCGGTTGCTGACCTTGCGTTACTACGATCTCTACCGGCTGCGCGGGGAATTTTCGTTTGTCGAAGACAGCATTCGAATATTCAAGTCAACGGCCATCGGCTCGCTGCTGATCGTGTCGGCGGCGTTTTTATATCGCGGCGGATTCGACTATCGAGCCTTTTCATATGCTCGTGGTGTTTTCCTGCTCGACTTCCTGTTGGCGTTAATTAGTTTGTATCTGGTTCGACTGTTGGTGCGCAGCGCTCAGAGCTTTTTCCGCGCCCGTGGAATCAATTTGATTCCGACGCTGGTGGTCGGCCAGGGAGCTGAAGCCGCCCTGTGCATCAAGGAGATGAGGGAGCGGCCGTCTTTGGGGTATCGCGTGGTAGGAGCAGTGGGCAGTGGTAGAGTTGACCAGGACGGGCTACAAACCTACGAAGGCGTTCCGATCGTCAGCGACTTCGCGGGGCTGCCTGATGCTATCCGTGAATCGGGTGCAAACGAGGTGATCATTGCTGATGCGAATGTGGATGGTGATGATCTTTTTGATGTAATGATGCGTTGCGGACGGCGGCGCGGAGTCGAATTTCGAATCGCGCCGAGTTTGTTCAATTGCTTGCCAAGTAAAACTGAAGTGGACCAGATTGGCGCGCTGCCCATGATCCGGTTGTTCCGTGAGCCGCTCTCGGATTTTACCCGCGCGACAAAGAGGTTCGTGGACATCGCCATTGCATCCATCACGCTGGCCTTGCTCTCGCCCCTCTGGATATTGATCGCCGCGTTGATAAAGTTTGACTCAAAGGGTTCGTGTTTTTACGCGCAGGAACGTGTGGGTATGGATGGCCGGATATTCCTGGTTTATAAGTTCCGGACGATGCGCATAGACTCAAACAATGAAATTCATCGCGAGTATCAGCGCAAGTTTATTGCCGGACACGCCGAAGCAAATGTTGGCGACGCAACCAAGCCTGCTTACAAGTTGCGAAACGACCCACGCATCACGCGAGTGGGTCGGCTATTGAGACGTCTGAGCCTTGATGAAATACCGCAGCTGTACAATGTGTTGCGCGGCGACATGAGCATTGTTGGCCCACGCCCGCCAATCCCTTATGAAGTGGAGTCGTACGACTTGTGGCACCGCAAGCGACTCGACATGAAGCCCGGGCTGACGGGCTTGTGGCAGGTGTCAGGCAGAAATCGCCTGCCGTTTGAGGAGATGGTAAAGCTGGACCTTTTCTACATTGAAAACTGGTCGCTGCTCTTTGATTTCAAAATCATACTGCGGACCGTGTTGGCGATCGTGCGGGGTGATGGATACTAAGATCAGTAGACGTTAGACAGTAGACAGTAGACAGTAGACAGTAGGCGGTGGACAGTAGTCGAAACGAGAGCTCCTAAATGGTTATGAAAATTCTTTGTTACCTGATGGGTTGTCTGGTGCTGACCGCCGCAGCCCCGTCGCGGTGTTTTTCTCAATCGAATGAAGCACCAAGCTTCGATAGTTTCAATGTAGCCGTGTGGCGCGGACGAATGGCGCCGTTGAATTTAAATAGTCATCCTTTGGCGCGGAAATTTCGCACGGCTTCGCGTGAGCAAATGAAAGAAGCCGGCGTCAACTTCGCCGGCCACTATACGCTCGTTTCCGTTGGTTGCGGCACCGGTTGCGGCATCAGCGGGATAGTTGATGCGCGTACCGGTAAAGCTTACTTCCCGACTGAGTTTGTTGGTTGGACAGGTATCGTCGGCGACTACGATCCTCCGGAAGGTGAAGATTCGTGGACGTTTCACGCCAACAGCAGACTACTCCGTGCGATTGGGCGACCTAACCTTGGCCGGCCTGAAGAAGAACGACATGGACCTAGCGGGATTTATTATTACGAATGGGTCAGGAACCGATTGCGTCTGGTGAAGTTCATTCCCGTTGGATCCTACCCAGAGCCCGACCCACCCGTCCGGCGGTAGATGTTGTCGTCATCGCGCAAGAATTGGACAGGCAGGAATGCCTGGCCTAGTGAAGTTTCGCCAGGGCAAGTTCCAGCAACAAGATCTTCTTGATTCCTCTATACAGCGGTTCGATTTCGCAGTTTTCAGTCAAAGCGTGGGCGTCGTTGCAGGGGCCGGCTCCGGTCGAAATTGAAGGAATACCTCCGAGGAGCGCGGCGCTTGAATTGTTTGAACCAGTCGGAGTGATTGGTGGATCGAAGCCCATGGCCCGGTGGACCGCCTCGGCGATCTTTACGAGCTCGGAATCATGGTGTCCCGGTATGACGGCGGCCGGCGAAGTGGAAATCACTTCGGTTTTGACCTTCATCCCGACACGGCTGGCCTCCTCTTCAAGGATTAGCGCGATTTTCTTTTCAAGGTCCGCGACCACATCGTTGTTTGTTGATCGCAAATCGACTGTAAACCAGGCGTCCGCGGCTTTCGCGTTTACAACTTCAGAACCGCCCAGCATGCCGATGTTTAAATTGGAAGGCGGAGACGTGGGAACCTTGAGATCGTAAATGCGCGAGATGGCTCGAGCTAAAGGCAGACTTGCTGAGTAAGGTGGCGTGCGCGAGCGCGTGTGGCCGCCTGGTCCAATGAAATGATGGCGATACCAGGTGATGCCGATTCCCGCATAAGTAAATCCTTCATACCCTCCGTCCAGCGCCACGTAGTAGTCGACCTTGCCTTTGTTATCTTTCACAAACTGCTCGGCGCCGCTCATATTCGTTTCCTCTTGAGTTGTGAAAACGAAAACTAAATCGCCCTTTGTCTTGATACCCACAGCGTCGAGAGCTCGAATTGTAGCCAGCAGGGCCTCAATGTTCCGCGTATCATCGCCGATGCCCGGGGCATGTACCCGTCCCGCGCGGATCGATGCTTTGATTTTAAGACCGGGTTGGAAGACTGTGTCGAGATGAGCATCGAAAACAACTGCGGGACCACCGCCGGTGCCTTTTCTCAACGCGATCAGGTTTCCCGCTGAGTCGTAACGGACGCTCAACTGTTTAGACCTACGTAAGATTCGTTCGATGAATCTCGCCCGTTCTTGTTCCTGCCCCGACGGGGCGTTCACCTCCGTGATTGCGATCCACTCGCGCAAAATCCCTTCACGATTCTTGTCGATATACTCGGTCGCAGCTCTGACCTTTACATTAGCTTGAATTTCCTTAACCTGTGACGCAATGTCCGGGACGTTCTGGGCGGTACTTGTGGCAGCGATCAGATGGCCGACAAGAAAGAGCAACGCCAGAGATAAGGGACCGAATACAGTTCTGATCATGGCATGTCCTTTTGATCGAATATAGTGAACCCCGCAGGCATTCTAAAGTTTTACTCTCTGGGAGCGAAGCCGCAGGACTCATTTGAGGCTGGTCGGTGATAGGAATCGCGTGACGGAAAAACACGACGCTAAGAACGGTACAGCGAAGGTGCTTGACGCCGCCATTGTCGTTTGTCTTTTTATTTTTGCCGTGTTCGCTCCTCACTCGATTGCGGTAACCCAGGGAGCCTGGCTCCTTGGCACGTCGCTCTGGGTGCTTCGACTTGCTTTTCGGCCGCGACCAGTGCTTTACAAAACCCCAGTGGACTATGTTCTGTTGGGATTCTTCATCCTTAGCGGCATCTCCTCATTTTTCTCTTACGAGCCGGATGTATCGATAGGGAAGCTTCGCGCTGCCAGCCTCTTCACAATCATCTACCTTTTTGCTGAGAACGTTCGGTCCCGTCGAATCGTCCGGTTTCTGGCGGTTACGCTCGTTTCCTCGTGCATGTTCAGTGTTGTGTACACCGGCGGCGAACGGCTCGTGGGCCGGGGCGTAAAGGTCTTCGGAGTTTCAACGCAGAGTCCGCTCTACCAGGCTGGTGTTCGAGACGGCGATACATTGCTGGCCGCCGACGGTACCAAGCTATGGGAACCGCAGGAACTGGTTAACGCGTTGTCCAAATCAGGACAAAAACCAGCGGCGATTGCGGGTTATCGACACGAACTGCTGCCGACTTTCAAAGTGCCAGGAGGTAGCTTGCAGCCCGGTTCGACAGCGCTTGAGCAACTGGGGATACAGGACTGGTCACGCGGACGAGATTGGCGCGCCTCAGGATTGTATGGGCAGTTTGTGACCTATGCCGAAGTGTTGCAGCTGATTATCGCTCTGACGTTGGGGCTGTTTGTAAGTCTGCCTGTGAAGCGGAGTTGGAAAGGAAGCTTGCTGTTGTTGGCCCTGGCTGGGTTCGGCTTCGCACTGCTGCTGACAGTTACGCGCGCTTCCTGGCTCGGCTGCCTCGTTTCATCCCTGATTATTTTTGCTCTCACAGTTTCCCGGCGCACATTGTTCATGGCTGGTTTAATCGCGATCCCGCTCATACTCGCCGGCCTGTTTGTCTTACAGCAAAAGCGCAACGTGGGCTTTCTCGACTCCAAAGACGACTCCACAACCTGGCGCACAGTGGTTTGGCGAGAAGGTTCAAAACTACTGGTTCGTAAACCTCGGCATTTGTTGGTGGGAATCGGTATGGATTCGATAAAACGCCGGTGGCGACAGTGGGGAATGTTTGACGGTGGCCGCATTCCCTGGGGTCATATGCACTCCAATGTTTTGCAAATCGCCCTTGAAAGGGGATTACCTGCTCTGGTGCTTTGGTTGGCGTTCCTGGGAATTTACGCACGCACACTCTGGCGCTCAGTCCAAGTGCAAACCAAACGTCACTGGATTGAGCATGGGATCCTTGTTGGAGCGCTGGGAGGATTGGTCGGATTTTTTAGTTCCGGTTTGGTTCACTACAACTGGGGTGACTCTGAAGTAGTGATGGTTTTCTACGCCATCATGGGATTGAGCTTGTTAGCGTCGAGAGATACGACAACAGAGCATCGCGCCTAGCTCGCATTCACGGCTTAACCGTATTGCACAGTTGTTGCGCCGAGGCCTTCCTGCCTCCTACCAACATAACTCGCATTTTAGCTTCCTCGGAGGGGATGATGAGGCGAGAGGTTAACCCACCGCGTTTTGGAACGCCAAAAAGTGCGGGGAAGTCAGGAACTTGTTAGATTCCCGACCTCCCACCATGAGATAGTTGCGCGCAAAGAATCGACTTTTAGTTCAGGGCGAAGTAAAGCAACCAGCCAACTACCGTTGAAATCACAGCCGCGATTATCCAACTTACAAATCTAGCTTCGGGCATCCAACGTTTCATAAAAGGGTAGATCGCCAGGAACATCGGAACCCCGATTACTATCTGCACCGCTGGCTGTTGAAGCTTGAGTAAGCGACCAACAGCTACGCCGATAAACGCGACTAAGATCGGGAATGCTAACCATAGGTAGTGCATGATTGAAACTCCCAACGCTTGCTTTCTGCTTCTTCAAGTTGAATTCTTTCTGGCCCGGGAGAAATAGAACGCAACAGCAGCGAGCGCGCCCAGGATATGTATAAGCCCGATGATCAGGACAATATCATTATCAGGATAATACAAAGCTGTTAGGGTTGTGCCGCCAGCGCCAGCCATAAGGACCAAAAATGGCACGACCATTTCAGCCGTTGTTGCTTTCCGCATTTCCCTTACCTCCTCACCAAGAATACGTCCCAGGGCCAACGGCCAAGTGGCGAGTCGTGCGTGAACCTTAGCTTGTGGGGCGTCGGTTCCTTCTCACTGTAAAGCCGCGGCAGGCTGCACGAGGCAGCGCAGCCTGCCGCGGATATAGTTGAAATGGCCAACGCTTGCTTTCTGCTTCTTCAAGTTGATTTCTTTCTAGCCTGGGAGAAGTAGAACGCAACAGCAATGACCGCGCCGATGGTAAGTATAAGCCCGATGATCGGGAGAATATCATTATCAGGATAGTGCCAAGCTGCTAGTGTTATTCCGCCAGTGCCAGCCACAGAGACCAAAAATAACACAACAACTTCGGTCGTTGAAGCTCTCGTCATTGCCTTACCTCCTCACCAGGAATACGTCCCAGGCCCAGCGACCAAGTTGCGCGTCGTGTGTGTCCTTGATCTTAGCGCGGTAGCGGAACTGGTTGCCGTGCTGGTCTGTCTTTTTCGATTTCTTGTAGTCTAAGTGTAACTTCTTGAGGCCAAGTTCCGTTAAAGTGCGCAGCTCAGACGGCTCCGAGATACCATTATGATTTGTGTCCTGCCACATGCGCAGCAACGAGAAAATACCGTCCTTTTTTGTCACCAGACCATCACCGTCCCCGAGCCACTCCGGCTTATCAAACTCAGCCAGAGCGAGGAAGCCGTTTCTTTCTTCACCTGCCGGAGGATCCGGTTGCAAGGTGAAATTGCCGAAGAGTTCTCGACCATTATCTATCACACCGTTGCCGTTGCGGTCGAGAGCGAGCCAAGCGTCATCCGAGCCCATAGAAGTCCATGAAAGGTGCTCAGCCACACCGTCGGAGTTGAGGTCAAAGCCTACGCCGCCCGCGGCGTTTGTTAAAGAAAAGCCATTTCCGGACACGTCTATCAGAATTGGAGACGAACAAGAAATCTCAAACTGGATGCCCTCAGAAGAGTAGCTCAGGCATGGGCCGGATCCGTCGTTGCCGCCGCCAACGAGCAGACATTTCAGCCTCGCCTTTAACAAGCAGGTCTGCCTGTCCACACTTGCTTTCTTAGTTTCTAGTGCGTGTCGTGCCGCAACTGCGGAAACGCAGACGATAGCCCCCGCCGGTCCGACTGGGGTAGCCGCCAAGAGGGCACAAGCCGCCGTCGCCACTATTGTCTCGCCGGCTAATTGCAATGTTCTCGAGAAGTAAACGTTTCTGCAAATCTCAGCTTCCTGTGCATAGTTGCACCCTGGACCAGCGAAACTAAAAGCGGCATCGAGAATTGCTGTTTCAATTTCACTTTCAATGATCGCCTGAGCTGTTATGCCGGCCATGCGCGCGAGAATATAGTCAAACGTTTCAGCGTCAGTATGGTTAGAGGAATACTGCGTAAATTCCGCCGTAAACTCCGCTTCTGTTTGCGCCGCCACGCGCTGTGTGTTGAGCAACAAGCAAGCCAGCCCGATACTTACAGACAGCATGAAAAACTTGAGTTTCGTCATTTGTTAGCTCCCTTCGGTTGTACCGCTCGGTAGTAGAGGTGCCGTAACGTATCCCATCGGGATCGGACTCATCGGCGGACCATCGATAGGGGTGGTTATCCAAGAGAGTTTCGGTTTACCAGCAAAGGCGCCGAACCGAAGCGCACCAGGACCTTCACTTCGACCTCGCATTGCCTTCCGCATTGCGGACAACTACAATTTAGCCGACCCAAACTGGCGTGGTCCTTACTGCGTTATCTCAATACAGAAGAATAGCGACACAATATCGGAGCAGTCCTTAAAAAACTCTCAAATTGTTCTTATTAAGTTCTTAGAGCCTCCGCTGAGACGACAGCCCCTTGATGAACGGCAATAACTTCCTCTACGAATTCGGCTCGTACCAGCTTGATGAGCGCGAGCGCGTGCTCACGCGCGAGGGATGCATCCTGCCCCTGACTCCAAAGGCCTTCGAAACACTTCTCGTGCTGGTGCGAAACAGCGGGCACGTTGTGACGAAAGATGATCTGATGAAGCAAGTCTGGCCTAATGCCTACGTTGAAGAGGGCAACCTCACGCAAAACATCTTTGCGCTGCGAAGGATCCTGGGCGAAGAACTTCATGGCAACAAGTACATCGAGACCGTTTCCCGGCGCGGCTACCGGTTTGTTGGAGCAGTCAGAAGAGTCTCGGGGGCGGCGGCCGCAGTAGCGATGCCAAATGGGATGAATCAGGCGGACGGTCAAACAACGTCCGAACTCAAAACCAGACGCACAATTGCAGTTCTAGCAGTCCTCCCGTTCGTGAATGAGAGCGCGGAAGCGAAGATGGAATACGTTTCAGACGGAATCACCGAGAGCATCATCAACAGTCTTGCGGAATTGCCCCGACTACGCGTTATGTCCCGCAGCGCTGTCTTCCGGTACAAGGGAAAAGAACTCGATGCACAACGCATCGGGAGACAACTGGGCGTGGACGCTGTGCTGCTGGGACGAGTTCAAACACGGGAAGGCAGACTGGTGGTCAGCGCAGAGCTGATCGACGTCGCCAACGGCTGGCAATTGTGGGGTGCGAACTACGATCGTGGATCGGCGATCCTTGAAGTTCAGGACGAGATTTCAAAACAGATATCCGCGACTCTGCGACTGAGATTGACCGGAAATGAGGAGCTGCAGCCAACGAAACGTTACTCTGAAAGTACGGCGGCTTATCAAGCTTATCTCGAGGCCCGCTACTACTGGAGCATGTTCACGAGGGAAGGACTCGAGCGGGCGACAATACAGTTTCAGGAAGCGATAAGTCTGGATCCTAACTATGCGCTCGCGTACGCGGGCATAGTGGACTGCTATTTGAGACTGGCAACGAATTACATCCCGCCGGCTGATGACACATTGGCAACAACGGGCGTTAAGCAAACGTCAGGGGTAGATGACTCGGTTTATGAAGCACCTCTTTCACTTAAGGTACGAGAGGAGTGGGACCGGAAGGCCGCGGAAAGAGAGATTAAGCGCGCCATCGAACTCAAGGCTGGCTATCCTGCGGCGCACCAATGGTGTGCAGCCTACCTGTTCTCAAAGCGACTGTACGATGAGGCTTCCCCCCAGATAACGGTGGAGCGAGACTCAAATACCTTAGCGAACGATCGACCGGGTTCAAGGATTGACGCCGCGCTACTGGATCAGATCCAGTCATCTCGACCAACACAGGCTGAAGAGGTACAGATATTCTGTATGATCGCCCGCGAACAGATCGAGGCCGGCAACTACGAGGCAGCTTCTGCCGTTCTTCAACGCTGGTGGACGTTTGGCGGGTGGCCCAAGCTTGAGGGTTTAAGCTCACACTCGTCCGCTGATCTGCTCTTGACAGTTGGAAACCTGGCTGGTTGTGTGGCGAGCACGCGGCTAGTGCCACGGGGACAGAAACATGCCGAGGCATTGATCAATGGAGCAATCGGCATCTTCCAGCAACTGGGTTCTAAGGTGCGTTGTGCTGAAGGGAAAATCGAACTGGGATATTGCCACTACCGGGAGGGGTTATTTGATCTCGCCCGCAGCACTCTCCAGTCTGCGCTTGAAACTTTGTCGAACGAAGATCGCGAGCTCAGAAGTCTAACGCTTATCAGGTTAGCTGGCGTCGAGCGACATGCGGGACGCCTTCATGACGCGCTCACGCGGCTAGATGAGGCTGCCGAAATCGTGGAATTGGCTGGTCCATTCGCTACAGGACGCTACCATCTAGAACTTGCCACAACCCTTAGAAAGCTTGCGACCACTGAAATGCGCACCCAGTATTTTGACCGGTCCGCCGAACATTATCAGCATGCTCTCCACGAGTTCGAATCCGCCGGTGACCACCGCCATGCCGCGATTGTGGAAAACAACTATGGCTTTCTCCTCTTAACTCTTAAGCGGCTCGACGAAGCAGAGGTACACCTTGGTCGTGCCAGAATCCTATTCGAGAGCTTTGCTGACAGGGTGAAGAGTGCCCAAGTCGCTGACACGCTGGCTCGACTTTACATTGACGCTGGGAGGTTTGAGCTTGCTGGGCAGACAATCGTAAGGGCCGTTGAGACTCTGGAGAAAGGCGGAGAAGAGGCGCTGCTCGCTGAGGCCCTCACGACGCAAGGGATAGCGTTGTGCCGGCTCAAACGCCATCGTGAAGCAAAGAGAGTTCTCGACCGCGCTAACCGAGTAGCCGAGAGTTGTGGCGACAGCGAGGGAGCCGGCTACGCTCTATTGATCATGATTGAGGAGATGTGTGAGCAGTTAGAAAATGATGAGCGCATGGAAATCGCCGCTCGGATGAGCCGATTGCTTTCCCAGTCACAACAATCCTCGATCCTTGAACGCCTGCAAAAATGCCTAGATGCTATCGCCCGGGCTCGTGGCAGTCACGACGGACTGCGAGAGCCTCAGAGGCAGGCGTAGTAGGTTAATGGATTCCCCTAATTCCTTTGAGTTTAGGCAACGGCCCTTGATCCGCCAGGGATTACTTTAAGCGAGTTGGTTCCGGGCTCTCAGTGAAGGAATTTCAAAATGTCTAATCTTGGTCGGGCGATTAGTCCCGTCGTATCCTGCTTCCGTCGACTCGAGTCTGGCTCTGTGTTAAGTCAGTTTCGATGAGGTTGTGACGGAAGCCACCGCTGGGGTTTACAGAACAGCCCTTGAACCTGGGCAATCGATCCATCCTCTTCTTCGACCACCCGCCTTACTTGTAAGCGCCTGTGGAGCAGACACTGACTTCTTCTCTGTCCTATCGTTAGCTTGCGGCATATCGCTTGCCCCCTATCACCGTGCGAGTGATTCTCTAGTGAATTCCTCGCCAAGTTGACCGATCTTTGGAAACTACTGATGCATATTGACCAATATGCGCCAGCCTGACTGAGTGAGTTATACGACCATTCGAAGGACGTCAATGATGGATCCGACCAAGCCGTGGATGTCGCCAAAGCGGCCGTGGATGTCGCCAGAGCGGCCATGGATGTCGCCTGCGAATGCGGAAGTGGAAACTGTCAGGGTTACGAGCGCTGCGCAAAGGATTGATTTAATGCGTGTCATGTCAATTCTCCTGGGGTGACTGAGCGTTAATTGAATGGTTCGCTAGGAAGGGGACTGCTGCTTTGGAAAACTCAATTCTCTTTCTAGCCTACCGTTTCTACCGTGTTCGGTAGTCTCTAAATCAACCCTCGTGCCAGAAGGACTTTTAGTCGCGTCAGGGCCTGAAGTCGTTTATCGTCCGTAGGTTAACGGTTGAGAGTCTTCGGCTCTGTTATAACGATCATTCGATGAAAGGAATGAGTAGCTCGTATACACTTCCGATGCTGATCACGATACAAACTCCAAGAAATTCAACGACTTGCAGGTCGCAGAGGACGACGATCAGAGGTTGTTACCGTGGTATGCATGTGGATATCCCGTATACAGTCCTCTGTTCGTCGTCAAACCCCTGGGCCCTACTAATGTGAGGCGGTGCATCCGCCCCCGCGCCTTAAACCTCGTCGAGTCCGCAGCACAGTGGAACGATAGCTAAGCCGCAGAAGTTTCCCAACCCTAGCGAGATCGAGATGCGCCTTTTACACGGGAATTCGACTCAAACCATCGAACCCTCGCGACTGACTCCTAGTCAGCAGGTACAGGCCTGCTGTGCGACGGCCCGGGAGAGGATCGAAGCGGGCGATTACGATCTGGGATGTGCCGCGATCCAGCAGTGGTGGTCGATCGGTGAATGGCCAAGACACTCCGGGCTGGAGGATCGTGCAGCGGCCGAGTTGTTTTTCACCGCCGGCGTGCTCAGCGGTTGGGTAAGCAGTACCAGGCAAGTCCAAGGGGGCCAAAAACCTGCAGAGGGCCTCCTGAATGGCGCCCTTGCGCTCTTCGAACGACTGGAAGAGCGAACGAAGGCTGCTGGAGCCCGAATCGAGCTGGCCTGCTGCTATTACCGGCAAGGGCTCTTTGACCTGGCTCGCGAAACCGTGCGGACCCTACGACAGACTCTCACAGAAGCTGACCGAGAACTAAAGAGTGTCGCCCTAATTCGGCTGGCTGTGATCGAAAGCCATACGGGGCGCTTGCATGATGCGCTAGGCTTCCTCAACGAAGCAGCGCCACTCGTGGAAGCATCTGGCGCGTGGACCAAGGGACGGTTCCATCTGGAATTCGCCACCGCGTTGAAAAACCTCGGCATTGCGGAGAGCCGAAATGCTTATTTCGATAGAGCGATGGATCACTACGGAGAGGCGCTGACATACTTTGAGGAGATCGGGAACCGTCGCTACACCGCCATTGTCGAGAACAACCATGGCTATTTGCTCGCCAGCCTGAAGAGGTTTGATGAGGCCAAGACCCATCTGGGCCGTGCGCGGAAACTGTTTGAGGATTTTGGCGATCAAGTTCGCCGCGCCCAAGTGGATGAAACTCTAGCGCAGCTATATCTAGCATCAGGGCAGCATGAGTTGGCTGAACAGGCGGTCAAGTTGGCCGTCGAGACTTTCGAAACCGGCGGTGAAGAGGCGTTGTTAGCCGAAGCTCTAACCACACACGGTCTGGTGCTTTGCAGGCTGGGACGCCGGCACGAAGCAAAGCCGTTGCTGGAGAGAGCCCGACGAGTCGCAGAACGATGCGGGGATTCCGAGGGCGCTGGTAGGCCACTGCTAATCCTGATTGAGGAAATGTGCGAACAGCTCGGCGACAACGAACGCCGTGAAATCGGCGCTCAAGCCAACCAGCTATTGGCAAATTCTCAGCAGCCTTCAACCAGCAATCGTCTGAGGGCCTGCCTTGAAAGAATTGCCGCCGCCCAGGCTGAACATGAACAGCGCCGAGAAAAAGCGACGCATGCGGAGAAGATGGCAGCCCTGGGAGAACTTTCTTTTGGTGTGGCCCATAACGTCAATAATACGCTGACCGGAATTCTCGGGCGTGCGCAATTGTTGTTACGAACCAAAGACACGGAAAAGATGGCCTCGGGAATTGAACTAATTATCAAGAGCGCTGAGGATGGCGCGCACATCATACGCCGTATACAAGACTTCGCCAGGAAGCAACCAAGCCGAAAATTTCAATTGGTGTCGGTGGCGGAACTTATGAAAGACGTTTGCGAGATGAGCCGTCCGCGATGGGAGACGGGGGTTGAAGGCTCACAGATTCGCATGGCGCTATTCGCTGATTGCAATGCCTCGGTGATGGGCGACCCGGTTGAGTTGCGTGAGGTGCTGGTGAACATGATTTATAACGCCATCGATGCAACTCCGGCCGGCGGCGAGATCAGATTGAGTGCACAGGAATCAGATCGTCGGGTCGTGCTTAGTATTTCAGACACCGGCACCGGAATGACGCCCGAAGTGAAATCGAGGCTGTTTGATCCTTTCTTTACTACCAAAGGAAAGGCCGGCACGGGCATGGGCCTGGCTGTGAGCTTCGGCATCATTCGCCGGCACAACGGCTCAGTCGAAGTTGAGAGCGAGCAAGGACGCGGCACCACGTTCCGTGTTTCGCTTCCCGTGGCTGACACCCTCATGCAGGGTTCCGAGGACGCCTCAATTAAAACCGAAAGCACGGCCGCGACTGAAAAAATGCGAGTAATGGTCGTAGATGACGAATTTGCCGTGCGCGAGGTACTTCGCGAAGCTCTGGAAGGTGAGGGCTGTGAAGTGGTTGTGGCCGAAAGCGGTGAAATGGCCCTCCAACTCTATGACGCTGTGGATGGTAAACTTGATATCGTCTTCACCGATATTGGCATGCCGGAAATGAGCGGTTGGGAACTAGCTCGGGAAATAAGAAAACGCTCTGACACCATTCCGCTGGCGATCGTAAGTGGCTGGGCCGATGCGATAAGCTGCGACGACCGTCAGGCGATCAGCGCTGATTGGGTAGTTGCCAAACCCTTCGATATCGCCACGATTTCTGAGATTGCCGCTGAGGTTATGAAGAAGAGGCGATCCCAAAAGTAAGAGCTGGCCCTGCTGAGGGCAATTGAGTATCTGGTTTTTAGTTACGCGCTGGCGCTGAGTTGGTAACGTTCAAGCTTGAGATAGAGTCCTCGCCTCGTTAGGCCAAGCTCACGTGCCGCTCGGGATATATTTCCACCATGCTTGCGCAAAGAATCCGCGATCATACGGCGCTCAACTTCTTCCAGTGCATCAGCGAGAGTAACGTTCTGCAAGGTGCTTGAAGGTATTGCTGCGAGAGCAGAGGTCGATGAACTAGGTGTCGTTGGCGCCGATGTTTTCTTAAGTTCGGGCGACAGCTGATCCGGGGTTATCAAAGCGGAATCTTCGGCCCGAGCCACTACCCGTTGGATTTCGTTGCAAAGTTGGCGCACGTTGCCAGGCCAGTCGCTGACCATCAGAAGATCGACTGCCTGCGGGGTGATCTGAATGTCTTTGCGCCCAAATTTTGCTGAGTAATGATTAATGTAATAACTGACGATGGTAGGTATCTCCGAACGTCGTTCCCTCAAAGGCGGAACCCGCAGCCGGATCACATTCAAACGGTAATACAAGTCTTCGCGGAATCGACCCTGGGCCACCATTTCTTCCAAATCGGTATTCGTCGCGGCGATGATGCGAACGTCAACCTTTATTGGCCGCTGTTCGCCCAACGGTTGAATTTCACCTTCCTGTAAAAATCGCAATAATTTTGGCTGGAGGTCGAGCGGGAGGTCACCGATCTCATCCAGAAAAAGCGTTCCCTCGGCTGCAGTTCGGATAACGCCCGCGGAGTCGTTTATGGCTCCCGTGAAAGCTCCGCGACGATAGCCAAACAAATAACCTTCGGAGAGCTCCTTGGGCACCGCGGTGCAGTTAAACGGGATGAAGACTTTGGAACGACGCGACGAAAGGGCATGTATGGCTCTCGCCACCAGTTCCTTACCTGTACCCGACTCTCCGGTTACCAATACGGTGACATCGGACGATCGGATTTTGTGAACTTCCTCTACGAGCTTCGTCATCGCCGGGCTCGAATGAATGAACCCGGGCATTAGACTGGTCCCGGCAAGCTCTTCGGGTTGCTGCACACGAGAGCCCTTTTGAGCACTTGCTCGGAGTGCACACACATCGAGACCGAGTTGGGCCACTCGCATTAGAGGCTCAAGTGAGAGGCCACCCGGGAGCGTCGCTTTGAGGGCCGGAGAAATGTAGACCGTTGCGCTTGGTGCATGCGACGATCGGATTTGTGTAATTGCAGCATCATTCTTCTTGCCGTACCGATGCAGCGCATCATCGTCGCTTAGACTATCAAGGTCAGCGGCGATCTTGGCGCTCTGGGACGGAGTGCACCCATGGGCGATGACCACGCGCTGATGCTTGTGTTCGCCGGGTTCGGTAATAACGACAAACTTTGCTCCGGTTTCCTGTTGCATTATCGACGCCAGCTCACGCAGGAGAAGTTCACGGGAGGTAACGGCTTCAGCCAGGCGAAGCGTTAGCAGTTGAGTCAGGGCTGACTGCTCTTCACTTCGCTCAGGAGCTGTGCGATCGAGATTAGCAAGTGCAGCTTCGGCGCGCGCCTGATCAAGTTTCGCTCCAAGCTCACGAAAAGCGTTTACCGCCCGAGAAAGGTGCTCGATCGCGCGGCCCGGTTGACTTAAGGCATAGGCGCGTCCGAGTTCGCTATGGCCACGGGCAGCGCGATAGCGATCCCCAAGCATGTCGAAAATGGAAACGCTGCTGCCGAAATGTTGGGCTGCCGAGGAAAAGTCTGGCTTAAGCATAGCCAACATCCCGTAGAGCCTCTGCGACTCGCCTGCAAAACCCAGGTCGGTTGTGGATTCCGTAGTGTCGCCCGCCAACGTCTCGAGTTGTACTAAACACTTCTCAGGCTGGCTATTGCGGAGGTAGGCTTCAGCCAGGATCAAACGTGAATCACAGATCGCCTGACGATCAGCGATTCCTTCTGCCAGCTCAAGGGCCTCTTCACCCTTCGCGAGGGCTCGTGCGTAATCCTCCATTGCTAGATAGCAGCGCGCGAGCGTGCGCAGAGCCTGACATGCATACCATTTGTTACCGTCCTCTGTTGCGAGGCCTACGGCGCGAAGCAAATAGTCTTTTGCTTCGTCAAGCTCACCGCGGAGCATGAGCAACTCGCCCAGGGAATCGAGAATCATCGGAACCTTTTCGGCTCGCTCATCCGCCTCGGAAGCCAACGAGAGAGCGCGTTCCAATGCTTCCTGAGCCCTGCCCCATTGGCCCATCAGTATCAGATTAATTCCCAGATTGTTGTAACCATTTGCCGCGCTGGCCTTGTGGTCCGTGCGTTCGTAGTAGTCAATCGCTTTTTCGAGATAGCGAACACCTTCCTGGGGTCGTTTTAGAAACCAACACACCCCAGCCATGTTTGCGTAAATCCTGCCGAGGGTATAACTCGCTGGATGATCTCCAACAAGCTTTAGGGCCTGCTGGAAGTTTTCGAGCGAGGGCTCGTAAGCTCCTTCCTGTATTTGCGCAAGGCCCAGCCCGAAATACGCTTCGGTGAGTCCGCGCCAGTCTCCCGAGAGTCGAAAATGCTCGAGTGCACGCTGAGAGTAGTCGAGCGCAATTGGGTGTTCACTAATACTGCGGTAAACGCGCGCAAGGGCTGAATAGATTGGTCCAAGATTCTGTTCAGAGCCGCTCTCGGAAAAGTCCCGTAACGTTCCCTTGAGAATTGAAATCGCTTTAGGGTGATCGCCGTTGTAGTTGTAGGCCAGACCGATTTGAACTTTGAGACTCTGAACGGTCAGCTGGTCAAGCTTGACCCTCGATTCAGGCGATTCATACATCGCGACGGCCGCAAGCGATTCCTTGTAGTTGCCCTGCATCTGGAGCGCCGTGGAAAGTCCGCAACGTGCGAGCGCGAGGATAGAACCATTGTTTCTAGCGGAACTTATGAGAGAGCTCAATCGTGCTTTAGCTTCCGCAGAGAGACCTTGATCAAGCAACGAGGTTACTTGGTCAAGCTCCTCAATTAGTTGTTGGTTTGAAGGATTACGCGCCGGAGAACGCAGACGCACACGAGCGTCGGCGAGATCGACGACACCCTTTTCTTCAGACGATTCTGTTGAGCCCGGATTACCGGCCCCGGACCTCGTGTTCTTAGCCATGTAATTCTTCTAAAACACTGAATCCATGCGATTTTTCATTCCGCATTGCTGGTGATGTGAGGAAGGTCGCTGAAACTGCTTGTTCCGGCAGTCGAGCAAGTATTCTGAGCCCCTAATTCAACGTAGAATTTAGCACAGGGAGTTTTCGCCGTCCACACGGTTTTCTTGGTGGAGCATGTTGAAAGTGCAGTATTTCCTGCTTTATCGATGCGCGGATTACCCGCTGACTAAGCGAAACGCGCGCTGCTCCTAGGTTTATTTATTGAGTAGCCTAAACCCGTAGCGTTTTTGCGAGAGCCACGCTGTCAGCTCTAAATCCGGTTTTGAATTCCAGAGGTTACCTTGACACCCTTTCAAGCTGGCCGCTATCATCTTCGTTTCCGTTGTAGGCACGAGACTTCGCCTAGCCGCTTATGTTTGAGTCCTTATCGGACAAGTTAAAAAGGACACTCAAGAATCTGCGCGGCGAGGGCGTGCTGACGAAGGAGCACGTTGAC